>Ga0206106_100038_pt1 | contig 314828 bp, 276 predicted proteins | sample 1B1ome_FD_148677 | JGI IMG/M metagenome (GOLD analysis project Ga0206106, IMG submission 148677) | Enriched microbial communities from leaf-cutter ant dump, University of Wisconsin, Madison, United States - 1B110A | ecosystem: Environmental > Terrestrial > Nest > Insects nest > Nest dump... | reverse complement strand
GTGCACCCATCGAAAAGTCTTCGCCCAGTCCCTAAAAGACCAGACCGCAAGAACCTCGCCGGCCACGTTTCCCTTTCTTCAATAATCAACAATGTCAAACAACTGACCCGGATAATACCGCGTCAAACCCGCATTGGAGCAACAGTAAACTCGCCGGTCGCCCGGCAGTAACGCTGCCCCCTGTCAGGATTGGATCGAGACGACAGAGCGGAAGCGCCCGTGTCGCCGACGAGCGGGGTTATATGAGACGGCCTGCGCCACGTCAACACCCCTTGTGAAAGAAACATGACATTTCTTTCCGACGACAGGTCGAGCCCGGGTATCGTCCCGCCAATCGCCCGCGATTGCAAGCGTTTTCCACCGCAGTGCCCGGGCGGGAGGCGGCCGGCAGAACAGCGTCAGGGGTGCTGTCCTTGCTCGACATCGGCGCCCAGGCGCAGCGCGGTGGGCGGCGTATCGTGCAGCCGATTCCAGGCGCGCCGGAACTGCCGCGCCGAGCCGTAGCCGGCGCGTTCGGCGACGTGCTCGATATCGAGGGGCGAGCCCAGCAGCAGTTCGCGCGCCAGCGCGATGCGCATGCGGTTGACATAGGCGGTGACGCTCATGCCGCTCTGTTCGTTGAACAGGCGCGACAGGTTGCGCGGGCTGGTGGCCGCCAGCCGGGCCAGCAGCGCCACCGACCAGGCGGCGGCCGGGTCCGCCGCGACCGCGTCCTGGGCGCGATGCACCGCCGGGTGCAGGTGATTGCGGCCCTCGAGCCAGGGGGACAGTTGCGGATCGGCGCCGGCGCGCCGCAGATAGATGACGAGATAGCGCGCCACCGCCAGCGCCACGCCGTGGCCGGCCTCGCGCGCCACCAGGGCCAGCATCAGATCGGTGCCCGCAGTGATGCCGGCGCTGCTGAGCCGCTCGCGGTCTTCGACATAGAGGCGGTTGTCCCGCACCTTCGCCGCCGGCGCCGCCTGCCGCAACGTATCGATCGCGGCGTGGTGGGTGGTGCATTCATAGCCATCGAGCAGCCCGGCCCGCGCCGCCAGCAGCGCCCCCGAGCAGATGGTGACGAGCCGCATGCCCGGCCGGATTCTTTGCGCCAGCCAGCCGACGATCGCGGCTTCCGCCGCCGCATCCGCGTCTCCCGCCGGCGCCGCGGCGCCCAGCACCTGCCCCGCCGCGCCCGGCAAGACGACCATGGCGCCTTGCGGCAGGGTTTCGGGCAGCGGCTCGACGCCGGCGAGGGCCAGCCCGATCGAGCTCATGGTCTCGGGCGTCGGGCCGACATAGCGCACGGCGAAGCGCAGGCGCTGCTGCTCCAGATTGGTCTTGCGCAGCACTTCCATCGGCCCGGCAATGTCGAGCAGCAGCGTACGCGGCGGCACGACCACGAAAACCGGGATGGTGCGCGGCGGCGCCGGGTCGCTCATGCGGCCGCCCGTGCCGCTTCGCCGGCCAGCGCGGCCTCGACCGAGGCGATGCGGGCAAAACGGCCGGCCAGCACCAGTTCGGTCCGCGCCCTGATCTCGGCGGCGCTATGCACACAGCCGCCAGCGTCGGTCATGGCGAAGGTCAGCGTCGCCTCGCTGACGAAATCCACCGCATAGCCCAGGTCGGAGGCGTGCCGCGTCGTCGTTTCGCAGCACTGCTCGGTGCGGATGCCCGAGATGATCAGCCGCCCGATGCCGTGCCGCGTCAGCCACACGTCGAGCCCGGTGCCGACCAGGGCGCTGTGGCGGCGCTTTTTGAACACCGCGTCCGGCACGATGCGCAGCGGCGCCAGCGTGGTGACGAACCCGGAGGCTTCGGCAAACGCCCCGGCGTCGTCGGTATGGAAAATCTGCAGCACGGGTATCCCCCGCGCCACCGCGCCGTCGATCAGGGCCTGCTGGCGCTCGATATAGGGCGGGAGGTCGGCATCGCTGAAATAGGGGCGGTGACGGAAGGATTCCTGGGCATCGATGACAAGCAGCGCAGCAGACATTTTCGGCAAGCTCCAATGGGAAGAATAGAAGCAAGCTTAGCGCCGGCGCTGCAAGCCGAAATACCCGCCAGCGACAGATAGCGGACATTTTGCGCCAAAAGTAAGGGAGGTCGCCGTGCTGCCGAACGGCAGCCGGGGCGGCACAGTGTCCCGCCCCGGCACCAGCATTTCGTCCTAGTCGTGCAACAGCCGCATCTGCGGCTGGCCGTTGCCGCGCCGGGCCGGCGAGACGCCGTTGGCGTCCACCGTCGCCGTCACCCGCTGCCGATAGGCCGAGAAGGTGAGGTTGGGCGTGACGTCGACGGGCTCGTCGAACTGCACGGTGACGGTAAAGTGCTGCATGTCGAGCGCCAGCTGCACGCCGAGCAGCCGGCCCTTGAAGGGCTGTTCGAGATAAAAGCCCTTGACGCGCATGCCCACCTGGAAGGGCACGGCCACCCGGTCGGGCAGCGCGGCGCGGGCGGTGTTCCAGTCGCGGTAGCCATGGGCGCGCGCCACTTCTTCAAGGGCGGCGCCGTGGCTAAGGCTTTCGCCGGCGCGGGCGCGGTCCTCGCGCAGGGCGCGGGCCTCGGCCTTGAGCGTGCGGGCGGACGGGGTATCGAGGGAAAAGCTCATGTCGGGTCCTCTCCTGGGCGGAGGCGACTATTCCATGGGGCCCGCATTGCCATGATGCGCCTCGGAGAAAACAACCGAAGGATCAGCGTTCAACGGCTGGACTTCACCAGGGGCACGAAACCCGCGGGCGGCCGGCGCCAGCAACCGTTGCGGTAGATGGCGCCGGCCGGGCCGGAAGTCAAGACCCCTGCCCCCGGCGCCGGGTCGGCCATTGTGCGGAGCAGCCATTGCGGCGTATGGGCACGGGGGCCGCGCTGGGCGAGTTCGGCCGCGCCGTGCCGATGGAGAAAAGATGACCGAGATCCTGCTGCTGGTGGCCGGCCTTATCGGCGGGGCGCTCAATTCGCTGGCCGGGGGCGGCTCGTTCATCGTCTTTCCGGCGCTGCTGCTGGCCGGGGTACCGCCGGTCGTCGCCAATGCCTCGAACACCTATGCCGCCCTGCCCGGCTATGCCAGCGGCGCCGCGGGCTACTGGAAGGCCGTGGCCCCCTACACCGATCGGCTGGTGGTCTATGGCATCGTCTCGGCTTTGTTCGGCTATGCCGGGGCCGAACTGCTGCTGGTGGTATCGGACGCGATCTTTTCGCTGGCCGTGCCGTGGCTGATGGCCTTCTCGGTGGCGCTCTTCGTCTTCGGCAACCGGCTCAACGCTGCCCTCCGGGCACGCAGCGGCGGCGGGCGCGGCATGCAGGCGCTGGGCGCGGCGCTGTTGCTGGCGCTGCTGGCGGCCGTCTGCGTCTATGGCGGCTTTTTCAACGCCGGGCTGGGCATCCTGCTCCTGGCGTTCCTCGCGCTGGCCGGCATGACCGATATCCACGCCATGAACGGGCTGAAACTCTACGTCTCCAGCATCGTCGCGCTCGTCGCGGTGGCCCGCTTCGCCGTTACCGGCAGCATCGACTGGTATCACGGCTCCATCGCGCTTGTCGGCGTCACCGTGGGCGCCTATGCGGCGGCGCGGCTGGCTCGCTTCATTCCCACCGCGTGGATCCGGCTCGGCGTCATCGTCTATGGCGTCGGCATGACGGCCTATTTCTTCTGGGACGCCTATTTCGCCTGAAAATAATGCGCCGGTGAAGGCCTCACGCCGACCACGGCGCCAAGGCCCTCGCGGCGCGCCGGGCATTGCGCTGGGCCCGCTGGCTGGCGTGGCGGGCCAGTTGCGCGGCGCCGCCATGGAACTGCGAAAAGGTGATGCGCGCATCGGCCGCCGCAATGGTGACGCCGCGCCAATTGGGCTGCACCGACAGCACCTCCGTCCAGTCCAGCACGGTCCGGCGCCCGAAGGCGTCGCGATGCTCGACGCTGCTATGGTCCCAGCGCACCCGGGTGAACAGCCCCAACAAGCCGATGCCGAGGGCGCCGCCGCCCAGCAGCAGCACGGCCAGATAGGTGGCGACGAGCTGGGTGAAGCTGGCCGCCCCGCCCATGAAGATCACCGCCGACAGCAGCACCGCCGCCAGCGCCGCCGCGCCGTAGCAGGCGAAATATTCCACCATCGAGGGCCGCAGCTCCGACCAGCCGTCGACCAGCACCGCCTCTTCCGGCTGCACCAGCCGCAGCGCCAGGAACGCCGCATAGCCGAACGCGATCACCCCCGCCGCACGCGACAGCGGCAGGTGCATGAGGGACGGGACATGTTTGAAAACGAGGAGAGCCGAAATAATCACGAGCGGCAAAGCCACTTCCTGCCATCGCAAGGGCACGCTAGTCATCTCCGTTATGGGCCGTTGACGCGTCGGCAAAGCAATGGGGTTGAGAGTACGCAGGCAAAGTGATTTGGCCATTCACATTTTTGCCATAAGTGCGGCAACCGCCTCACAAACCGAGTCAGGTCGTTGAGAAACTGATTCAGGCAGCGGGTGGATTGATTCGGGCAATCTTTGTAAACCGTTGTAATTTCATAATTTTCTTTGGAAAGCCCCCGGAACGGCAACGCTCGGGGCCCTCCCACTGACGAATTCGCGAGCTACCACGGAGGTTCCCGCTTTCGCGGGAATGACACGGTGGAAGGCTCTTAAAAAGCGCAGCCCCCTCACTCGCCGACGCTGCCCGCGGACCTGATCCGCGGGCCACTCATAGCGAGCACCGCAGCGTCGGTGGCGCCCCAGCTGGCCCACGGGTCACGCCCGTGGGCAGCCCCGATGGTTGTGGAAGCCCCCAAGCCAAAGCCCCACCCCACTGTCATCCTCACAAAAGAAAACACCGGGCCAAGCCCCCACCACATCGTCATCCCCGCGAAAGCGGGGACCTCTGTTTGGCCTTGGCAGCTATAACGGAGGTTTCCGCATGCGCGGGAATGACACGGTGGAAGGCTCTTGAAAAGCGCCGCCCCTCACCCCCCGACGCTGCCCGCGGACCTGATCCGCGGGCCACTCACCGCGAGCGCCGCAGCTTCGGTGGTGCCCCAGCCGGCCCACGGGTCACGCCCGTGGGCAGCAGCGGTGGTTGTGGAAGCCCCGCAAGCCAAGCCCCACCGCGCTGTCATCCCCACGAAAGAAAACACCGAGCCAAGTCCCACCACGCTGTCATCCCCGCGCATGCGGGGACCTCTGTTTGGTCTTGGCAGCGATAACGGAGGTTCCCGCTTTCGCGGGAATGACACGGTGGAAGGCTCTTGAAAAGCGCTGCCCCCTCACCCCCCGACGCTGCCCGCGGACCTGATCCGCGGGCCACTCACCGCCAGCACCGCGGCGTCGGTGGCGCCCCAGCCGGCCCACGGGTCACGCCCGTGGGCAGCAGCGGTGATTGTGGAAGCCCCTGAGCCAGCCCCACCGCCGGTCGAAAAACGCCCCCCTACTCCGCCACGCCCTTGGGGCGTTTGCGGGGGGTGTCGCCGGCGTCGCGGGGTTTGGCCCATTTGGGCTTGCCCTTGTCCTTGTCGGCGGCCTTGGCCTTGGGGCCGTACTTTTTCGGCTTGGCGACGGGGGTGTCGTTGGCCTCGTCCGGGCGGGGTTTCTTGCGCTTCGGGGCGGGCGCTTCGCTGCGCAGCGGGTCGAACGCCGCCGGCTTGGGCCGATGCTTGGCGGGGCGCTCGCTGCCCGGCGCCTCGGCGGGGGCAAACCGCACATGGCGCTCGCCGGTGCCGTTTCTTTCGACATTGCCGAGGAAGGCGGCGGCCCTTGGTGTGGCGACCTCGAACAGGGTTTCGTGCTGGAAGATGCGGATGGCGCCGACATCGCCCTTGCCCAGCCCGCCGGCCTCGCAGATCAGCGGCAGCAGCCAGCGCGGCTCGGCCCGCTGCTTGTGGCCCAGCGACACCTTGAACCAGGTGCCGCCGGCAAAGCTGTCGCGGCTCTTGCGGCGTTCCGGCTCCGCCGGCACCACGGTGATGTCCTCGGGCGCCGGCCGGGCGGCCAGCTGTTGGCGCAGATAGGCGGCGGCGATGGCTTCGGGGCTGTGCCGCTCCAGGAGGCGCGCCGCCAGTTCGGCCTCGGCCTCGCTGATCGGCGCGTCGAGCGCGGCGGCGGCCAGCACGGCCTCGCGCGTCTTCTTCTCGATCTCGGCGGCGGTGGGCGGCGCCATCATGTCGACGTGCAGATGGGCGTTGCGCAGGATGCGCTGGGCCACGGCGCGGCGGTGGCTGGCGGCGATGATGACGCAGGTGCCCTTGCGCCCGGCCCGGCCGGTACGGCCGGAGCGGTGCAGCAGCGTTTCGGGATTGCTCGGCATGTCGGCGTGGATGACGAGGTCGAGATTGGGCAGGTCGATGCCGCGCGCCGCCACGTCGGTGGCCACGCAGATGCTGGCGCGCCCGTCGCGCATGGCCTGCAGGGCGTTGGTGCGCTCGGCCTGGCTCAGCTCGCCCGACAGCGTCACCACGCCGAAACCGCGATTGTGCAGCCGGGCGGAGAGGTGTTTTACCGTCTCGCGCGTATGGGCAAAGACGATGGTGTTGACGTTGTCGTACCAGAGCAGCGTGTTGATGACGGCGTGCTCCTTTTCGGCCGCCGGCACCACCATCAGCTTGTAGTCGATATCGGCGTGCTGCTCGCCGGCGCTGGCGACGGCGACGCGCAGGGCGTCACGCTGGTAGATTTTCGCCAGTTCGGCGATGGCGCGCGGCACCGTGGCCGAGAACATCAGCGTGCGCCGCTCGGCGGGGGCACCGGCGAGGATGAATTCGAGGTCTTCCTTGAACCCCAGGTCGAGCATTTCGTCGGCTTCGTCGAGCACCACGGCGCGCAGCGCCGACATGTCGAGCGCCCCGCGCGTGATGTGGTCGCGCAGCCGGCCGGGGGTGCCCACCACGATATGGGCGCCGCGCTCCAGCGCCCGCCTTTCGGTGCGCGGGTCCATGCCGCCGACGCAGGAGGCCGTCCGGGCGCCCGTTTCCGCATAGAGCCATTCCAGCTCGCGCTGCACCTGCAACGCCAGTTCGCGCGTCGGCGCGATGGCCAGCGCCAGCGGCGCGCCGGGGGGCGGCAGCATTTCGTCCGCGCCCAGCAGGGTCGGGGCGATGGCCATGCCGAAGGCCACCGTCTTGCCCGAGCCGGTCTGCGCCGACACGAGGAGGTCGCGGCCCGCCGTCTCCACCTCGATCATCGCCGCCTGCACCGGGGTGAGGTCGTCATAGCCCTTGGCGTGGAGGGCCCGGGCAAGCGGGGCAAGAACGGTGTCGGGCAGGGTCATCGGGGGCTTTCAACGGGGGAGCGGCCGGCGCCGCACCAATCTATAGCATGAAGAAGCAAAAAGGCCGCCCGGCTGGGCGGCCCATGGCTTGGCGCTCAGCGCGGGGCTTCAGCCCACGATCTCGGCGTCGGTGAAGAAGAACTTGATTTCCTCGGCGGCGGTTTCGGGGGCGTCCGAGCCGTGCACCGAGTTCTCGCCGACCGACAGGGCGAATTCCTTGCGGATGGTGCCGTCGGCGGCGTTGGCCGGATTGGTGGCGCCCATGATCTCGCGGTTCTTGAGGATGGCGTTCTCGCCTTCGAGCACCTGCACCACCACCGGCGACGCGCTCATCTGCTCGACCAGCTCGCCATAGAAGGGGCGCTCCTTGTGCACCGCGTAAAAGCCTTCGGCCTGTTCGCGGGTCATATGGATCTTCTTCATGGCGACGACGCGCAGCCCGGCTTCCTCGAACTTGGCGACGATCTTGCCGATCAGGTTGCGGCGAACCGCGTCGGGCTTGATGATGGAGAAGGTGCGTTCGATCGCCATGGCGGGAAAATCCTGCAAATTGCTTGGAAAGGTGGCGCTTTCTACCGGGAGAGCGCCGCCGAGGCAAGATATCGTGCTGCGGCATTCGCGCCGCAGGCCAGCCGCGCGCCGAATGGCGGTTGTCATGGCCGGGTCTAAACTCTATCCAGCACCCGACACGTCATCGCCCCGCCCCCGGCGCCGCCGGGAAGCCTTTTTCCAGCCCAAACCCTTTGCCGCCATGCTCACCATTTCCAATCTCACCTACCGCATCGAGGGGCGCCCTCTGCTCGAAGACGCCTCGCTGGTGATCCCGGACGGCGCCAAGGTCGGCTTCGTCGGCAAGAACGGCACCGGCAAGACCACGCTGTTCCGCCTCATCGAGGGCCAGCTGGGCGCCGATGCCGGCAGCATCGAGGTCAACCGGCGCGCCCGCATCGGCGGGGTGGCGCAGGAAGCGCCGGCCGGTGACGAGACCGTGCTGGAAGTGGTGCTGGCCGCCGACAAGGAGCGCGCGGCGCTGCTGGCGGAGGCCGAGACCGCCACCGATCCGCACCGCATCGGGGAGATCCACATCCGGCTGGCCGATATCGACGCGCATACCGCCGAAGCGCGCGCTGCCGCCATTCTCAAGGGGCTCGGCTTCGAGCAGGCGCGCCAGAACGGCCCGACGCGCGAATTGTCGGGCGGCTGGCGCATGCGCGTCGCGCTGGCGGCGGTGCTGTTCAGCCAGCCCGACCTGCTGCTGCTGGACGAGCCGACCAACTATCTCGACCTCGAAGGCACATTGTGGCTGGAAAAATACCTCGCCACCTATCCCTACACCGTCTTCATGATCAGCCACGACCGCGACCTGCTCAACAAGGCGGTCAACGCCATCGTGCATCTCGAGCACCGCAAGCTCAGCTTCTACAAGGGCAATTACGACACCTTCGAAGCGACGCGCCGCATGCAGATGGAGCTCAACAACAAGAGCCGCGAAAAGACGCTGGAGCAGATCGCGCACCTGCAAAAATTCGTCGACCGCTTCCGTGCCAAGGCGACGAAGGCCAAGCAGGCGCAGGCCCGCGTCAAGATGATCGAAAAGCTGCGCCCCCCCGAGGCGATGTTCGACGAATACGCCGCGCCCTTCCGCTTCACCCAGCCCAAGCTCGACCTGCCGACGCCGATGCTGACGCTCGATGGCGTCTCGACCGGCTATGGCGATACGGTCGTCCTGCGCAACATCACGCAGCGGCTCGACCCGGATGCGCGCATCGCGCTGGTCGGGGTCAACGGCAATGGCAAGTCCACCTTCGCCAAGCTGCTGGCCGGGGAATTGCCGGTGATGAGCGGCAGCATGCGCGTCGGCAAGAAGCTCGAAATCGCGCATTTCGCCCAGCACCAGATGGACAAGCTTCAGCCCGAGCAGACGCCGCTCGAGCACGTGGCCGAGCTGATGCCCGCCGACAACGAATCCCGGCGCCGCAGCCGCCTGGCGCAGATGGGCCTCGCCACCAACCGCATGGATACCAAGGCAAAAAACCTTTCCGGCGGCGAGCGGGCGCGGCTGTTGCTGGGCCTCATCACCTTCGGCGGGCCGGGGCTGATGATCCTCGACGAGCCGACCAACCATCTCGACATCGACAGCCGCGACGCGCTGGTGCACGCGCTCAACGACTATGAGGGGGCCGTGCTGATCATCAGCCACGACCGGCACCTCATCGAAGCCACCTGCGACACGCTGTGGATCGCCGAGAACGGCACCATCAGCGAGCTCGACGACGACCTCGACAGCTACCAGCGCAGCATCACCTCGACCCGGGAGCGCGAGCGCAATGCGGGCGAGGCGCGCGGCGGGCGCAAGCTTTCCAAGCAGGAGGCGGCGGCGCGGCGGGCGGAGCTGGCGCCGCTCAAGGCGTCCATTAAGGATGCGGAAACCAGGATCGCCCGTTTGCAGGTGGAAATCGACAAGATCGAAGCGCAGCTGGCCGACCCGGCGGTCTATAACGGCGCTCCCGACCGGCTGATCGCCCTGGGCAGGGACAAGGCGCGGTTCGGCGCCGATCTCGAAAAGACCGAAGAACACTGGCTGGCGCTCAGCGCCGAGCTGGAGGCAGCGGAGCGCGCATGAGCAGCCTGACCGCGAAAGACGTCATTTTCACGCTGGGGCTGGAGCAGCATCCCGAAGGCGGCTGGTTCGCGCAGACTTTTTCCGACGCCGATACGGGCAGCGACGGCCGGCCGCGTTCCACCGCCATCTATTACCTGCTCGAAGGCAGCGACGTTTCGCAGTGGCACCGCATCGACGCGGTCGAGGTGTGGCACTTCTATACCGGTGCGCCGCTGGCGCTCAGCCTGTCGGACGGGGTGAGCGTCGACACCCACACGCTGGGCAGCGCTCTCGAGGCCGGGCAGCGGCCGCAGCTGGTAGTGCCGGCGCGGGCCTGGCAGTCGGCGCGCAGCCTGGGCGCCTGGACGCTGCTGGGTTGCACCGTGGCGCCGGGCTTCCGCTTTTCCGGCTTCGAGCTGGCCGATCCGCACTGGCGCCCCGGAAAACCCTGAGCCACTCCAGTTGAGTCTAGTTCCGCTTGGCCCAGCGCCCGTCCGGGCCCTGCTGCCAATAGGTCACCGCATGGCTGTCGCGCAGCGCGCGCCACGCTGCCCGGGCTTCTTCCACCGCCTCCGGATCGAGGCCGGAGAACAGGTAGACGATGCGCTCGTAGCCCTCCACCGCCTGCGGCACCGCGCGATCGACGAAAAACCGCACGCTGGCCCCGTTGGGATTGGCCGTGCCGGTGGTGATGACGATGGGGTGGTGCGCCTCCTCCGCCTCGCCGTCGAGGCCGTGCGCCAGGAAACTGTCGTCGCGATAGGTCCAGAGCAGCGCGTCGAGCGCCTCGGCCCGCTCGCGCGAACCGGCCTCGACCACGGCGCGCCAGCCGCGCTCCAGCGTCTTTTCCAGCAATTGCGGCACCACCGCTTCAAGCGGTCTGGTTTCGAGGTGGTAGAAGAGGATTTCGGCCATGGCGGCATGTTAACCCCTGCCCGCCGGCCGCGCCAGCGGCCGGGCCGCCGCCGCGATAAAACGTTGTGGAGCGGCGCGAACTCGCGCATGGTGCGCGCGATTTTCCGCCCCGACCCCGAGCCCTTTTCCCGCGCGGCATGAGAAAGCTGACCACCTATCTGGCCCGTCTGTTCGCCACCGATGCGCTGATCCTGTTCGGCGTCGTCTGCGTGCTGCTCTGGCTGGTCAATTGCCTGCGCTCGTTCGAGATCGTCTCGGTCAAGGGGCAGAGCCTGTTCACGCTCGCGGTGCAGGCGCTCTATGCGCTGCCGCCGCTGGGCCTCTCCTTTTTCTACATCTGCGTCGGCATCGGCGTGGTGCGGGCGCTGATGGCGCTGCAGGCCAGCCACGAATTGCATATCGTGCATCTCAATGGCGGGCTGGCCGATCTGTGGCGCGCCGCGGCGCTGGTCACCACCGTCGCCGCCGCCTTCGTGCTGGTCTTTGCCCATTATGTCGAGCCGCACGCCAACCAGCGCCTCAACCAACTGTCGGCCGAGATCGCCGCCGACCTCGTCAGCTCGGCGCTCAAACCCAACCGCTTCACCCAGGTGACGCCGGGCGTGGTGCTACTCATCGGCGGCCGTGCCGCGGGCGGGGAAATCCAGGATTTTTTCGCCGACGACCGCCGCGACGCGCAGACGCGCCGCACCTATATCGCCGCAAGCGCCCGCGTTTCCAGCGACGGCCACAGCTACATCCTCGAACTGCATGACGGGGTGCTGCAATATACCGAAGGCGACGGCCGCTATTCGGAAATCCGCTTCAGCCGCTACGACCTCAACGTGGAAAACCTCGCCCAGCCCGGCGCCGCCGGCGACCTGCTGGCGCAGCGCGACAGCTTTGACCTCGCGGCCGAGGCCTTGCGCACCGGCACCTGGTCCGACGCCGTGCGGGGGCGGCTGTTCGAGCGCTCGGTCGAAGGCCTGCGCGTCGTCGGCATCGTGCTGCTCGGGCTGGCCATGGCCGCCTTCCCTTCCGGCCGCCGCATCCGCACCCGCCTGCCGCTCGAAGCGGTGGTGATGCTGGTGGCCTTTGCCGAGCGCGGCATCGGCGCCTACAGCCCCACCGGCAGCGCCACCGGCGCCCTGCTGCTGACGCTGGGGGGCCTCGCCGTGCTGGTGGCGCGCAGCCACGCCTGGCGCTTGCACCGGGAGGCGCCGGCATGACGCTTATCGACCGGCTGGTGCTGGGGCGCCTCGCCTCGCGCATCGCCGCCACCGTCTTCATCATCTACGGCATCATCGCGCTGGTGGAATCGCTCGATACCTGGCGCTTCAACCACGTGGCGGAAGCGCAGGGCCTGCCGGCGGCGCTGCTCATGGTGGCGATGAGCGCGGTGCGCTGGACCATCAAGACACTGCCGGTCACGGTGCTGATGGGCGCCATTCTGGGCGTCGTCGACCTCAAGGCGCGGCACGAACTGACCATCATCAAGGCCAGCGGTATTTCCATCTGGCGGGTGGTGCGGGCGCCGGCGCTGGCGCTGATCGTCGCCAGCTTCGCCATCGCGCTGGGCGCCGAGACGGTCAGCACCCAGATCAACCGCGAACTGAGCCCGGTGCCGCCCGGCCAGGCCAGCCTGCTCACCCCGCCGGGCGAAATCTGGCTCGAACAGAGCGATGGCGAGCGCCACTACGTCATGCTGGCGCGCGGCATGGCCCGGGGCGGCGCGCAGTTGAGCGCGGTGACACTGTTCGACCTCGACAGCCGCGACATGCCGCGTATCGAAGCCGACGAGGCCTTGCTCGAAGATGGCGAATGGGTGTTTCCCGAGGCGCGCGTCCTGTCCCCCGACCACCTGCCGCGCCGGCTCACCGACTATCGCCTGCCCACCAGTTCCACCCCCGCCGAAATCAGCCTCAAGCTGGCCTCGCCCGACGACATGACGTTTTTCGAGCTGGGCGACATGCTGGCGCGCGGCGTGGCCGACCCCATGGTGCGCGCCGCCGCCACCATGCGGCTGGTCAAGCTGCTGGCCCTGCCGCTGGTGCTGACCGGCTCGCTGTTCATCGCCTTTGCCTTCACCGCCGGCTATCGCCGCCACTCCCAGCTCGGCCCCGCCGTGCTCTACGGCCTTATCCTCGGCTTTCTCGTCTTCGTGGTCACCGAAATGGCCGACCGCGCCGGCTCGACCGGCGTGCTCGACCCGCTCTTTGCCGCCCTCGGCCCGGCCCTGGTGGCCCTCATCATCGGCATCACCGTGCTGCTCTACAAGGAAGACGGCCACACCTGAGGCGCCGCCTTTCGCTCCCCTCCCCCCTGAGGGGAGGGGTTGGGGGAGGGGTCTCTGAGGCTGGGCGAGGGGTTGACGTTCACGAACCGCGGGACCCCCTCCCCGGCCCTCCCCGCAAGGGGGAGGGAGCGCCATCGAGGCTGCCGCTGATCCCGGGCACGTTCTTACCACCCCACCGGGGCTGCCCCCGGACCTGATCCGGGGGCCTCTATCCTTCACTGCCGCCACCACGGCTCCCGCAGCGGCCCGCGGGCAGCACCGGTGCGCACCGCCGACAAACAACCGGATTTTGGCCGTATTCATCGAGCAATTGACATCATGTCGGCGACGCCCCATTGAAGGCGTCTTATGCGAACCCCTGCGGACAACAGCATGACCCTTGCATTCTTCCGGCGCGCCAGCCGCGCCCTGCTCATTGCCCTTGCCCTCGCTGGTGCTGCGGCGCTGCCGGCAGTCGCGGCGACCGTGGTGACCGTCAACGGCCAGCCCATCTCGGACGTGCAGGTGGATCAGCGCCTGCGCCTGTTCAGCATGGAAGGCAATCGGGGCGGCCGCAAGGGCGCCACCGACCAGCTCGTCACCGAGGCCATCCAGATGCAGGAGGCCAAGCGGCTGGGCATCGAGGTCAGCAACGCCCAGGTCGACCAGGCCTTTTTGCAGATCGCCCGTAACCTCAAGGTCAGCCAGGATCGCCTCACCGCCATGCTGCGCCAGGGCGGCGTCGGCGCCGACACCCTGCGCGACCGGCTGCGCGCCGCCATCGCCTGGAACGCGGTGACGCAGCAGGCCGTGATGCCGCAGGTGCAGATTTCCGACCTGGAGCTCGACCAGAAGGCCGCCGGCCAGATTTCCGACTTCCAGAAGTTCGACTACATTCTCAAGGAAGTGATCTTCGTCGGCTCGGGCGGGCGCTCGGGCCAGGCCAATCGCTACCGCTCCAGCTTTGCCGGCTGCGACAGCGCCGTGGATTTGTCGCTGGCCTATACCGACGTGGCCGTGGTCGATATCGGCCGGCGCCACGCGACGCAATTGCCCGACGCGCTCGCCAAGGAACTGGCCGGCCTCAATGTCGGCGGCATCACCAAGCCGCGCGTCGTGGAAACCGGCGTTTCCATGCTGGCGGTGTGCCAGAAGAGCCAGGCCAACGACCTCACCTTCGTCAAGAACGAGCTGGAAGCCGAAGCCGGAGGGACCGCCCTCAACAAGCAGGCCGAGGAATACCTGCAGCGCCTGCGCAGCCAGGCCAAGGTCATCTATAACTGATCGGGCGGGCGGCGCACGCCGCCCCTCCTGTTTCCGAGGGCAGGGATGACGGCGCCGCTGGCCATCACCATGGGTGAACCCGCCGGTGTGGGGCCGGATATCGTGCTGGCGCTCTATGCGCGGCGCGCCGAACTGGCCCTGCCGTCCTTCGTCGTCTTCGGCGACGCGCCCTTCCTCGCCAGCCGCGCCCGCCGGCTGGGGCTCGCCCTCGACATCGCCCAAAGCACGCCGCAGGCCGCAACGACGCTTTTCTCCACCGCCCTGCCGGTGGTGCCGGTCGCGGGGCCGGTGCCCGACCAGCCGGGCCGGACGACGCCGCAAACGGCCCCGGCCGTCATCGGTGCCATTACCGGCGCCGTCGCTTCGGTGCAGGCCGGCGCCTGTCGGGCAATGGTCACCGCGCCGATCCACAAGGGGGCGCTCTATGACGCCGGTTTCCGGCATCCGGGCCATACCGAGTTTCTGGCCGCGCTCTGCGCCGCCGGCGGCGCCGCGCCGCTGCCGGTGATGATGCTGGCGCATGGGGATTTGCGCACCGTGCCGCTCACCATCCACGTGCCGGTGCGCGACGTGCCGGATCTCATCACCCGCTCGCTTATCCGCGATACCCTCCGCATCATGGCCCACGACCTGCGGCAGCGTTTTTCCATTGAAGCGCCGAAGATCGCCGTAGCCGGGCTCAACCCGCATGCCGGGGAAGGCGGCGCCATCGGCCGCGAGGACGTCGAGACCATCGCCCCGGCCATTGCCGACGCCGTGGCCGAGGGCATTGCGGCCAGCGGTCCCTACCCCGCCGATACGCTGTTCTTTCCCGCGCATTGGCGGCGCTTCGACGCGGTGCTGGCCATGTATCACGATCAGGCGCTGATCCCCATCAAGACGGTCGCCTTCGACGAGGGCGTCAACGTCACGCTGGGCCTGCCCATCGTTCGCACCTCGCCCGATCACGGCACCGCCTTCGACCTGGCCGGCACCGGCCGGGCCTCTCCCGCCAGCTTCGCCGCCGCCATCCGCATGGCCGACGCGATGACCCGGACCGCGCCATGAGCCAGATCGACCAGTTGCCGCCGCTGCGCGAGGTCATCGCCCGCTACGACCTCCGGGCGAAAAAGGAGCTGGGGCAGAATTTTCTGCTCGACCTCAACCTCACCGCCCGCATCGCCCGCGTCGCCGGGCCGCTCGAGGGCGTGCGGGTCATCGAGGTCGGCCCCGGCCCCGGCGGGCTCACCCGGGCGCTGCTGGCCGAGGGGGCGCGCGAAGTGATCGCCATCGAGCGCGATGCCCGCACCCTGCCCGCCCTGGCCGAGATCGCCGACGCCTATCCGGGCCGGCTCACCGTGGTCAGCGGCGACGCCATGCAGATCGACTACGCGCAGCTGGTCGACGGCCCCACCCGGATCGTCGCCAACCTGCCCTACAATATCGGCACGCAATTGCTCACCGGCTGGCTGGGCATGGCGCCGTGGCCACCGGCCATCGACAGTTTCACCCTGATGTTCCAGCGCGAAGTGGCCGAGCGCATCTGTGCCCGGCCGGGCGAAGACGCCTATGGGCGGCTGGCGGTGCTGGCCGGCTGGCGCAGCGACGCGCGCATCGCCTTCAATGTCGGGCGGCAGGCCTTCGTGCCGCCGCCCAAGGTCACCTCGGCGGTGGTGCATATCGTGCCCAAGCCCGTCGAGGCGGGCCTGCCGGTCAAGCTGGTCGAGCAGGTGACGCGCGCCGCTTTCGGCCAGCGCCGCAAGATGGTGCGCCAGTCGCTCAAATCGCTCGGTGTGCCGGTCGAGGCGCTGCTGGCGGTCGCGGATCTGGCGGGCGATGAACGGGCCGAGGAACTGCCCGTCGAGGCGTTTCTGGCCATGGCGCGCGCTCTGCCGGGGCTGCGTTAGCGCTTTATGCGCCCTGGTGCCCCGATGCGGTGGTTTATGCTGACAATGCGCTGACGAATACCAGTCGAATGGCCACCATTAGGGCCAGCAATGCGGCGCCGCCGCTCACCAGCATGACACCGGCCCAGCCCCATTGCGTCCAGGCATAGCCGCCCAGCGTACCGAGGATCGAGGCACCCAGATAGTAGGTCACCAGATAGATGGCCGAGGCCTGCGCCTTACCCACCGTGGCGCGCCGCGTCACCCAGGCGCTGGCCACCCCATGCGCGGCGAAAAAGCCAATGGTGGCAATGGCTAAGCCGAGGATGATCACCCAGGTCGAGGGCACGTTGGTGATGGCCATGCCCAGCCCCATAATCGCCACCAGCGCCCAGAACACCTTGCGTCGGCCCAGCCGCTGCGCCAGCCCGCCGGCCCAGGTCGAGCTGATGCTTCCCAGAAGATAGACCAGGAATATCAATGAAATAGCCGAGTGGCTGAGCGAAAAGGGCGCCTCGGCCAGCCGGAAACCGGCATAGTTGTAGAGGGTCACGAAGCCGCCCATCAGCAGGAACGAGCCGGCAAACAGCCAGGGCAGCGCCGCATCCTCGAAACTCGCCCGGCAGCGGCGCCAGAGATCGTCCAGCCTGATCGGGTCGCGGGCCGAATGCCGGGCCTGCGGCAAGAGCCAAGCCACTGATATCGCTGCCAGAACGATCATGCCGGCGAGGATGCCGGTGCCCAGCCGCCAGCCCAGCCAGTCGGACAGGACGCCGGAAATCACCCGCCCCGCCATGCCGCCAATGGCCGTGCCGCCGATATAAAGGCCCATGGAAAAGCCCAACGCCTCGGCATCCATTTCCTCGGAAAGGTAGACCATGGTGACGGCCGGTATCCCGGCCAGCGTCAGCCCCATCAGCGTGCGCAGCGTAATGAGTTGCCACCAGACCTGCGCAAACGGCAGCAGGACGCCCAGAAAAGCCGTCAATAACAAGGCGTTGACGATCAGTCGCCGGCGACCCAGCCGGTCGGCCAGCAGGCTGGCGGGGATGAGCGCGAGCGCCATGGTGGCGGTCGTCATCGACAGCGCCAGCGAGGCGGTGCCGGCGTCGCGTACCCAATATTCGGCGAACATGGGCAGCAGCGGCTGCACCGAATAGAGCGAGGCGAAAACCGAAAAGGCGGCGAGGAAGAAGGCGATATTGGCGCGGTAGAATTCGGCGGTGCCGCGACGGATGGCCGGCGCGGCGCTCATGGCTCAGGCCGGCCCGATCTGGTTCTGCAAGTCCTTGACGAAGCTGTCGAGATTGAGCTGCCGGTGCCGGTCCAGCCGGGCCGCAGCGAGGATGGAGCGGACCCGCGCGACCGAGGTTTCGAGGTCCTCGTTGACGATGACGTAGTCGTATTCGCCATAGTGGTCCATTTCGGTGCGGGCGTTCTTCAGCCGCTTCTCGATGGTGCCGACGCTGTCCTGGGCGCGGCGCTCCAGCCGGGCGCGCAACTCCTTGATCGAGGGCGGCAGGATGAACACCGTCACCATGTCGGCCCGGGCCTTGTCGTAGAGTTGCAGGGTGCCCTGATAGTCGATGTCAAAGAGGATATCGTTGCCGGCCGCCAGCTGCTCTTCGACGCGGGCGCGGGGCGTGCCGTAGAAATTGCCGTGCACCTCGGCCGATTCGAGCAGTTCCCCATCCCGCTGCATCTGCTGGAAGGTGGGGACGTCGATGAAATGATAATGCTTGCCGTCGATCTCGTCGGTGCGGCGGGCCCGCGTCGTCACCGAAACCGACAGCCGGATCTGCGGGTCGGCGCCGAACAGCGCCCGGGAAATGGAGGATTTTCCGGCGCCCGAGGGCGACGCGATCACCAACATGACGCCGCGACGCTGAAAGTCCATCTTCCCCAAAGCCCTACTCGATGTTCTGAACCTGCTCGCGTAGTTGATCGATCACCGCCTTGAGGTCAAGGCCGATTGCCGTGAGGTCCACCGCGTTCGCCTTGGAGCACAGCGTGTTGGCTTCGCGGTTGAATTCCTGAGCCAGGAAATCGAGCCGCCGCCCCACCGGTCCGCCCTCGTCCAGCAGCGCGCGGGCGGCCGCGACATGGGCGTGGAGACGGTCGATCTCCTCCTGGATATCGGCCTTGGTGGCCAGCAGCAGCGCTTCCTGCACCAGCCGCTCGGCGGGAATGGCGGGGTCCGCCGCCAGGGCGGCGAGCTGCCCGCGCAGGCGTTCGGTGATGGCTTCGCGGCTGCGGGCGGGATGGCTTGCGGCCCGGGCGACCAGCGCCGAAATCGTCTCCAGATGACCGTGCAGTACGGCGGCGATGGCAGCGCCCTCGGCCTGCCGGGCCGTGCGCAATTTGCTGATGGCCTCGCCGGCCGCCTCGAGCACTGCCGCGGCGAGCGCCGCCTCGTCGGCATCGGCGCCGTCATTGGTGACCAGTACGCCGGGGATGGCCAGAATGCCCTCCAGCCGGGGCGGCTCGGCCGCAATGCGGCCGGCCAAAGTTTCAAGCGCGTCGAGGACGCCCTCCAGCGCCAGCGGATCGAGCCGCAGCCCGCTGCCGCCGGCGGCCCGGTCGAGCGTCAGGTTGAGGGTGACCGAGCCGCGGTGCAACGCCCGGCCCAGCGCCTGGCGCAGCGGCATTTCCAGCGCATCGAGGCCGGCCGCCAGCCGCATGCGGATATCAAGGCCGCGACCGTTGACCGATTTCACCTCCACCCGCAGGCGGTGCGCGCCCAGCGTGCGCTCGGCCCGGGCAAAGCCGGTCATGCTGGCGAGCGGCGCGCTCACTGGGCGTCGTCGGCGTTGTCAGCGTCGTCGTTGGCGGCGTCCGGCGCCTGTCCCGCCTGCTCGGCCTCCAGCGCCCGCCGCGCCTCCTCGGCCTCCGCTTCCGCCTGTGCGGCGGCCTCGGCGGCTATCCGGCGGTATTCGGCGACGTTCCTGCGGTGCTCATCATAGTTTGTCGCGAAGACATGGCCCTCGCTGGGGGTCGCGCCCTTGGCAACGAAATAGAGGTAGTCGTGCGTGTCCGGGTGGGCCACCGCCTGCAAGGCGTCGACGCCGGGGCTGGCAATCGGCGTCGGCGGCAGGCCGTCGATCTGGTAGGTGTTGTAGGGGGTCTTGGCCTCGATTTCCGAGCGGCGGATGCCGCGCCCCAGCGTGCTCTGCCCCAGCGTGATGCCGTAGATGATGGTGGGATCGGATTGCAGCCGCATGCCCTGGCGCAGGCGGTTGACGAAGACGGCGGCGATCTGCGGGCGCTCCGACGCCACGCCGGTCTCCTTTTCGACGATCGAGGCCAGGATCAGCATCTGCGCCGGCGATTCCAGCGGCAGGTCTTCGGCCCGGCCCTCCCAGGCGGCAGCGAGCGCCTCGGTCATGGCCAGCTGCATCTTGTCCAGCACCGATTGCCGCGTGTCGCCGGGGGTATAGTCATAGCTGCCGGGCAGGATCGAGCCTTCCGGTGGCAGGGCGGCGATCTCGCCGGTCAGCGAATCCTCGGCATCCATGCGCTGCACCGCCTGCCACACGGTCCAGCCTTCCGGGATGGTGACGGCGTAGCGGATGGGAGTGCCTTCGGTCAGTTCCTTGAGGATGTCGGCCATGCTGGCGCCGGCGGGGATGTTGAAATCGCCCGCCTTGACCACGGTATTGTCCTCGACCCGGCCGCCGAACTGGCTGAAGATCAGCGAACTGCTGATGAGGCCCTGCTCCTGCAGGCGGTCGGCGGCGGTGCGCAGCGAATTGCCCTGCTCGACGCGAAACACCTGATCCGCCGTCGTCGGACCGTCGCCGTAATATTGCGCAGCCACGTAGAAGAAGCCGCCCGCCGCGACGATGAGGCCAATGACCAGCAGCGTCAGGAAACCGTTGAGGATGTCGATCAGGGCATTGCCCGAGCGGCGGCGGCGCCGTTTCCTGCGGTCGATCATGGTTCTTGTTCACTCACGAAGGATGGGAACCGGGCGGCTCCATCTTGTGCCATTGTCATGGCCCCAAACTGTGGCGAAAACGCCCGCAAAAACAAGGGGCACAGCGCGCGCAAACGCGATGTGCCCCGATAAAGCGCGGAAAAATCAGTCGGCCTTGCGCATCACCAGCGTGGCGTTGGTGCCGCCGAAGCCGAAACTGTTGGACAGCGCCACATCGATATTCTTCTCGATGGCCCGGTGCGGCACCAGGTTGATCGGCGTTTCCACGGACGGATTGTCGAGATTGAGGGTGGGCGGCACCTTGCTGTCGCGCATGGCGAGCAGGCAGAAAATCGCCTCCACCGACCCGGCGGCCCCCAGCAGATGGCCCACGGCCGACTTGGTGGAGCTCATCACCGCCCCGGCGGCGGCATCGCCGAGGACGCGGGTGACCGCGCCCAGCTCGATCTCGTCGCCCAGCGGCGTCGAGGTGCCGTGAGCGTTGATGTAGCCGATATCGGCGGGGGAAATGCCGGCCCGCTGGATGGCGGCGCGCATGGCGCGGAAACCGCCATCGCCGTCCGGCGAGGGAGCGGTGATGTGGTAGGCATCGCCCGACAGCCCGTAGCCGATGATCTCGCCGTAAATCTTGGCGCCACGGGCCTTGGCCCGCTCATAGTCTTCCAGCACCACGATGCCGGCGCCTTCCCCCATGACGAAGCCGTCGCGATCCTTGTCATAGGGGCGCGAGGCGGCCTTGGGGTTGTCGTTGAAACCGGTGGAAAGGGCGCGTGCCGCCGAAAAACCGGCCAGCGACAGGCGGTTGACGCAGCTTTCCGTGCCGCCGGCCACCATGACATCGGCATCGCCCAAGGCAATGAGCCGCGCCGCGTCGCCGATGGCGTGGGCACCGGTCGAACAGGCGGTGACCACCGAATGGTTGGGGCCCTTGAGCCCGAAACGGATGGAGACCTGGCCGCCGGCCAGGTTGATCAGCCGGCCGGGAATGAAGAAGGGGCTGATGCGGCGCGGCCCCTTTTCGTGCAGCGTGACCGAGGCGTCGTAAATGCCCCCGATCCCGCCAATGCCCGAGCCGATCAGAACGCCGCTGCGCTCCTGCTCTTCCTGTGTCTTCGGCGCGACCCCGGCGTCCTCTATGGCCTGCGTCGCCGCGGCCATGGCATAGACGATGAAGGGGTCGACCTTGCGCTGCTCCTTGACCTCCATCCACTCGTCGGGGTTGTACTTGCCATCGGCATAGTCCCCGAGCGGAATACGATGGGCGATCTGGCAGGCGATATCGTCGACCTGGAAGTCATCGATGCGCCTGGCGCCGCTCTGGCCCGCCAGCAGGTTGGCCCAGGTGGGCTCGACTCCGCAGCCCAGGGGCGTAACGAGCCCCAGTCCGGTAACGACGACTCGGCGCAATTGCATGGTCGGCTGCCTGATCCTGCCGCGCTTAGCTGGTGGCCTTGGTCAGGAAGGCGACGGCATCGCCAAAGGTCTGGATCGACTCGGCGGCATCGTCGGGAATCTCGACCGAAAATTCTTCCTCGAACGCCATCACCAGCTCGACCTGGTCAAGCGAATCCGCGCCAAGGTCGTCGATGAAGCTGGCCTTCTCGGTGACCTTATCCGCATCGACATTGAGGTGTTCCACAACGATCTTGCGGACCCGATCAGCGACATCGCTCATATTAGACTTCCCTTTTCAGAAATCGAAGTTTCGTTCTTATTGGCGCCCAGCCAATTCATCAAGCGCCGCGTTGGCTCGCCCAACGGCAATGTATGCGGCCTAACCAGCGCCCGCAAGGCAGACCGGCAAGAGTGACCGGGGCGCGACCTAACATGTTTTTTCGGGCATAGCCAGCCGCTTTGCCCCCGCTTTCCAAGGCTTTGCACCGGGCCTTTCCCGTCCAGCCCCGAATGCATGCGCGACACCGATCGCCGGGGCTGCGACAGACCCGGCGGCAGCGTGCGGTCAGATCATTGCCATGCCGCCATTGACGTTGAGGGTGTGGCCGGTGACATAGGCCGCCGCGTCGCTGGCGAGGAACACCGCGCAGCCGGCCACCTCCTGGGCCGTGCCCAGGCGCCCCATCGGCACGGTGTTGAGGATGGTCTCGCGCTGCTTGTCGTTGAGTTCGTCGGTCATGGCCGAGGCGATGAAGCCAGGCGCGATGGAATTGACGGTAATGTTGCGGCTGGCTACCTCGTGCGCCAGCGCCTTGTTCATGCCGATGAGGCCGGCCTTCGAGGCGGCGTAATTGCCCTGCCCCGGATTGCCCGTGACGCCGACCACCGAGGCGATGCCGATGATGCGGCCCCAGCGCTGCTTCATCATGCCCCGCAGCACGGCGCGGTTGAGGTGGAAGGCGGCGGTGAGGTTGACGGCGATGACGTCGTCCCACTCCTCGTCCTTCATGCGCATGAAGATATTGTCGCGCGTCATGCCGGCATTGTTGACCAGGATGTCGACGCCGCCCATGGCCGCTTCGGCGGCGGGGACGAGCTTGTCCACCTCGTCGAGCTTCGAGAGGTTGGCCGGCAGGATGGGGCAATCGCTGCCGATGGCTGCGGCCGTTTCCTCCAGCGCCCCGACGCGGGTGCCCGACAGGGCGACGGTGGCGCCGGCTGCGGCGAGCGCCTTGGCGATTTCGCGCCCGATGCCGCCGCTGGCACCGGTCACCAAGGCACGTTTTCCAGTAAGATCAAACATTTGCGGCCTCCGCCGGGCAGATAGAGTCAAGCAGTTGAGCTTTTGATTCAAGCGCCGATCTGGGCCAGGAACCCGTCGATATCGGCGGGGGTTCCCACCGCCAGCGCCGTGGCCTCGGGAGCGATGCGCTTGGCAAGGCCCGTCAAGACCTTGCCCGTCCCCAGTTCCACCAGCGTCTCCACGCCGCCGGCGCCGGTGAGCCAGGTGACGCTCTCGGTCCAGCGCACCACGCCGGTCACCTGCTCGACGAGGCGTCGGCGGATATCGGCGGGATCGGTGATCGGCGCGGCCAGGACATTGGCCACCACCGGCACGGCGGGCGCGTGCATGGCCACTTCCTGCAGCGCCGAGGCCATGGCTTCGGCGGCGGGCTGCATCAGGGAACAGTGGAAGGGGGCGCTCACCGGCAGCAGCAGGGCGCGCCGGGCGCCCCTGGCCTTGGCGATCTCCAGCGCCCGCTCGATGGCGGCGTGGGCGCCCGAAACGACGACCTGCCCCGGGGCATTGTCATTGGCCACCGCGCAGACCTCGCCCTGGGAGGCTTCCTCGGCCACGGCGCGGGCCGTATCGAGGTCGAGCCCGAGCAGCGCCGCCATGGCGCCGTGGCCGACCGGCACGGCCTTCTGCATGGCCTGGCCGCGGGTCCGCAGCAGCCGGGCGGTATCGGCCAGCGAGAAGGTGCCGGCGGCGCACAGCGCCGAATATTCGCCCAGCGAATGGCCGGCGACATAGCGGGCGTGGTCGGCGAGGCGAACGCCGTTTTCCGCCAGCACCCGGACCACGGCGACGCTCACCGCCATCAGCGCCGGCTGGGCGTTTTCGGTGAGGCGCAGCGCCTCTTCGGGGCCCTCGAACATGGTCGCGGAGAGCTTTTCGCCCAGCGCTTCGTCGACTTCCTCGAAGACCGCGCGGGCCGCCGGGAAGGCCTCGGCCAGGTCCCGGCCCATGCCGACGGCCTGGCTGCCCTGACCCGGAAAAGTGAATGCGACGCCGGACATCGAAGTGTTCCCCTTTGGCTGCGCAAATGGCGCGATTGGTTAGCGCACTGTTAGCATATGGCGCGGCTTTGCCGGCTGATTGTGACAGAGTCAAGGTGGCGCGCGCCAATCCTCACTTCATTAACCCGGAGGGGATATGGATCGCCTTATGATCGACAAGGGAACCGGCCGGCTGGCCGCCGCTCCATCGTGGACCTATCTCGAACAGCGACCGGCGCTGGAATCGGCCGTCGTCGCCGGGCTGGTGCTGGCCGCCTGCGTGTTCGGCATCCATACGCGGTTCCTGCTGTCGCTGGCGAGCATCTGGCCGGCCAATGCCGTCCTGCTCGGCACCCTGCTGATCCGCCCCAGCGCCAATCGCCCCCTCACCTGGCTGCTGGCCGCCCTCGCCTATGGGGTCGCCGACGCGCTGTCGGGGAGCGACCTGGCCAAGACGGTGCTGCTCAATCTCGCCAACGTCGCCGGGGTCGCCGCCGGGCTCGGCACGGCCCGGCTGCTGCTGCGCGGCCGGATCACCATCAAGCGGCCGATGGACGCCATCGCCCTCGTCACCATCATGGCGATGGCGGCGGGCGGCGCGGCGATAACCGGCGCCTTTGCCGGCATCGCGCTGTTCGGCATGGACTGGACCGCCGGCTTCGGGGTGTGGTTCGCCTCGGAGTTCGTCAGCTATGCCATCGTGCTGCCGGTGGTGCTGGCGATCAACGGCACCGACCCGCAGCGTTTTCGGGTGTTCTCGCGCAATCGCGGCATGGCGCGCCAGCAATTGGCCTGCCTCTCCACCCTCGTCCTCTCGCTGCTGCTGGCGCATGTGCTGGGCGGGCCGGGCGCCGGCGCCTATGTGCTGCCCGGCATGCTCTGGTGCGCGGTGTGTTTCCGGCCCTTCGCCAGCGCCGTCCTCGCCATGCTGGTCTGCACCTGGGCGCTGATCGCCGGACCGCTGGAGATGATCCCGCTCCATATCGACTTCAGCCATCTGGGCGACGCCTCGTCCTTCCGGCTCTCCATCGCCATGACGGCGGTGGGCACTTTCGCCGTGTCGGTGGTCTGCGCGGCGTGGCGGCAGACCAATACCATCCTGCGCCACACGGCCTCGCACGATACGCTGACCGGCCTGCTCAATCGCGGTGCCTTCATGCAATTGCTCGAACGCCGGGTCGCCGGGCGCGACCGGGCCGGCGCCTTCTCGCTGCTGATGCTCGACATCGACCGGTTCAAGGCCACCAACGACACCTATGGGCACCCCATGGGCGACAAGGTGCTGGTGGCGGTGGCCGCGGCGCTGCGCCAGGAGATCGGGCCGGACGAAGGCATCGGCCGGCTGGGCGGCGAGGAATTCGCGGTCCTCGCCTCCGGCAACCTCGCCGAACGGGGCGCCGTGCTGGCGGAACGCCTGCGCAAGGTGGCGGCCAATGTGGTGCTGCTGGCGGACACTGGCGAGCGGGTCACCACGACGGTGAGCATCGGCGCCGCCGACGGCGTGCCCGGCGACGAGCTGTCGCGCCTGCTGAGCGCCGCCGACAGCGCACTCTATGCGGCCAAGCACGCCGGGCGGGATCGTGTGGTGCTGGCCGCCAGGCCGCTCGACCCGCGCAACGCGCCGACGCCCGTAGCCAAGCCGCAGCCGCAAGCGCCGCGCCGGCAGCGCCGCAGCGCCTGATCGCTTGCGTTTTTACGCCGCTTCCCCTATAGGCAGTCGCGCAATTCGTTTGGCCGGGGGCTGAACGGAGGGTTCGTGCTTGGTGCACGAACAGGGCCCGGCGGGCCCGGCCTCCCGTGTTCCCGCTCTTTGCAAGACTGCTTTGACGCCTTTCCGGCTTCAAGGAGGCTCCGCGCCAGACATTGCCGAATGCAACCGCAAAGGAAGGCGCATCGATGGCCCTTTACGAACATATCTACCTGGCGCGCCAGGACGTCAGCCAGCAGCAGGTCGAGGAATTGACCGCGCAGCTCACCGAATTGCTCGGCCAGGGTGGCGGCAAGGTCACCAAGAACGAGTACTGGGGCCTCAAGGGGCTCTCCTACCGCATCCGCAAGAACCGCAAGGCGCACTACACCCTGCTCAATATCGACGCCCCCGCCCCGGCTGTGGCCGAGATGGAGCGCCAGATGCGCATCAACGAAGACATCCTGCGCTTCATGACCGTGCGCGTCGACGAGTTGGAGGAAGGTCCCTCGGCCATGATGCAGAAGCGCGACCGTGACGATCGCGATGGCCGCGGCGGCCCGTCCGGCGACCGTCGCCCCCGTCGCTTCTAATTCAAGGACAGAACAGCCATGGCTATCAAAGACCTCACCACGACCCAGGCCCGCCGTCCGTTCCAGCGCCGGCGCAAGACCTGCCCGTTCTCCGGTGCCAACGCGCCCCGGATCGACTACAAGGACGTGCGCCTGCTCTCGCGCTACGTCTCGGAGCGCGGCAAGATCGTGCCGAGCCGCATCACCGCCGTTTCGGCCAAGAAGCAGCGCGAACTGGCCCGGGCCATCAAGCGCGCCCGCTTCATCGGCCTCATGCCCTACGCGGTACAATAACGGCGAACAAATGCCCGTTGGGGTCGCGGATGGTTCGCGGCTCCTAACCGTCCGAAGAGGACGGGACAGCCAAAGGAAAAAGCAATGAAAGTCATTCTGCTCGAGCGCGTGGGCCGCAGCGGCTCCATCGGCGACGAAGTCAACGTCAAGGACGGGTTCGCCCGTAACTTCCTGCTGCCCCAGGGCAAGGCCCTGCGCGCCACCGAAGCCAACCGCAAGCGGTTCGAAGCCGAGCGCGCCCATATCGAAAAGCGCAACGAAGAGCGCCGCATCGCCGCTGCCGGCATTGCCGAAGGGCTCGACGGCACCATCGTGGTCATCATCCGGCAGGCCGGCGAAACCGGCCAGCTCTATGGTTCGGTCGCCGCCCGCGACATCGTCGAGGCGCTGGCCAGCCAGGGCTTTTCGGTGCAGCGCAACCAGGTGGACCTGGCCGACCCGATCAAGTCGGTCGGCGTGCACACCGTGGCGCTGTCGCTGCACCCGGAAGTCGACGTGGCGATCACCGTCAACGTCGCCCGCTCGGATGACGAAGCCGAGCGCCAGGCCGCCGGCGAGGACGTCACCGTGCACACTTTCGAAGCCGACACGGAAGGCGATTTCGCCGCCGGCCAGGCCGATGCCGCCGACGAGGACCGCTTCGAGGAATAACCGCTGCCAGCGGAGCCAATTGCCGAAGGGCCGGGATCTTCCCGGCCCTTTGCTTTTGTCGGCTCCATGCTGCCCACGGGCGAAGACCCGGGGGCCCGTGCGGGAGCCGCGGCGGCAGGGGATGGGGAGAACGGCCCGCGGGTCGGGCCCGCGGGCAGCGCCGGGGGGTTGGGCGGGAAGGCGCTCGGCCACCGCTGGGTGAGAATCACCGCAAAGCTGCCGCAAGGGGGTGGCAGGATATTCCCCGTTGTCCCCGGTGTTCACACAGAACGTTTCCGGTACATTAACCGCTTCGCGGCTAGCCCAAGGCGCCGCCGCCGCCGGCGTGGACTCCGCGCCCGCTGGCGTGGTTAAGAAAGGTTAACATTTCCCCCGGATCGCCATGGCCGAACTCGCTCGCCTGCACCCCGCCGCCGAAGACAAATCGTTCCGCGTCGCCCCCCACAACGTCGAGGCCGAGCAGGCGCTGCTGGGCGCCATCCTCATCAACAACGAGGCGTTCTACCGGGTCGCGGACTTTCTCGAGCCCGAGCATTTCTACGAGCCGATCCACCGCGACATTTACGAGGTCGCCGGCAAGATCATCCGGGCGGGCAAGTCGGCCGACCCGACCACGATCAAAACCCACCTGCCCGAGCAATTGCTGCCCGACGTGACCATGGCGCAGTACCTGGCGCGGCTGGCGGCGGAGGCGACCACCGTCATCAACGCGGCCGATTACGGGCAGGCCATTTACGACCTCTCGATCCGCCGCAACCTGATCCTCGTGGGTGAGGAAATGGTGTCGGTCGCCTATGAATCCGATGTCGAGATGACGCCGGTCAAGCAGATCGAGAAGGTCGAGGGCGAGCTGTTCCAGCTGGCCGAAAAGGGCCGCTACGACGGCGGCTTCCAGTCGTTCGGCACGGCGCTCACCGCCTCGATCCAGATGGCGGGCGAGGCGTTCCAGCGCGACGGGGGGCTGTCGGGCATCGCCACCGGGATGACCGACCTCGACCGGCAGATGGGCGGGCTGCAGCGCTCCGACCTGGTGATCCTGGCCGGCCGTCCGGCCATGGGCAAGACGTCGCTGGCCACCAATATCGCCTACAATATCGCGAAAGCCTGGCGCGGCGACGTGACCCCGGACGGGCACACGAAAACCATCGATGGCGGCGTGGTGGGCTTTTTCAGCCTGGAAATGAGCTCCGAGCAGCTGGCCACCCGCGTTTTGGCGGAGCAGGCGGAAATCTCGTCGTCCGACATTCGCCGCGGCCGCATCCACGACAGCCAGTTCTCGCGGCTGGTGGACGTGTCCAACACCATGAGCCGCGCGCCGCTATATATCGACGATACCGGCGGCATCTCGGTGGCGCAGCTGGCCGCCCGCGCCCGGCGGCTCAAGCGGCAGAAGGGGCTCGACCTGCTGGTGGTCGACTACCTGCAATTGCTGTCGGGCTCGTCGCGCGCCGCCAGCCAGAACCGCGTGCAGGAGCTGACGGAAATCACCACCACGCTCAAGGCGCTGGCCAAGGAACTGGAAGTGCCGATCCTGGCGCTGTCGCAGCTCTCCCGCCAGGTGGAGGCGCGCGACGACAAACGGCCGCAACTGGCGGATTTGCGCGAATCAGGCTCTATCGAGCAGGACGCGGACGTGGTGATGTTCGTGTATCGCGACGAATATTACCTCAAGAACAAGGAGCCCAAGGAGGGAACGCCCGAGCATCTGGCCTGGCAGAGCGAGATGGAAAAGGTGCACGGCAAGGCCGAGGTGATCATCGCCAAGCAGCGACACGGTCCCACCGGCACGGTGCAGCTGAGCTTCGAGGCGCAATTCACCCGCTTTGGGAACCTGGCGCGGGCGGACTACCTGCCCGAACGCATGGAATAGGCATGGCGCTGACCTCCGGCCTTGGCGGCCAACTGAGCATCGATCTGGGGGCGCTGGCGCGCAACTGGCGGGCCCTCGACAAGGTGAGCGCCGGGGCGCTGACGGGGGCCGTGGTCAAGGCCGACGCCTATGGCACCGGCATCGACATGGCCAGCAAGGCGCTCCACGCGGCCGGGGCGCGGTTCTTCTTCACCGCGACGCCGGACGAAGGCATGGCGGTGCGCGCCGCCCTGCCCGACGCGCATATCTTCATTCTCGACGGGCTCTATCCGGGCGCGGCCAACCTCTATATCCGGCAGAACCTGATGCCGGTCATCGCCTCGATGGCGATGCTGGAGGAATGGCTGGCCAAATGCGTCGAGCGCAACGAGGCCTATCCCAGCGCCTTCCATTTCGACACCGGCATCAACCGACTGGGCTTCCGGCTCAACGAGGCGGCGGCGGTGCGCGAGCGCATCGAGCAGCTGGGCTATGCACCGCAGATGATCATGAGCCACCTGGCCTGCGCCGACCAGCCCAGCCACGAGAAGAACCGCACGCAGCTGGCGTTGTTCGGCTCGATCCTGGCGCAGTTTCCCGGCATTCCCGCGTCGCTCGCCAATTCGGCCGGGCTGATGAGCGGGCGCGACTATCATTTCCAGATGGTGCGGCCCGGCATCGCGCTCTATGGCGGGCGGGCGGTCACCGGCCGCAAGAACCCGATGCAGCCGGTGGTGACGCTGCACGTGCCCATCCTGCAGGTCGCCGAGGCGCGCACCGGCGAGACGGTGGGCTATGGCGCCACCTATTCGCTGTCGCGCAACAGCCGGCTGGCCATATTGGGGCACGGCTATGCCGACGGCTTTTTCCGTTCACTCTCGTCCACCAATATGCGGCCCGGCGGCAAGGTGTTCATCCGCGGCCGGCTGTGCCCGGTGCTGGGGCGCATCTCGATGGACCTGACGGTGGTCGACATCACCGATCTGGGCGACAATCTGCCGGCGCCGGGGGAAGGCGCCGAGGTGCTCGGGCCCAACGTGCTGCTGGACGAGCAGGCCGACGCCGCCGGCACCATCGGCTACGAGCTGCTGACCAGCCTCAAGGGCCGTTACAACCGCAACTATGTCGGCGACGGGCGGCTGCCGGCCTGACGGCGCTTTGTTCTTTATTTGTTCTTGATTGCGCGACGCCCTGCCCCTAGGATGGCGCCAGCCAGCACAGGACGCGATTGTGGCCAAGACCCGAACCTCTTTTTTGTGCCAGGCCTGCGGGGCCGTATCGAGCCGCTGGCAGGGGCGGTGCGACGCCTGCGGGGAATGGAACTCGATCGTCGAGGAAGTCGTCGATTCGGGGGTCGGCGCCGGCCCGAAGGCGGCGCGCTCCAACGGGCGGCCGGCCAATCTGGTGCCGCTGGCCGGCGAAACGGAAAGCGCGGCGCGGGTGGTGACGGGCCTTGCCGAGTTCGACCGGGTGACCGGGGGCGGGTTCGTGCGCGGCTCGGCGCTGCTGGTGGGGGGCGATCCGGGGATCGGCAAATCCACGCTGCTGCTGCAATCGGCCGGGGCGCTGGCGGCGCAGGGCAAGCGCGTCATCTATGTCTCGGGCGAGGAGGCGGTGGCGCAGGTGCGTCTCCGGGCGCAGCGGCTCGGGCTGGGCGAGGCCAATGTGCTGCTGGCGGCAGAGACCAATGTGGAAATCATCCTCGCCACGCTGGAAAGCGGGCCGCCGCCCGACCTCGTCATCATCGATTCCATCCAGACGCTGTGGACCGACCGGGTGGACAGCGCGCCGGGCACCGTCACCCAGGTGCGCACCTCGGCCCAGGCGCTGACGCGCATCGCCAAAAAGAGCGGCGCGGCGGTGGTGCTGGTGGGGCACGTCACCAAGGACGGGCAGATCGCCGGGCCCCGCGTGGTCGAGCACATGGTGGACGCGGTGCTCTATTTCGAGGGCGACAGCAGCCATACCTTCCGCATCCTGCGCGGCGTCAAGAACCGCTACGGCGCCACCGACGAGATCGGCGTCTTCGCCATGACCGAGCGGGGGCTGGAGCAGGTCGCCAACCCGTCGGCGCTGTTCCTCGACCAGCGCGACCGCGAGGCGGCGGGCTCGGCGGTGTTTGCCGGCATGGAGGGGACGCGGCCGCTGCTGGTCGAAATCCAGGCGCTGGTGGCCCCCTCGCCGCTGGGCACGCCGCGCCGCGCCGTGGTGGGCTGGGATGCCTCGCGCCTCTCGATGGTGCTGGCGGTGCTGGAAACGCGCTGCGGCGTGCGGATCGGGGCCAACGACATCTATCTCAACGTGGCGGGGGGCCTCAAGATCAGCGAGCCGGCGGCGGACCTGGCGGTGGCGGCGGCGCTGATCTCCTCGCTGACCGGCGCGGCGCTGCCGCCCGACGCGGTCTATTTCGGCGAAATCTCGCTCGCCGGCGGCGTGCGGCCGGTGGTGCACGGCGCGCTGCGGCTGCGCGAGGCGCAAAAGCTCGGTTTCCGCTCTGTCAGCACCGGGCGGCTGGGCAAGGCCGACCGGGCCACCGATCTCGCCGTCACCGAATACGGGCAGCTTTCGGAAATGGTGAGCCACATCGCAGCGCAGGGAAAGATGCCGGCGCGCGAAGAGGAAGAGGCATGGTAAACAAAGAGTTTCCGGGGAGATTGCCGCCCGCGGCCGCACGCGGCCTTGGCAGGGCGCGCCAAAGCCGGTAATTGTCGCGCAACAGCCCCGGCGACAGAGTAACTGGACAAGACATATGCTGACTGCGTTTGACGTTGGTGTGGGCGTGCTGGTGCTGATTTCGGCGATCCTGGCCACGGCCCGGGGCCTGACCCGCGAAGTGCTGTCGCTGGCCACCTGGGCGGGCTCGGCCGCCATCGCCGTCTATATGTGGCAATACCACCCCGAAATCGCCCGCCAGTACATCGCCGAGCAATTGGTGGCCGACATCGCCACCGTGATGGTGACCTTCATCGTGGCGCTGATCGTGCTGCACCTGCTGACGATGCGTATCGCCGATTTCGTGGTCGACAGCCGCATCGGCCCGATCGACCGCACGCTGGGCTTCGTGTTCGGCGTGCTGCGCGGCGTGCTCATCGCCATCGTGGTGACGATCTTCGGCATCTGGCTGCTGGGCAGCAATTTGCCCGACTGGGCCCGCGACTCGCAGTCGCTGCCGCATCTGCGCAGCATGGGCGACACGCTGATCTCGATGCTGCCCGAAGGCCTCGAGGAGCAGGTCACCGAAATCCTGCATGGCGGCGGCGCCAACCTGACCGACGACCCGCAGGCGCCGCCGGCGCCGCTCGAAGGGGTCGACCCGACCCTCGACGGCACGGTGGACCCGACCGATCCGGTGCCCGAGAGCGTCCCCCAGACCTGAGCGGGCGCGGGGGCGGCCTGGCATTCCCGGCCGGCCGCGCCTATCTGTCCATTGGCGGTGGACGGGAAAATGCAGTATTGGCATGAGCCGACGGCCCGGCGGGGACGGGCCGCTACCGCTTTTGGCGGCACGGCAGCAGCTTCGTGGAGAGCCCGGTGATCCATTCAAACGACGACGCTTTCGACCTCGACGGCGACACGCTGCATGAAGAATGCGGCGTGTTCGGCATTCTGGGCCATGCCGACGCGGCGACGCTGACGGCGCTGGGGCTGCACGCCTTGCAGCATCGCGGCCAGGAGGCGGCCGGCATCGTCAGCTTCGACGGGCAGCAGTTCCACCAGGAAAAGCACATGGGCCTGGTGGGCGACCACTATACCGACCCGGCGGTGCTGGCGAAGCTGCCGGGCAACATCACCATCGGCCATACGCGCTATTCGACCACCGGCGAGGTGGCGCTGCGCAATGTGCAGCCGCTGTTCGCCGAACTCGAAAGCGGCGGCATCGCCATCGCCCATAACGGCAATTTCACCAACGGGCTCACCCTTCGGCGACAGATCATCGCCACCGGCGCCATCTGCCAGTCGACCTCGGACACCGAGGTGGTGCTGCACCTCATCGCCCGCTCGCGCCACTCCTCCAGCACCGACCGCTTCATCGATGCCCTCCGGCAGATGGAGGGGGGTTACGCCATGCTGGCCATGACCCGCACCAAGCTGATCGCGGCGCGCGACCCCATCGGCATCAGGCCGCTGGTGATGGGCGAACTCGACGGCAAGCCGATCTTCTGCTCGGAAACCTGCGCGCTCGACATCATCGGCGCCAAATATGTGCGGGACGTGGAAAACGGCGAAGTCGTCATCTGCGAAATCCAGCCCGACGGCTCGATTGCCATCGAGGCGCGCAAGCCGGCCCATCCCCGGCCCGAGCGGCCGTGCCTGTTCGAATACGTCTATTTCGCCCGCCCCGATTCGGTGGTGTCGGGCCGCAACGTCTATGTCGCGCGCAAGCGCATGGGGATGAACCTCGCCAAAGAGGCCCCGGTGGTGGCGGACGTGGTGGTGCCGGTGCCCGATGGCGGCACGCCGGCGGCCATCGGCTTTGCCCAGCAGAGCGGCATCCCGTTCGAATTGGGCATCATCCGCAACCATTATGTGGGCCGCACCTTCATCGAGCCGACCCAGCAGATCCGCGCCTTCGGGGTCAAGCTCAAGCATTCGGCCAACCGCGCCGAAATCGAGGGCAAGCGGGTGGTGCTGGTGGACGACTCGGTGGTGCGCGGCACCACCTCGGTCAAGATCGTGCAGATGATGCGCGACGCCGGCGCCACTGAGGTGCACCTGCGCGTCGCCAGCCCGATGATCTATTATTCGGACTATTATGGCATCGACACGCCCGACCCCGACAAGCTGCTGGCCAACCAGTATGCGGATCTCGACGCCATGTGCCGCTATATCGGCGCGGATTCGCTGCAGTTCCTGTCCATAGACGGGCTCTACGAGGCGGTGGGCGGCAAGAAGCGCGACCCGAAGGCGCCGCAGTTCACCGACCATTATTTCACCGGCGACTATCCCACGCGGCTGACCGACCGCGAGGAGCGCGCGGTGAGCGACCGCAAGCACATTTCCCTCATCAAGGAAGCCGGTTGATGACCGACAGTAAAAGCCTTTCCGACCGCATCGTCCTCGTCACCGGCGCCTCGCGCGGCATCGGCTATGCCAGCGCGCTGGAAGCGGCGCGGCGCGGCGCCCATGTCGTCGCCGTGGCGCGCACGGTGGGCGGGCTGGAAGAGCTGGACGACGCCATCCAGGCGGCCGGCGGCGCCGCGACGCTGGTGCCGCTCGACCTGCGTGACGGCGACGCCATCGACCGGCTGGGCGCCGCCATTTTCGAGCGCTGGGGGCGGCTCGACGGGTTCGTCGCCAATGCCGGGCAGCTGGGCGTGCTGAGCCCGGTGGGCCACATCAAGCCGGACGAGTTCGACAAGGTCATGGCCATCAACGTCACCGCCAATTACCGCCTCATCCGCTCGCTCGACCTGCTGCTGCGCAAGGCGGAAGCGGGGCGTGCCGTCTTCATCTCGTCGTCGTCCTCGCGTTCGGCCCGGCCCTTCTGGGGGCTATATGCCGCCAGCAAGGCGGCGCTCGACGCGCTGGCCAAATCCTATGCCGGGGAAATCGCGCAGACGCCGATCCGGGTGAACGTGTTCTATCCCGGCGCCGTGCGCACGGCGATGCGGGCCAAGGCGATGCCGGGAGAGAACCCCGACACCCTGCCCGCCCCGGCCGAGATCGCGCCGCGCATCGTCGACCTGCTGTCGCCGACGCTCACGGAAAACGGCCGGCTTTTCGACGCCACCACCAGCCGGTTCGAAGACCTCTGAACATGGTGACGCTGCGCCCCGTGCTGCCGGCCGATATCGACGCGCTCTACGAGATCTGCCTCGTCACCGGAGATGCGGGCGCCGACGCCTCGGCGCTCTATACCGACCCGCGCCTGCTGGGCCAGATCTACGCCGCGCCCTACGCGGTGCTCGAGCCGGCCCACACACTGGTGGCCGAGGATGCGGAAGGGGTAGCGGGCTATCTGGTGGGGACGCACGACACGGCGGCGTTCGCGGCCCGGCTGGAGCGGGAGTGGTGGCCGGCGCTGCGGCAGCGTTACGCCGATGCCGAGGGCATGAGCGCCGCCGACCGCGACTGCATCGCGGCGATCATGCGGCCCGAGCCGCCGCCCGCCGACCTCGCCGCGACCTATCCGGCCCATATCCACATGAACCTGCTGCCGCGCCTGCGCGGACAGGGCATCGGCACAGCCCTGCTGCAGCAATGGCTGGACGAGGCACGCCGCGCCGGCGTGCCGGGCGTGCATCTGGGTGCCAGCACCCGCAACACCGGCGGCGTCGCCTTCTGGACCCGCAGCGGTTTTGTCCCGCAACGCAGCATCGGCACCGCCACCTGGTTCAGCATGGCGCTGTAGGCGGGGGGCGCCGGACCAGGGGTTTGCTTGCTCCGAGGGGGATGCCGCGGGACGAGTGACGAGTGACGGTCACGAACCGCGCCACCCCCTCCCCAGCCCTCCCCTCAAGGGGGAGGGGGCGCCGGTCGATGCGGCGGTTAAAACGTCAAATGATTCAGGCGGCTTGAGGCGCGGATTGACGCGCTTTGTGGCCCCGCTCCACCGGGTCATTCCCGCGCCTGCGGGAAACTCCGTTAGCTTTTGTGGGGTTGAACAGAGGTCCCCGCATGCGCGGGGGTGACGGCGTGGTGGTGGGGATTTTTGGGTGCGGATTTGGGCCGCCATTTCTACCACCCGCACCGGGCTGCCCGCGGACCTGATCCGCGGGCCGCTCCCGGCAAGCACCGAAGCGGCGGGGCACGCCGGTCGATGCGGCGGTTGAAACATCAAATGATTCAGGCGGCTTGAGGCGCGGATTGACGCGCTTGGTGGCCCTGCTCCACCAGGTCATTCCCGCGTCAGCGGGAACCTCTGTTAGCTTTTGCGGGGTTGAACAGAGGCCCCCGCTTTCGCGGGGGTGACGGTGTGGTGGCGGGGATTTTTGGGTGCGAATTCAGACCGCCATTGCCACCATCTGCACCGGGGCTGCCCGCGGACCTGATCCGCGGGCCGCTCACGGCAAGCACCGAAGCGGCGGGGGCGCGCCGACTGGCCCACGGGTCTCGCCCGTGGGCAGCGCTGGGGGGTGGGAAAATAGGGGGCCAGCCCGCCATTCCCCCTCCCCTTGCAGAAGCGCCCCGCTATGCCGGCAGGCGTTCGAGCAGGATTTTGTCGATGCGGTGGCCGTCGAGGTCGACGACTTCGAAGCGCCAGCCTTCGATCTGGAAGGATTCGCCGACCCCGGGCAGGTGGTTCATGTTGGAGAGGACGAAGCCGGCCAGCGTTTCGTAGCGCGCGTCGCGGGGCACCGGCACCTTGAAGCGCTCGCTGAAATCGTCCACCGGCATCCAGCCGGCAATGAGCCAGGAGCCGTCGTCGCGCTCGACCACGGCGGGCTCGTCGCCCGGCTCCTCGTTGTAGATGCCGGTAATCACCTCCAGCACGTCGCCAAAGGTGACGATGCCTTCGAAATGCCCGTATTCGTCGACCACCAGCGCCATCTTGACCGTCGAATGACGGATGGCCTCGATGACGTCGAGCGCCTCGGCGTGCTCCATGACGACGGGGACGGAGCGGATTAGCTTGCGCAAATCCGCCTCCTCGCCCTTGGCCAGCGAGGGCAGCAATTCGGCGACGACGATGACGCCCAGAATGGCGTCGGCGTCGCCCTCCTGCACCAGGATGCGGGAGTGGCGGGCCGCCAGGATCACCGCGAGGTTTTCGGCATAATCGTCATCGAGGTCGATGACGGCGACGTCCGGGCGCGGCGTCATGAGGCCGCGCGCCGAGCGGTCGGCGAGGCGCATGACGCCCGAAATCATCGAGTGCTCTTCGGTTTCCAGCACGCCGGCGGTGGTGGCCTCGGCGATGATGGTGCGCACCTCCTCCTCGGTCACCGATTCTTCGGTCTGGCCGGACTGGCCGAGCAGGCGCAGCACCAACTGGCCCGAAATATCGAGAAACCAGACGACGGGCGTACCCACCAGCGCCAGCAGCGCCATGGGCTGGGCGACGCGCGACGCCATCGCCTCGGGGTTGCGCAGGGCAATCTGCTTGGGCACCAGCTCGCCCAGGATGAGCGAGGCATAGGTGATGACGACGACCACGAGGCCGACGCCGCCGACATCGGCGATATTGGCCGGCACGCCGACCGTCGCCAGCCACTGGCTGAGGCGCGAGCCCAGCGTGGCGCCGGAAAAGGCCCCCGAGAGAATGCCCACGAGGGTGATGCCGATCTGTACGGAGGAGAGGAATTTCCCCGGTTCCTCGGCCAGCCGCAGGGCGACGGCGGCTCCCTTGTTGCCCTGCTCGACGAGGACTTTCAAGCGCGCGGAACGCGCCGAGACGACGGCCAACTCTGACATGGCCAAGGCGCCGTTCACCAGGATCAGAACGACGACAATGATGATTTCGGTAAGCAATAAAGTGCTTGGTTTGCACGCCGCAACCACTGGCGGGTGTTTCGACGCGGCGCACTATAGGGCAAAGCGGCGGCCGGTAAATAGGCTATCGGCGGGCCGGAGGGCGGTGGGGGTGCGTGAAAAGCGCCTACTTCTTGTCCACATAGGGATTCTTGCCGCCGCGCACCCACAGGCGGATGGGCGTGCCCGGCATGTCGAAGGCTTCGCGCAGGCCGTTGACGAGGTAGCGCTGATAGGCGGTGGGCAGGGCATCGGGGCGCGAGGCGAAGACGATGAAGCTGGGTGGCCGGGTCTTGGCCTGCGTCATATAGCGCAGCTTGAGCCGGCGCCCGGAGACCGCGGGCGGCGGATGGCCCTGGGTCATGCCGGCCAGCCAGCGATTGAGCCGCGCCGTCGACACATGGGCATTCCAGGCGCGCTCGACGGCGAAGATGGCGTCCATCAGCCGGTCGATATTGCGGCCGGTGAGCCCCGACAGGGTGACCAGCGGCACGCCGCGCAATTGCGGCAGCAGCCGTTCGCAGGCTTCGCGCAGCGCCGCGAGGGTGGCGTTCTTGTCCTCGATGAGGTCCCATTTGTTGAGCGCGATGACCACGGCGCGGCCCTCGCGCTCGATGAGATCGGCCAGCGCCAGATCCTGCTTTTCGAAGGGGATGGTGGCGTCGAGCAGCAGCACGACGATTTCGGCGTACTGGATGGAGCGCAGGCTGTCGCTCACCGCCAGCTTTTCCAGCTTGCCGGTGACGCGCGAGCGGCGGCGGATGCCGGCAGTGTCCACGAGGTTGATGGTGCGCCCCTGCCATTCCCACGGCACCATGATGCTGTCGCGGGTGATGCCGGCTTCGGGGCCGACCAGCACACGGTCCTCGCCCACCATGCGGTTGACCAGCGTCGACTTGCCGGCATTGGGGCGGCCGACGATGGCGACGGAGAGATAGCGGCGCGGGTTCCAGCGCAGGGTCGCCTCGTCGCCCTCCCCTTCCAGCATGTCGGGGGTGATGTCGACGTCGATTTCGGGCAGCAGGTCGGCGTCGGCATCGGCGGGCGCCGCGGCCCCGGCCGCTTCGGCCTTGTCGATGGCGGCGGACACGATGGCGTAAAGCTCGGAGAGGCCCAGCCCGTGCTCGGCCGATAGCGGGATGGCTTCGCCGAAGCCCAGCCGATAGGCCTCCACCAGCCCCGCCTCGGCGGCACCGCTCTCGGCCTTGTTGCCCACCAGATGCACCGGCTTGCCGGCCTTGCGCAGCACCTGGGCGAAGCGCTCGTCGAGCGGGGTGACGCCGGCGCGCGCGTCGATCATGAAGAGGATGATGTCGGCTTCGCGGATCGCCAGCTCGGTCTGCTGGCGCATGCGGTCCTCGAGGCTGCCGTCGCGCACGTCCTCGTAGCCGGCGGTGTCGAGCACCTTGAAATGCAGGTCGGCAATGCGCCCCTCGGCCTCGCGGCGGTCGCGGGTGACGCCGGGCGTGTCGTCGACCAGCGCGATTTTCTTGCCCACCAGGCGGTTGAACAGGGTGGACTTGCCGACATTGGGCCGACCGACAATGGCGAGGGTGACGGTCATGGCCGCTTCCTTGGATCAGCGCGCCGGGCGCTATTCGGCGAGCGGCGCGGGCGCGGCGTCGGCCGGCGTGGTGGCGGCGGCATCATCCGCCGGGGCGTCGCTTGCGGCGGTGTCAGCGTCGGCCGCGATCTCTCCCAGGCTGGTCATCTGCGCCAGGTAATAGGCGATGCGGTTGCGGGTCTGGGCCGGGGCCAGCGGATCGTCCAGAATCGCCACGAAGCTGGCCTGCGCGGCGGCCAGGTCGCCGCTCTTGTACTGGGCCAGCCCCAGCAATTCGTGGGCCGAGCGGCGCAGCGGGTTGCCCTCGACGGCGATGGTGGAGACGCGCGCCTCGACATCGGCCAGCGTGCCGCTGTCGACGAGGATATTGGCGGCCAGCAGCAGCGCCAGCTCGCGCAGGCGCGGATTGGCCTGGTCGTTGGCGAGGCCGTCATAGGCGGCGACGGCGCCCGTCAGGTCGCCGCTGTTCTTGAGCAGGGCCGCCTTGCGGAACTCAGCCAGCACCGGATAACCCCCCGAGCCGTCGGCGGCCAGCGCGTCGAGCTGCTGCTCGGCCGCGGCCAGATCGCCGCTCCCGGCGGCGTCGAGCGCGCTATAGAGCCGGGTCGAGGCGGCGGCGGACTGGCTGTTGGTGTACCACGACCAGCCTTCATTGACCGCGACCAGCACGACGATGGCGATGGCGGCGCCGATGACGATCGGGCCGAACTTGCGCCACAGGGCCCGCATGCGGTCGGAGCGGAGTTCTTCTTCAACTTCGCGGAAAATATTGTCCTGCGACATGGCCAGCCCGGGTTGTTCGAAAGTCGCGCACGTTTATCACGCGGCCCCGCGATTGCAAACCGCGACGCGCGGCCACGACGCCCGCAGCGTCAGAATTTCAGCGGCCAGGAGGCGATGGCCTCCAATTGGCCGCCCGTGACGGTATGCACCAGCCAGAAACGCTCGACGCGCAGGCGCAGGGGCCGGGCGAGGCGGCGCGGCGCGATGCTCGCCGGCGCATACCACAATGTGAGGTGCGGATTGAACTGCCGCCGGCCTGCCGGGCGGCCGAAAAGCTGCAATTGCCGGCGCAGCGCGCCATAGAGGGCGCCGGCCTCGCGCGGCGGCGCGCTGCAGGCCAGCACCGTCGGCTCGCGCGGCCGGCCCGGCCGGACACGGCCGCCGTTCCAGGTTTCGAGACGATCGAAACAAAGCTCGAAGGACGGCACCCGCACCGCTTCGCCGATGGCCAGTGCGTCCTCGAGGGTCTCGGGCGCCGGCGCCGCGCCGCAGGCGAGGCCGGCAAGGGAGACGTGCAGCCGGTCGGCCCGCACGACGCGGCGTACATTGTGCAGCCGGCCAAAACTCTTGGCGAGGCGCTCCAGGTTCTGCGCCATGCGTGGCGGCGGCAGCACGGCGAAATAGGTGCGGTGCTGCGGCCACGCTGCCACCGGCGTGCCGAAAAGGTCGGGCTGCATGTCCATCGGCGTTATGTTCCCTATTTGTTCTAAAACAAACAGCAGAGCGAGAGCGGAGTCAACGCTGTTTTTGCGAAGGTGGTGGAGGAAGCGTGGATCGTTTTATCCACCGGCTGCCTCATCGCCTGTAAGACGGCGGCCCCCACCTTGCTCCCGGGGCCGCCTCTCCCACCGGGGCTGCCCGCGGACCTGATCCGCGCCACCTGCAGCAAGCGCCGCAACCGCAAGGGCACCCCCTCCGGCCCACGGGTCACGCCCGTGGGCAGCATCGGGGGTTGTGGCCCCCCCGAGCCAACGCCCCACCACACGGTCATCCCGCGCATGCGGGGATCTCTGTTTGGCTCCACAAAGGGGGAACGGAGGTTCCCGCTTTCGCGGGAATGACCCGGTGGGAGGCTCCTAAGAAGCGCTGAATACCCACCGAGGCTGCCCGCGGACCTGTTCCGCGGGCCACCTGCAGCAAGCGCCGCAGCCACAAGGGCTCCCCAGCCGGCCCACGGGTCAGGCCCGTGGGCAGCGCCGGGGTGATGGAGAGAACCCTTGTCGACGCTGGCGCGGGCGCTAGCGTCAGCGGCGCGATACCAGCAGGCGCAGCGAGCCGTCATAGGTCGGCTGGGTGCGCAGGTGGCCGTATTTGCGGTCCCAGATGCCGGTTTCGAGGTCGTCGCCCAGGGCGAAGACGGCGCGCGCCGCCACCGCCGGATCGACAAAGCTCCAGGCGGAATTGGCGGTGCGGGCGCCGCGTTCCAGCAGCCGCTCGGGGCGGCCGTAATAGGCTTCGTTGAAACCGTCCCGGCACAGCAGCGGGATCGGCACCGGCAGCACGGAGACCGTCCCGCCGAGCACGGCGCCCATGCCGGCCGGCGCCGGATAGCGCCGCGCCTCGGTGGCGAGCACCTGCGGCGCGTAGTCGTTGAGCCAGAACGATTGCACCAGCGCCGGGTCGCAGCTGAGCACCAGCACCGGCCCGCGCGTCACCCGACGCATCTCCGCCAGCCCGGCGGCGAGGTCGGTCCATTGATGCACGGTAAAACTGGCCATGGCGGCGTCGAACTGCCCATCGGCAAAAGGCAGGTCTTCCGCCTGCGCGTCGATAGCCGGGGCGAGGTGCGCGGGCCGCTGCGCGCGCATGGTCGCGGACGGCTCGACCGGCGTGACGCGACGGCCGGCCGGCTCGTAGGACCCTGCCCCGGCGCCGACATTGAGCACCGTCTGCGCGTCGCCCAGCGCCGCCTCGATGACCGCCGCAATGGCCGGCTCGGGCTGGCGATAGGCCGTATAGCCGGTGCCGATGGCGCCGTAATCGGCGTCGCCCGCGCTGCCGTCGTCGTGTCGTTCGGCCATGATCCCTCATTTCCCGGTGTTGTGGCATTGCCGGCGGGGCGGGGCTGCCGCTATGGTCCGCCGACCACAGTCTTGTCGCCGGCCCGGCGGCACAAATCAACCGATCCGCCCATGAACGACCTTCGAGCCCTGTTGCTGGGCGCCTGGACCCTCGAGCGCCATGTCAGCGGCGGGCATGTGATGACCGGCACCGCCCGTTTCGAGCCGCGGACCGACGGGCTGCTGCACTACAGCGAAGCCGGCATGAGCCAGTTGCACGGCGCCGCCCGCCCCCTCGCCTTCTCGCGGCACTATCTTTACGAAATCGACGGCGCCACCCTGCGGGTGTTCTTCACCGAAACGCCGCCGCGCCTCTTCCAGCACGTCGACCTCGCGCCGGACGCGGCCGGCTGGAGCGGCGACGGCACGCATCTATGCGCCCCCGACACCTATCGCTCGCGCTACCGCTTCCACCGCGCCGGCCCGCTCCTCATCAGCCACGCCGTCACCGGCCCGCGCAAGGACTATATCATCGAAACGCAACTGACGCGGGCGGCCGCAACCTAGCCGAAACCCGCGACCACCGTTGCAATGGGCAGGAACAGCGTCCGGCTGTCTTCGGGGTATTCAATAAATTCCGCGCAGCGCAGATAGAAGCGCTTGGCCGCTTCATCCTTGGCCTGGACCAGCACGGCGCCGATACCGATGCTTTGCGAGGCGACCGCGATCCGCCGCAGCGCATCCGACAGGAGGTCGGCGCCGAGGCCCTTGCCCGCATGGTCGAGGCTGACCGCCAGCCGTCCGATGATCGACATCGGAATCAGGTCGGGCGCGTTGCGCCGCATCTTGCCGGGGACCGCGCCGCGTTCGACCGATCCGGCCGCGATACAGAAATAGCCGACGACCCGATTGCCCGCGCACACGACATAGGTGCGCGAGAACCGGCTTTCGTTCTTCAACGCCCGGTGCCGCAGCCAGTCGTTCAACGCCGGCTCGCCGCAATCGAAGGCCGAAAGATCATGTTCCGCCGTCAGCGGAACCGGGGCAGACAATCGCGGTTCGGGATGGTCCGGCTTGTCGTCTATTTCTGCCATGCCGGGGTCCGGCGCAGCAGCGCCTTGAGCTTCGGCCCCGGCGCGGGCGGGTTGTCGAGCGCCTGCACGAAGGCATCGTAGCGCTCGGGGTCCAGCGTGAACAAACGCTGGTCGAGCAACACATCCACCGCTCGCCGCCGTGCGCTTTCCACCATGAACTCGGTGCGCGTCTTGCCGAGCACCGCCGCCGCATCGTCGATGAGTTGGCGGGTGGTGGCCTCGATCCGCAGGTTGATGCTGCCCTTGGCGTCAGCCACGGGGACACGAACCGCGCTGGCCGCGGAACGGGAAGATGCAGAAGAAGCGAAACGAGCTTTTGCCATGCTCGAAATATGGGCGCGCGTATCTACAGTGTCAATACACGGCCCACGAGGGCGATGGGGCGCCCTCCGGCCCGGCCGTTTGACAACTCGTCAATGCCAGGGGCGTAACAGGCAGTTTCGCGGCGGGAGCCTCACCAGGGCAGCCGCTGCAGCTACTCCCACTCGATCGTCCCCGGTGGTTTGCTGGTGACGTCGTAGACGACGCGGTTGATGCCGCGGACTTCGTTGATGATGCGGGTGGCGGCGCGGCCGAGGAAGGCCATGTCGAAGGGGTAGAAATCGGCGGTCATGCCGTCGACCGAGGTCACGGCGCGCAGGGCGCAGACGAATTCGTAGGTGCGGCTGTCGCCCATGACGCCCACGGTCTGCACCGGCAGCAGCACGGCAAAGGCCTGCCAGATGGTGTCGTAGAGCCCGGCCTTCCTGATCTCGTCGAGATAGATGGCGTCGGCCTGGCGCAGGATGTCGAGCTTTTCCGGCGTGATGCCGCCGGGGCAGCGGATGGCGAGGCCCGGGCCGGGGAAGGGATGGCGGCCGATGAAGCTTTCGGGGATGCCCAGCTCGCGCCCCAGCGCCCGCACCTCGTCCTTGAACAGCTCGCGCAGCGGCTCCACCAGCTGCATGTTCATGCGCTCGGGCAGGCCGCCGACATTGTGGTGCGACTTGATGGTGACCGAGGGGCCGCCGGTGAAGGAAACGCTTTCGATGACATCGGGATAGAGCGTGCCCTGGGCCAGGAATTCGGCGCCGCCGAGTTTTTTGGCTTCTTCCTCGAAAACCTCGATGAAGAGCCGCCCGATGATCTTGCGCTTGGTTTCGGGGTCCGCCTGGCCTTCCAGTTCGCCCAGGAAACGCTTTGCCGCGTCAACATGCACCAGCGGAATATTGAACTGGTCGCGGAACATGGTGACGACCTGCTCGCTCTCATTGAGCCGCATCAGGCCGTGGTCGACATAGATGCAGGTGAGCTGGTCGCCGATGGCTTCGTGGATCAGCACCGCCGCGACGGAGGAATCGACGCCCCCCGAAAGCCCGCAGATGACCCGGCCGCTGCCGACCTGGGCGCGGATTTTCTCGACCATCTTCTGGCGATAGGCGGCCATGGTCCAGTTGGCGCCGATGCCGCAGATATGGTGGACGAAATTGGCGTAGAGTCTTGCCCCGTCGGGCGTGTGCACCACTTCGGGGTGGAACTGCACGGCCCAGATGCGGCGCGCCGGATCGGCGATCATGGCGTAGGGGGCGTTGGGCGAGGTGCCGACCACCTCGAACCCGGCCGGCAGCCGGGTAACGCGGTCGCCGTGGCTCATCCATACGGGATGGTTGGAGCCCACCTCCCAGACGCCGTCGTAAAGCGCGCTGGGCTTTTCCACCCGCACATCGGCGCGGCCGAATTCGCGGTGATGGCCGGCCTCCACCGTGCCGCCCAACGCCAGGCACAGCGCCTGCTGGCCATAGCAGATGCCCAGGATCGGCACGCCGGCCGCGAGGATGGCCGGGTCGATGGTGGGCGCGTTCTCGTCCAGCACCGAGGCGGGGCCGCCCGAGAGCACGACGCCTTTGGGGCGCAGCCGCTGCATGGCTGCCGCCGCGGCCTGGAAAGGGTGGATTTCGCAGTAGACGCCGGTCTCGCGAATGCGCCGCGCGATCAACTGGGTGACCTGCGAGCCGAAATCGACGATCAGGATGGTGTCGGAGGCGATGTCTGGGTGCTGCATGGCGGGGCTTTAGCGGCAGTTCCGAGATTCCGCAAGCGCGGCGTGCGCGGCCCTGCCATGCTGCGCGGTCAGTTCAGCAAGGCAATCGAGAGGTTGAGATAGCCCGCAAAGCTCAGCCAGGCGAGATAGGGCACGAAAAGCCAGGCGGCGACGCCATCGTGCCGGCGGACGGCGAGGATGAAGCCCAGCGTGCAAAGCCACATCACCACGAGGATGGCAAAGGCCGGCCAGGGCTGGTGGGCGCCGAACCAGACCGGGGTCCAGGCCCAGTTGAGCAGCATCTGCACGCCCCACAGCTTCATGGCCGTCGAACTGGCGTCGCGCATCCAGGTGAGCCAGCCGGCAATGGCGATGAACACATAAAGTAGCGGCCAGACGACGCCGAACAGCCAGTCGGGCGGATTGAGCGGCGGCTTGACGAGGCCGCGATACCAGGCGTCCGGCGCGGAAAGGGTGCCGATCAGGGCGCCCACGCCAGTGACGAGCACCAGGAAGAGGGCAAGAGCGACCCAGGCGTGCGGCGTGCGGAACCGGGCGGCGGAAGCGGCCATGGCGATATCCTTTCGAGGAAATGAGCCTCAGGCCTCAACGCCGCTCGGGCGCTTCGGTTCACCTCACGCCGGCTTGCCGAGCAGGTAGCAGTAAAAACCATCCGTGCCGGTGCGATGCGGCGTGAGGCAGACGCCCCCCGCCGGGGTCGCGAGGCCGGCCGGCATGGCGGTGCCGAAGGCCGCCTGCCAGGCGGCGGCCATGTCGCCGGGCGCCAGCCCCGCATGGGCGGCGAGCAGCGCGGCTATCTGGTCGTCGTTTTCCTCGGGAAGGATGGAACAGGTGACGTAGACCAGCGTGCCGCCCGGCTTGAGATAGCGCAGCCCCACCACGAGCAGTTCGGCCTGCTCGGCCTGCCGCTGGGCCAGCAGTTCGGGGGTGAGCTTCCATTTGGTGTCGGGGCGGCGGCGCCAGGTGCCGGTGCCGGTACAGGGAGCGTCAATGAGCACCCGGTCGAGGCGGCCCGCCAGATCGTCGAGCGCGCCGGGCTGGGGCGCGCGCACCTGCACGTTGCGCACGCCATTGCGCTTCAGGCGCTCATAAATAGGGGCGAGGCGCGTCCGGTCGGCGTCATAGGCGAAGATCTGGCCGGTATTGCCCATGGCGGCGGCCAGCGCCAGCGTCTTGCCGCCGGCGCCGGCGCAGAGGTCGAGCACCTGCTCGCCCGGCCGCGCACCGGCCAGCGCGGCGACGATCTGACTGCCCTGGTCCTGCACCTCGAACCAGCCTTTCAGATAGCCTTCGTCGGTAGTGACATTGGGGGTGCGGGCGTCGCGCGGACCGGCCGGCATGGTGAGGCCCCAGGGCGCGATGGGGGTCGGCCGGGGGCTGAAGCGGGCCAGCGATCTCATCACCCGCTCGGGCGTCGCCTTGAGCAGGTTGACGCGCAGATCGAGCGACGGCCGGCCGGCCAGCGCCGCGCCCTCCTCCACCCAGTCGGCGCCAAAAGCGCGCTGCAGCGACGGCGCCAGCCAGAGCGGAATATCGGCCGCGACGGGCGGGGGCGCCGCCGCAGGGTCGGCTGCCGCGGCGGCGATTTCGGCCGGGGTCAGCGGCGCGGGCGCGTGCGGATCGCCGGCAAAGGCCGCGGCGAGGCCGTCGGGCGTTTCGCCCCATTGGCGCAGGGCCACGGCGAGCACGAGGGCGCGGGGCGTCTCGGCGCCCATGGCGTGAGCGAGGGAAGCGCGGCGGCGCAGCGCGTCATAGACCAGATTGCCGATGGCCGCCCGGTCCCCTGCCCCGGCGAAGCGATTGTTGAGGCCCCAGGCTTTCAGCGCTTCGGCGGCGGGGCGCCGGCGCTGCTCCATATCGGCCAGGACCTCGATGGCGGCGGCAAGGCGGCCGGGAAGGCGCATGGCTCCACCCTTCCCCTAGCGGCCGCTGCGATAATTGGGCGCTTCGCGGGTGATGACGACGTCGTGGACGTGGCTTTCGTGCAGCGCCGCGCCGGAAATCTTGACGAAGACGGAGTTGTCGCGGAAATCCTTGAGGGTGTGGGCGCCGGTATAGCCCATGGAGGCACGCAGCCCCCCGGCCAGCTGGTGCAGCACGGCGCCGACGGCGCCCTTATAGGGCACCTGGCCCTCGATGCCCTCAGGCACCAGCTTCATCTGGTCGCGCACGTCCTGCTGGAAATAGCGGTCGGCCGAGCCGGCGCCCATGGCGCCCACCGAGCCCATGCCGCGATAGGATTTGTAGGAGCGCCCCTGGTAGAGATAGACCTCGCCCGGGCTCTCGTCGGTGCCGGCCAGGAGGGAGCCGACCATGACGCAGCCGGCGCCGGCGGCCAGCGCCTTGGCCAGATCGCCCGAATATTTGATGCCGCCATCGGCAATGACCGGAATACCGGCCCGGGCACCCTCTTCGGCGCAGGCCATGACGGCCGCCAGCTGCGGCACGCCGACCCCCGCGACGATGCGGGTGGTGCAGATGGAGCCGGGCCCGATGCCGACCTTGACCGCGTCGGCACCGGCGTCGATCAGCGCCTTCGTGGCCTCGGCGGTGGCGACATTGCCCGCCACGATGCGGGTGGAATTGCTCTCGCGCTTCACCCGCTCGACCGCCTCGGCGACGCGCACCGAGTGGCCGTGCGCGGTGTCGATGACCAGCAGGTCCACCCCCGCCTCGATGAGCTGCAGGGAGCGCTCGAAGCCATTGTCGCCCACCGTGGAGGCGGCGGCGACGCGCAGGCGCCCCTGCTCGTCCTTGACGGCGTTGGGGTTGAGCTGGGCCTTTTCGATGTCCTTGACGGTGATGAGGCCGATGCAGTGATAATCCTCGTCCACCACCAGCAGCTTTTCGATGCGGTAGCGGTGCAGCAGCACCTTGGCCTCTTCCTTCGAGACGCCCTCGCGCACCGTGATGAGGTTCTGGTGCGTCATCAGCTCGGCCACCGGCTGGGCCGGGTTGGAGGCGAAGCGCACGTCGCGGTTGGTCAGCACGCCCACCAGCTTGCCGGTGGCGCGGCCGCCCCGGCCGCCGTTCTCGACCACGGGGATGCCCGAAATATGGCTCTGCTGCATCAGCGCCAGCGCATCGGCGAGGCTCGCTTCGGGGCCGATGGTGATGGGGTTGACCACCATGCCGGATTCGAAGGATTTCACCCGCCGCACCTGCTCGGCCTGCTCGGTGGCGGTGAAATTCTTGTGGATCACCCCCATGCCGCCGGCCTGCGCCATGGCGATGGCCATATTGGCCTCGGTGACCGTATCCATGGCCGAGCTGAGGATCGGCAGGTTGAGCGCTATGTCCTTGGTGACATAGGTGGAAATATCGGTTTCGGTGGGCAGGATGTCCGAGCGCGCCGGCTGCAGCAGCACGTCGTCGAAGGTGAGCGCCGCGTCGCCGGTAATGGTGGTAATGATCTTCGCCAAGGCCAGACCCTTCCTGCCTTCTGATAGCATCAGAGATGAACGGAATGCGAACCGCGAAAGCTGAGTCGCCGGTTCAGGTAGGCGAGGGTCAATAGCACTGCGGGGCGGCTTTGCCTAGAGGACGCGTTGGGCGCATTTTCGCGCACTCGAGGGGCGCGCGTCGTGCCGGAAACCCTGCCGGCGGGGCCGGCCGACGCCTGTCGCCAGCAGCCCGGCGCGCGCTCCGCAAGCGGGTGCCCGAGCGGTAATTTCCTGAGGCATGCCACTTTTTCAGGCTAGGCGCGGGCGCGGGGCTGGACCATAATGGGTCGGTCACATCCGTGGCCCAGCGCTTCATCCCCGGTTTGCCGTCGTGATCCGCGTTACCCCGCTAATCCTTGCGGTCGCCCTGTTCATGGAACAGATGGATTCGACCGTGATCGCCACGTCCCTGCCCGCCATCGCTACCGACATCGGCAGCGAGCCGATCGCGCTCAAGCTGGCGCTGACGGCCTATTTCGTGGCGCTGGCCATCTTCATTCCGATCAGCGGCTGGATGGCGGATCGCTACGGCGCCAAGAACGTCTTCCGGCTGGCCATTTTCGTGTTCATGCTGGGCTCGCTGGCGTGCTCCTTCGCCTTTTCGCTCGAGAGCTTCGTGCTGTCGCGCTTTTTCCAGGGCATCGGCTCGTCGATGATGACGCCGGTGGGACGCCTGCTGCTGGTGCGCTCGACGCCGCGCAACGAACTGGTGAACGCCATGGCGTGGCTCACCGTACCGGCGCTGATCGCCCCGGTCACCGGGCCGCTGATCGGCGGCTTTTTCACCACCTATCTCTCCTGGCACTGGATTTTCTGGATCAACATTCCCATCGGCATTGCCGGCATTATCCTGGCCAGCATCTTCCTCAACGTGCCGGACGAGCGCACGCCACGGCCGGTGGACCTGGTGGGTTTCGTCATCCTCGCAATCGCGGTTTCCGGCTGCGTGCTGGGGCTGTCGATCGTCAGCCTGCCGGCGGTGCCGGTGCTTTACGGCTATCTCACCCTCGCCGTGGGCGTCACGGCAGGCCTGCTCTATCTGCTGCACGCGCGGCACACGACCTATCCGCTGCTCGATCCCCGGCTGCTGCGCCACCGCCTGTTCCGCACGTCGCTGGCCGGCGGCTCGCTGTTCCGCATCGGGGTGGGCGCCGTGCCGTTCCTGCTGCCGCTGATGCTGCAACTGGGGTTCGGCCTCAACCCGTTCCAGTCGGGCGCCATCACCTTCATCTCGGCCATTGGCGCGATATTGAGCAAATTCCTGGCCGAGCGGGTCTATATGCGCTTCGGCTTTCCCCATGCGCTGACGTTCGCGGCCGTCTTCGGCAGCCTGCTGATCGGCGCGCAGGGCCTCTTCACCGCGGAAACCTCGGTGCCGCTGATGATGGCGGTGCTGCTGGTGGGCGGCGTGTTGCGCTCGGTGTTCTTCACCGGCACCAACGCGCTGGCCTATGCCGATATTTCCGACGAGGAAGCCAGCCAGGCCACGGCCATCCTGGCGGTGGGGCAACAGGTTTCCGTCGCCTTCGGCGTGGCGGTGGCGGGCGGCATCCTGGAAGTCACCACCGCGCTAGCCGGCGGGCACCTGACGCTGCTCAACTTCCAGATCGCCTTTTTCGCCGTCGGCGGCCTCAGCGCCCTCGCCGGCATCGTCTATCTGCGCCTGCCCGCCGACGCCGGCAGCAACGTTTCCGGCCACCGGGCCATCGCCGGGAAGTAGGCGCTCCCGTGCGTGGGTAGGACGCGCGCATGCCAAAATCACGGCGCTGCCACCGGGCCTGAGCCGGTGGCCACTCACCCCGCGCGCAATCGAGACAACGGGGCGCCCAAGCCGGCCCCCGGATCAGGTCCGGGGGCAGCCGCGGTGGGTGGGCAAGCGTGGAAAACTACCCGCTTTTTCAGGAATCGGCCGGCGGGTCTTCTGCCCGGCCCTTAAAACCCTTGGCCACCAGATAGGCCTCGGCCGAGTCGGCGCGGCTGGCGGGGGGCTTGACGTGGAAGGTGCTGGTGAAGTGGCGCTTGAGCATGTGCAGCAATTCGTGCTCGGTGCCGCCCTGGAACACTTTTGCGACGAACGAGCCGCCGGGCTTCAGCACGTCGATGGCGAAATCGGCGGCGATCTCGATGAGGTGCACGATGCGCAGATGGTCGGTGGCGCGGTGGCCGGTGGTCGGCCAGGCCATGTCGCTCATCACCACGTCGGCCTTGTGGCCGCCCAGCGCCTCGATCAGCGCGGCGGGGGCGTCGTCCTCGGTAAAATCCTGCTTGAGCAGGATGACGCCGGGCACCGGGTCCATGTCGAGATAGTCGATGCCCACGATCAGCGGATTTTCCACCGTGGAGCCGACCGCCGCCGCCGCCACCTGCGACCAGCCGCCCGGCGCGGCGCCCAGATCAACCACGCGCATGCCCCGCTTGAAGAGCTTGTGCTTGTCGTTGATCTCCTTGATCTTGAAGGCGGCGCGCGAGCGATAGCCTTCGGCGCGGGCCCGCGCCACATAGGGGTCGTTGAGCTGCCGCTCCAGCCATTTGGTGGACGACACCTTCCGCCCCTTGGCGGTCTTGAGGCGGATCTTGAGGTCGCGGTCGGACTTGCGCCCGCCGGTGCCGAGTGCCTTGTTATTGGCCATGGGGCCGCCTCCGTCCAAACTGGCCGCGCTTGTGCGCGCGGTCCGCGTCCATCAGCGAAATCAGGATGCCTTCGCGCAGGCCCCGGTCAGCCACGCGCACCCGCTCGGTGGGCCATTCGCGCCGGATCGCCTCGAAAATGGCGCAGCCGGGCAGCACCAGGTCGGCGCGGTCGCGGCCGATGCAGGGATGGGCGACGCGCCGCTCGAACGACATGCCCAGCAGCGCGTGCAGGGTTTCGTCCACCTGCTCGCGGGCCATCCACAGCCCGTCCACCTTCTGCCGCTCATAGCGCTCCAGCCCCAGATGCAGCCCGGCCAGCGTGGTGACGGTGCCCGAGGTGCCGATGAGGTGCATGGGGTGGCTGGCGATCATCTGCCGCAATTTCTCCCGCCCCCGGAACTGGCGCAGATGCCCGGCGACGTACTGCACCATCTCCTCGAACAGCGCCGGGGTGACGTCGACACCGCCGAATTTTTCAGCAATCGACACCACGCCGACCGGCAGCGATTGCCAGGAGCGGATGGAGGCGGCCATGCGACCCTGCGCCCGCGGCCGGCCGCCCCGGAAATCGAGCCACGCCAGTTCCGAGGAGCCGCCGCCGATATCGAACATCAGCGCGCCATGGGCGCCGGTCTCGATGAGGTCGGCGCAGCCGGTCACCGCCAGTTCCGCCTCGGTGCGGCGGTCGACCACTTCCAGCTCCAGCCCCACCTCGTCGCGCACCCGGGCGAGAAAGGCGGGACCGTTCTCGGCGGCGCGGCAGGCCTCGGTGGCGATGAGGCGCATGCGGGTGGGCTGGTGGTCGCGCAGCTTGTTGCGGCACTGGCGCAGTGCCTCCATGGTGCGCTCCATGGCGCCGTCCGACAGCCGGCCGGTGACCGACACCCCCTCGCCCAGCCGGACGATGCGGGTAAAGCCGTCGAGCACGCGAAAGCCGTGGTCGTGCGGGCGGGCGATCAGCAGGCGGCAATTATTGGTGCCCAGGTCGAGCGCGGCATAAAGCGGCCCGCGATGGCGGCGGGGCGGCGCAGGCGGCTTCGTCCGTGGCTCCGGAACGGGGGCCAGGCCACCCGCCCCCTGCCCCCGGACCGGTCCGGCGGGGGCATGGAGCCCTGCATCGGCCTGCGGCGCCGATACAGCAGCGGACCGAATCGTGTCGGCCACATCTGTCTCCTTCGTACGCGGTCGCCAGGCCGGAAACCCCGGCCGCGCCCGAGCGCACGTCTGTTGCGTGTTGGCCGCGACGGTAGAGCAAGGGGCACGGAAGCGCAATGACGACGATAGAGCCGCAAGGGCCGCGCTAGCCGCTTGCAATCTCCCCCCGCTTTGTCTAAGGAAACCCCGCGCCGCCAGAACGGGCCCCCCGCCCGCCCCTCCGGCCAGCCGGCAGGCCCCCTGCTGGGGAATAGTTCAATGGTAGAACAGCGGACTCTGACTCCGTCGATCTTGGTTCGAATCCAGGTTCCCCAGCCAATCCTTCCCTAAGTCGTTGGTTTCGTTATAATCCCTTGCTTTTGCAGGGCTTCTGTCAGCCCATCATGCCTTCAGCGTACTCGCGCGGGCGACGAGGCGGGGGGTGACGACGAAGTGTTCGGCTTGCTTGCGGCCCTTGATGCGCTCGATCAGCAGGCGCGTGGCCTGCAGGCCCAGCAGTTCGCCGGATTGGTCGATGCTGGTCAGGCTGTTCTGGGCGAAATCGCAAAACAGCGTGTTGTCGTAGCCGACGATGCCCACGTCCTGCGGGATGCGCAGGCCCAGTTCGGTCGCGACGCTGATGACTTCGAGCGCGATGAAATCGGTCCAGCAGAAGATGGCGTCGGGGCGGTTCGGCCCGAGCAGCATGCGGCGGGCGGCCAGTTGCACGTCGCGCAGGGTCTGCGGGGCGTGGGTGACGGCGATGAAGCCGCCCAGCCCCGCCTCCATCATACCGCGCCGATAGCCGCGCTCGCGCTCGGCGAGGATGGTCGAGGTGCCGCTTTGCAGGCTCAGCATGGCGATCCGCTGGTAGCCGGCCGCCGCCAGATGGCGCACGACGAGCAGCCCGCCCAACTGGTCGTTATTGTTGACCGTGTCGAACGCCGCCGAGGCCGGGTCGTGGTGGCCCACCGCCACCAGCGGCTTGCGGGCGGCGATGTGGTCGAGATTGGCGCGATCCTCGGTCGCACCGATGAGGATGATGCCGTCCATCTGCCGGTCGATCATGGCTTCGACGATGGCCAGTTCGCCGCTGGTCGAGGATTGGCTGGTGCCCATCAGCGAGCGGTATTGGGTGCGCTCCAGCGCATTGTTCACGCCCACCAGGATATCGGCGAAAAAGGGATTGCGGATATCGGGCAGCACCAGCCCCAGCGTATAGGTCTGGCCGCGCATGCCGCGCGCCGCCGCCAGCGGGCGATAGCCCAGCTTGTCCATGGAAAGACGCACCTTGGCGCGCAGCGCGTCGGACACGCCATAGGCATCGCGCAGCACTTTCGAGACCGCCGCCACGGAAACGCCGGCGTCCTCGGCCACTTCCCGGATGGTGACCCGCCCGCTCTTCTTGCCCGCCGCCTTCGCCGCCATTTTCACCCTTCTCGACCAAACCGCTGATTTTCCAGCTGCTTTGTGCCCAACCCCGCATCGCGCGCCGGGCGGCCCAGCCTAGCGCAAGAAAGGCTCTTGCCAAATGGCGAAAATCGTAGAACGATACACGTAGAACATTCTACGAAAGCGCGCAGGCGCCCTGATCGCGGAGGAGGCAGAGCGTGAACGACGCAGCGGCAGTTGATACGAGCAAGGCGGCGGCCGCCCGGCTGGAGTGGAGCGCCCGCATGATCCGCCCGCTGGCCGACCGGGGCGTGGGCACGCCGGCCAGCTTCGTGGCGCGCAGCTTCACCCTCCCGGCGGTCGGGGGTGCGGAAATCCTCCATATCAGCGCGCTGGGGCTCTATCGCGCCTTCATCAACGGCCAGCGCGTCGGCAACGACCTGCTGACGCCGGGCTGGACGGCCTATGACCGGCGTCTCTCCTACCAGAGCTACGCGGTAGCGGAGCTGCTGCGGCCGGGCGAGAACCGCATCGAGATCTGGCTGGCCGACGGGTGGCTGCGCTCGCAACTGATGTGGGGCGGCTCGCCCATCTTCAACGCCTGGGGCGAGCACATCGCCGCCATCGCCGAGCTGCGCGCCGGTCCCGGCGCCGGGCCGGCCCTGCTGGTCACCGACGCCAGCTGGGAAAGCGGTGAATTGCCGGTGCGCCAATCCGGCATCTATTTCGGCGAAATTTTCGACGCGCGCATCCAGCCACAGGTCAGCGCCGGCACGGAAATCCTGGCTTTCGACACCGAGGTGCTGCTGCCGCACGAGACGACGCCGGTGCGCGAGCTGGCGCCGCTCGAAGCGGTAAAGAGCTGGAGCGATGGCGAGGGCCGCACCGTCTACGATTTCGGCCAGAATGCCGGCGGCAATGTCGCGCTGACCGTGGAAGGCGCGGCCGGCGCCCGCATCGTGGTCGAGCATGGCGAAGTGCTCGACAAGGACGGCCAGTTCTACAACGGCAATTACCGCACCGCCGCCGCGCGGATCGAATATATCCTGGCCGGCAGCGGCCGCGAGCACTACCGGCCCTACTTTACCTTCCAGGGCTATCGCTATGTGCGCGTCAGTATCGAGGGCGCGGCGCGGCTGCTCGATATCGTCTCGGTGCCGATCAGTTCCGTCACCACGGTCAAGGCCGGGTTCACCTCGGCCAACAAGCTGGTCGACCGGCTGTTCCTCAACACGCTGTGGTCGCAGCGCGCCAATTTCATCGAAGTGCCCACCGATTGCCCGCAGCGCGACGAGCGGCTGGGCTGGACGGGCGACGCACAGGTCTTTGCCGGCACCGCGTGCTATCTGGCCGACGCGCAGGGCTTTTTCCGCAAATGGGTGCGCGACCTGATGGTCGACCAGCGCGCGGATGGCGCCGTGCCGCATGTCTGCCCCGACCCGACGCGCCTCAAGCCGGAGGATTATCCGGGCTTTTTCGGCTCGACCGGCTGGGGCGACGCCATCTGGATGGTGCCCTGGCAGCTCTATCTGCATTACGGCGACGCGGCCTTCCTCAGGGAAGTGCTGCCTGCCATGGTCAAGTGGGTGGATTTCGTCTGGTCGATCAGCGACGGGCCGGTCGTCTCGCCGCCCCGCGACTGGGGGGCGCGCGGCTTTTCCTTCGGCGACTGGCTGCAACCGGGTGGCCCCAGCGCCAAGCCGCTGCCCACCATCGGCGACGACGCGGCGGCGACCATCTATCTGCACATCGCCGCCAGCCGGGTGGCCGATATCGCCCGGATCGTCGGCGACGCCGCCACGGCGGAACGGCTTTCCGGCATGGCCGCGGCGGTGAAAGCGGCTTTCGCCCGCGAATTCGTCACCCCTTCCGGGCGCCTGGCCTATGACGACCAGACCTCCTACGCGCTGGCTTTCCTGCACGACCTCATTCCCGAGGACCGGCGCGCGGCGGCGAAGGGCTATTTCAGGAACGCCATCGCCCGCACCGACGGGCGCATCGGCACCGGCTTCATCGGCACGCCGGCGCTGCTGCCGGCCTTGGTCAAGATCGGCGAACTGGGGCTCGCCGCCGACATGTTCCTGCAGGAGGACGTGCCCGGCTGGCTCTATCAGGTCAAGATGGGCGCCACCACCATCTGGGAGCGTTGGGACGCCATCCAGCCGGACGGCAGCGTCTACAACCCGCAGATGAATTCCTACAACCACTACGCCTATGGCGCGGTGTGCCAGTGGCTGCTCGAGGCCGTGGCCGGCTTCCGGCCCGACCCGCAGGCGCCGGGTTTTGCAACCGTGGTGTTCGAGCCGGTCATCATCCCCGAATTGTCGCCCGTCGTCGCCTATCACGACAGCCCGAAGGGCCGCATCGACGCGGCGTGGACGGTCGAGGGCGAGGCGGTGCGCTACCGCTTCACCGTGCCGCCGGGCAGCCGCGGGCGCCTCGTGCTGCAGCCCGACTATCGCGACGCCCGGCTCGATGGCGCGGCGGTTTCGGGGGGCGCCGACAATATCGCGCCCGGCGAACACGTGCTGAGCTTTGCCTATACGGCGCCCGTCCGCCAGGTGAACCGGGGGCCGAGCATCAATGCCCGCACGCCTTAGGAGAGAGGCGGCGCGGCTCTGGAAGGGCCCGCATGGGGCGGGCCGAATGGGAGGAACCATCATGAACAGAACGACCCGCAGGGCGGCCCTGGGCCGCCTCACGGCAGGCCTTCTGGCGCTGACCGCGCTTTCGGGCGCCGCTTATGCCCAGAGCGTCACGCTGAGCTATCTCATCCCCAGCGGCGCCGATGGCGTCGCGGTGGCCGAGGAACTGGTGCGCAGTTTCGAAGCGGCCAATCCCGACATCAAGATCGAAATCGAGACCCGCCCCGGCGGCTCCGAGGGCGACAATCTGGTCAAGACGCGCCTCGCCACCGGCAGCATGGCCGATATCTTCCGCTACAATTCCGGCTCGCTGTTCCAGGCCATCAACCCGGCGCAGTTCCTCGAAGACCTCAGCAACGAGCCGTGGCAGGCCGATGTGCAGGCCTCGTTCAAGCAGGTGGTGACGGCGCCGGACGGCACCGTGCGCGGCGCCCCGATGGGCGCGGCCATGGGCGGCGGCATCTATTACCACATCCCCACCTACGAGGCGCTGGGCCTGTCCATTCCCAAGACCTGGGATGAATTCATGGCCAATAACGAGGCCATCAAGGCGGCGGGCAAGGTGCCGGTGATCCAGACCTATGCCGATACCTGGACCAGCCAGCTATTCGTGCTCGCCGACTATTACAACGTCTCGGCCAAGGACCCCAGTTTCGCCAGCCGCTACACCGCCGGCGAAGCCAAGTTCGCCACCGACCCGGCGGCGCTGCGCGGCTTCGAGAAATTGCAGGCCGTGCACGACGCGGGCTATTTCAACGAGGATTTCGGCGCCGCCAAATATGACGACGGCATCCGCATGATCGCCAATGGCGAGGGCGCCCACTATCCGATGCTGACCTTCGCCACCACGGCCATCGCCGCCAGCACGCCCGACAAGCTGGGCGATGTCGGCTTCTTCGCGCAGCCCGGGGACGATGCGGCCCTCAACGGCCTCACGGTGTGGATGCCCGACGGCATCTATATCCCCACCACCACCTCGAACCTGGAAGCGGCCAAGAAATTCGTCGCCTTCGTCGCCAGCGTCGAGGGCTGCGAGGCGCAGACGCGCGCCGGCGGCGCTTCCGGCCCCTATCTCATCAATGGCTGCACCCTGCCCGACGACGTGCCGCCGGCGGTGTCCGACATGCTGCCCTACTTCGCCGAGGGCGGCCAGAACGGCCCGGCGCTGGAATTCCTCTCGCCCATCAAGGGCCCGGCGCTGGAGCAGATCACCGTGGAAGTGGGCTCGGGCTTCCGCCCGGCAGCCGATGGCGCGGCGCTCTATGACGAGGACGTGCGCAAGCAGGCCCAGCAGCTCGGCCTTCCCGGCTGGTAGGCAACAGGCGCATGATGCGGTGCCGGGGCGGCGCTTCCAAGGCCGCCCCGGGACCCGCGCCGATCGCATCGCGCTTCGAGGAGACCCGAGCCATGGCGGCCATATCCGAAGCCGGCACCGCTTCGCCCCGGCGGCCCGCGCCGCCCCGCAAGCGGCGCTCCCCCTACCCCATGTGGTTCTACGCCCCGGCCGCGATCATCTATGGGGTGCTTTTCCTGTTTCCCACCTTCAGCTCGGCCTGGTTCAGCCTGACGCGCTGGAACCTGTTCAGCTCGTCCTTCATCGGGCTCGACAATTTCGTGCAGTTCTTCCGCGAGCCCTTCCTGATCCAGGGGCTCACCAACACGGTGATCTATGCGGGCGTCACCTCGGGGCTCAAGGTGGTGCTGGGGCTGGCGCTGGCGGTGCTGCTCACCTCGCCGCGCGTCTGGCGCGACTATCTGCGCTCCGTGGTGTTCTTTCCGGTGCTGGTGTCGACGGTCGGGGTGGGCATCACCTTCACCGTGCTCATGCACCCCACCCAGGGCATGATCAACGAGGGGCTGGCGCTATTGGGCATCAAGGGGCCGGGCTGGCTCACCGATCCGCGGCTGGCGCTGCTCTCGGTGGCGCTGGTTGACGTGTGGAAGGGGGTGGGCCTCGCCACCGTCATCTATATCGCCGGCATCGTCTCCATCCCGAAGGATTACTACGAGGCGGCGCGCATCGACGGCTCCACCCCCTGGCAGAGTTTCCGCTACGTCACCCTGCCGCTGTCGCGCCCGGCCACCGTCACCGTCATCATCCTCAGCTTCATCGGCGGCCTGCGCACCTTCGACCTAGTCTGGGCGATGACGCGGGGCGGGCCGGGCTTTGCCTCCGACACCATCGCCTCGGTCATCTACAAGCAATACCAGGCGGGGTTTTACGGCCTCTCCACCGCCGGCAACGTGGTGTTGTTCGCGCTCATTGCCCTCTTGGTTATCCCCCTCACCATGCTGCTCAACCGCCGGGAGGGCCATGAATGAGCTTCCTGCGCCGCCACTGGCTCAACGTCCTGGCGCTGGCCGTCTCCAGCTTCGTCTTCCTCGTGCCCTTCGCCTTCATCGCGCTGACGGTGCTCAAGGACAAGCAGGAGGCGGCGCTGCTCGACTTCTCCTGGCCCACCAGCATCCACCTGTGGGAGAACGTGGTGGAGGTGGTCACCACGCGCAACTGGATGCTGGTCACCGCCTTCATCAATTCCACCATCCTGACGGTGGCCAGCGTCACGCTGCTGGTCATCTTCGCGGCCATGGTCGGCTTCGTCCTGCAACGGCGCAAGACGCGCTGGAACGGTCTCATCAATTTCCTGGTGCTGGCCGGGCTGATGATGCCGCCGGCCGTGGTGCCCACGGTGTGGCTGTTGCAGAGCATCGGGCTGTTCGCCAAGCTGCACGGCCTGGTGCTGATCGAGGTGGCCTATGGCCTGTCCTTCTCGATCATCCTTTATCGCGCCTTCATCGCCACCATCCCGCGCGAGCTGGACGAGGCGGCCATCATCGACGGCGCGCGGCCGCTCGATGTGTTCTTCCGGGTCATCCTGCCGCTGCTCTGGCCGGTCACGGTCACCAATATCGTGGTGCAGTCGGTGACCATCTTCAACGACTTCACCAATCCGCTCTATTTCCTGCCGGGCAACCAGAACGCCACGGTGCAATTGACGCTCTACAATTTCCAGAGCCAGTTCAACACGTCCTACAACCTGCTGTTCACCAACATCCTGCTCATCACCATTCCCCCGCTCGTGGTCTTCCTGTTCTTCAACCGGCAGATCGTGGCGGGCATGACAGCAGGGGCCGTCAAAGGATAAGCCCATGGCCGGACTGGAACTGAGAAACCTGCGCAAGAGCTATGGCGAGGTCGAGGTCATCAAGGGCGTCGATCTCAGCGTCGAGGACGGCGAATTCGTGGTGTTCGTCGGCCCCTCGGGCTGCGGCAAGTCCACCCTGCTCCGCATGATTGCCGGGCTCGAGGACATCAGCGACGGCGAATTGCTGATCGGCGGGCGCCTCGTCAACGAGGTGGAGCCGCGCGACCGCGGCATCGCCATGGTGTTCCAGTCCTATGCGCTCTACCCGCATATGAGCGTCTACGACAATTTCGGCTTCGGCCTCATGCTGGCGAAGACGCCCAAGGCCGAGCGCGACCGCAAGATCCGCGAAGCGGCGAAAATCCTGCAGATGGAGCATTTGCTGGAGCGCAAGCCGAGCCAGCTTTCGGGCGGACAGCGCCAGCGCGTCGCCATCGGCCGCGCCATCGTCCGGCAGCCGGAGGTCTTCCTGTTCGACGAGCCGCTCTCCAATCTCGACGCGGCGCTGCGGGTCGACATGCGCATGGAGATCGCCAAGCTGCACAACGACCTGGGCGCCACCATGATCTACGTCACCCACGACCAGGTGGAGGCCATGACGCTGGCCGACAAGATCGTGGTGCTCGACGGTGGCGTGGTGCAGCAGGTCGGCGCGCCCATCGAGCTCTACCAGCGCCCCGCCAATCTGTTCGTCGCCGGCTTCATCGGCTCGCCCAAGATGAATTTCATGACGGTCAAGGTCGACAAGGTTACCGACGAGACCCTGACGGTGAGCGGCAAGGATGTCGTCGCCCTCGTGCTCGCCCTGCCCGGCCGGCCGGTGCGGCCCGGCGAGACGCTCACCCTGGGCGTGCGCCCGCACGACCTGCTGCCCAACCGGTCGGGCGCCATCGTCGGCCGGGTCGGCCTCATCGAGCGGCTGGGCAGCGAAACCACGGTCAGCCTCGAACTGCCCTCGGGCGCGCCGCTGCTGGCGGTGCTGGAGGGCGACCACCTGCTGCGGCGCGGCGACAGCATGGCGTTGAGCATCGCGCCGGAAAAGGCGCTGCTGTTCGACACCGACGGCAACGGCCTGCCCGCCCCGGCCTGAGCCGGGCGCGGCTCAATCGACGGCCAGCGCCGCGCTGCCGTGGCTGAGATAGGAGCGCGCGGCCTGCCGGACCCGCTCCTGGCGGCCCAGCCCAGCCGTCCGGCCCGGGGCGGCGGCCTCGTCGGCCAGGGTGAAGATGTCCACCACCTCGTCGAGCTCGCTCGCCTGCGCCTCGGTCTGCTCGATGGCCGCATTGGTTTGCTCCACCAGCGCGGCGTTGTGCTGGGTCATCTCGTCCATGGCCCGTACGGCCACCGTCACCTCGTCGATGGCGGCCGCCTGCTCGCGGCTGGCGCGGGCGATGCTCTGCATCAGCGCCGAATTCTGCTCGACCGCCTCCAGCATGTGCGCCAGCTGCTCGGCGGCGCTCGACACCAGTTTCGAGCCGCTCTCCACTTCGTTGCTCGACTGCTCGATCAGCGCCTTGACGTCCGCCGAAGCGCTGGCGGCCGATTGCGCCAGGCGCCGCACTTCCACCGCCACCACGGCAAAGCCCTTGCCGGCATCGCCCGCCCGCGCCGCCTCGACCGAGGCATTGAGCGCCAACAGGTTGGTCTGGAAGGCGATATCGTCGATCATGCCGATGATGTTGGAAATCCGGGCGGAGGAGGACGTGATCTCCTCCATGGCCGCATTGGCCTGGTTCATCACCTCGCCGCTGTGACGGGCGTTTTCCGACATCACCTGCACCTTGCCATTGGCGTCCTCGGCCATCTGCGCGTTGTCGGCCACGGTGGAGGCCAGTTGCTCGATGGCGGCCGAGGTCTCCTCGATGGTCGCCGCCTGCTTGGTGGTGCGCTCGCTCAGATCGTTGGCGCCGGACAGGATTTCGCCGGTGGCGGTCTTGAGGGCCCGCGAGGTGGCGCGCAGCCGCGTCATCACCTGGGTCAGCTTGTCGCCCACGGCGTTGGTGTCGGCCCTGAGCTTGGCGAAGGCACCGGCATAGTCGCCCTGCATGCGCTTGCTCAAATCGGCATTGGCCAGCGCCGCCAGCACGTTGCCGGTCTCGGTCAGCCCGCCATCGACGGTCTCGACCAGCTGGTTGACGCTGGCGGCCAGCGCGTTGAGTTCCGGATCAGGGAATTCCGCCTGCACGCGCTTGCTGAAATCGCCGTTGACCGCCGCGTCCACCACCTCGCCGAAGGCGGCCTGCAAGGCCACCATCATGTCGCTGCGCTCCTGGCGCCGGCGAACCGAGGCGCGCTTTTCCTCCTCCGTCATCTCGCCCATGCGGATGCCGTTCTCGCGGAACACTTCGAGGGCGCGCGCCAGCGTGCCGATTTCGTCGGTGCGCTCGGTGGCGGCCACTTCCACTTCATAGTCGCCGGCGGCCATGGTCTTGACGGTTTCGCCCATCAGCCGCAGCGGCCGGCCGACCATGTAGCGGATCAGCCCGAAGAGGATGGCGCAGGCCACCAGCACGCAGAGCGTCGCCAGCCCGGCAATGGTCCAGCGCGCCTCGTTGACCGTCGCCTCCAGCGTGCTCACCGGGACGTGCGAGATGACGACCCAGCGATCCTGGGTGCCGCCGACATCGATCGGCGTGGCGATCGAGCGCGTCATCACCCCATCGGCGTCGGGCGCATCCACCTCGCCACTGCCCTCGGCCAGCGTCGCGGCCAGCAGGTGCGCCATCGGGCCGTCGATATCGGCGAGCGGCTTGCCGATGGCGGCGGGATCGCGGTCGGCCACCACCAGCCCGGCCGCGGTCAGCACCGAGACATGGCCGGTGCCGAAAGGCGTCAGTTCGGCGAGGCGGGCATTGACCTCGACCAGCGACAGATCGACGCCGCCGGTGCCGAGGAATTTCGCGCCATCCTTGATCGGCACGCCGAACGTCATCATCAGCACGTCCTTGCCGTTCATCGTATAGGCATAGGGCTCGATGGCCACGGCGCGATCCAGCGTCTTGGGCAACTGGTAATAGGCGCCGTCCTCGGCGCTGTCGTAGCCGCGCAACGGTTCCACCGCGATGGCGCCGGCAGCCCGGTTCCAGTAGGGGATGAAGCGGCCGGTGCCGTCATAGCCGGGCTGATCGACATAGGCGGCGTCCTGGTCGTCCATGGCGCCGGGCTCCCAGCCGGCCCAGGTCCCGAGCAATTGCGGGTCGCGTTCGAGGAAGCGGCGCAGCACCGCGCCATAGGCGGCGCGGTCCACGGGGCCCGCCGAGTGCAGCGCCTCGAGGGCGGCGACGATATCGTGGGCGGCGCGCGAAGCCCCCGCCATGCTGGCCGCGATCTCGTCGGCAATGCCCTGCGTGGTCGCGGTCTGCAATTCCCGCGTTTCCGTCTGGATGGTCTGGCTCACCCGTCCCACCAGCACGATCATGCCGATGACGAAGACCAGGGCGAGCGCGGCACCGCTCAACAGGGCGACCTTAACGGATAGTGAACGGGCAAGCATGTTGGCAGCTCCAAGCGGAAAATCGCTTATATCTGTGGCATAACAGCGTTAACGATCACTCAAAGCGCGGTTTTTGCGCCGCGCAATATTGGCGCTCACCTTTCCCGCGGCCAATAAAACCGGCGGCCGACATTCGCGGCGGCCGGGGCAGCGCCCTACAGCCGCAAATATTACTGGCCGGCGACCCCGCCAGCAGCAGAGCTGAATTCCAGTCGTGTCATGGGTTTACGCGCCACGGGCGGCGCCGCGGGGCCGCGGCGGCGGACTAAAGTCCGATAGCGGGCGGGACCAATGGCAATTTGGCGGTGGCGCCTTGGTCTGAACAATGGGCGGACCATGGTGAATGGCTGGTAACCGCCGAGTCAGCTTTACTGGCGGCAGCTGTCAGGAGTCGTGACAATGGTTCACCCGCTCATCTCCCCCGCCGCGCTGCCCTCGCCGGTACACGCCATCTTCAACTCGCCCACCACCATCGGGCGGCTGCGCAGCTTCTCGCGCGGCGAGACGATCTATGAGCCCGGCATGGCCGAATTCGTCGGCTATGTGGTGAGCGGAGCGGTGAAGCTGGTGATCCTGTCGCCGGACGGGCGGACCAGCATTGTCGGCGTCATCGAGGCCCCCGGCCTGTTCGGCCGGGTGCACGGCGTCACCACCGAATTTGCCATCGAGGCGGCCAGCGACGTGGTGCTGGCCTGCTTCGATCGGGCGCCGTTCGAGGCCAGGTTGCAGCGCGATCCGGATCTCGAGCGCTTCGTGCATCTGGAGAACCTGCACCAGCTCGACGCCGCGCATGAGCGCATCATCGTGCTGGCCTGCCAGAGCATCATGGAAAGAATGGCGATGTTCCTGGCGCTCAAGCTGCTGGCCGCCCCGGCGCCCGGCGGCGCCCAGCACGCCGATCTCGTCCACATCCCGATCAGCCGCCGCGACTTTGCCGCCTATCTGGGCACCACGGTGGAAAGCGTCAGCCGCAGCATCCAGGCGCTGGTGCGGCGCGGCACCATCGACGTCATCGACAGCTGCAATTTCCGCGTCTTGCGCCGGCGGGACCTGTTCGCCATCGCCCGGCAGGACGAGCAGGACATTCTGGAAATGGTGCGCAGCCGCGCGCCGCGCAGCGCCGCCGACAGCCGGGTGGCGATTGCCGCGCCGTAAGGCGCGAGGGGAGGTTCACATGGCAGTCCTGGTCACGGGTGGCGCCGGCTATATCGGCAGCCACATGGTGCTCGCCCTCGCCGATGCCGGCGAGACGGTGGTGGTGCTCGACAATCTGGTCACCGGCTTCGACTGGGCCATCGACGGCCGCGCGCGCTTCGTGCAGGGCCATGCCGGCGACATCGCGCTGGTCCGCCAGTTGATCGAGACGCACGACATTCGCGAGGTGGTGCACTTCGCCGGCTCGATCGTAGTGCCCGAATCGGTGGCCGACCCGCTCAAGTACTACGCCAACAACACCGTCACCTCGCGCAACCTCATCGAAGCGGCCGTCGCCGGCGGCGTGAGGCACTTCATCTTTTCTTCGACCGCCGCCGTCTACGGCATGACCGGCCTCGCGCCGGTGGTCGAGGCGACGCCGCTCAATCCCATGTCGCCCTATGGCCGCTCCAAGCTGATGACCGAATGGATGCTGGCCGACACCGCCGCCGCGCACCCGCTGACCTATGGCGTGCTGCGCTATTTCAACGTCGCGGGCGGCGATCCAGGCATGCGCACCGGCCAGTCGACCCCGCACGCCAGCCACCTCATCAAGGTCGCCTGCCAGACGGCGCTGGGGCAGCGCGCGAAAATGGATATCTTCGGCACCGATTTCGAGACGCCGGACGGCACGGGCGTGCGCGACTATATCCACGTCACCGACCTCATCGCCGCCCACCTGCTGCTGCTTGCGCATCTGCGGCGCGGCGGCGAGAGCACGACGCTCAACTGCGCCTATGGCCAGGGCTATTCGGTGCGCCAGGTGGTGGCGGCCGTGCGCGCGGCTTCCGGCACCGATTTCAGGGTCCATGAAGGCCCACGCCGGCCGGGCGACCCGGCTTCGGTCACGGCGACCGGCGAAAAGGCGCGGCAACTGCTGGGCTGGGTGCCCCGCTTCAACGACCTGGCGATCATCGTGGAAACCGCGCTGGCGTGGGAACGCCACCTCATGGTGCGCAACCGCTTCTGACGCCCTCCCCTTCCGCCTCAGGGCCGCAGGGCCGTTTCGCGATCCTGATTGAGGCGCGAAGCGATCACCACCTCGACGCGGTTGCGCGCCTTGAGCTTGAGCATCAGCCCGGTCATGTAGTGCTTGACGGTCTTTTCGCTGATCTGCAGCTGCGCGGCGATCTCGCGATTGGTGCGGCCCTGCATCAGGTGCCCGATGATCTGCTTTTCCCGGACATTGAGCTTGATGGCTTCGTCGAGCGCCTGCCGCCGCGCCCGCTCGCGCAGGCCGTTCATCACCTGGCTGGCATATTGCCGCGTGACGAACATCTGGCCGGCCATCACCGTGTCGATGGCTTCGAGCAATTCGCTCGACGGGCTGCCCTTGAGCGCGAAACCGGTGGCACCCGCGTCGAGCGCCTTGAGCGCCGATTCGATGCTGCAAAACGCGGTAAACACTACTACCCGCGTGGCGGGCGCCGTCGCCACGATCTGCGCAATCGTGCGGAAGACTTCCCCCGGCATGCTCAAATCCATGATGATGACGTCCGGGCTCGTCGTCTTCACGATTTCCAGACTTGCTTCGGCGCAATCGGCCTGCCCGACAATCCGGTGCCGTTCACTCTTCTTAAATAACGCCTCCATCCCGGCAAGTAACATCGGATGGTCGTCAGCTATGGCAACTGTTATTGTTTCCTTCATGGTATGACGGCAGCATTGCGCTGGAGCCTCATCTATCCCCTGTGACCGAAATATACGATGCAATCGACCAATGGTAAATTCATTTCCGTGAGATGAGCGTATTCGATCAACTAAAATGTTAGCGCCTATTACTCTTCCCGGAAGGCCCGCACGATCTGGTCGGTAAAGGGCTTGACGAAATAGGCGATGGCGACCCGCTCTTCGGTCTGCACGAAGACATCGACGGGCATGCCCGGGATGAGCCCGCGCTCTCCCAGCTCGGAAAGGTCGCCCTGCACTTCCGCCTCGGCAAGATAATAGCTCTGGCCGCTATCGGCATCGCTGGTCGCAGCGGCTGAAACGCGCGAGACCAGTGCCGGGATTTCCGGCGTGGTGCGCTGGTTGAAGGCGCTGAAACGCAGCTGCACCGGCTGGCCGGGCCGCACCTGGTCGATATCGCGGATGGCGATGCGGAATTCGATCTTGAGGTCGGCGTCCTGCGGCACAATGGTGAGCAGGGGCTGCGCCGGGCTGATGACGCCGCCCACCGTGGTCACCGACAATTCGTTGACCGTGCCGGTCACCGGCGCACGGATGAGGGTGCGGGCCAGCCGATCCTCGACCTCGGTGAGCCGGTCGGTCACTTCGGCGATATTGGCGTCGACCGTGCGCAGCTCCCGCTGCGCCTCGGTATAGGCCACCTCGTCGATCTCGAGGATTTGCAGTTTTACCTCGCTGATGCGGGCGCCCGAGCGCGCGATGCTGGCGGTCAGCTCGCCTTGGGCGCCGAGCAGGCGCGCCAGCTCGCGATCCGCCGTGTTGAGTCGCGTGCTCTCGATCAGCGCTTTTTCCGCCAGCGAACCCATGCGGTCGCGCTCCGCCTGCGCCAGCGCCAGTTCGTCGGCCTGCGCCGTCGCCTGGATGCGCAGGCCCCCCACTTCCTCCTCCAACTGGGCGACCTGCAATTCGAGCTGCTCGCGCTTCGAGCGCCGGTTGCGCGTCGTGCTGTCGAACAATTGCCGCTCGCCTTCGAGGATCGAGGCGGCATCGGGATAGGCGGTGAGGAAATCGGGCGGGAAGGCGATGGCGTCGGCGGCGTCGCGCTCGGCCACCAGCCGCGCCTGCCGCGCCACCAGCTCGGCGCGCTGCCAGCGCAGGATCGAGCGCTCCGTCCGGATCTGCACGTCGTCGAGCCGCAGCAGCACGTCGCCCGCCGTGACGTGCTGGCCCTTCTCGACATCGATGGCCCGCACCACGCCGCCATCGAGGTGCTGGACCACCTTGACATAGCCGGCCACCAGCACCGTGCCGTTGGAGATGATGGCGCCGGAGAGCCGCGCGGTGGCGGCCCAGCCGCCGACGCCGCCGAGCAGCAGCAGCGCCGCGACGCTGCCGGCGATGACGCGGCCGCGCAGCGAGAAATTCGACACCCCGACCGGGCCGGCCGAAAGAGCGGCGCGGGGATAGGGGGCGGCCAGCTCAGCAGTGGTCATCTGCCTCTCCTTTCCCTGCGGGGCGCCGTGCGAGAACCGGTACTCATGCCGGCTCCCGGGTTTCGGCGCGGATATCGGCCATCTTGGCGACGTTGGCATTGGCCTGCCACTGGCCGGCAACGATGTCTTCCTTGGGGCCGAAAGCGGTGATGCGGCCGTTCTGGATGACGGCGACCTTGTCGACCTGCGCGAGGATAGCGGGGCGATGCGCGACGACGATGGCGATGCCGCCGCGGGCGCGGATATGGCCGATGGCCTGGTTGAGGGCCTGCTCGCCCTCGGCGTCGAGAAAGGCGTTGGGCTCGTCCATGACGACGACGAAGGGCTCGCCGAAAAGCGCCCGCGCCAGCCCGATGCGCTGCCGCTGGCCGGCTGAGAGCGCGGTGCCCATGGGACCGAGCTGGGTATCGTAGCCGTCCGGCAGGCGCACGATCATCTCGTGCACGCCGGCGGCGCGCGTGGCGGCGACGATGGCGCGGGCATCGCGCTGCGGCGCGAGGCGGGTGATGTTCTCGACGATGGAGCCGTCGAGCAGGGCCACGTCCTGCGGCAAATAGCCGACATACTGGCCCAGCTTCTCCTCGTCCCACTGGGCGAGGTCGGCATCGTCGAGCCGGACGGTGCCGCGCAGCGCCGGCCAGATGCCGGTGAGCGCCCGCACCAGCGTGGTCTTGCCGCCGCCGCTCGGCCCGATCACCGCCAGCGCCTCGCCGGCGACGAGCTCGAACGCCACGTCGCTGAGCAATACCCGCCCCGAAGCGGGTGCGGCCACGGTGATGCGATCGACCTTGAGCGAGCGGCTGGGCGCCGGCAGGTCGAGCGGCTTGCCGATGCCCGCGAGGGCCACCATGGTCTCGCGCAGGCGCCGGAAGGCCTGGCGCGCCGCCACCACGCCCTTCCAGTTGGCGATGGCCATGTCGATCGGCGCCAGCGCGCGCGAGGCGGCCACCGACACGGCGATGATGGCGCCGGCCGACATCTGCCCTTCGATGGTGAGATAGGCGCCCGTGCCGAGCAGGGCCGATTGCAGCATCATGCGCAGGATGCGCGAGAAGGCGCCGAACGTGCCGATGACGTCGCTGGCGCGGGTCTGCAGGGTGAGATGGTCCTGATTGACCTGGTTGAAGCGCGCCACGGCCCGGCCGGCGAACCCCATGGCCTTGAGCACGTCGGCATTGCGCGCGTTGGAATCGGCGATGGCGTTGCGCGCCAGGTGCGCCTGCTGCGCGGCCGCCGCCAGCCGGCGCGACTTGAGCTCGGTCCACCCCGTCAGCAGCGTCAGCACGATGGCGCCGCCCAGGGTCATGGCGCCCAGCACCGGGTGCAGGAAATAGACGAACAGCACGTAGAGCGGCACCCAGGGCAGGTCGAACAGGGCCACCGGGCCCTGGCTGCCCATGAAGGTGCGGATGGTATCGACGTCGCGCCCGCGCTCCAGCGCCTCGCCGGTGGAAAAGCCGAAGCGCGGCATGTCGACGCTGACCCGGTGGGCGATGGGCGCCAGCAGCCGGTCGAAACGGGCGCCGACGCGGACCAGCAATTGCCCGCGGATGACGTCGAACACCCCCTGGAAGAGGTAAAGCCCCACCGCCAGCGCCGACAGGGCGGCCAGCGTCGGCACGCTGCCGCTGGTCAGGGCGCGGTCGTAGATCTGCAACATGTAGAACGAGCCGGTCAGTGCCAGCACGTTGATGATGCCGGACATCCAGAACAGGAAGATCAGGACGCCCCTGAACTCCTTGCGCAGCAATTCGCTGCCGCGATGGTCGGCCATTGCCTTTGCCGTCGATGCCATGATCTTTGCCCCACGGCGATGATTGTTCGACAAAAAATCCGGCCGATTGCGAACCGGCCGGGTCAGTTTGAGCCTAGAGTGCGGCGTTGCCTGCCGTCAGCGTCCGCCGGCCGGCGATGCTGATGCGGAAGGCCGGCGCTGGATCGCCCGCCATGTTCCCCAGGATGATCGTATAGTCCCCGTCCTCCCGTGTTTCGCAGGTCACGCGCAAGGGCGCCGGCGTTGCCGGCCCCCCCGGCCCGGCAAGCGCGATGACCTCGCACACCAGCGCTGCGTCCGTGGCGGCAAATTCCGCGTCGAGCGCCGCCAGCAGCAGGTCGGCGCCCCACAGGCCGGCGTCATCGGCGCCGTCCAGCAGCGCCTCCCAGCCGGCTTCGCCCGCGCGAAGCATGTCGCCCAGCCCGGTCCAGACCACGTCCGCATCCGCCGCCATGACGATGTAGTCCATCCCCGCATGGCCAAAGACCAGATCGCCCGCCGACATGCCCATGAGCACGTCGTCCTGGGCCGCGGCCCAGAAATCGCCGACCGGCAGCGGCGCGCCCTCGTCAAAAGCCGGGACACCGCCCAGCAGGGCCGCGACATAGCCGCCATCGGGCAGCGCAATGGCATCGTCGGAAACGATCCCGATCTGCTTCAGGATAGGCTCAAGGGCGCTCTGGACATGGGTAACCACGACAATCCCTCCGCAAACCGGGCGCTCGGCAGCACAGCGTGGCTGCCGACACCGCAGCGATATTGCCCAAAGGCACGACCGGGCGTCAGGTCGGAACGTCGGGTCATTCGGCGGCATGAAGGTCTGATGAAAAGCCCGACTTTCGGGTATTCGCACCCTGTCCATTGGGTCAGTATGGCGGTGCTCAGCAATATCCGTCCTCGCGGGCCGGGTAATGGGCGCCGGCGCCCTGAATTATTATTCTTTTCTATTCAGTAGTTTACGGAATCGTCTGGCTAAAAAAGGCGGATTCTCGTATGGTTGCCCGATGCAAGCGGCGAGACATTCGCCGCGACGGGGAACGCGATGGCCGACTGGGGCGATCGTCAGGAGCAGCTGAAGAAGAAGTGGAGCAGGCTCCCGCTCGCCAACAAGTTCGCCATATCCGGCGGTGCCGTTACCCTCGCCGCAATGGCCCTTTCGGGCATATTGACCACCTCTGTCATGACGGAACTGGTGCTGACGCGCCGGGGCGAGGTGGTGTTCGCCACCGTGCAGCCGTCCCTCGCGCCCGTGGTGCAGAACCTGGGGGCCGAACGCACGATAGACCGCGACAGCCTCGAGCGGTTGCAGGCGATGATGGGCGATCCGGTCTTTGCCGGCGAATTTCCCTATCTCGACCTGTGGCTCCCCGACGGGACCCTCTTTTATTCCAGCACGCCGGCGCTGATCGGCCAGGTGTTCGCGCTGCCGCCCGAGGTGGCGCGGGCGTTCGATGGGCGCGTCATGGCCGAGTTCAGCGACCGGCACGCGGCCGACTATCTCGCGCGCCAGCTGACCGCCGATTATGTCGAGATCGCCTTTCCGCTGCACGACCGCAGCAGCGGCGAGATCGTCGCGGCGGCGCAGCTGCGCGAGGGCACGGCCTCGCTCAACGGCGATCTGTGGCTGCTGACGCTGTCCAGCTGGGTGATGGCCATCGCCGTCAGCACCATCGTGCTGGTGACGCTGTTCGGCATCGTGCTCGAAGGCAGCCGCAAGATCGAGCGGCAGGGCCGCATCCTTTCGCGGCGGCTGGCGCAGTCCCATGCGCGGGCCGCGCATCACCGGGCGCTGAAGGCCGAGGCGCAGCGCACCTCGCGCAGCGTCACCGAGCTGACCGACAAGCACCTGCGCACCATCGGCACCGACCTGCATGACGGCCCGGCGCAGCTCATCGGCTTTGCCGTGCTGAAGCTCGACCAGGTCCGCCACCTGGCGCGGGCCCGGGAGCGGGCGGCGACTATCGACGACGTCGAGGCGGTCCTGCGCGACGCGCTGAGCCAGCTCCGCTCCATCGCCATCGCAGTGGTGCTCCCCGACATCGAAAACCTCGACCTGCCGCAGGTGATCGACCGGGCCATAGAGCAGCACGTGCAGCGCACCGACAGCGTCATTGCCTTGGACAGCCGCGTGGAACCGGTGCATGTTGCGCCCGAGGTCGCGGTGTGCGTCTTCCGGTTCATCCAGGAGGGTCTCAACAATGCCTTCCACCACGGATTGCCCGAGGGACAGGCGCTGTCGGCCGTGCTGCAGGGCAATGTGCTGAAATTGTCGATCTCGAACACCTATGAGGAGGCCGACCACGCCGAAGGCCCCGACCATCTCGGGATCGGGCTTTACGGCCTGCGGGCGCGCGTCCAGAGCATCGGCGGCGACTTCACCTTCGTGCAGGCCAACGGGCAGGCGCGCCTCGAAATGTGGCTCCGCCATGTCTGACGAGGATCCCGGATCGGCGCTGCCATGATCAGAATCGTCGTCGTCGATGACCACCCCATGTTCCGGGCCGGGCTCATCCAGGCGGTGGCGGCGGAGGGCGACATCGTGGTGGTGGGCGAAGGCGGCAGCGCCGCCGAGGCGGTGGAACTGGTGGGTGCGCTCAGGCCCGACCTGCTGCTGCTGGACGCCCGGATGGCCGACAGCGGCATCGACCGGGTGGGCGACGTGCTGCTGGCCCATCCGGCGGTGCGGGTGGTCATCGTCACCGCCTCGGAGGACGACGCCGACATGGCGCGGGCGCTGGAGGCAGGCGTCTCCGGCTATGTCCTCAAGGGCACCAGCGCGCCGGACATGCGTGGCATCGTGCGTCGGGTCAATGGCGGCGAGAGTTTCATGTCGGCGGGGGCCGTGGGGCGCCTGCTCGATATCCTCAAGGCCGGGCGGACGGCCGCCACGGCGCCGCCGCCCGCGCGGCTTTCGGCGCAGGAGACCCGGGCGCTGCGGGCGCTGGCGGGCGGGCTCAGCAATCGGGAAATCGGGGTGCAGCTGGGAATTACCGAGCGCACCGTCAAATTCCACCTCGCCAACGCCTTCGCCAAGCTGCGGGTGCGCAACCGGGTCGAGGCCAGCATCGCCGCCCGCCGCCTGTGGCCGGACCTCGGGGGATAGGCCGCCCGCCCTGCCCGCTCCGCCGGTGGCCGGTCAGTTTTCCAGCGCGCGGCGCCGGCTGGTGGCACCCGGGCGCGGCTTTGCCGGCGCGGCAGCGTCTGCGGCGGGCTGGCCGGCGAGACGCCGTTCTAGCTTGTGGGTGCGCTGGGCCAGCACTTCGTATTGGGCGGCGATCAGCGTTTCGGCCATGGTGGCCTTGCGCAGCCGCGCCGCCTGCTCCTCGATGACGCGGCAGCGATGCGAGGTGACGATGCCGACGCTGAGGGCGGCCAGCACCCAGGACAGCACGTCCCCCCAGGCCATGCGGAAATATTCCGCATAGCTCATGTCGATGGGCCGCAGCGGCCCGCCGTCGAGGAGCGAGAGCAGGGTGGCGCCCATGGCCGCCAGCATGCCCCCTTGCAGGCCGTATTGGGCGCTGAGCAGGATGATGGCGAAGAGGAAGGGATGGATCGGCGCCGCCGCGAACGGCAGGATGCCTGTATGGTCCAGCAGCGCCAGCCCCCCGAGCAGCAGCGCGCCTTCCGCGAAGGCCAGGCCGTTGGAGCGATGCGATAGCAGCCCGCCCGGCAGCGCATCCGGGAACGGGCGGGGAATGGCGGGATTGTCGGTGCTCATTGCGGCCTCTTGCGATGCGCTGCCCGGCGACGGGGTCAGCCGGAGATTGCGGGGTTGTTGACGACGAAGGTCAGGCGGTTGAGCGTGCCCAGTGTATGGCGCATGGCCCCATAGGCCAGCGTGCCGCTGGCCATCGACGCCAGCACGTAGCCCAGGCCCAGATAGTCGGGGTTTTGCAGCATGGCGGCGGTGCAGGCCGCGTTGAGGGCGAGAAACAGCACCTGCAGCCACAGATAGGCGCGGCCGTACTGGACGAAGAGGATGACGCCGCAACTCGCCTGGAAGAGGAAGTGGAAGGCGGCGCCGATCAGGGCGAAGCGCAGCACCGGAATGGCGTCATAGGGCAGGCCGAGCAGGCTGGCCAGCAGCGGCGCCATCAGGGCCAGCGCGGCGCTGATGGTCAGTTGCACGAGAAAGGCGGAGAACACCGTGTCGATCGTGTCCTGCGCCAGGCTGGCGCGCTGCTCGTCGATCTGGCGCAGCGTGCCGCCCGAATGCACGATGTCGCGGTAATGCCGGTAATTGTCGAAGAAATTGGTTTCGAGCCACACGGCGAGGACGGACATGACCGGCACCACCGACAGATAGGCCATGAACATCGGGCTGTCGTAGCGGGCCGCGTAGAGCAGGCCGTCGGCCACCGCCGTCGCCTCGGCCGACTGCCAGACGATCAGCTTGTCGATCCACACGGCGAGCGCGCTGCAGATGCCGGCGACGACGAAGGTCACCGAGGTCGGCCGCAGGCCGCCCAGGAGGAAAGGCAGCTTGCGCAAGGGCACGAAGGGGCCGGGAAAGGTCCGCAGGATGAGGAAATTGAGGATGCTGAAGGCGATGCACAGCCCGATGCTGAACCCCAGCAGCATGCCGCCCGGCCCATGGCCGAGCGTGGCCGCGGCGATGCCGAAGACGACCGAGCAGCTCAGCCCCAGCGCGAAAGCCGAGGTCACGGCGGCGTATTGCTTGATGGCGGCGACGAAGGCCATCGCCAGCCACAGATGGGAGACCTGCACCACGCAGATGGTGACGGCGAGGCCCAGCCCCATGGGCAGGCGGATGAGGCCGAAGAACACGGCGATGCCGCCGGCCAGCGACAGCACGGTGGTGGTGAGGAGCGCCGCCAGATAGACCCCCTGCACGCTCTGGAACTGGCGCTGGAACAACAGGCGCGACACGCGCAGCGTCGCTTCGAGCGAAATGGGCGCGGTGATGACCAGCGACAGCGCGAAACTGTAGATGACGAGGATGCTGAAGGTCTTGAGGTCGTCCGGGTCGAGCAGCGGCCGCCCCAGCACATGCAGCAGGGCCAGCCCGCACATGATGACGATCCAGGGGCCGGACGAAATCAGGATGGCGTGCCCGCCGGCCAGCGAGCGGGTCGCCAGATTGTCCTGCGTGCTGAGCTTTTTCAGCGCAAATCCGATGCCAGCCATTTATGCCACTCCCTGCAACTGCCCCGCCGCGTTTCGCTCGTAGAAGGCGCCGTAGGCGGCGGCGACCGCCTCGGCGCGATAATGTTCGCAGACCCGGCGACGCAGCCGCTCGCCATGGGCGTGGCGGCGTTCGGGATTTTCCAGCAGCCGGGCGATGGCGTCGGCGATCTGGTCGTTGGCGCCCACCGGCGCCACCATGCCGCCCGAGCCGATGGCGTTGTTCTCGTTGGCGCGGCCTTCGAGGATTTCGCGGCAGGCGCCGACATCGGTCGCCACGCACGGCACCCCGGCGGCGCCCGCTTCGAGGATGACGAGGGGCAGGGCCTCGCTGATGCTGGTCAGCACCAGCACGTCGACGGCGCCCAGGCGCTCGGCGACGTTGACCGGCCCGGTAAAGGTGATGGTGTCCCCCAGACCCCGCCGCTCGACTTCGGCCATGCAGCTCTGGGCGTATTCGGGGTCCTCGTCCACCGGCCCCATGACCAGCGCCTCGAGATCGGCGAAGCGCTCGCGCAGCCGCTCGGCCACGTCGATGAAGGTCTGCACGTCCTTGATCGGCGTGACGCGGCCGATAAAGGCGATGGTGGGGCGCGCATGAGCGACCCGCTCGACCCGACCGAAGCGCTCGATATCGACGCCGTTGGGAATGACGCGCAGCTTGTGGGGCTCGGCGCCCAGCGCGTATTGAAAGGCCTGGTTGGCTTCGTAGAGCGCCACGATCTCGCTGGCCGAGGCGTAGGCGACGCGGGCAAAGCTCTCGAAGCTGCGCGCCCACAATTCGCGAATGTCCTTGCGGTCGTCGGAAAGATCGAGCCCGCTGTCGATGCTGTTGGAAATCCAGTCGGCCATCAGGATTTCGATGCGGCGCTCGTTGGAATAGATGCCGTGCTCGGTGATGAGGAAGGCGCGCCCGGTTTCGAGCGCGGCGCGCGCCCCCACGAGCCCGGCATAGCCGGTGGAGACGGCGTGATAGATGCGCGCCTCCGGCAGCGGACAGGCGAGGACCCTGAAAAGCCCGCCCACCAGCGTGCGCCAGGCCCAGAAATAGCCCAGGAAGGAGGCGTGCGGCATGGAGCCGTAATGGTGGCACATGGCCTGCCAGGCCTGCGGCGAGTTGAGCAGCGTATCGAGCGCCAGCCGATGGCCGGGCGGGCCCATGAGCTTTATCAATTCGCCGAACTGGTGCGCGTCGCCTTCGCTCAGCAGCCGGCCGAGCAGTTCGCCCATCGCTTCGGGCGGCACGGCGGGCCAGTTATGGTCGCTGCCCAGCTGATTGTCGTCGAGCCGGACCTGCTCGATCGAGAGCAGGTTGGGCGGCCGCAGATAGCGCGGCTCGCCAACCGGGGCGCCGGGCAGGATGGCCAGCACCGAAAAGGTCAGCTCCGGGTGGGAGCGGATCAGCCAGTCGATCCAGGTGGAGACGCCGCCCGCGACATAGGGGTAGCACCCTTCCGCGATCAGGCAGACATCGGCGACTTCCCCTGCCCGGCCGACCGGCATCGTGTCTTCATCACGCCACATCTTCCTTACTCCGCTATTTTGCGTGGATAGCGCTCAGGCCGCGTTGGGCCGGGCGTGGTCGAGGCCGTCGAAGGCCGGGGCGGCGTCGCGCTGCTGGCGCCGGCGGGCGCGGCCCCTGGTGTAGGCGGCGACGGCCGCGGCCTGCACACGAACCCGCTGGTCGGGGCTGCGCAGCGCCAGGGCCAGCGCCACTTCGACGAATTTCTGGTCGTCCTCGATGGCGAGATAGGCCAGCAGCGCCTGCTTTTCTTCCATGGTGCCGGTGCTCAGCAGCGCATCGTAGGGGCGCGGCAGGCGCGATTGCCGCCGCACCAGCCGGCCGTCGATGATCATGTCGACCAGCGTGACGGCGGGCGCCTGGGCCGGCGCGATGGTATCGTACCAGTCCTCGAGCACGGCGCTATTGGCCTGCCCCAGCTGCTGCTCGCCGAGCAGCGCCGCCGCCGCGCCGATGGGACCGCCGGCGAAAGTAAGGAGCGTGAAGGTCTGCAGCGGGCCGGTTTCGACGCGGAAGCATTCGAGCGCCAGGATCGCCACGGCCAGCACGCCAACAATGCCCAGATGGGCAAAGACCGCGACGCTCCAGCCGGCCCCGCCCAACAGGTGCGCGACCAGCAGGATCTCGCCGATGAGCGCCCCGAGCTGGAGGATCCGGACGGCCGGTACGGCGCCGGGGCGCCGCGGCCCGGGTTGCGGGATCAGGCTGTTTTTGCCGACATGCTCGTTCATGGCTTCACCCGTTCAGCAAGGGCCTCCCGGACGGCAGGCCACACCCTCGCACCCTAGGAGCGCGGCCGGGCGGTGGCATTGATGGTCGTCAATGCCGCTGCGGTGGCTGCGTCCTAGCCTCAACCGGCGTGGGCATGGTCCCGCGCCTCATTGACGGTCGGATCGATGCCTATCAGCGACATCTTCATGGCGGGACTGGAAAGGCTGCATGCTTCGGCGCCGCTGCTCGGCGCGTCGGTGCTGCTGCCGCTGGCGCTGGCGGCCCTGGGCGGCGCCGCGCTGGCCGCACCGGCGCGCCTGTCGCTCGCCGATGTGGAGAGCTGGGGTTACCAGTTGCAGCAGGTCGAGCGCGACGCCGTCGCCACCTCGCCCTACGACCTCATGGTCATCGACTATTCGCGCAACGGCTCGGCCGAGCTGGCTTTCAGCCGCGCCGACGTGGCGGCGATGCAGCGCAAGCCCGATGGCGGCGCGCGTCTCGTCCTTGCCTATCTCAGCATCGGGGAAGCGGAGGACTACCGCTCCTACTGGCAGCGCGGCTGGCAGGTATCGCCGCCCGCCTGGCTGGGCGCGGAAAACCCCGACTGGCCGGGAAACTATGCGGTGCAATATTGGGACCCGCAGTGGCAGCGCCTCATCATGGGCACGCCGGAAGCCTATCTCGACCGCATCGTCGCGGCCGGCTTCGACGGCGTCTATCTCGACCGGATCGATGCGTTCGACGGCGGCGGCACGCGCCCCACCCGCAGCCGGCGCATGCAATTGATGGCGCATTTCGTCGCCGCCATCGCGGCTTACGCCCGCGCCCTGCGGCCGGGCTTCATCGTCGTCGCGCAGAACGCCGAGGAGTTGCTGGACAGCCCCGCCTATGCCGCCACGCTCGACGCCGTGGCCAAGGAAGATCTGTTCTTCGGCCTCGACGGCGACGGGGTGCCCAATGCCAAGAGCGCGTTGCGCGCCAGTCTCGGGCCGCTGCAGCGGTTCCAGGCCAGCGGCAAGCCGGTGTTTCTGGTCGAATATCTCGACAGCCCCGAATCCGAAGCCGCCGCGCGGAAAAATGCCGCCGCGATGGGCGCGCCGCTATTCATCGGCAGCAGGGAGCTCGACGATGTCCAATCCCGCTGAAGCCGCCGCCTACCCCGCTCCTCCCGGGTTCCTCGCCGCCCGGCCGGCCCGGCGCGACCGGACGCTGCTGGCGATCGTGGTGCTGGCGCTGCTGGCCCTGGGCAGCAGCATCGCCCTGTTGCCCGGCTCGGGCGAGCGGGCCGAGGGCCTGATGGCCGATGGCCGCTATGCCGACGCCATCTCGACGCTGCTGGCGGTGGAGGATCACCGCCCGCTCGACGCCTATGAGGGCTATCTGCTGTTCAAGCTCTACATGCTGACCAAACAGCCGCAGGATGCCGCAAAGCTGCTGGCGCGGGAGCCGGCGCTGCTGGCCAACAATGCCGGCGTGCTGCGGGCGCTCAGCGACCTCTTCCGCGAGCAACGCGATATCGGCGGCGAGACGGCCACCCTGCGCCAGCTGTTCGAACTCAACCCCACCAACGCCGATTTCCTGCGGCTGCGCAGCCTCTACCGGCTGGCCGGCGACACCGCTGGCGAAGCCTCGCTCCTCGCGCGGGCCCTGGCGGCCGGACAATCCGGGCCGGCCGATGCGGCGCGCCTCGCCTATCTCGAAACCCTGCCCAGCCACGGCGGCAAGGCCGCGCTGTGGGTCGCCCCGGCGGGCCGCTTCGGTAGCCTCGCGACGCCGGCACCCGATTTTTCTTCATCCACCAGTTTTCCCGCCACCGCGTCCGATTAGGAGCCATCATGACCATCATTCTGGACGGAGCACTGCTCGACTGGACCGCCAATGACCGGCTCGAGACCGCCGCCACCACCATTGCCGGCTACGCGCTTTACGGGCGGCTGGAGGGCGAGGTCTTCTACTTCGCGCTGCAATCGGCCGTCGCGATCAACAGCACCTCGACGTTGTGGCTCAACACCGACGCCAATATCGAGACCGGCTACAAGGTCTGGGGCTTTGCCACCGGCGCCGAGTTCAACGTCAATTTCGGCAGCGACGGCGTTCCCCGCCTTTATAGCGGCGCGGACGGGCAGGTGCTGGTCGGCGATCTCACCTATGCGCTCAGCGCCGACCGCAAGGTGCTCGAAATCGCGCTGCCCAAGAGCCAGCTGGGATCAAGCGTCACCAGCCTCGGGGTAATGGCCGACATCAACAACGTGGTGTTCCTGCCCGCCGACTATACCCAGGCGGCCTATACGATCACCGCCCCGGTCACCAGCCCGTTCGATGGCCTCCTCACCGAATGGACGGCCGCCGAGCGCCTCGACAACACCCCCGCCCTCACCGTGCCGGGCTACGAGCTTTACGGCAAGGCGGAGGACGACAGCTTCGTCTTCGGCGTCAGCAGCCCCGTGCCCATCGGCACGAACACCACCTTCTGGCTCAACACCGACAACGACACGACCACCGGCTACCAGATCTGGGGCTTTGCCGGCGGTGCCGAATTCAACGTCAATATCGGCGCCGATGGCGTCGCCCGGCTCTATACCGGCGCCGATGGCCAGACCTTCGTGAGCGAGATCGACTACAAAATCGCGCCGGGCGGCCTCAGCATGGAATTTTCCGTGCCCAAGGCGCTGCTGGGTCCTGCCGTCGACACGGTGGTGCTGCTGGCAGACATCAACAATTCGGTGTTCTTGCCGCCCAACTATGCCGGGGGCGGCTATGTCGTCACCACCCCCGTGGCGCCGCCCACAGGCCCCTTCGATGGCCTCCTCACGGAGTGGACGGCCGAACAGCGGCTCGATACCCCGGCCAATGCGGTCGAGGGGTATGAACTTTACGGCAGCGTCAACGGCGACGATTTCGTCTTCGCGATCAGGAGCGCCGTGGCCATCGGCGCCAACACCACTTTCTGGCTCAACACCGATGGCGACACCGCCACCGGCTACCAGATCTGGGGCTTTGCCGGCGGCGCCGAGTACAACGTCAATATCGACGCCGATGGCGTGGCGCGGCTCTATACCGGCGCCGACGGGCAGACGCTGGTGGGCGCCATCGACTACAAGATCGCGCCCGATGGCCTCAGCATGGAATTTGCCGTGCCCAAGGCGCTGCTCGGCGCCACGGTCACCGCCGTCACCCTGCTGGCCGACATCAACAATTCCATCTTCCTGCCGCCGAGCTATGCCAGCGGCGGCTATGTGCTGGCCGATCCCGCCACCGTGCCGGTGAGCCAGTTCGATGGCCTGCTTACGGAATGGACGGCCGAGCAGCGGCTCGACACCCCGGCCAATGCCGTCGAAGGCTATGAGCTCTACGGCAGCGTCAACGGCGACGATTTCGTTTTCGCACTGAAGAGCGCCGTGGCTATCGGCGCCAACACCACTTTCTGGCTCAACACCGATGGCGATACCGCGACCGGCTACCAGATCTGGGGTTTTGCCGGCGGTGCCGAGTACAACGTCAATATCGACGCCGATGGCGTCGCGCGGCTCTATACCGGCGCCGACGGGCAGACGCTGGTGGGCGCCATCGACTATAAGATCGCCCCCGATGGCCTTAGCATGGAATTTGCCGTGCCCAAGGCGCTGCTCGGCGCCACGGTCACCGCCGTCACCCTGCTGGCCGACATCAACAATTCGGTGTTCTTGCCGCCAAGCTATGCCGAGGGCGGCTATGTGCTCAGCAGCCCGCCGCCGGTGCCGCCCAGTGCCTTTGACGGCATACTGGACGAATGGAGCAGCAGCCAGCGCCTCGAAACGCCGATGACCACCATCGACGGCTACGAATTCTACGGCCAGTTCCACGACGGCAATTTCAACTTCGGCTTCAAGAGCGCCGTGGAGATCGGCCCCAACACCACCTTCTGGCTCAACACCGATGGCGACATCACCACGGGAACGCAGGTCTTCGGTTTTGCCGGCGGTGCCGAGTTCAACGTCAATATCGGCGCCGATGGCGTCGCCCGGCTCTATAGCGGCGGCGCCGGCGAAACGCTGGTGGGCGAGATCGACTACAAGATCGGCCCGGACGGCAAGACCATTGAATTTGCCGTGCCCAAGACGCTGATCGGCGCCGAGGTCAGCGCCGTCAGCGTGCTGGCCGACGTCAATGACAGCGTCTTCCTGCCGGCCAATTACCTGTCCCCGGCCTATACGGTCTATGACCCGGCATCGCTGCCGGCGGCCCCCGATTCCGGCCTGAAGATCGCCATCGTCTTTTCCCAGACCACGGCCGACAATTATTTCAGCCAGATGGCCTATTCGCAGCTGGTGATGGCGGCCCAGAGCCAGGCCATGGCGGCGGGGATTCCCTTCGACCTCATCTCGGAAGCGGACCTCACCGACCTGGCGCTGCTGGCCAGCTACGACACCATCGTCTTTCCCTCCTTCCGCAACGTGCCGGACAATTACGCCGCCATCGAGGACGTGCTGACCAAGCTGGTCTACCAATATGACGTGTCCCTGATCGCCGCCGGCGACTTCATGACCAACGATGCCAGCAATGCCAGCCTGCCCGGCAATGCCTATGCCCGCATGGAGACGCTGTTCGGCATCCATCGCAGCGGCGGGGATGCTGGGGTGACGGTCACGGTCGAGGCCGTCGATGGCGGGCACGCCATAACGGCGGGCTACGGCCCGGGCGGCGCCATCCACATCTATACCGACGCGGCCACCTCCTACTTTTCCGCCGCCAATCCGGCGGCCGGCTCGATCAGCGTCATCGCCGAGCAGGTGGTCAACGGGGTCACCCATCCGGCGGTGCTGGGCAGCGTCACCGGCAGCCGCAACGTCCACTTCGCCACCGACGCCCTGCTGGGCGACGTCAACCTGCTCGGCCAGGCCATCGACTGGGTCAACGAGACGGCGGGCGGGCCCACCGTTTCGCTGCACATGACGCGCGACGCCTCGCTCTTTGCCTCGCGCAACGACATGGACCAGTCGCAGGAAAGCTACGATGTCGACAACGGCATCTACGACGCCATGCTGCCCATCCTGCAGCAATGGAAGGCCGACTATAATTTCGTCGGCTCCTACTACGTCAATGTCGGCTTCAACCCGCCGGACCAGGAAACCAACTGGCTCATCTCCTCGCCCTATTACGAGGCCATGCGGGCCATGGGCAACGAGATCGGCTCGCACTCCTACACCCACCCGGAAGACACCAATTTCCTGCTTCCCGACGTGATGACCGAGGCCTTGCTGGCCGAGCGCATTGCCCAATACGCGGCCGCGCCCGGCGGCCCGGGCGTGGTCGGGCTGGCGCTGGCCTCGATGACGCTGGCCGAGGTCAACGCCAAGCTGGCCGAAGTGCTGGCGGCGCCCGATCCGCTGGCGCTCGATGCGACCTCGAAAGCCTTCCTCGCGGCCACCTACACCTTCCAGTTCGCGACCGCGCGGGCGGTGCTCGAGGCCAATCTGGGCTACACCATCGGCGGCGCGGCCGTCCCCGGCATGCCGGAAAGCCTCTACACCGCCCAGCAGATCATGCAGCACTACGACTATCTCTCGGGCGGCGCCTCGATGCTGGGCGCCGGCTATCCGGGCGCCATCGGCTACCTGACGCCGGACGCCAACCAGCAGGTCTATATCGCCCCCAACATGTCGTTCGACTTTACCCTCCTCGACTGGCTGGGGCTCGATGCGGCGCAGGCGCAGGTCAAATGGGCGGCCGAATGGGCCCAACTCAACGCCAATTCGGACCTGCCGATCGTGGTCTGGCCATGGCACGATTACGGCGTCACCGCCTGGAGCCTCGATGCCGGCGTCCCCTCCTCCTATACCCAGGAGATGTTCACCAACTTCATCGCCGCCGCCTATGCGGCGGGCACCGAGTTCGTGACCCTCGCCGACCTGGCGGCCCGCATACAGGCCTTTGAGCGCACCGATTTCGACTTCCACGTCGAGGGCGACGTCATCACCATGCGCGCCATTCCGCAAAGCGGGCAATTGGGCACCTTCGCCCTCAATCTCGACGATCTCGACGGCAGGGTCATTCGCGCCGTCACCAATTGGTACGCCTATGACGAGGACAGCGTCTTTCTCGACGCCGATGGCGGCTCCTTCGAGGTGCAACTGGGCGCGGCGGCCGATGACGTCACCCATATCAGCGCCATCGGCGCGCGGGCGCAGCTCGTCGCGCTGACCGGCAACGGCACCGATCTCGACTTCACCATCATCGGGGAGGGCCGCGTCGTCATCGACCTCAAGCAGGCGCCCGGCTCGGCCTATGAAGCCACCGGCGCCACCGTGGTCAGCCAGGACGGGGACAAGCTTATCCTCGACCTGGGCGCCATCGGCAGCCATACGGTGGCCGTGCGGCAGGTGGTGCTCAACCACGCGCCCAGCGACATCGAGGTAACCAACCAGGTCGCGGTGGTGGAAAACACCACCGAGCGCACCAAAATTGCCGACCTGACGGTGATCGACCCCGACAGCGACCCGCTGCTGGCCAACAATGTCGTCACCGTGTCGGACGAGCGCTTCGAGATCGATACGGCCTCGGGCGCGCTCTATCTCAAGGCCGGCCAGGTGATCGACTACGAAGCGGCCCAGACCATCCCGCTGGTGCTGACGGCCGGCGACGGGGCGCTGAGCGTTTCCAAGGCCATCGTGCTCACCGTCGAGAATGCCAACGACCTGCCCACCGGCGCGCCCACCATTGCCGGCGCGGCGGTCGAGAACGTCACGTTGAGCGCCAGCGCCGCGCTGGTGCAGGACCAGGACGGGCTGGGCACCTTCAGCTATCAGTGGCAGCGCAGCGACGGCGCCGGCTTCGTCAACATCGCCGGGGCCACCGCCGCGACCTATCGGCTGGTGCAGGCCGATGCCGACCAGCATGTCCGCGTCGCGGTCAGCTACAACGATGGCGGCGGCACCCTCGAAACGGTCTATTCGGCCACCACCGGCCAGGTGGTCGACGTGCTGGCGCCCACCACCCTTACCCCCCTGCCCGCCAATACGGCGCGCACCATCACGGTGGCCGACCTGGTGGGGAGCGGACTGAGCGGCACGATCAGTATCGACACGCTGACCGCTTCCATCGGCACGCTGGCGGCGGCGGGCGCCGGCCAGTGGACCTATACGCCGCCGGCCAACAACCAGACGGAGGTCACCTTCAGCTTCACCGCCACCGCCGGCAGCAAGCTGGCGCAGGGCAGCGCCCTCATGGACCTCGTGCCTTCCAACATCATCGAGGGCACCAGCGGCGCGGACACGCTGGCCGCGCGCAGCACCGGCGACATCTATTACGGGCGGGCCGGCAAGGACACCATTTCGGGCGGCGCGGGCGACGACATCATCTATGGCCACGAGGGCAACGACCGCGCCAGCGGCGGTGCCGGCAACGATGTGTTCATGGCCACGCTCAACGATGGCAACGACCGCTATAGCGGCGATAGCGGCACCGACCGCTACGACCTGTCCGGCACCAGCGCCGGCGCCACGGTCAACCTGACGCGCGGCACCGCCACGAGCAGCCAGACCGGCAGCGACACGCTGCAAAGCATCGAGAACATCACCGGCAGCAGCGGGGCGGATACGCTGACCGGTTCGTCGGGGGCCAATGTACTCGACGGCGGCGACGGCGACGATACGCTCTACGGCATGGGCGGCGCCGATACGCTGATCGGCGGGGCCGGTGCCGACCGCCTGATCGGCGGCGCCGGGCGCGACGTGATGACGGGCGGCCCCGGTAACGACACCTTCATCTTCGCGGCGGTGTCGGAAATGGGCAAGACCGCCTCGACGCGGGACATCATCACCGATTTCACGCCGGGCGAGGACCGCATCGACCTGTCGGCCATCGACGCCAATCCCTCCCTGAGCGGCAACCAGGCGTTCAGCCTGCTGCTTACGCAGGGCGCCGCCTTCACCGGGGCGCGAGGCGAGTTGCGCTGGGTGCACGAGGATGCGAGCGGAACCGCCAACGACCGCACCATCATCATGGGCGACACCAATGGCGACCGGGTGGCCGATTTCCACATCGAGCTGACCGGCCTCATCAATCTGGGGCTCAGCGACTTCCAGCTCTGATCCCCGAACCCGCCGACCTCCCTGCCTCTCCCGCCCGGCCCTCAGGCCGGGCGTTTTCTTTTGGGGCGGCGCCCCGTTGACGGCCATCAATGTTGCGCGCGGGCCGCCGGCGTAGCGTGTGAGCGGCAATCCTGCCGGCCCCGGAGAAGAGCGAAATGTGCGGAATCGTGGGAATTGCCGGCCGCGAGCCGGTGGCGGACCGGCTGGTCGAGGCGCTGGCCCGGCTCGAATACCGGGGCTATGACAGCGCCGGCATCGCCACGCTGGAGCGGGGCGAAATCCAGCGCCGCCGCGCCTCGGGCAAGCTGGCCAACCTTGCCGGCAAGCTGGCGCTGGATCCGGTGGGCGGCGTCACCGGCATCGGCCATACGCGCTGGGCCACGCATGGCGCGCCCACCGAGCAGAACGCCCATCCCCACGCCACGCCGCGCGTCGCCGTGGTGCATAACGGCATCATCGAGAATTACCGCACGCTGCTGGTGGAACTGGCCGCCGACGGCTACCTGCCCGCCACCCAGACCGATAGCGAGGTGGCCGCCCTCATGGTCACGCGCTGGCTCGACCTGGGGCTGTCGCCGGTGGCGGCGGTGGAGGCCACGGTGGGCCGGCTGGAGGGCGCCTTCGCGCTGGTCTTTCTCTTTCACGGCGAGGAGCGCCTGCTGGTCGCCGCGCGGCAGGGCTCGCCGCTGGCGGTCGGCTATGGCAGCGGCGAGATGTTCCTGGGGTCCGACGCGCTGGCCCTGTCGCTGTTCACCGACCGGATCAGCTATCTCGAGGAGGGGGACTGGGCGGTCGTCACGCCGGAAAACGCCGTGATCCGCAGCCGCGATGGCCTCGCGGCGAACCGGCTGGTGCACCGCAGCAACGCCGATTCCAACATCATCGAAAAAGGCCCCTACCGGCATTTCATGCTCAAGGAAATCCACGAGCAGCCCGACGCCATTTCCCGCGTCATCGGCCGGTTCGTCGACCGCGGCACCGGCACGCTGGCGGTGGGGGCGCCGCTGGCGTTCGATTTCGCCACCCTGCCCCGCCTCACCGCCACCGCCTGCGGCACCGCCTATCTGGCCGCCCTCACCGGCAAATACTGGTTCGAGCGCCAGGCGCGGCTGCCGGTCGACGTCGATATCGCCTCGGAATTCCGCTATCGCCAGCCGCCCTTGCAGCCGGGCGGGCTGGCGCTGTTCATCTCCCAGTCCGGCGAAACCGCCGACACGCTGGCGGCGCTGCGCTATTGCGCCGCCGGCAGGCAGCACATCGCCAGCATCGTCAATGTCGAGGAATCGACCATCGCCCGGGAATCCGGCTCCATCTTTCCGCTGGCCTGCGGCCCCGAGATCGGCGTCGCCTCGACCAAGGCGTTCACCACGCAACTGACGACGCTGGCCTGCCTCAGCCTCGTCGCCGGCGCAGCACGGGGGACGCTCGACGCCGCGCAACTGGACGAATTGATCGGCGCCCTCGCGGCGCTGCCCGGGGCGGTGGCCCAGGCCCTGCGCACGGAGGAGGCGATTGCCGCCATCGCGCGCGGCCTCGGCAAGGCCCGTAATGCGCTGTTCCTGGGGCGCGGCCCGCTCTTTCCCATCGCCCTCGAAGGCGCGCTCAAGCTCAAGGAAATTTCCTATATCCATGCGGAGGGCTACGCCGCCGGCGAGCTCAAGCACGGCCCCATCGCGCTGGTCGACGAGAGCGTGCCGGTCGTCGTCATCGCGCTTTCCGATGCGCTGATGGAAAAGACCGTCTCCAACATGCAGGAGGTGCAGGCGCGCGGCGGCCGCATCATCCTCGTCACCGACCAGCGCGGCGCCGGCGCCCATGGCGGCGAGGCGGCCCACACCATCGTGCTGCCCGAGGTGCACCCCTTCATCGCGCCCATCGTCGCCACCATCGCGGTGCAGCTGCTCGCCTATCACACCGCCGCGCAACTGGGCGCCGACGTCGACCAGCCCCGCAACCTGGCCAAGTCGGTGACCGTCGAGTGAGGCGCCCCTAGGTGTGGGCCCAGCCGCCGTCCACCAGGAATTGCTGGGCGGAAATCATGCGGCTGTCGTCGGCGGCGAGGAACAGCGCCATGCGGGCGATATCGGCGGGGTCGAGCCGGCCGCGCAGCGCCTGGCTGGCGTCGATCAGGCGCTCGGCCTCCTCGTCCACCCAGTGCTGGAGCTGCCTTTCGGTCATCACCCAGCCGGGCACCAGCGTGTTGACGCGAATACCGTGGCCGCCCAGTTCGCGCGCCATCGAGCGGGTGAGGCCGTGCATCGCCGCTTTGGCCACCTCATAAACCGTCAGGCGCGGCACCAGGATCATCCAGCTGATCGAGCCCATATTGATGATCGAGCCGCGCCCGGCCGCGATCATGCCCGGCGCCACCGCCTGGATGGCGAAAAAGGCGTGCTTGAGATTGGTGGCCAGCCGCTGGTCCCACTCCTCCGGGCTGACCGCCGACCAGTCGTGGCGCGCGTCGTGCGCGGCGTTGTTGACCAGCACCAGCGCCGCACCATGCGCGGCGGCGAAACCGGCAATGGCGGCGCGATAGCTCTCCGTGTCGGTAACGTCGCAGGCGGTAAAACGCACGAGGCGCCCCTCGGCCACCAGCGCCGCCGCCAGCGCCGCGCCGCGTTCGGCCTGGATATCGACGAAGCCGACGCGGGCGCCCTGCGCCGCGAAATGGCGCACCAGCGCCTCGCCGATGCCCGAGGCACCGCCGGAAATGACCACGGGGACGTCGAGCAGGCTGGGATATTGAGCCGGGGCGATCATGCGCAGCGCCTCCACGAACTAGGGCGTTTCGAGCAAAAGGGACAACGGTTTTGCGTTTCGGAAACGCGACAAGACAAAGATTTGGAGCAATTTCGCCGTTTCGATGAACCGGTGAAATGCTCTAGACGAAAAGCGCACCGTGCCGGTTTTCCAGCTCCGGCAGCGCGTCGAGAATGCTGCCCAGATGCGTGGCCATGGCCTGCCGCGCCGCCTCGACGTCATGCGCGTCGATGGCCGCCATGATGGCGCGGTGCTCGAGCACGCGCCGCTGCATGTCCCCTTCCCGTTGCAGCGTCAGGTTGCAGACGCGATCCATATGCGACTTCATGTCGGTAATGGCGATCCAGGCGATGCCCACGCCGGCCCCCTTGGCGATGGCGATGTGAAAGGCCTCGTCGTGCTCGCGGAAGCCGGCATGGTCGAGCCGGGCGGCGTCGCCCTCCTGCTCGGCCAGGAGGCTATCGATACGCTTGCGCTGCCAGGGGTCGAAATTGCCGGCAGCCCGCTCCACCACGGCGATCTCCACCGCCTGGCGCACGAACAGCGCCTCGGTCATCTCGCGCGCCGAGATGCGGGCCACCACCGTGCCGCGATGCGGGCGGATTTCGATCAGCCGTGAATTGGCGAGCCGAATCATCGCCTCGCGCACCGGCTGGCGCGAGACCCCGAGCCGGGTGGCGATATCCTGCTCGGAGAGCCGGGCGCCGGGCTGCAATTTCAGCTCGACGATGGCCCGCCGCAGGTCCTTCTCGATCGTGGCCGCCGCGCTTTCGCCGTTGTCGGCCACCGTCATTTCCATAGTCATCCTACAACTCGATCTGGCCGTTGACACGCTTTGCGACTGTGCCATACGGTACCATACAATTCCATACAGGATGCATTTTCAGCGTCCGATCTCGAGGGGAGGGTGGGCCGGAGCCCGCCGCAGCAATGAACATTCAGCCGCACGTCCAGAACAATTTCATTGCCCCGAACCTTAGTGATCCGCGGCTGACGAGTAAACGGGCCTACCGCATGCTGATCGACGGCAAGGAGGTCGACGCCGCTTCGGCCGAGACCATTGCGCGCGAAAGCCCCGGCCATCGCGGCAAGGTGGTGGGCATCTGGCCGGCCGGCTCCAGCGAGGATGCGGGCCGCGCCATCGCCGCCGCCCGCCGGGCCTTCGACACCGGCCCCTGGGCCCGCATGAGCGGGGCCGAGCGCGCCGCCATCCTGCACCGCGTCGCCGATGGCATCCTGCAGCAGCAGGACGAGCTGGGACTGATCGAATGCCTCGAAACCGGCAAGCCGCTGGCGCAGGCGGTGGGCGAGATCGGCTATTGCGCCGATCTGTGGCGCTACGCCGCCGGCCAGTCGCGCGGGCTGGAAGGGGACAGCCACAACGCCATCGGCCCGGACCGGCTGGGCCTCGTGCTGCGCGAGCCGGCCGGGGTGGTGGGCATCATCACGCCGTGGAATTTTCCCTTCATCATCGCTTCCGAGCGCGTGCCGTGGGCGCTGGGCGCCGGCTGCACCGTGGTCATCAAGCCCAGCGAATTCACCTCCGGCACGACGATCCGCCTGGCGCAGATCGCGCTGGAAGCCGGCCTGCCCGAGGGCGTCTTCAACGTCATCACCGGCACCGGGCCCGCGGCCGGACAGACCCTGGCCGAGGATCCGCGCGTCGACGTGCTCGCCTTTACCGGCTCGGTGCGGGTCGGCACGCATCTGGCGGCGCTGGCGGCGCCGACCGTCAAACGGGTCGGGCTCGAGCTCGGCGGCAAGGGACCGCAGCTCGTCTTCGCCGACGCGGACCTCGAAGCGGCGATCGACGGCATCGCCTATGGCGTCTATCACAATGCCGGCCAGTGCTGCATTTCGGGCAGCCGGCTGATCGTCGAAAATTCCATCCGCCCCGCCCTCCTCGACGGCCTGCTCGCGCTGTCGCGGCGCCTGCCCTTCGGCGACCCGCTGGGCGCCGGCAAGTTCGGGGCCATGGTCACCGCGCAGCACGCCGAGAAGGTCGCCACCTATATCGGCAAGGGCGTGGCCGAGGGGGCCGAGCTGCTGCTCGGCGGCGAGCGCCTGGCGCCCGAGAGCGGCAATTTCATCGCCCCCACGGTGTTCGACAAGGTCCGGCCGGACATGGCCATCGCCCAGGAGGAGATTTTCGGCCCGGTCCTCGCCACCATTGGCTTCGACACGCCAGACGAGGCGGTGGCGCTGGCCAATGGCACGCCGTTCGGGCTGTCGGCCAGCGTCTGGTCGCGCGACCTCGAAACCGCCATCCAGACGACGCGCCGCCTCAAGGCCGGGCGCTGCTGGATCAATTCGGTGATCGACGGCACCGCCGAAATGCCCATCGGCGGCTACAAGAAGAGCGGCATCGGCCGCGAGCTGGGGCGCTACGGTTTTGACGAATATTCGCAGTTCAAGGGTCTGCACATGACCCTGGGACGGCCGCAGGCGTGGTTCGAGGGCTGAGGAGGCCAACGAGGCACGCAAAAGGAGGGTTCGGCGGCGCGTTCTTTGGTCGAAGGCGCTGCACGACGCGGGATTTTTCACCAAGCCCGCACCGATTCAAAGGGAGGATCAGGCAATGAAGTTGACCAAGTCCAAGGCGGCCCTGCTGGCCGGCTGCACACTGCTCGCGGGGACCGGCATGGCCATCGCGCAGGATCAGGCGCCGGTTTCGGCGACCATGATCATCTATCTCGATCCCAGCGTGCAGTTCTTCAATCCGGTGGTGCGCGGGGCGCAGGATGCCGCGGCCGCCTTCAACGTCGATCTCGACGTGCAATACGCCAATAACGATCCGGTCCGGCAGAACGACCTGATCGAAAGCGCGGTGGCCACGGGCGTCGACGGCATCGCCGTCTCCATCTCCAGCTCCGACGCCTTCGACGACAGCATCTGCGCCGCCGTCGACGCCGGCATCATCGTCATCGGCTTCAACAATGACGACCTCGAAGGCGCCGCTGGGAATTGCCGCCAAGCCTATATCGGCATGGACGAATTCGCCTCCGGCTACGAACTGGGCCTGCGCATGATCGAAGCCTTCGACCTCAAGGAAGGCGATACCGTCTTCAACCCGCGCGAAATCCCCGAAGCCAGCTTCGCGGTCGCCCGGGGCGGCGGCATCGAAAAGGCCATGAGCGAGCACGGCATCAGCGTCGAGACGGTGCGCGCCGGGCTCGATCCGGCCGAGGCGCAGAACATCATGGCCCAGGCACTGATCGCCAACCCGAACATCAAGGCGGTCTTCGGCACCGGTTCGGTGACTTCGACGGTGGGCGCCGGCGCCATCCGCGACGCCGGGGTCGAGGTGCCCTTCGGCGGCTTCGACCTCGCCATCGAGATCGCCAATGCGGTGGAATCGGGGGCCATGTTCGCCACCATGGACCAGCAGCCCTACCTGCAGGGCTATTACCCGATCGCCCAGATCGCCATGGCGGCGCGCTACGGCCTCACCCCGACCGACGTCGATACCGGCCAGGGCGCCTTCCTCGACCAGTCGCGCATCGGCGCCGTCAAGCCGCTGATCGGCACCTACCGCTAGCCGGCCCGCCCCGGCCCCTCACCGGGCCGGGGTCCCCGCAATATTGGACATGAACGTGACCGACCTCACTCATACAAATGCGGCGTCCCAGCGCTCGGCCGGCGAGCGGCTGCACCAGCTGCTGTCGATGCCGGCGGGGGCGATCCTGCTGGTCTTCATCGTCGTGCAACTGGCCTGCATAATTGCCGGGCTGCTGTTCGCCGACGACTTCCGTTACCTCTCGCCCCAGAACATGGGCATCATGATGCGCTCCGTGCCGGTGCTGGGCTGCCTGTCGCTGGGCGTCGGCATCCTGATGATCGCGGGCGAGTTCGACCTCTCCATCGGCTCGGTCTATACGTTCACCGCCGTGATCATGGCCATGCTGGTCGGGCACGGCGTCGATGCCTTCATCGCCGCCCCCGCCGGGCTGCTCATCGGCGCCGCCATCGGCCTCGTCAACGGCGCGCTGACGCTGCGGTTCAACCTGCCCTCCTTCATCGTCACGCTGGGGGGCCTCCTGTTCTGGCGCGGCGCGGTACTGCTCATCAACGGCGCGGTGCAGGTGCGGTTCGATCCCAATCCGGTGTTCGACGCCATGTTCGGCGGCACCTGGCTCGGGCTCAATGCCGCCTTCCTGTGGTTCACCGGCCTTTGCATCGTGTTCCACCTGCTGCTGCACCGGCACCGCTTCGGCAACCACGTCTTTGCCACCGGCGGCAACCGCTCCGCCGCCACCGCCATCGGCGTCAATACGGCGCGCATCAAGCTCATCGCCTTCGCCATCGCCGGCACCATGGCCGCCTTTGCCGGCATCCTGGCCACCACCCGCGTGGGCAGCGTGCAGCCGGGACAGGGCGCGGGGCTGGAATTGCAGGCCATTGCCGCCTGCGTCATCGGCGGCCTATCGCTGCGGGGCGGGCGCGGCTCCATCCTCGGCGTCTTCCTCGGCGTCATGCTGATCTTCACCATCACCGACGTGCTGCTCCTGCTGCGCGCCCCGGGCTTTTATCTCGACATGTTCATCGCCACGCTCATCGTCGCCGCCTCGGTCTTCAATCACGGCCTCGACCGCCGGGGAGGTGCGCTGTGAGCCTGCTCGCCCTGCACAATATCAGCAAGACCTTCGGCCCGCTGAAGGCGCTGTCGGACCTCTCCTTCGAGGTCGGCCACAGCGAGGTCGTGGGGCTGCTCGGCGACAACGGCGCGGGCAAGTCCACCACGGTCAACATGCTCTCGGGCATTCACCAGCCGAGCTCGGGCTATATCTCGGTCGACGGGCAGCGACAGGACTTTACCTGCCGCCGCGACTCCGCCGAGGCCGGCATCGAGACCATCTACCAGAATACCGCGCTGGTGGATTCGCTCTCCATCTCGCGCAACATCTTCCTCGGGCGCGAGATCACCAACCGCTTCGGCATGCTCGACCTGCGCCAGATGCGCGACATTTCCATGCACGTGCTGGAAAGCGCCGTGCATATTTCGGGCATCGCCTCGCCCGACAAGCTGGTGGGCGATCTGTCCGGCGGGCAGAAGCAGGCGGTCGCCATCGCCCGGGCGGTATTCTTCAAGCGCCGCGTGCTGCTGCTCGACGAGCCGACCTCGGCGCTCTCCGTGCGCGAGACCGATGCGCTCCTCGGCCAGGTGCTCAAGCTCAAGCAAGAGGGCGTGTCGAGCGTGCTGGTGACGCACAACCTCTACCACGCCTACCAGGTGTGCGACCGCTTCGTCATCATGAGCCACGGCACCAAGGTGCTCGACGTCGCCAAGGCCGACGCCACCATCGAGGAACTGACCCAGCACGTCATCCTCACCTGACCTGATCCTGCACCCCCCGGCCTTCCTTCTCCCCTCGTGGGAGAAGGTGCCCCGAAGGGGCGGATGAGGGGGGCTTCGAGCCGTCCCGCGAGGGCAAATCGCTCCAGTGGAGCGATTTGAGGCGAGAAGGCCATGAGAGCGACGCTCGAATGGCAGCGGGCTGGTCACCAGCATCGAGCGCGTGGAGAGACCCCCTCACCCTGCTTTTCTGCTGAACGCAGAAAAGCTGTCCCTCTCCCACGGGGGGAGAGGGGTAGATGGCTCACGCTAATCCGACGGAGCAAAGCCATCCCCTGCCCCCGGCAGCCCGCCCCAGGCCTCGGCGGCCGGCGCGCCGGGCAGGGCGAGGAGGTCGATGGCGCGCGCCGCGAGGTGGTCCACCACCTCGGCAAGGCTCTTGGGCAGCTGGTAGAAGGCGGGCACCGGCGGCATGACGATGGCGCCCATTTCGGTGACCGCCACCATATTGCGCAGATGCCCCAGATGCAGGGGCGTCTCGCGCGCCAGCAGCACCAGCGGCCGCCGCTCCTTGAGCTGCACGTCGGCGGCGCGGGTCACCAGCGTATCGGCCAGCCCGGCGGCGATGGCGGCCAGCGTGCGCATCGAGCATGGCGCCACGATCATGCCGGCGGTGCGGAACGAGCCGCTGGCGATGGTGGCGCCGATATCGGTTTCGGCGTGGTGCCGGGCGCCCAGTGCTACGAGCCTTTCGAGGCTCCCCGGCCCCACCTCGTGCGCCAGCGTGCGCCGGGCGGCGCTCGAGACGACCAGATGCGTTTCGATATCGGCGCGCGCGGCCAGCTTTTCGACGACCCGCACGCCCAGCGCCGCGCCCGATGCCCCGGTCAGCGCCACCACCACCCGCTGCATCACGGCGCTCCGGCGAGACCGAGCTCGCTCCAGAGCGCATCCACCCGCGCCATGGTATGGGCGTCCATGGCCAGCGGCCGGCCCCATTCGCGCGTGGTTTCCGGGCCGATCTTGGTGGTCGCGTCGAGCCCCAGCTTGCCGCCCAGTCCCGGCTGCGGCGAGGCGAAATCGAGATAGTCGATGGGCGTGTCGGCGACGACGACGAGATCGCGCGGCGCGTCGAACCGGGTCGAGAGCGCCCACAGCACGTCGGCCCAGTCGCGCACCGCGATATCGGGGTCGACGACGATGATCAGCTTGGTCATGCTGAACTGCGCCAGCATGGACCACAGCCCCATCATCACCCGCCGCGCCTGCCCCGGATAGCGCTTGTCGATGCTCACCACCATGGCGCGGTAGGAGCAGGCTTCAGGCGGCAGCCACAGATCGACGATTTCGGGAAACTGCCGGCGCGCCAGCGGCACGAAGAGCGGCGTCATCGCCTCGCCCAGCCGCGACGGCTCGTCCGGCGGCCGGCCGGTATAGGTGGAAAGATAGAGCGGCGCCCGGCGCATGGTGAGGGCCGAAAGCGTCACCACCGGAAACGGTTCGACCGCGTTGTAATAGCCGGTGTGATCGCCATAGGGCCCTTCGAGCGCGGTTTTCGTCGCCGATACCGTGCCTTCGAGCACGATTTCCACCTCGGCCGGCACCGGCAGCCCGACGCTGGCGCCGGGCGCGACCGGCCCCGCCTTGCGGCGCAGCACGCCGGCGAAGGCCATCTCGTTCATGCCGTCGGGCAGCGGCATCACCGCCGCCAGCATGGTGGCCGGGTCGGCGCCGATGGCCACGGCGATGGGCATGTCGCGGCCCAGCCTTTGCCACAGCCGGTGGTGGCGGGCGCCGCCGCGCCCGGCCAGCCAGCGCACGATGAACTGGTCCGGCCCCAGCACCTGCAGGCGATAGATGCCGACATTGATGTCGTCCGGATCGTCGGGCGCCCGGGTGATGACCAGCGGCCAGGTGACGAGCGGCGCCGGCTCGCCCGGCCAGCACCACTGGATGGGGAGCCGCGTGAGGTCGATGGCGTCCCCCGTGTGCACCACCTCCTGGCAGGGCGGACGCGACACCGGCTTGGTTCGCATGTTGAGCGCCGCCTTGAGCAGGTCGCGCTGCGCCCAGGCGGCCGCGACATTGCGCGGCGGCTTCGGGGCGCGCAGGTCGGCCAACCCCTCTCCCAGCGCCGGCAGGTCGGCGCCGTCGAGTCCCAGCCCCAGCGCGATGCGCTCGGTCGTGCCGAAGAGGTTCACCACCACCGGCATGTCGGCCGGCCGCCCATCGGCGAGGATCGGCCGCTCCACCAGCAGCGCCGGCCCGCCGGCATGCAGCACCCGACGGTGAATTTCGGTCAGTTCGTGGCGGACGGAGATCGGCGTCGCCAGCCGCTGCATCTGCCCCCGCGCCTCCAGCAGCGCGAGGAAAGCCCGCAAATTGCCGGCGACGGGATGACGGAGGGCGGGCAGCAGCGGGCGTGACATGCGTGCATCCCTAGCCCGGTCTCTTGTCGCCTTCCTTGCGCTGCAACAAAGCAGGCGCCGACAGCGCCGCTATTTTGGGGGGACAGACCTTTTTTCGTGGGACACGCCGATGCACCTGCCCCCGCCGCTCGCCGCCGCCATCAACCGGGCGCCCCTGCCCCCGCCGCTCGCCGCCGCCATCAACCGGGCGCCCCTGCCCCTGGTGCAGGCCGTCATCGATCGCGTCTTCCGGCGCGTCCTCCTGCAACACCCGGACCTGTTCGAGCGGCTGGGGCCGTTCGCGTCCCGGCATTTCAGCTTCAGCCCCACCGACCTTGACCTCGCCTTCGTGGTGGAGCCGGCCGTGCCGCGCATCCGGGTCTACCGGCCGCGGCAGCTGCCGGCGGTGCATGCCGGGGTGGCCGGCCCGCTGCTGACGCTGCTGGCGCTGCTCGAAGGGCGGATCGACGGCGACGCGGTGTTCTTCTCGCGCAGCCTCAGCGTCACCGGCGACATGGAGGCGGTGCTGGCGCTGCGCAATGCGCTCGACGATTGCGGCTTCGACCTGCCGCGCGATCTGTCCGGGCTGGCCGGGCCGTTCGCCGTGCCGCTGCGCCGGGCCGGCGAAATGCTGCGCGAGCGCGCCCTGGCCGGGTGGGCATGAGCATGGAACTCATCTGTCCCGCCGGCACCCCCGCCGCCTATCGCGAAGCCGTCGAGGCCGGCGCCGATGCCGTCTATTGCGGCTTTCGCGACGAAACCAATGCCCGCAACTTCCCCGGCCTCAATTTTACCCGCGAGGAGATGCGCACCGCCATCGCCCATGGCCGCTCGAAGGGGGTCGCCACCTATGTGGCGCTCAACACCTTCATGCGGGCCGGCGCCGAGCAACTCTGGTACGAGGCGGCCGACGACGCGGTGGCGCTGGGCGCCGAAGCGCTGATCCTGGCCGACATGGCGCTGATGGATTACGTCGCCAGCCGCCACCCCGCGCAGCGCCTGCACGTCTCCGTCCAGGCCTCCGCCTCCAATGCCGACGCCGTCAATTTCCTGGTGGAGAGTTTTGGCGCCAAGCGGCTGGTGCTGCCGCGCGTGCTCACCGTGGCGGAAATCGCCGCGCTGGCCCGGCAGGTCCGGTGCGAGCTGGAAGTGTTCGCCTTTGGCGGGCTCTGCGTCATGGCCGAGGGGCGGTGCTCGCTCTCCTCCTACATCACCGGGCAGTCGCCCAACATGAACGGCGTCTGCTCGCCGGCCAGCCATGTGCGCTACCGCGAGGACGGCGCCGACATGGTTTCGGAGCTGGGCGGCTTTACCATCAACCGCTTCGCCGAGGGCGAGCCGGCCGGCTATCCGACGCTGTGCAAGGGGCGTTTCCACATCGCCGACGAGGACGCCTACGCCTTCGAGGACCCGGTGAGCCTCGACGTCATGGAGCATCTCGACGCGCTGCGCGAAGCCGGCGTCACCGCCCTCAAGATCGAGGGACGGCAACGCGGCAAGGCCTATGTCGCCGAGGTGGTGTCGCGCCTGCGCGCGGCGTTGCAGGCAACGCCGGAGGAGCGGCCGGCCCTGCTGGCGCAGCTGCGGCGGCTGTCGGAAGGCCAGCGCACCACGTCCGGTGCCTATGAAAAGAAGTGGCGCTGAGCATGGCCGGGACCACGCAACTGAAAATCACCATGGGCCCGATCCCCTATCTGTGGGCGGGCGAGAAATGGCGCGATTTCTACTTCCGGGTGGCCGAGTCGCCGCATGTCGACGCGGTGACGCTGGGCGAGGTGGTTTGCTCCAAGCGCGACCATTTCACCCGCCCCTATATCCCCGAGGTGGTGGAGCGGCTCGAAGCCAGCGGCAAGGCGGTGGCGCTGGCCTCGCTGGCGCTGGTGACGCAGGAGCGCGAAGCGGTGGCGACGCGCCGGCTCGCCGCCGAGACCGGGCTGGTGGAGGCCAACGACCTGTCGGCGCTGCGCCTCCTCAGCGGCCGGCCGCATCTGGTGGGGCCGTTCGTCAACGTCTACAACAGCGCCACCGCCAGCCTGCTGGCGCGGCGCGGCGCGGTGCGCATCTGCCTGGGGCCGGAACTGCCGGCCAGCTCCATCGCCGCCATCATCGGCGGCGGCCCGGCGATCGAATATGAAATCATCGCCTTCGGCCGGCTGCCGCTGGCGATTTCGGCGCGCTGCGCCCATGCCCGCGCCAAGGGCCACACCAAGGACAATTGCCAGTTCGTCTGCGGCGAGGACCCGGACGGGCTCGACGTCGACACCCTCGACGGGCAGCCCTTCCTTTCCGTCAACGGCGTGCAGACCATGTCGCGCCACTGCCAGGTGCTGCTCGAGGATCTGCCGGCGCTCGCCGACATGGGCGTCACGCATCTGCGCCTCTCGCCACAGGATTGCGACATGCTGGCCGTGGCCGAACTCTATGCCGGCGTGCGCGACGGGCGGCTGGCGCCAGGCGAGGCCGTGGCCCGGCTGGCAGAAGTCTACGCCGGCGCGCCCTTCGCCAACGGCTTCCTGCACGGCCAGGCGGGGAAGGACTGGGTGGCGGCATGACGACGCTGCGCTACCCGCCCGCCACCCGCCCGGAACCGGATACGCTGATCGAGCGCATCCGCGGCATCATCGGCACGGTGGCGCTCGATTGCGATTGCCGGCAGCGGGTCAACGACGCGCTGCAACGCTTTGTGGAGCTGGAGCAGCAGCGCGAGACGCGCCGTCATCTCCTCACCTCGCGCCAGCACCGCAGCGCCATCGCCGCGCTGGTCGAGCTGCTGGCCGAGCTGGAGGAAGTGAGCTGGCGGGAGTCCGACCGCACCGTGTTCGCGGAGCTGGCGCATCTGTTCGACGACATCGCCGAGCACGCGCAGCGCGGCGCCGAGGAATTGCGGCGGCTGGATCGCGACTATCTCGACTGACCCCGCCGCCGCCCGCCTACCACTCGGCGATCGAGCCGTCGCGGTGCCGCCAGACCGGCGCGCGCCAGCGATGGCCGGTGGCAGCGGCACGGCGCACTGCCGCCTCGTCCACCTCGATGCCGAGGCCGGGGCCGGTGGGGATCAGCAATTGCCCGTCCTCGAAGGTGAAGCCGTGCCCGGGCAACGTGTAGTCGCCCAGATCGCCCTGCTGGTTGTAGTGGATGCCCAGGCTCTGCTCCTGGATGAAGGCGTTGTGGCAGATGGCGTCGACCTGCAGGCTGGCGGCCAGCGCGATGGGGCCGAGCGGGCAATGGGGCGCCAGCGCCACGTCATAGGCCTCGGCCCAGTGGCCGATCCGCATCATTTCCGAAATGCCGCCGACATGGGCGGTATCGGGATTGATCACCTGCGCGGCGCGCGATTCGAACACCGGCTTGAAATCGTAGCGGCTGTGCAGCCGCTCGCCGATGCAGAGCGGGATCGAAGTGGCGCGCGCCAGGTCCGCCATGGTCTCCACCATGGCCGACACCACCGCGTCCTCGACGAACATCGGCCGCAAGGGCTCGAGTTCCTTGAGCAGCACCCGCGCCATGGGGGCATGCACGCGGCCGTGGAAGTCGAAGGCCAGGTCCATGCTGGCGCCCACCGCCTCGCGCAGCTCGAACAGGTTGCGGATGATGCCGTCGACCTTGGCGTAGCTGTCGACGATCTGCAATTCGGCGCAGACGTTGAACTTGCAGGCGTCGTAGCCCTTGTCTCGCAGGGCCAGCGCCCCCTCGACGAGGTTGCTGGGGCGGTCGCCGCCGATCCAGCAATAGGTGCGCACGCGGTCGCGCACCGGGCCGCCCAGCAATTCGTGCACCGGCACGCCGAGCGCCCGCGCCTTGATGTCCCACAGGGCCATGTCGAGCCCCGATATGGCGCTCATCAGCACCGGGCCGCCGCGATAGCAGCCGTTGCGATAGAGCATCTGCCAGATGTCCTCGATGCGGCGCGGGTCCTGGCCGACGACGAAATCGGCCAGCTCGGCCACCTTGGTGGCGAGCGTTTCGGCATGCCCTTCGAGCACCGGCTCGCCCCAGCCGGAAATGCCCTCGTCCGTCTCCACCTTGAGGAACAGCCAGCGCGGCGCGACGAGGAACGTATGGAGCGCGGTGATCTTCATGCCGGCTGCATCGTCGTCAGCCCGGCGCGCAGCGCCGCGGGCAGTTGCTCGCCCCAGTCCGAGGTGTCGACCCCGAGCCGCGCGGCATAGGCCGAAAGCGCCCTGATGCCGAAGGCCGTCGGGCGCATGGCGTCGGCGCGCTGGTGGTAGGGGATGTGGTTGCGCAGGCAGAACAGCAGCTTGCCGTAAGTGGTCAGCCCCTCGAGCGATTGCAGGATGAAGGTCGCGACCGGCAGCACCCGCTCATAGACCGCGCGCGCCTCGTCCTCGCGCCCCTGCTCCATCAGGTTCCACAGCTCAACCAGGTAGTCGGCATATTCGGGCGCCGGGATGTGCCCGGCAATGCCCGCGATCATGCAGTCGACCAGCTCCAGCCCGCCGCGCCCGGAGAACACCTGCACGGCGTCGCCGGTGCTTTCGATCAGCGCCGCGGTCTCGAGCGCCGAAACCTCCTGCTTCATGCCGATCAGCTTCGGATACTGCCGCGACAGCTTGGTGATGGCCTCGACCGACAGCCCGACGCCGAGGAATTGCGGCATGTTCTGCAACGTCGCCGGCAGCGCGGAGGCTCCCAGCACCTTGGAGAAATCGCGCACCAGCGAAGCCTCGTCGGTCGCCGTGGCCGGCGCCTGCACGATCACCCAGTCGGCCCCGGTCGAGGCGGCATGCTCCACCAGTTCGATCTGCTCTTCGGGCGTGTCGGCGAAGATCGTCACCCCGAGCGGCACGCGCCCGCCGATGTCCTCGGCGTTCCACTCCACCACCTGGCGGCGCTGTTCGGCGCTGAGGTGACGCACTTCGGTGGCGAGGCCCAGCGTGGTGATGCCGACGGCGCCCTGCCCCAGGCACACCTCGATCTGGCGGCGCATGGCGTCGCGATCGAGCGCGCCCTTGGCATCGAACAGCGCGTAGATGATCGGATGCACGCCCCGGATCAGCTTCGACATGGATATTTCCTCTTCAAGCGAATGATTGGTTCTGGTTCACGCCGGCCGCGTGCCGATGGCAACGGTGTTGAGCAGGGTGCCGCCGCTGGCGGCCTGCCGGATATTTTCGGCGATGGCGGCGACCCGGCGCTGCGCCGTGCCCTCCGTCCAGCCGGAAACGTGGGGGGTCATCACGACATTGGCGAGCGCGGCAAAATCGTAATGCGCCGGCGCCGGGTCGGCCGCCGTCAGCGTCTCGGGATATTTGTACCAGACGTCGAGCACCGCGCCGCCGAGCCGGTTGGCCACCAGCGCCGCATGGAGGGCGCGCTCGTCCACCACCGGCCCGCGCGCCACGTTGATGAGCACGCCCGCAGGCCCGAGGGCGGCGAGCGCCGCGCCGGACAGCAGGCCCGTCGTTTCCGGCGTCAGCGCCACGCAGGCAATGGCGAAATCGCAGCGCTCCAGCATCGGCACCAGCGCGTCGAGCCCATAGGTGCCGTCGAGCCCCGGCTCAGCCGCGATCGGCGAGCGGTTGGCCACCAGCAGCGTGACGCCGAATGGCCGCAACAGCCGGGCCAGCGCCCGGCCGATGCCGCCATAGCCGATAATGCCCACGGTGGTGCCGGCCAGCTCGCGCTGCGGCGGCGCTCCGAAGCGGCTCGAACCGGCCCAGGAGCCGGCGCGGAATTCCCGTTCCAGCGCGCGCAGGCCGTGACACCAGTCAAGCAGTTGCGCCAGGCAGTATTCGGCTACCGCCGTTTCGTGCCCGCCGACATTGCAGATCGCCGCTCCCGCCGGCACGTGCTCGGGCCGCACCCCGTCCCAGCCGATGCCGGGCACTTGCAGCAGCCGCAGATCTTCCGGCAGCGGCAGGCCGGGCTCGGTGCAGACGGCGATCACCGCCAGCGCCCCGGCGAACCGCGCGCGCATGGCCTCCGGTTCCATGCCGTAGGGCACGCGCTCGACCGCGTAGGCGTCGCCCAGCAGGGCCGCCACGGCGTCCATGCGGTCGGCGAAGGCGTTGCCGTAGCAGACGATCCTATGCCCGGGCGCCATGGCCGACCCCCGCACTCTCGCAAAGCTGCCGCAGCTCGTGCACGGCGTCGAGCAATTCGTCGAGCGCCCCGAGGCTGGCCTCGACATCGCCCGCGACCACGCCGTCGATCAGCCGCTGGTGGATCGGGCCGGTGACGTTGAAGCCGGCGCCGTTGGCCTGCCCCAGCGCGAACCCCATGCGGCGGCTGACGCTATGGAGGGGCTGGGCCACCTTGGCCGCGACCGGGTGGCGCGCCGCGGCGTTGAGCGCCTCGTTGAAGCTGTTGTCGACGCGCACGAAGGCCAGGGCGTCGCCCTGGTCGGTGGCGTCCTGGAAGGCGGCACGCAGCGCCACGAGGCGCCGGCGGTCGCGGTCGTCGCAATAGCGTGCGGCCCGCTCGACGATCAGCCGCTCCACGTGCCGGCGCACCTCCAGCGTCATCAGGATCACTTCGTAATCCATCGGCACGATGAGGATGCCGTTGCGCGGCAGGATATCGACGAGGAAACCCTGCGCCAGCCGCAGCAGCGCCTCGCGCACCGGCGTGCGCCCCAGCCCGGTGAGGTCGCACAGGGCTCGCTCCGTCACGCGGCTGCCGGGCGCCAGCTCCAGCGTGACGATCTTTTCCTCGATCAGCCGGAACGCACTGTCCGCGAGGCTTTCCGGCAGCGAACTGGCCGGGCTCATGTGGCCTGCACCCTTGCCGCCGTCGCCTTGCGCCAGAGGTACAGCACCAGCGGGGTGAGGCAGATGACCAGCGTCATCAGCGCCAGCGTCAGCGAAATCGGGCGCTGCACGAAGGCGGTGAGGTCGCCGCGGGCGCGGATCAGCGAGTTGAGGAAGGTTTCCTCCAGCATCGGCCCGAGCACCAGCCCCAGGATGGCCGGGGCCAGCGGGTAGCCGTATTTTTCCATGATGAAGGCGACGATGCCGAGCAGCAGCATGGTCATCACCGCGAACTGCGTGTTCTCGACCGCGAAGGCGCCGAGAATGCAGAAGGCCAGCACCGAGGGCATCAGCATGTAGCGCGGCACCCGGATCACCCGCTGGAACACGCTGATGGCCAGCAGCCCCATGGGCACCATCAGGATGTTGGCGATGAGGAAGGAGATGAACACCGTATTGATGAGGACGGCGTTCTCGATGAACACGGTCGGCCCGGGATTGAGCCCCTTGAGGAAGAACACGCCGATGATGATGGCGGTGAGGCTGTCGCCGGGAATGCCGAACACGGTAGCCGGGATCAGCGCGCCGCCCACGGCCGAATTGTTCGAGGTGGTGGCCGAGACCAGCCCGTCCGGCACGCCGGTGCCGAACTTGGCGCCCACCTTCGAGAAGCGCTTGGAGATGGCGTAGGAAATATAGGCGGCGATATCCGCGCCGGCGCCGGGAATGACGCCGATGACGACGCCCACCACCGAGCCCTGCACCAGATCGCCCTTGAGGCGCCGCAGCGTGGCGCCGACGCCCGCCAGCACATTGCCGATCGCCTGGATGGGCGGCGGCTGCATCTCGCGGCGCGCCAGCGCGTAGCGCAGCACTTCAGGCATGGCGAACATGCCGATCAGCACCGGCACGAAAGCCAGCCCGCCGATCAGGTCGCCATTGCCGAAAGTCAGCCGCGCCTGCCCCGATACCGGGTCGAGCCCGACCTGCGCCACGGCAAGACCGAGCATCAGGCTGATGCCGCCCTTGTACCACTTGCCCGAGCTGACGGCGATGGCCGCGGTGAGGCCGAGGCACGCCAGCCAGAATTTCTCGTAGCTGGAAAATTGCAGCGCGAAGCGGGCGATGGAGGGCGAAGCGCCCATCAGCACCAGCGCGCCGACCACCCCGCCAATGGCCGAGCAGATCACGCACAGCCCGAGCGCCAGCCCGCCCTGTCCCTTGCGCACCATCAGATAGGCGTCGTCCACATAGGCGGCCGAGGCCGGCGTGCCGGGAATGCGCAGCAGCGCGGCGGGCAGGTCGCCGGCGAAAATCGCCATGGCCGACAGGGTCATCACCCCGGCAAGCGCCGGAATGGGATCCATGAAGAAGGCGATGGGAATGACCAGCGCCACGGCCATCGAGGCGGTGAGCCCCGGGATGGCGCCCATGGTCAGCCCGTAGGCGGAGGCGAGCAGCATGACCACGACGACTTCCAGCGTCGCCATCTGCCGCAGGGCTTCGAAGATCATTTCCATGTGAGGATCCCCGCATAAGGCGTCAGGATGCCCCAGGGCAGGGTGACCCGCAGCAGATCGTAAAAGACGATGTGGAGGAAAATCGTCAGCCCGATCCCCAGCAGCAGCGCGCGCCAGGGGCGGCCGGAGGCGAGGAAGGCCAGCCCGCCCACGATCACCGGCATGGTGAGCAGGAAGCCGAGCACCGGCGCGACGAAGACGTAAAAGATCGGCGCCACGAGGAAGGCGGTAAAGAGGATGAGGTTTTGCGGGGTGAGCGGCTCGGCGGGCGGCGCGTCGTCGAGATCGGCGGCGGTGGTGGCCGGCGTTTCGCGGGGCGTGCGCAGCGCATCGAAAGCGGCGAGGCACGACAGGCCGATCATGCCCCAGCCGACGATGCTCGGGAACAGGCCCGGCCCGTATTCGATATGCGCCACCGCCCCCATGCTGGACGTGTTGACGATGAGGACGGCGCCGAGGAGGCCAAAACCTCCCGCGACCGCCAGTTGGCCAAGCTGCATGATGTGCTCTCCTTGCCGATCCCGAAGCCCGGCGGCACGGCGCCTTGCGCCGTCCGCACCGCCCCTTTCCTATCGAAAGGCGCTTCGGGTCGTTGTAGCCGCCGGCAGTGGGCCGCGTCATCCCCGCCGTGGCGGGAATGACCGGGGCAATGCCGGATGGCAGGCGTGTCGCGAGGGGAAGGCGCGGGCCTTAGAGGCCCATCACCCGCACCAGCTCGCGCACGCTCACCTCTTCCTCGGCCATGAAGGCGCCGAACTCGTCGGCATCGCGCCAGCGCAGGCCAAAGCCCCGCTCGACCATGGCCTTCTGGAAGCTCGGGTCGTTGTAGACGGCGGCAAGCGCGGTCTTGAGCTTTTCGGTCACGTCGTCGGGCAGGCCGGCCGGGCCGACGAGGCCACGCCAGGCACCCAGTTCGAGCACGAGGCCGGTTTCCTCTTCGAGGGTCGGGATGTCGGGGAAGGCTTCGAGCCGCTCGCTGCCGAAGACGGCAAGCCCGCGCACGAGGCCCGACTGGATCAGCGGCCCGGCTTCGGGGACCGAGCTGGGCACCACGTCGAAGCCGCCCGCCACCATTTCCTGCAAGGCGGCGGCAGCGCCCTGCCCGGTGATCATGCGGACCTTGGTGAGGTCGACTTCCCAGGCATCCATCAGCGCGGCGAAAGCCAGCGGCCAGGACCCGCCGCACCCGCCGCCGCAGGCGATGTCATAGGCGGCCGGATCGGCCTTGATGGCGTCGAGCGCCTCGGTGATGTTGGCCCACTCGGACTCGGCGCGCACGTGGAAGCCGGCCGGGTCGAAGTTGAACTGGCCGATCGGCGTCATGTCCGCCGCGTCGAAATCGCCCTGCCCCATCGGGCTGTAATGCGCGAAATTGTAGATGACGCCGAGGGTGTAGCCATCGGGGTCGGCCGTGGTGATCGAGGTGAAGCCGACGACGCCGCCGCCCTGCCCCTGGTTGACCACGTTGACCGGCTGGCCCAGGTGCTGCTCGAGGCCGAGCGCCAGCAGCCGCGCCGTGGCGTCGGTGCCGCCGCCGGCACCGGCCGGGGCGATCAGGGTAACGGGCCGCTCGGGCCATTCTGCCATCGCCGGCGCCATGGCCAGCATGCTCACAGCCATCGACAGGCCAAGGACGGTAAAGGCGGACTTCTTCATGTCGGGCTCCTCCCAATTGATATGCCTTGATATATCAAACCCGGCGACAGGGTCAACCGCACCACGCGGCAGCCGGCGTCAATCCACAGGGAGTTGCAAAATACCGGGGTGCCCACGGGCCTCACCCGGGGCCGGCCGGGCGGAAAAGGTCCGCGGGCCGCATCGGTACGGCAGAGAGCACCGGGAAAAAAGTCGGCAAATCAGCTTTCGGCGTCGGGGGCCGGGCCGGAGGATTGCCGCTCCACCAGATGGCCGGCGACCATGACGCGTAGCGGCACCGCCGGGTCGAGCCGGTCATTGATGCGGTCGTCGAGCACGCGCACCAGCGCCGCGCCGATGTCCTGCCCCTGGGTCTTGACGGTGGTGAGGTTGGGGGTGATCTGGGTGGCGGCGGAAAAATCGCCGAAACCGATCACCGTGGCATCCTGCGGGATGCGATAGCCGAGGCGCACCAGTTCGGACATGGCGGTGAGGGCCAGCCCGTCATGGGCACAAAAGAAGGCGGTGGGCTCGAAACCCTCGGCCTGGATGGTCCGCAACTCTTTGAGGAACATGGATTCGGCGTCGAAGGTGAGTTGCCGCAGCTGTGCCTCGGGGTGTTCTTCGAGCACCTCGCGCAGCCCGTAGAACCGCTCGCGCCGGCCGCGATAGCGCGGGGCGCCGTGCACATAGGCGATGCGGCGATGCCCCAGCTTGAGCAGGTATTTGCCGATGGCGGCGCCCGCTTCGTGGTCGGTGCCGTGCACCATGTCGAAGGGCTCCAGCGGCTCGATCCAGCCATTGCGCACCAGCGGGATGCCCAGGCTCTGGATGCGATACATGCTTTTGGCGCTATGCGGCCCCACCATGGCGATGCCGGCGCAACTGCGCGCAAAGGCTTCGATATCGTCGACCAGATGCGTCCAGACCATGCGCATCTGGTAGCCGCGCCGCTGCGCCTCCCGCTGGAACCCGGTCTGCACCAGCAGGTGCAGCTCGGAATTGACCAGGTCGGCGTCGTGGAAGACGATGCCGAGCACGTTCTGCGCCGCGGCCGGGGCCTGCCGCAGATAGCCCAGCTCGGCCGCGACCTCCTGCACCAGTTGCCGGGTCTTGTCGCTGACGCCGCTTTTTCCCGACAGGGCCCGCGACACGGCAAATTTCGACAGGCCGGTCTTGGCGGCGATGGTGGCAAGCGTGACGCGCGACACTTAGGTCTCCTCAAAACGAACTGCTGATACGCGCCCCCGTTGCATAACACAACATAACTTGCGCCTCCCGGTTAGGTCAGTTCCGCGACCAGGCCATCGCGCGGCGCGAGGCGCAACTGGTTGCCCGCGCGGGGCGAAGCCTCGGCGCCCCAATAGATTTTCCCCGGCTCGAACGGCTTGCCGTCGACCGTGACGGTCACCGCGAGCGGCTGGCGCGTCGGGTTGAGCAGCCAGACCACCTGGCGGCCGCCATCTTCGTGCAGACGGGCCTGCACGCGATTGTCGGAGACGACGAGGCGCTGGCGAATGCCGGCCCATTGCAGCACGTTGGCAAAATAGCGGCGGCCGGAAGCCTCGCCATGGGTAAAGTAGCCGACGCCCGGATGCGTGCCGACCAGCAGCGTGCGCCCGGCGCCGTGCCGGTGCTCGACCACCGCCAGCCGCCCATCGGCGAAATTGCCGAGCGCCCGGCCGCCGGCGAGGCGGTACGACTGCAGGAAGCCACCGCCCCGGATGGTTTCGCCCTCCAGCGTAAAGGTGATGCGGTCACCGATATCGGGCATGAACTCCACCTCGTCCTCGAGCACGCCGAACACCGCGTCGAGCCCGTGATTGGGCTGCACGGTACCCACCTTGCCGCGATCGCCGAAATAGCCGGGCGTCGCTTCCGAGATGAGGATGCCGCCCTTTGCCACCCAGTCGGCCAGGGCGCGGGCGGTCGGCGACGTCATGCTGATCGGATAGGGCGCGTAGAGCCGGTCATAGCCGGCGATATCGTCGATATGCACCCAGTCGGCCTGCACGCCATTGTCGAAAAAGCCGCGATAGGCGCCCCACATGGCCTGCCGGTAGGTTTCCGGGCAGTGCTTGTGGTTGAGCAGATAGTCCCAGGCCTGCGCCTCGGGAATGACGAGCAGGCCGATATCGCCCTTGACCGGCCGGGCCGCGAACAGGGACTGCTGCTCGGGGGCGTTGGCCCATTTGGCCAGTTGGCTGGCCATGTCCGAGCGCGGCGTGCGGCTGCCGTCCATGCCATAGGAGCCGAAGGCGCCGAACAGCGGCCCGTCGAGCAGCGGCCGATAGCGCAGGTTGAGCACGCCGGTAGCGCCGGCGGCAAAGGAGGTCATGGTGAGGAGGCGCACGTCCTCCGCCTCCATGACGCGCCCGTCTTCCTTGTCGCGGCCCAGCACCTGCGGCTGCAGCCAGAGCGGCCCGCCGGGGCGCTCGGCGTGCCACCATTTCTTGCCGCGCGCCGCGGCACGGGTCAGGTCGGGGCCGAAGAAATTCTGCCAGGGCTTGAAGCCGCGTCGGCCCGGCACCCAGGTGAGGCCGTAGAGCTCGACTTTCGAGGCCGCCAGCCAGTCGTCCGAGCCGTTGGACGCCATGTTGGGGATGGCGCCGCCCACCCCGTGCGCGGCGATAAGGCAATCGCTGTCGACGGCGCGGATGGTGTCGATGCGCCATTGCATCTGGCCGTAATAATTGTCGCGCTTGAATTCGAGCCAGTCGAGGTTCTGCGGATAGGCCGCCACTTCGCGGGGCGCCTCGATATCGTCCCAGTCGGCGTAGGAATAGCGGTACCAGGCCTGGGCCAGCGTTTCGAGGTCGCCGTATTTCTGCTTCAGCCAGAGTCGGAAATCGGCCTGCATATAAGAGGAGAAATCGACATCGGCGGCGTAGTTGACCTCGTTCCAGACGTCGTAGCCGAGCAGCGCCGGATGATCCTTGTAGCGGCTGGCCAGCGCGGTGAGGAAGGCGCCGGCGGCCTCCTTGACCTCGGGGCAGTTCATGGTCAGCGCCCCGGCCCCGCCGCCATTGCGGGCAAAGCCACCGGTCGCGGCGCTCACCCCCATCATCGACTCCAGCGGACGGCCATCGGCGCGGATTTGCCGGGCATGGGCGAATTTGCGCCAGGCCCAGTCGGGCACCGTATGGGTCAGTTCGGCAATGATGGTCTTGATGCCGTTTTCAGCCGCCAGGTCCATCTGCCGGTCGTAGTCGTCCCAGTCGTAATAGCCCGGGCGCCGCTCGATGGCCGACCACATGAACCAGTGGCGGAAGACGTTGAGGCCGTCCTCGGCGGCGACGCCGTAGTCGCGCTGCCAGTCCTCGCGCGGCGGATTGGACTTGCGGAAATAGACGGCGCCGAAGGGCGTTTGCGGCAATCTATCGAGCGGCATGGTGCGTTCTCCAGGCAATAGGGAGCCGTGCGGCGCCACGGCGGCGCCGGCAGGACGGTCAACAGGGGTAAAAAGGCTCAGTCGCTGGTGCCGGCCAGCGTTTCCAGCGTGCGAATGAGCCCGGCGTGATCCTTGTCGCCATCGCCCAGGGCGAGCGCGGCGTTCATCAGTTGTGCGGTGGCGGCGGTGTTGGGCAGCGCCAGCTCCAGCGCCTTGGCCGCGTCGAGCGCCAGCGCCAGGTCCTTGCGGTGCAGGCGGATGCGGAAGCCCGGCTCGAAGCTGCGCTTGACCATGCGCTCGCCGTGCAGTTCGAGAATGCGCGAGGACGCGAAGCCCCCCATCAGCGCGTCGCGGACGCGGGCGGGGTCGGCGCCGGCGCGCCGGGCGAACAGCAGCGCCTCGGCCACCGCCTCGATGGTGAGCCCGACAATGATCTGGTTGGCGACCTTGGCGGTCTGTCCGTCCCCTACCCCGCCGACGCGGGTGATGGTCTTGCCCATCTTCTCGAACAGCGGCAGGCCGCGCGCGAAGGCGGCTTCGCTGCCGCCCACCATGATGGTCAGCGCCGCGTTCTTGGCGCCGACCTCGCCGCCCGAGACGGGCGCATCGAGATAGTCGACGCCCTTTTCCGCCAGCCGCGTCGCGAAGGTTTTCGTGGCCACCGGCGAAATCGAGCTCATGTCGATGACGAGGCTGCCGGCGCGGATACCCTCGGCGACGCCATCGGGGCCGAACAGCACCGCTTCCACGTCCGGCGTATCGGGCAGCATCAGGATCACCACTTCGGCGGCGGCCGCGGCGGCGCGCGCGCTGTCGACGGCGGTGGCGCCCGCCTCGACGAGATGCTGCGACACCGGCTTGACCCGGTGCACGAACAGGTCATGCCCGGCCGCCAGCAGGTGCTCGGCCATGGGGCGCCCCATGACGCCCAATCCGATAAAGCCGATTTTCATGGCTCAGGCCTCCTTGAGATAAGGGGCCATCCAGCCGAGGCCCGCGCTAGTGATGGTTTTCGGCTTGTACTCGCAGCCGACCCAGCCGGCGTAGCCGAGTCGGTCGAGCGCGTCGAAGACGAAGGCGTAGTTGATTTCGCCGGTGCCCGGCTCGTTGCGGCCCGGCGTGTCGGCGATCTGCACGTGGCCGATGCGCGCCGCGAGGCGCTCGAAGGTCGGTACTAGGTCGCCCTGCGAAATCTGCATGTGGTAGAAATCGTACTGGATCTTGAGGTTGTCGACGCCCGCCAGCGCCATGATGGCCTCGGCGTGGTCGGTGGTCGCCACGTGGTAGGTCGGCATGTCGCGGCGATTGATCGGCTCGAACACCAGCGCGATGCCCGCCTCGGCGAGGCGCGGCGCCGCATAGGCGAGGTTTTGCGCCAGCGTGCGGTCGAGAACGGCCTTGTCGACGCCTGCGGGCGCGAGGCCGGCAAGGCAGTTGAGCGTCGGGCAATCCAGTGCCTTGGCATAGGCGATGGCCGTATCGAGCCCGGCGCGGAATTCCTCCACCCGGTCGGGCAGGCAGCCGATGCCGCGCTCGCCGCCGGCCCAGTCGCCCGCCGGCAGGTTGAACAGCGCCTGCACGATGCCGGCCTTTGCCAGCGCGGCGGCGATCGCTTCGGGTTTTTCCTCGTAGGGGGAGACGTATTCGACGGCGCCGAACCCGTCTTCGGCCGCCTTGGCGATGCGCTCGAGGAGGGGAACTTCCTGGTACAGGAAGGAGAGATTGGCGGCGAATCTGGGCACGGCAAAGTCCTCTAGGCGGTGAAACGGGTGCGGTGGAGCATGCGCTTGTTGCGCGGATCGGGGTTGGGGACGGCGGAGATCAGGCTCCTTGTATAAGGCTCGCGCGGCGCGGTGCAAATCTGCTCGGCCGGCCCCAGCTCCACCAGCCTGCCCCGATGCATCACCGCCACCCGGTCGCAGAAATAGCGGACCACCGAAATGTCATGGGAAATGAAGATGAAGCTCAGGTCCAGCCGCTTCTGGATATCGAGCAGCAGATCGAGGATCTGGGCGCGGATGGAAACGTCGAGCGCCGCCGTCGCCTCGTCCGCGATGATGATCTTGGGGTCGAGCGCCAAAGCCCGGGCGATGCCGATGCGCTGGCGCTGCCCGCCGGAAAAGGCGTGCGGATAGCGCTCGCGCATGGCCGGGTCGAGCCCCACCAGTTCGAGCAGTTCCGCCACGCGCCGGTCGAGCTCCCTGCCGCTGGCCTTGCCGGCGACGATGAGCGGGTCGCCGACGATGTCGCGCACCGTCATGCGCGGGTTGAGCGAGGCGAAGGGGTCCTGGAAGATCAGCCGCACCTGCCGGTGGAAATCGCGCATCTTGCGTCGCGACAGGCCCAGCACGTCGACCGGCTCGCCGTCGCCGAAGAAGGTGACGCTGCCCGAGGTGGGCTCGACCGTGCGCAGCAGCATGCGCCCCAGCGTGGTCTTGCCCGAGCCGCTTTCCCCCACGATGCCGAGATTTTCCCCGGCATGGAGGTCAAAGCTCACATCATCGACCGCCTTGATCGCCGCGGTCTCACGGCCGAACCAGGAGCGCGTGGTGCCATAGACCTTGGTGAGATGGCGCGCCGCGAGGATCACGCGGGGCGCCGGCGCATCGGCCGGCGGCGCGGCGCGGCGGCTCTGCTCGAGCTTGACGGTCGAATCGAGCAGCCGCCGCGTATAGGCGTGGCGCGGGGCGTAGAAAATGTCGTCGACGCTGCCGTGCTCGACGATGCGCCCGAAATGCATGACCACCACTTCGTCGGCCACCTCGGCCACCACGCCCATGTCGTGGGTGATGAGCAGCATGGCCATGCCGCGGCTGGCCTGCAGCCGCTTGATGAGGTCGAGGATTTCGGCCTGGGTGGTGACGTCGAGCGCCGTGGTCGGCTCGTCGGCGATGAGGATTTCCGGGTCGGCCGCCAGCGCCATGGCGATCATGGCGCGCTGCCGCATGCCGCCGGAGAATTCGTAGGTGTAGCGATCCACCATCTGCTCGGGATTGGGGATTTCCACCTGCCCGAGCAGTTCGATGGCGCGCTCGCGCGCCGCCTTCTTGTTGAGGTCGCGATGCAGTTGCAGCGCCTCGATGATCTGCGAGCCGATGGTGTGGACCGGCGACAACGAGCTCATCGGCTCCTGGAAGATGAGGCCGATGCGGCCGCCGCGCACGGCCAGCAGCTCGCGGCCGCGCTCCCTGAGGCGGGCGATGTCGATCGGCTCGCCCTCGCCGGTGAGCAGGATGCGGCCATTGGTGATGCTGCCATTGCGGTCGATGATGTGCATCAGGGCGCGCGCCGTGACGCTCTTGCCCGAGCCGCTTTCGCCCACGAGGCACAGGGTCTTGCCGCGCCGCAATTTGAAGCTGACGTCGCGGGCGGCGTGCAGCACCTCGGTGCGCAGGCGGAAATCGAGGCTCAGATGCTCGACGCTGAGCACCACGTCGTCGTCCGCCGCGGCGGGCGCGGGAGGGGGAGCCAGGTCGGGGGCTGAAGCGGGGCGCGTCGGCATCGGGTCAGCTTTCATAAGGGTCGGCGGCATCGCGCAGGCCGTCGCCGAGGAAGTTGTAGGCCAGCACCGTGACCACCACCGCGCCGGCCGGCCACACCAATTGCCAGGGCGCATTGGCGATGGTGCGCACGTTCTGCGCTTCCTGCAGCAGCACGCCCCAGGAGACGATGGGCGCCTTGAGGCCGATGCCGAGGAAGCTCAGCGCCGTCTCGGCGACGATCATGGTGGGCAGCGCCAGCGTCACCACCGCCAGGATATGGCTGGTGAGCGAGGGCAGGATATGGCGGAAGATCACCCGTCGCTCCGAGGAGCCGTCGAGCGTTGCGGCGGTGACGAAATCCTCGCCGCGCAGGGCAAAGAACCGCCCCCGCACCTCGCGCGCCAGCCCGGTCCAGCCGAACAGCGAGACGATCAGCGTGATGATGAAATAGACCATCAGCGGCGACCAGGTGAGCGGGATGGCCGCCGCCAGCCCCAGCCATAGCGGAATGGTGGGCATGGAGGAGATGACCTCGATGACGCGCTGGGTGAGCGTATCGATCACCCCGCCGTAAAAGCCCGACACCGCCCCCAGCACCACGCCCAGGACGAGGCTGATGCACACCCCGACGATGCCGATCGACATGGAAATGCGGGTGCCGTAGATCAGCCGGCTCATCAGGTCCCGCCCCAGCCGGTCGGTGCCCAGCAGATACATGGTGTCGCCGGCTTCGGTTGGCCCGAGCAGGTGCAGGTCGGCGTTGAACAGGCCCCACATCTTGTAGGGCGCGCCCGTGACGAAGAGGCCCACCGGTACCACCTGCTCGGGGTCGGGCACATAGGTGCGGCGCAGCGAGGCCGGGTCGACCTCCATGGCATAGCCGGTGACGTGCAGCTGGAAGCGCTGCGACCCGTCCGGCTCGGTCACGAAAAAGCCCAGCTGCTGGGGCGGCGCATTGGTGAATTGCGGCCGCGAGGCGTCGGGTATGGCGGGGGCGAGGAATTCCGCGAACAGCCCGACAAGGCAGAAGAACAGGATGGCGACGCCGGATACCAGCGCCAGCTTGTTGCGCGAGAACTTGTACCACACCAGCGTCCACTGGTTGGCCTCGCCGATATCGCTGGTGGCGCGACCGGCCTTGAGTGGGGTGGTGGCGGGCCCGGTTTCGGGCGCTTCGTCGATGAAGGTATGGACTGTCATCACGTGAACCGGATTCGAGGGTCGAGCAGCGCCAGCAGCAGGTCGGAGACCAGCATGCCGATCAGCGTCAGCACGCCCATGAGCAGGATGAAGCTGCCGGCCAGGTACATGTCCTGGCTGATGAGGGCGCGCAGCAGCAGCGGCCCGGCGGTGGGCAGGTTGAGCACGATGGCGGTGATGGTGACGCCCGACACCAGGTCCGGCAGCACCCAGCCGATGGCCGAGACGAAGGGATTGAGCGCGATCCGCAGCGGGTATTTGAGCACCACCTTGTAGCCCGGCAGCCCCTTGGCCCTGGCGGTGATCACGTAGGGCTTGTGCAATTCATCGGAGAGATTGGCGCGCAGGATGCGGATCATGGCCGCCGTGCCCGAGGTGCCGATGACGATGATCGGGATCCACAGATGGTTGAGCAGGTCGATGAACTTGCCCCAGCTCCAGGGCGCCTCGATATATTCGGGCGAGAACAGGCCGCCGACGCTCTGGCCGAAAAAGCGGTAGCTGAAATACATGAGACTCAGCGCCAGGATGAAATTGGGCACCGCCAGCCCGATGAAGCCAATGAAGGTGAAGACGTAGTCGCCCACCGAATGGCGGCGGACCGCCGAATAGATGCCGATGGGCAGCGCGACCGCCCAGACGAACAGCAGCGAGGCGACGGAAATGGCGAGGGTCGAGCCCATGCGCTCCCAGATGAGATCGGCGACCGGGCGGTTCCACTCGAACGAGTAGCCGAAATCGCCGCGGAACAGGATGCCGCTGATCCATTTGAGATATTGCAGCCAGATCGGGTCGTTGAAGCCATAGATCTCGCGCATGCGGTCCACCTGGCGCGGATCGACGTTGATGCCCGAATCCTGCATCGAGGCGATCAGCGAGGTGATGTAGTCGCCCGGCGGCAACTGGATGATCATGAAGGCGATCAGCGACAGCCCGAACAGCGTCGGGATCATGTAGAAGATGCGCTTGATGACGTAACGCAGCATGAAGGGCCTCCTCCCCGCCCCCGGCCTATCGCCAGTCGAGCTGAATCGCCGCGAGCGTTTCCAGCTTCTGCATGCTGACACGCACCCGGCCATCGGCAAGCGTGAAAGCCAGGTCTTCCCCAGTACCGGCGAGGCTGGCGCGCGCCACGTCGCGGCCCTCGGGCACCGCGACCGACACGGTGAGCGGCCCGATCGGGTAGACCTCGCGGATCGGCCCCTTCATCATCATGGGGTTGGTGAGGTTGTTGAGCAGCACCAGCGTGGCGTTGTCGCCCTGCCGCACGGCGAGGTCGACGACCCCCTGGCCTGCCACTTCCACGTCCGGCCGCTTACCCAGCGCCCAGTGCACGCAGTTGGCGATGAGGCGGGCGTGGTCGCCGGCCAGCACTTCCCAGAAGATGGCGCCCAGATTCCACGGGACATAGACGGTGCGGCCGCCGCTCCGGTGCTCGCGGGCGATGACGGCGGCGCCCTGCGGCGCCTCGCGGGGATAGACTTCCTCCATCGGCAGGTCGGGGAAGTCGGGCTGGTAGAGCAGCGGCTGGATGGTGTCGGCCGCCGCCTCGACGCCGATGAGCTGAGTGCCGCCCATGATGCGGGCGGCGCCGCCGAAGCCTCGCGTGATGGGATGGTCGCCGTTGAGCGCCACATAGGTGTTCTTCACCGGCCCGCGCACCGGGCGCGTCACCCTGTAGCCGAGGAGGTCCGCCAGCAGCGGCGTGGCGCGCCGCTCGTTGGACGGCGTGCGGGTGCCGGTTTCATGCGCCACGACCAGCGAGCCCCCGCGTGCCACATAGGCCTCGAGCGCGGCCGCCTGTTCCTCGGAGAGGCAGGTCGAATTGGCCAGGATCAGCACCTTGAACTGGTCCAGCCGTTCGGGCGTCATCGCCGCGTCGGACAGCATCTCGAAGGGCAGCCGCGCTTCCACCAGCGCCTGGTAGAAGCCCAGATCGTGCGCCTCGGCGCCGCGCCGCGACTGATGGTCGTGGTGGCGCAGCGTGGTGGTGGGATCGAGGATGGCGATTTCGGCCGTCGGGGTGCTGGCCAGCAGCGCCGGCTCGAGCCGGGCGTGCAGGTCGAAGCTCTCGGCCACAGGCTCGACCCAGCGCTGGTCGGGCACCACGCCGTTGAACTTGGTGAACCAGGGCAGGAGGCCCTGCACCGTGCCGCTATCCATCCAGGCGCGGATTTCGGGGCCCAGCGTCACCGCGTCCTTCCAGCGATAGGCCTCCTCGGGGCCGATGGAGGTGATGAGGATGGCCGGGCGGTCGCGGAAGGTGGCGCGCATGCGCTTGCCGTTGCGCCCGCTCATCCACACCGGCTCGGTGCCGCGCCGCCCCTGGTCGTCCACGCACAGGAACGGGCAATATTTTTCGATCATGGGCAGGTCGAACTCCATCAGCGAGACCGAGCCCATATTGGGGATGAAGCTGGTATGGGGCTTTATGGCCTTCATCGCCTCGTCCCATTCCACCACCAGCCGGCTGAGCTTGGTGCGGCGCCAGCCGCCCCAGGCCAGCCAGGCCGGATCGTCGAGGCTGTTGCTGAGCGGCAGGTCGTGGCCGGTGGCGACCTTGAAATCGGTGCGGCAGGCGTCGCAATAGCACACGCCATGGCCCTGCCAGCGATTGGCGAAGATGGCGTCGATATCGTAATTGGCGGTGATCTCGCGCAGCACTTGCGGCATGAATTTGAAATTGTAGTCGGAATAGGCGCAGGTGACCCAGACGTCGGGATAGGCCCAGTGCCGCACCTTGTTGCCGTCGCGGTCGACCATGACCCATTCGGGGTGCGCGTCCGCCGCGTCCTGGTGGATGGCGTGCGGGTCGACGCGGGCCATGACGTGCATGTCGAGCCGCCGCGCGCCCTCGACCAGCGTGCCGAAGGGATCGGTATCGCCCAGATATTTGCTGACATAATGCAGCGGCACCTGGCTCGGATAATAGGCGACATAGCCGCCGGCGCTGATGCAGGTGGCGTTGGACTGCGTGCGCTTGAACACGTCGATCCAGAACGCCGGATCGAAGCGGACCGGATCGTCCTCGGCCAGCGTCAGCTGGGTCCAGCGCATGGCGGATTTGTACCAGTCCGGCGTGCGCAGATGGGCGTTGGCTTTGGTCGCGGCGTCGAGCATATCGGTCTTTCCGGGTACGAATGGGCGGGGACACCGGCCCGTGGGCCGGCGTCGTCATCGGGAGGATGAAGCGGTGAAAGGCTGGCCCTAAGCCTTGAAGAACTGCTCGGGCCGTGCCGGGCCGGGTGTCGGCCAGCCGAAGGAATTGGGCATGGTGTCCATGACGTTGACCATGTTGTTCTTGACGATGCCGTAGCCGTCGGCCGGCAGGCTGACGCCAAAGGTCATGAACAGCTCGGCCGCGTTCTCGAGGATTTGCGCCATGATCTCGTTCTGCTTTCCGGCGTCGCCGGTGCCGGTCAGCTCGCGATAGAGCTCCTGCTGCTGCTTGACCCCTTCGGGCGGCTCGATGGCGTCGGGATTGTCCGGCTGGGTATAATAGAGCGACCAGCCCGGCGCGTAGAGGCAGTTGGAGTTGATGGGCACGAAGTAGCGGGCGTCGAGCATGGCCGCGATCCCCGAGTTCGCGCCGAACGTGTGCGCGGTGGCGTCGAACGAGCGGCCGCGGCGCACCCGCTCTTCCCACAGCGAGCGGTCCATGGTGCGCATCTGCACGTCCAGCCCCACCTGCCGGAACATCGGGATGACCAGCTCGAACATGTCGAGGAAGGTGGTGCGGGTCTGGTCGATCTCGAAGATGATCGATACCCGCCGCCCCTCCTTGTCCAGCCTATAGCCTTCACCGTCCTTTTCCGGGATGAGGGCGTCGAGCATCTCGTTGGCGCGGGCCGGATCGTATTCGGTGAATTCCTTGGCCAGCCGCTCATTGTAGAGCGGGTCGCCCTCGATGATGCAGGCCTGGGCCGGCGCCCCCTGCCCGACGAACACCGCGTCGATCAGCGCCTGGCGGTCGAAACCCAGCGACATGGCCTGGCGGAATTCGCGCGTGTTGAACAGCTCGTTCTTGGTGGCGTCCGTATGGTTGAGGTTGAGCTGGAACACCATGACGTTGGCCGCGGTTTCCTTGAGCGTATAAAAGCCGTACCCACCGGTTTCCATGCCGTCATAGAGCGTCGGGCGGTTGGCGGGCGTGGCGATATACTGGTCCATCAGGTCGATCTCGCCCTGCAGCGTCTTGAGCAGCAGCACTTCCGGATCGGCCACCATCTGGTAGACCACGCGGTCGAAATAGGGCAGTTGCGTGCCTTCGGTGTCGACCTTGAAATAGTAGGGATTGCGCACCGCGATCGACTGCTCGGTGTTCTGGCCCGGCGCGGCGGTGAAATACCAGGCGTTGAGCGTCGGCCGGTTGGCGTTCTGGAAGAAGGTGTTGTCGTCCTGAAAGCCCACTTCGCGCTGGAACAGGGCGATCCAGCTCTCGACGCCCGCCGCCTTGGCGAGCTGGTCGGCATCGGGGTTGTAGCGGATATGGAACTGCTCGAGATAATGTTTCGGGCAGCGCGTCAGCTGGTCCTGCTGCGCCCAGGCGAGCTGTTGCAGGAAAAAGCCGTTGGGGCCGGGGAATTTCACCTTGAAAGTGGTGTCGTCGACGACTTCCAGCACGCCCTTTTCACCATCCACCGCCCAGAAGGACTGGGCGCCCAGATTGGTCTCGGGGTCATTGAAATAGGCGTCGTACCAGAACTGGATGTCGGCGGTGGTGTAGGGGTGGCCGTCCGACCATTTGTGCCCCTCGCGCAGCTTGATGGTGTACTCGGTGGAATCCTCGCTCACCTCGTAGCTTTCGGCCACGTTGGGGATGACGCCGGTCCATTCCGGGTCATAGCGGACCAGCGGCTCGTAGCCCTGGTAGCGCACCAGCATCGAGAGCGAACCGCCGCCCACCAGGGCGTGGTTCCAGTCGCCGCCCTGCTGGCCGGCCCGCTCCAGCGGCGTCAGCACCAGCGGGTTAACCGGCAGGCGTTCGGCCACCGGCGGCAGCGCCCCCGAATCCACCTCGGCCTGCAAGAAGGCGGACTCGCCTATTGCCTGGGCGCGCGCCCAGGCCGGCATCATGAGGGCTCCCGCAAAAGCGGAAGACCCGGCGACAAAAGCCCTGCGACTGATACGAACCATTTTCCCCTCCGTTAGCTAACTTTTATGTTTCTGTAAGCTAACACAACCATATTAAGCAGCATTCCGTTATGTAAAGCGTTATGTTACCGCCTGGGGATAACCGCCGCGGCAGGGTCTCAGTCCGTGGTGTGGTTTTCTGCTAGGGTGGGGCTTTAGCGCCCGCTTCGCCAGGTTGCCCCCATGCCGAAAACGCCGAAAGCCGTCAGCAGTCCGCAGCTTACCCTGCATCAATTGCGCATCGTCTGGGCCGTCGCCCACGCCGAAACGGTGAGCCGCGCGGCCAAGCAGCTGGGGCTGTCGCAACCGTCGCTGTCGCAGCAGATCGCGCGGCTGGAGGCCAGCATCGGGCACAAGGTATTCGAGCGCGGCGCGGGACGTATGATTCCCACCGAGATCGGCGCCTTTCTGGTGGGGCGGGCCGAGCAGGTGATGCGCGAGATGCAGGCACTCGAAGACGGGCTCACCGGCTTTGCCGGGGGCACGCGCAGCATCGCCATTGCCGGCATCGGCTCGCCGGTAAGGACGCTGCTGCCGACGGCGCTGCGGCGCTTCCACGACGCCTATCCCGACGTGGCGTTCGACCTGCACGAAAGCAGCCCCGACGACGTGCTGGCGATGCTCTACGCAAGGCGGGCCAATATCGGCATCGTGGCGGCCGGCTCGATCGCGCCGGCGAGCACCGGCTTCGTGCAGGTACCGCTGCTCGACGATCCCTACGTGCTGGTGGTGCCCGAAGCGCTCGACCTCGACGGGGTCAGCGCCGAAACCGCGCTGGCGCCGCCGCAGCGCGCCATGCTCAACAACGTCATCCACTTCGTCTACGGCACGCGGCACCAGCAGCGCATCGAAAGCTGGTACGCGGACAAGCTGCCGAACCATCGCGTCGTGGCGCAGTGCCGCGATTTCGAGATCGCCGTCAGCATGGTGCGCGCCGGGCTGGGCATCTGTCTCGCGCCGGCGCTGTCGTGCCGCGCCGGCAGCGCCGTCCTGCCCGGCATTCGTCTCCACGAGGTGGAACTGGGCCTGCCCCGGCAGTTGGTGGCGCTGGTGCCCTCGCAATATCGCCGCCTCTCCCCCTATGCCGAGCTCATCGAGCTGTTGCAGGCCACCGCCGGCGCCGAACCCCGCCCCGCCCTCGCCCCGACCCCGCCCTTCCTGCTCCCCTGATATTTTACCCACCGGGGCTGAGTGAAGGGGAGCGCAAAGAAACGGCCACAGCTCCGGTCTCCCTTCTCCCCTCGTGGGAGAAGAGCCTGCCCCGGACGTGATCCGGGGTGCCCGAAGGGGCGGATGAGGGGGTTTCGAGGCATGCTCGAATGCCAGCGGGCCAGTCACCGGCATCGGGCGCGTGGAGAGACCCCCTCACCCTGCTTTTCCGCTGAACGCAGAAAAGCTGTCCCTCTCCCAAGGGGGGGAGAGGGGTGGGTGGCGCCCGGCCCGCCAGAAGCTAAGCCTATAGGCGCTATTGGACACCGCACTAGCGATCCGCGCTAGGGATAGGGCCTGATCGACAAGCATGGTCCCGGCCCGGCGCGACATGGCTATTTTCTTCTACCGCCTCGGTTTTCTGGCTCTTCTGCTGGCTGGCTGGACGCTGGCGGCCGATCTCGTACCGCGCAATCTCATCCCCACGCCGCTGACCACGCTGGCGGCGGCGCAGCGGCTGTTCGGCGAGGCGCGGCTGTGGGTCGCCATCGGCGACAGCCTCACCGTCTACGGGCTGGGCTTTGCGCTGGCGGCGGCGGTGGCGGTGCCGCTGGGGGTGGTGATGGGCGGCTTCCGGCCGCTGGGCAAGACGCTCGACGTCTATGTCAACGCGCTGGCCGCGACGCCGCGCGTCGCCTTCATCCCGCTGATCATCGTGCTGCTGGGCCTCGGGGTGCAGGCCAAGGTCTTCATCGTCTTTCTCGGCGCCGCCATGCCGATCCTGCTCAACACCTATGCGGGCGTCTTGTCGTCCAACGACGAACTGGTGGAAATGGCCCGCTCGGTGGGCGCCAGCCGCTGGCGCATCTTTACCCGCATCACCATCCCCAGTGCCGTGCCCTTCATCGTGGTGGGGCTGCGCATCGGCGCCACCATCGGGCTCATCAATACGGTCGTGGCCGAACTCTATACCGCCGTGCGGGGCCTCGGCGGGTTGCTCGCCATCTACGGCAACACGTTCCGCATGGCCGAATATTTCGTCATCGTGCTGATCCTCGCCACCGTGGGCGGCGTGGTCACCGAAATCCTGCGCCACCTGGCCAACCGCCTCGAACGCTGGCGGGGCGCCGGCCAGGCCTGAACACCAGCTCCTCAGGAGGGACCCCATGAAAACCTCGAAACACCCCATCCGCCGCGCGCTGCTCGCCCTTATGCTGCCGGCCCTTGCCGCGCTCGCGCTCGTGCAGCCGGCGACGGCGGCACCCTTCCGGCTGATCCTCACCCATCTCGAGCCGCCGCTGGTGCCCAATTCGGTCACGGATCTGGCGCTGGAGCAGGGCTATTTCGACGCCGAGGGCGTCGAGGTGGAACTGGTGCGGGTCGAGCAGACCCCCTCGGCCCTGCAGGCGCTGGCCGCCGGCGAGGGCGAGATGGCCAATGTCAGCGTCGACGGCCTGCTCCTGCTGGTGGCGCAGGGCGCCGACGACCTGAAGGCGGTGATTTCCCCCAACAAATCCCTGCCCTATGTCATCGTGGCCCGCGACGACATCGCCGAGGTGGCCGATCTCGCCGGCCGGCGTTTTGGCGTCGGCCGCGTCGGCAGCCTCGATCATTCGCTCTCCATGAAGGTGCTGGCCAGCAAGGATATCGACGTCGAGGCGCTGGAAATACTGGCCATCGGCCAGCCCAATGTGCGGGCGCAGGCGCTGATCGCCGGGCAGATCGACGCCACCACCATGTCGATCGGCGCCTGGATGGCGGTGCCCGACAAGACCGGCTATCACGTGCTCATCGACCAGGAGGCCTATTATGCCGCCGCGCCGGTGGTCAACAAGGTCAATGTCGTCACCCAAAAAGTGCTCGACGAGCGCGGCGACGAGGTGCAGCGGGTGATCCGCGCCCTCATCCGCATTTCCCGCGATTTCGCCGCCGATCCCGCCGCCTGGGCCACCGCCATGGTGCCCTACGCGCCCAATACCGACGAGGCGGGGCTGGCCGAGCTGGCCGCCAGCTTCGCCGGCAGCTGGAGCGTCAATGGCGGCATGAACCGGACCGACCTGCAATATACGCAGGACTGGCTCTATTCGACCGAGGATTTTGCCGAGGTCACCCCGGTCACGCTCGAGCAATGGGTGGACTTCGGCCCGGTTGACGCGGTACTCGCCGCTATCGGGACGGTCGCCGGCGACGCGGCCGACCGCTGAAGCGTGGTGCAGCGAAGGGGATAGATCATCTCGGACCCATCATCCGGCCCCGCCGCTGCCATTGCGCTCGCCGGCGTCACGGCGGCCTTCCGCTCCGCCCGCCGCGGAGAGGAGATCGTGGCGCTGCGCGACGTCGACCTCAGCGTGCCCGAGGGGCTGTTCGTGAGCCTGCTCGGGCCGTCGGGCTGCGGCAAGACCACGCTGCTGCGGCTGATCGACGGCCTGCTGGCCCCGCAGGCGGGCACCATCCGCGTGCTGGGGCAGCCGCCCCGCCCCGGCCCGGCCATGGGCTTCGTCTTCCAGTCGTTCCGGCTCATTCCCTGGCTGACCGTCGCCGCCAATGTCGATTTTCCGCTGGGCGAGATGGGACTGTCGCGGGCCGAGCGGGCCGAGCGCGTCGCCGCGCAGCTCGAAATCGTCGGGCTGACGCGTTTTCGCGATGCCTATCCCGATGAATTGTCGGGCGGCATGAAGCAGCGCGCCGCCCTCGCCCGCGCCCTCGTCACCCGGCCGCGGGTGCTGCTCATGGACGAGCCGTTCGCCAGCATCGACGCGCAGACGCGCGAGCTCATGCAGATGGAGCTGATGCGCATCTGGGGCCAGCAGCAGGCCACCGTGCTGTTCGTCACCCACAGCGTCGACGAGGCCATCGTGCTGTCCGACCGCATCGTGCTCATGGGGCCGCGCCCGGGGCGGATCGTGGAGACGCTGGAAGTCGACCTCGACCGGCCGCGCTGGGCCTATGACGCGCGGGCGGACGCGCGCTACGTCAAGCTGCGCGCTTACCTCTCGGCGCGCATGCGCGAACTGGTGCTATCCGACCCGCAATCGGACTTCTACCGGCCGCCCGCCTGAGGCGCACGGCCCGAAAGTTTGACGCAATTCGTGTCCGGGCCCGCCGTTGACGAGGCCCGTTAACCGGGCTTACGCTGGCGCTGCGGCTAGCCTGCGATTTCGTGCCGGCTCCGGGAGCTGGCCAACCCGTGATCGTGCAAGGCGTTAGCGCATATTTTGAGGAGGCGTTTTCATGAAGAGTAGAGCCAGGTTACCATCGATCGTTTCGATCGCGGTGTCGTTGACGACACTGCTGGCCGCGCAGGCAGTTACGGCCCAGGACAATCCGATCGACAGTCTTACGCCGGTCACCGACGAGATGCTGCTCAACCCGCCCGACGGCGACTGGTTGATGTGGCGGCGCACCTATAATGGCTGGGGCTACAGCCCGCTCGATGAAATCAACAAGGAGAATGTCGGCGACCTGAAACTGGTCTGGTCCTGGGGCATGACCCCCGGCGGCCGCACCCAGGAGACCCCGCTGGTGCATGACGGCGTCATGTATATCCAGAACTCCACCCACCTCATCCAGGCGCTCGATGCGGCCACCGGCGACCTGATCTGGGAATATCAGTACGACCTGCCCGACGACGTCTCGCCCAGCGGCGAGCGCAGCAAGGCAATCTATGGCGACAAGCTGATCATCGCCACGCGCGATGCGCATATCATCGCGCTCGACACCAAGACCGGCAAGCTGGTCTGGGACCAGCAGGTCGCCGACTACAAGAAGGGCTTTGCCTATTCGAGCGGGCCCCTGGTCGCCAATGGCGTCGTGGTGCAGGGCATGACCAACTGCAGCAATGCCCAGCCGGGCGGCTGCTTCTATACCGGTCATGACGTCGAGACCGGCGCCGAGTTGTGGCGCTTCAACACCATTGCCCGCGGCGACACGCCCGAGGGCAATAGCTGGAACGGCCTGCCGCTGGAAAGCCGTCACGGCGCTTCGGCCTGGATCACCGGTTCCTACGATCCGGACCAGAACCTGATCTTCGCCGGCGTCGGCCAGCCCTATCCGTGGATCGCCGAAATCAGCGGCCTTCTGCCGGAAAGCTCGGACCCGAACGTCACCAATGATGCGCTCTATACCGACTCGACGCTCGCCATCGATCCCAAGACGGGCGACCTGAAATGGTACCACCAGTACCTGCCCAACGACTCGCTCGATCTCGACTACGTCTATGAGCGCCTGCTCATCGACCTGCCGTTCAAGGGCGAGGACCGGCAGATGGTGGTGACGACCGGTAAGCTCGGCATCATCGAGGCGCTCGACCGCACCACCGGCGAGTGGCTCTGGGCCAAGGAGACCGTGCCGCAGAACGTGGTGCAGTCGATCGACCCGGTGACCGGCGAAAAGACCATCAACCCCGACGTGATCCCGCGGATCGGCGAGACCACCTTCAACTGCCCGGCCGACCCGGGCGGTCGTGCCTGGCAGGCGACGGCTTACAGCCCGAGGACCGAGACGCTCTATCTGCCTCTGGTCGAGTTCTGCTCGAACACCACCCCGCAGCCGCTCGATCCGGGTACCATCTATACGAGCGGCGGCCTGGCGGTCTTCTCCCGCGTGCCGACGCCCGACAGCGATGGCAATTACGGGCGCGTCGACGCGATCAAGATGACCGACCAGTCCACGGTCTGGTCGCACCGCCAGTATGCGCCGGTCACCAGCGCCACCCTGCCCACCGCCGGTGGCGTGGTGTTCGTGGGGACGCTCGACCGCAAGCTGCTGGCGTTCGACGACGAAACCGGTGACATCCTGTGGGAGAGCGGCAAGCTGAACAACTCGCTTGAATCCTTCCCGATCACCTATGAGGCTGACGGCAAGCAATATGTCGCCATCGTCACCAACTGGGCCTCTGGCCTCGGGCGTCTGCAATCGCTGACCCCCGACATCAAGCTGCCGCCCAACAACCCCGCGGCGGTCTACGTGTTCGCGCTGCCCGATTCCGATTGATCGGCTGAGCGAAACCGGTAACCCTGCCCGGGCGGACCTGGATTTTTCCAGTCCGCCCGGCGCATTTTGGAAGAGACCATCCTTGCATCCGAACCCGGCATTCCCGTTTCCGGCGCGGCATTTCCTGATGCTGGCGCTGGCCCTTTCCCTGTCCCTCCTGGTGCTGTGGGGCGGCCCGGCCCGGGCGCAGGGGGAGCCGGAATTCTACGATATTCCCTATGCGGAAGGGCAGTGGAACATCGGCCGGCGGTTCGATGAATCGCAATTGCGCTACTGCATCGACAAGCGCGACGCCGATTGGGAACTGGCCGGCGCCATCGCCGACGCCATCGCCGGCGCCCTGCTGCTCGAACCGCAACGCTACGTGGTGGAAAGCGATATCGTGCAGGAGGACATCACCCGCGTCTACGCGCTGCTGCTCGAGCATTGCGACATGCATATGGGGTTCAAGCTGATCCCGGAGGGCTATGCGCCCTGGGCCACGCTGACGCGGGCCTATTACGACACCGACTATGTGTTCGTCACCGCCGATCCCGACCTCGAGGCGCTGGCCGACCTGGCGCCGGGCCGGCCCATCGGCGCGACCATCGGCACCGCCGCCCATATCCGGCTGGCCTCCTATCTCACCGCCCTGCCGGCCGACAGGCGCTGGCCGACTTTTCCCATGGGCACCAACGACCTGGCCCTCGAATCGCTGCTCAACGGCACCGTCGACGTGGCGCTGGTGTGGGCGCCGGTATTGTGGGCCAAGCAGCGGCAGGACCCCGCCTATGCCGATCTGCGCGTCATCGACCCGCGTCCCCTGCCGCCAACGACAGTCGGCGTCGGCGCCATGCTGCTCTCCAACGAGACTTTTCTGCGCAGCGCCCTCGACCAGGCGATTGCCGCGCTGGAGGCCGATGGCAGCATAGCGGCGCTCCTCACGCAGTTCGACTTTCCGGCCCGCGCCGCGCCATGACCGCCCCCGCCTCTCCAACTCCCGCCGTCATCCGGCTCGATGGCGTCAGCAAGCGCTACGGGCGCACCCTGGCGCTGGATGGCGTCAGCCTCGAAGTCGAGAACCGCGAGTTGTTCGCGCTGCTCGGCCCCAATGGCGCGGGCAAGACCACGCTGATGCACATCCTGTGCACCCTGTTGCGGCCCGATGGCGGCAGCGCCGAGATCGCCGGCCATGACGTGGTGCGGGCGCCGCTGGCGGCGCGTAGCCATCTCGGCATCATCTTTCAGGAACCCAGCCTCGACGACCGGCTGACCGTGTGGGAAAATCTCAACCTGCACGGGCTGGTGTTCGGCGTGCCGCGCGCCCTGCGCCGGCGGCGCATTGCCGAGATGCTGGCGCTGGTCGAGCTGGAGGACTGGGCCGACAAGCCGGCGCGCACCCTTTCGTCGGGGATGAAGCGGCGGCTGGAGATCGCCCGGGCGCTGCTGCACGATTCGGAAATCCTGCTGCTCGACGAACCCACGGTGGGGCTCGACGCGCAGACCCGCGAGCGCATCTGGGCCTATATCCGGCGCTTGCAGGCCGAGCGCGGGCTCACCGTCGTCGTCACCACCCACTATATCGAGGAAGTGGAGGGGTGCGACCGCGTCTGCATCATCGACCGGGGCAAGGTGCTGGCCATCGATACGCCGCATGCCCTGCGCCACGCCCACGGCCAGCAATGGCTGCGGGTGACGCCGCGCGAGGCGGCCGACCGCGCCGCCATGCTGGAGCGCTTTGCCGACCGGCTGCTGCGCGAGGACGGGGCGGAACTCGTCTTCCGCTCCGACGACGCCTTTGCCGAAAGCTTTCTCGGCGCTTTCGGCACCCGCATCCGCACCCTTGCCAACGAGGTACCGAGCCTCGAATCGGCATTCCTGACGCTGACCGGGCGCGACCTGCGCGATCAGGGCGCGGGTCCGCGCGAGCGCACGGCGGCCTTCGGGCGCCGGGGAGGAGAACACACCAGATGAGCGATCCCGTCCCCCTCGCCGGCCCGTCGCGCCGCTCCTGGCTGCTGGTGCAGCTGGGCGGGCTTTACGGCCTGTGGCTGCGCGAGGTGATGCGCGCCATGCGCGACCGTGGCCAGCTGATCGGCGGCGTCAGCCGCCCGATCCTGTGGGTGCTGATCCTGGGCATCGGGCTCAATCCCTATTTCCGCGGCGAGGTCTACGGGGCCGTCACCTTCGTCGTGCCCTTCACCTATCTGCAATTCATCTTTCCTGCCGTCATCGCCCTCAACATCATGTTCACTTCGGTGCAGTCGGCCATTTCGGTGATCTGGGACCGGGAATTCGGCTTTCTGCGCGAGGTGCTGGTCTCGCCGCTGTCGCGCGCGACCATCCTGCTGGGCAAGATCCTGGGCGGCACCACCGTGGCGGTGCTGCATGGGTGCCTCGTGCTCGTTCTGGCGCGCTTCGCCGATGTGCCGCTGACCTGGGGCGACGTGTTCCGGGCGCTGGGCCTCATGGCCATGCTGGCCTTTGCGCTCACCTGCCTCGGCGTCGTCATCGCCAACCGCATCCGCACCTTCGAGGGTTTCGGCGTTTTTTCCAACGCCGTCATCCTGCCGCTCTATTTCACCTCCAGCTCGATCTTCCCGCTCGATCCCGCCCTGTCGCAGGCGCAGACGCGGGTGGTCTATCCCGACTGGCTGGTGACCATCGTCGAATGGAACCCGCTCACCTACGCCATCGACGCGCTGCGCGGCACGCTGATCGGCTATTATCAGTTCTCCCCCGCCATCGGCATCACCGTGATGGGCGTGGCCGGCGTCGCGCTGTTCGTCATCGCGCTTTACGACTTCCGCCGGGCGTGAGGCGGGCATGCCAGATTTCCGTCGCCTCATTCGCGATTTCGGGGGCATCGTCCTCATCCTCGCGCTGCTGTTCGCCGTAACGCTGCTGCCGCCCGATACGTCGCTGCGCGATGTCGAGGCCGGCGCGGCGCTCAAGGCCTGCGTGCCGCCGCTTTATCCGCCGCTCGTCACCGGCGATCCGGAGCGGCCCGGCGTCGACATCGAATTGCTGCAGGCGCTGGCCGGGCGGCTCGGGCTGGGGCTGACGCTGAGCCAAAACCCGGCCATGGGCCGCGACTTCAACCCGCGCAACTGGGGCCTCAACCGGGCGCAATGCCAGGTCATCGCCGGGGGCGTGGTGGATTCGGCGCAGACTCGTTCCTTCCTCTCCACCGGCCCCGCCTATGCCCAGACCGGCTGGGCCATCATCGCGCCGGCGCCGCTGGCGTCGCTGGCCGGCCATGAGGTCGGCGCGCTGACGCTGGTCTCCGGGCTCGACCGGATCGGGCTTTCCGGCTTCCTGCGCGCCGAAGGCGCCAGCACCCGCGTCGTCACCAGCGCCGAGGCGCTGGTCGCCGGCATTGCCGAGGGCACGTTCGACGCCGGCGTCACCGAGGCCATGCTGGCCGGCAAGCTGGCCGCCGACAATGGCTGGAGCGTCGACTGGGCCTCGCCCACGCTGGCGCGCTACCATCTGGTGTTCGGGCTGTGGAAGGGCGACCTCACCCTCAAGCGCGCCGTCGACGCGGCGTTCGCCGACATGGCCGCCGACGGCACCATCGCCGCCATCCTCGAGCGCTACGGCGTCGTCCCCATCGGCGCCGAGCCGCGTTAACCCACGGCCAGTTCGGGGCCGAGCAGCAGCGGCGCCACCAGCCCGTAGAGCGGCAGCAGCAGCGCGCGGATGACGCCCAGCAGCGCCAGCAGCGCCAGGGCGAGGCCGAGGAGCGGCCCCGCGAGCTTCGGCAGGCGGATGCCCAGCGCCGCCAGCAGGTGCGCCCCGGCCAGCGGCGGCAGCGGCAGCAGCGAAAACAGCGCCATCCAGACGCAGAGCCGCGCCGCCACGCGCAGGAAGGCCGCCACGGTCAGCCCGGCGGTATAGGGCAGCAGCGAGAGCGCCGGCAGGACCAGCAGCGGCAGCAGATAGCCGACGAGCAGCAGCGCCGCGCTGCCGGCGAGGACCGCGATGACCAGTCCCCAGCGGCCAGGTCGCAGCTGCGCCGCCTCGATCGCCACCGGCCGGCCCCAGCCGAAGCCGGTCGCCATGATGGCGCACAGTCCCAGCAGGTCGACATGCGGCAGCGGATTGAGCGTCAGCCGCCCGTCATAGCGCGGCCCTCTGTCGCCGAGCAGCACGGCGGTGGCGGCAAGGGCCAGCCCGTGCACCAGCGCGATGATGAGCCCGGCAAGGAACCGCAGCACCACCAGGTTGAGGGTCAGCTCCGAGCCGAGCACGGCAGTCTCGGGCGGGCGCGGCCGCGGGCGGCAGGTGCGCTCACTTCTCCATGGTCAGTTCGTAGAGAGCGTCGACGTCGGAGGGCAGCTCGGCCCCCGGCTGGAAGCCGTTGCGCTTGAGGATGAAGGCCATGAGATCGGCATAATTGCTCGGCGAATAGCGGCCCGGCGCGTTGGGCGGCATAGTGCTGGACATGACGTCGAACAGCACGCCGGCCGGCGAGCCTTCGGCGTATTTCTGCTCGAAGCTCAGGCCGCGCAGCGGCGGACCGCCCAGCAGGCCACCCCGCAGATCGTCGCCATGGCATTCGGCGCAGTTTTCCTTGAACCGCTTCTCGCCGCGATCCGCCTGGTCGGGTGCGTAGGAGACCAGGGTTTCGGCCTGGGCGACGAGGATACGCTCGGGCTGCGGCCCGGCCGGCGCCGTCTGCGGCAGGCCCGCTTGCGGCACGAAGGCGGCAAGCACGACCCATGCGCCGGCGGCCAGTCCTGCGGCCAGCGCCGCCCTGCCCGTCGCGCGTCCGGTATGAAATTTCATCAATGGCTCCTTTCAAAACAATCGCCGCCGGCCGGTCCGCAACGGCCCGGCCTGAAATGGCGGCAAGCTTACAGCCGCCCTCCTGCGGTGTCGATTGGGACGCGCCGTTTTGTTACCCGGAGAAAACCCGGCGGGCGAACCGGCTCAGACCGGGCCGTGCACCCGCAGCACACCGGCGTCGAAATGGCCGTCGATGCGATAGACGGCGGCGAGGCGCTGCGGGGTGAGCACGGTTTCGAGCGGCCCCTGCTCCAGCAGCCGGCCATGGTCGAGCAGCAGCGCCTCGTCGCAATAGCGGGCCGCGAGGGTAATGTCGTGGAACGAGGCCAGCACGGTGCGGCCGCGGCGGCGGATGGCGTCGAGCAGCCGATACTGGAAATGCAGGTCCAGATGGTTGTGCGGCTCGTCCAGCAGGTACAGTTCGGGGTCGAGCGCCAGCAACTGGCCGAAGAACAGCCGTTGCTGCTCGCCGCCCGACAGGCGCGCCGCGTCGTCGTCGGCGCGGTCGGCAAGGCCGATTGTCGCCAGCGCCGCGGCGGTGCGCGCCGCCGCATCCGCCGGCGCGAGGCGCAGGGGCAAGAGGCCCAGCCGGATGACTTCACCGAGGCTGAGGCCGGCAAGGCTCACCGGCTCCTGCACCAGCGCGCCGACCCGCGCGGCATAGGCGCGGCGCCCGATCGTGCCGATATCGCGCCCGGCGAAGCGGATGCTGCCGCCGCTGGCGCGCTCGGCCCGGTAGAGCAGGCGCAGCAGGCTGGACTTGCCCGCCCCGTTGGGGCCGATAAGGCCGTAGAAGCGCCCCGGCCGGAGCGCGAAGCCGACCCCCTGCAGCAGGGCCTTGCCCTCCTTGCGCAGCAGCAGGTCATCGACGGTGAGCAGGGGTTCAGATGCCATGGCGGACCCGGCGCAGGATGAGGATGAAGGGCGGGGCGGCGAACAAGGCGAGCAGCACGCCGAGCGGCAGTTCCTGCGGCGCCAGCACGATGCGGCACAGCAAATCCACCAGCACCAGCACGATGGCGCCGAGCAGCAGCGCCAGCGGGATCAGCCGGCGATGCGTCGCCCCGATCAGCAGCCGCGCCATATGCGGCACGATGAGCCCGACAAAGCCGACAATGCCGGCGCCGGCCACCGACAGGCCGGTCAGCAGCGCCGCGGCGGTGAAAAAGCCGCTGCGCAGCCAGGAGACCGGCACGCCCAGCGCGGCGGCGCGCTCATCGCCCAGCAGCACCGCGTCGAGCATGGGCGAAAAGCGCAGCGACACGAGGGCGACGAGCGGCAGCGCCACGGCCAGCGGCAGCAGATCGCGCCAGACGGTGCCGGCGGCCGAGCCCATCAGCCATTGCAGGGCGGCGCGGGTGGCGTGCGGATCGGCGATATGCAGGAAAAACGCCGACACCGACTGGAAGAACAGCGACACGGCGATGCCGGCCAGGATCAGCACCAGCCGGTCGAGGCCACGCGCCGGGCTGAAGGCCAGCCCCAGCGTGACGAGGAAGGCCAGCATGGCGCCGGCAAAGGCCAGCAGCGGCAGGCCGATGCTGGCGACGAAAGCGGCGGGCAGCCAGACGATGGCGGCGGTGGCCACGGCCGAGGCGCCCGAGGACAGCCCCAGCAGATAGGGGTCGGCCAGCGGGTTGCGCAGCAGCGCCTGCATCAGCACGCCCGACAGCGCCAGCGCCGCCCCCACCAGCGCCACCATGAGGACACGCGGCAGCCGCCACTCCCAGATGATCAGCATCAGGTGCCGCTCCGCCCCCGGCAGGCGCAGCAGCGCCTCGAGCCGGGCGCCCCAGGAGAGCTCGGCCGTCCCCCAATAGACGCCGGCCAGCCCCGCCAGCAGCAGGGCGAGGCCGGCGAGAACCAGGAGCAGGACGGGCTTGCCGCGCCTTGCCGTCACTGCCCGAGCGCCGCCAGGTCGGCGCCCAGCCCTTCCACGCCCTCGATGAAGCGCACGCCGAGCACGGTGGCCGAGAACGGCACGGTGACGAAGCGCTCATGACGAACGGCGTCGAGCTCCGAGAGCACCGGATCGGCCTTGAGATAGGCGATCTTTTCCGCCGCGGTCGACCATTCGGCGTCGACCAGCACGATGACGTCCGGCGCGCCGGTCACCACCGCTTCCCAGGCGAGGTCGGCCCAGCGGCCTTCCACCTCGGCGGCAATGTTGGTGAGCCCGACCGCGTCGAGCAGCAGGCCGGGGGCGCCGCAGCAGCCGGCCGAGAAGGCGGTTTCGGTGCCCGAATCGTAGAGGAAGGCGCGGCGGCCCTGGCCGGGATCGGCATCGGCAACGGCGTCGAGCCGGCTCCTGATGTCGTCGGCCACCGCCGCCGCCCGGTCCTCGACGCCGAACAGCGCGCCGATCCGCTCCAGGTCGGTGAATAGCGGCGCGGTGGTCAGCTTCACGTCGGCCGGGTGCAGATTGCGGCATTCGACATTGACCAGATAGGTGCCGATGCCGAGCGCGTTCCATTCCTCCTGGCTGCCCAGCGCCTTTTCGCCGAAGGCGGAATTGAAGCCGGCAAAGAGGAAATCGGGGTTTTGCGCCAGCACCACTTCGCGCGCCGGATATTGTTCGGCCAGCACCGGCACACTGTCATAGGCGGCCTGCCAGCGCGCCGGGATGGCGTCGTCGAGATAGGCGGTGCCGACCAGCTGCCCTTCGAGCCCCAGCGCCAGCATGATCTCGGTGGCCTGCTGGTTGAGCGTGATGACGCGGCTGGGCGCCGTTGTGAAGCTGGAGACGGTCTCGCAGCTTTCGATCTGCCGGTCCTGGGCCAGGGTTGGCGTAGCGGCCAGCAGCAGGCCGGCGGCGGCGGCGAACAGGGGAAGGGTCTTCATGATGGGTGTACCTCGTGGATGGTCAGTTCGGGCAGCGGCTCGCCCGCTGCCAGGGCGGTCGCGAAGCGGGCGACATCCGCATGGCTTGCCAGTCGATACCAGCGGCCGGCGGGATAGACCGCGATGGTCGGTCCCTGATTGCAGGGAAACAGGCACCCGGTGAGGGTGATGAGGCAGTCGTCGTGGATGCCGGCGCGGCGCAGTTCGGCGTCGAGCGCCTGCCGCACGCTGCCGGCCTCGCGAAAAGTGCAGCGCGGCCCGGTGCAGACGAGCAAATGGTGGCGGAAGGGCGGCGGCTCCTGCCAGCCGGGATTGGTGATGCAGGCTCCTTCCGGCGCCAGCACCCGCGCCTGCGGCGCGCCGGCCCGCGCCGCCTCGGCCACGCGCGCCAGTATATCCGCGTTTTCGACCTGATCGGCGGCCAGCGCCAGCGTCACCGTGCCGGGCGGCTGCCGCGCCAGCCAATAGGCCAGCGCCCCGGGCAGCCAGGCGGCAAGGCTGTCGGAAAAGGGCAGGCCCACCGGCTGCACCAGAATGGCGCGGGCGCCGGCGCCGGCCAGCGCGTCGAGGGCTTCCATCGGCCCCGGCCCGGTGCCTTCGAGGCGCGCCACGCCCGCCGGCAGCGGCGAGGCGGCGGTCAGGCCGGCGCTGAGGGCGCGCAGCCGCCGGGCGCTGAGATAGGGCTGGCTGACCAGATAGAGAATGGCGTCAGGGTGCACGCGCTCCCCTCCCCCGAAGGGAAGGCAGCCAGCGGCTTTGCGGCACTCGGCCCGTGCGAAAACCCATATGCGCCCCCTGCCGGGGCACCTCGCCCGGCTTCATGGTCTTGCGCTTGCGGCAGGTCTCCTGGCTCGCGGCTCGAATGCGCTCCCGCTCCTTCCCGGCCCGGTGGGGCCAGTGGTGCGTGCGGGATCGCTCGCCGCTTACAGTTGCGAGGGCAGCCCCGGACTTGGCCCCTGATGGGTAATCCGCACCGGTGTTCCCTTTTCATCCGCGTCTGGTTGCGGAACCGAAAGCGCCTGACAGATGGCACGGGGCGGCGCGGCTGGCAAGCCTCGGGCCCGGGCACCGGCGCGCCCGTGCCCCTGTCATCATGTCGCGGGAAACAGGCGCCAGCGCTTCGGGCGGAAGGCCAGTTGCGTGCGCTCGCCGGCGGGATGGTCGAAGGGCAGGTCGATTTCCACCCGGTGCGCCGCGCCGCCGATATCGAGTTCCACCCGCCGCGTGCCGCCCACCCGGCGGCTGCCCGCCACCACGCCCGACAGCGCCGCGCCGTCTTCCACCAGCTCGATGTCGTGCGGCCGGAAAAACAGGCGCGCGTCGCCCTGTTTTTCCGGCGCGGCGATGCCGATGGGCCGATCGCCCAGCCAGACGTCGCCCCGCTCGACATTGACCGGTAGCTGGCTCGATTCGCCGATGAAGCCGAAGACGAAGGGCGAAGCCGGGTGGTCGTAGACGCTGTCGGGCGTCCCCACCTGCTCGATCCGCCCCTGGCTCATGACGCAGAGCCGGTCGGCCAGCTCCAGCGCTTCCTCCTGGTCGTGGGTGACGAAGACCGTGGTGTGGCCGGTATGGTCGTGGATATCGCGCAGCCATTTGCGCAGTTCGCGCCGCACCTGCGCGTCGAGCGCCCCGAACGGCTCGTCCAGCAGCAGCACTTTCGGCTCAATGGCCAGCGCCCGGGCCAGCGCCACGCGCTGCCGCTGCCCGCCCGAAAGCTGGTTGGGGTAGCGCTTTTCCAGCCCCGGCAATTGCACCAGCTCCAGCAGCTCGCGCGCCCGGCGGCGGATTTCGCCGGCCGGCGGTCGCGTCGCACGGGGCCGCACCTTGAGGCCGAAGGCGACGTTTTCCAGAATGGTCATGTGCCGGAAGAGCGCATAGTGCTGGAAGACGAAGCCGATATTGCGCGCCTGCACGCTTTTTTCCGAAGCGTCCTCGTCGCCGAAGAAGATGCGGCCGGCGGTGGGGCGCTCCAGCCCGGCGATGAGGCGCAACAGCGTGGTCTTGCCCGAACCCGAGGGCCCCAGCAGCGCAATCAGCTCCCCCGAGCCGATGTCCAGCGACACGTCGTGCAGCGCCGCGAACCGGTCGAACTCCTTGCGGACATGGTCTACGCGTACGTCCATGGTCATCCTTTTCAATGCCCGCCACCGGTAGCGGCCAACTCGTCGCCGAACCGCCATTCCAGGGCGGTCTTCAGCACCAGGGTCAGCAGCGCCAGCAGGGCCAACAGCGAAGCCAGCGCGAAGGCGGCCGTGGCCTGGTACTCGTTATAGAACATTTCCACCTGCAGGGGCATCGTCGTCGTCTGCCCCCTGATCTTGCCCGACACCACCGCGACGGCGCCGAATTCGCCCATGGCGCGGGCATTGCACAGCAGCACGCCGTAGAGCAGCCCCCATTTGATATTGGGCAGCGTCACCCGCCAGAAGGTCTGCCAGCCCGAGGCGCCCAGCGACAGCGCCGCCTCCTCGTCGCCCGTGCCCTGGTCCTGCATCAGCGGGATCAATTCGCGCGCCACGAACGGGAAGGTCACGAAGATGGTGGCCAGCACGATCCCGGGCACGGCAAAGAGGATTTCGATGCCGTAGGCCCGCAGCCACGGGCCGAGCAGGCTGCCGCTGCCGAACAGCAGCACGTAGACGAGGCCGGAAATGACCGGCGACACCGAGAACGGCAGGTCGATGAGCGTGGTGAGGAAGGCCTTGCCCTTGAACTCGAACTTGGCGATGGCCCAGGAGGCGCAGACGCCGAACACCACGTTGAGCGGCACGGCGATGGCCGCGATGAGCAGGGTGAGCCGGATGGCCGCCTGCGCGTCGGGCTGGCGCAGCGCGTCGAGATAGGCGCCCAGCCCCTGCCGCAGCGCCTCGGAAAACACCGCCGCCAATGGCAATACGAGGAACAGGCCCATGAAGGCGACGCCCAGCGCGATCAGCGCCCAGCGCACGCCGGGCGGTTCGCTGACGGGCGATACCGGGCGGTGGGGTCTAGCCGTTTTCATAGCCATATCTCCGGCGGCTCCAGGCCTGGATGAGGTTGATGAGAAGGAGCATGGCGAAGGAGATCGCCAGCATCACCGTGGCGATGACGGCGGCGCCGGCATAATTGAACTCCTCGAGGCGGATGACGATCAGCAGCGGCGCGATTTCCGAGACGAAGGGGATATTGCCGGCGATGAAGATGACCGAGCCGTATTCGCCCACCGCGCGGGCGAAGGCCAGCGCGAAGCCGGTGAGGATGGCGGGCATCAGGCCCGGCAGCAGCACCCGCCTTATGGTCTGGAAGCGGTTGGCGCCCAGCGTCGCCGCGGCTTCCTCCACCTCCCTGCCCGCCTCCTCCAGCAGCGGCTGCACGGTGCGCACCACGAAAGGCAGGCCGATGAAGATCATGGCGATGACGATGCCGGCGGGCGTATAGGCGATGCGCCAGCCAAGGCTTGCCGCGAGCTGGCCGATGAAGCCGTTGGGCGCGTAGATGGCAGTGAGCGCGATGCCGGCCACGGCGGTGGGCAGCGCAAAGGGCAGGTCGACCATGGCGTCGAACAGCCGGCGGCCGGGAAAGCGGTAGCGCACCAGCACCCAGGCGATCAGCGTGCCGAACACCACGTTGACGCCGGCGGCGATGAGGGCGGTGAGGAAGCTGGTGCGCAGGGCGGCCAGCACGCGCGGATCGAGCGCCGCCGCCCAGAAGCCGCCCCAGCCGAGGCCGGCCGAGCGCACGACCAGCGCGATCATCGGAATGAGGACGATGAGGGAGAAATAGGCAATGGTGAAGCCCAGCGTCAGCCCGAAGCCGGGAATGACGCTGGGTCGGCGAAAGCGGATCGGTCGGGCCATATTGGTCTCCGGCAACGTCTGACGCTCGATCGGCAGGCAACGGCCAGCTGCCCCCCGGCGTTCCATGACTGGGCTGATCTGGTCGGCCTGCCGGCCGGCTCGGGGAAGCCGGCCGGCGCCGGCTTACTGGGTGGGGCCGGAATAGATCTGGTCGAAGATGCCGCCATCGCCGAAATATTCGGGCTGCGCGGCGCGCCAGCCGCCGAAATCCTCGATGGTCACGAGGTTGAGGTCACCGAAGCGGGCGATATCCTCGGGCGCTGCCGCTTCCGGCCGGAACGGGCGGTAATAGTGCTTGGCCGCGATGGCCTGCCCCTCGTCCGAATAGAGATAGCCCAGATAGGCCTCCGCCAAAGCGCGCGTGCCCTTGCGGTCGACATTGCCGTCGACGATGACCACCGGCGGCTCGGCCAGGATGGAGAGCGAGGGCGTCACGATATCGAAGGCGTCGGGGCCCAGTTCCTCCAGCGCCAGATAGGCCTCGTTTTCCCAGGCCAGCAGCACGTCGCCTATGCCGCGCTGCACGAAGGTGGTGGTGGCGCCGCGGGCGCCGCTGTCGAGCACCGGCACGTGGCGGAACAGCTCGGTCACATAGGCTTTCGCCGCCGCGTCGTCGCCGCCATTGGCGGCGCGCGCCCAGGCCCAGGCGGCGAGGAAATTCCAGCGCGCCCCGCCCGAGGTTTTGGGATTGGGGGTGATGACCTCCACCCCGTCCGCGACGAGGTCGCCCCAGTCGGCGATCTGCTTGGGATTGCCCTTGCGCACCAGGAAGACGATGGTCGAGGTGTAGGGGGCGTTGTTGTTTTCCAGCGTGCCGCGCCAATCGGCGCGGATCAGCCCCGGCACCGCGTCGGCGATGGCGTTGATGTCGCTTTCGAGGGCCAGCGTCACCACGTCCGCATCCAGCCCGTCGATGACGGTGCGGGCCTGCGAGCCGGAGCCGCCATGCGTCACCTGGATGGTGACGGTGTTGCCGGTGGTCTCCTGCCAGTGGGCGCGGAACGCCTCGTTGAAGTCGCGATAGAGTTCGCGCGTCGGGTCGTAGGAAACGTTGATCAGGGTCTGCTCGTCGGCTCTTGCCTGGGCCGTGACGGCCAGACCGGCCGTCAGCGAGGCGAAGAGGGCGCCATAGGCGATAAGCTTGGCTGTGCGGTTCATTGCGAACCTCCCGATTGTGTTAGGCACACAAACCCTACCAACTCAGTCGGCATTGGAAAGGTTCAGGCTTGCCGGGTGGTGTCGAGATGAAGAAAATTTTGCCTCGCGCAGCGGGCCATAAAAAAACCCCCGCGCCGAAGCGCGGGGGGCGGCAGACGGAACCGAAGGGCCCGCTGCTCAGAGGCCCAGGGCGCTAAAGGCGGCGTCGAAACGCTCCTGAGCCTTGTTGGGAACCTTGACGGCACGGGCTTCGTCGAGATTGGGCTGGCCATCCTCGCCCACCACGATCAGGCCCACCATGCCCATGGCGAAGTGCGGGGTGCACTTGACGCCGTAGACGCCGGGCTCGTCGAAGGTGACGGTGATGGTCTCGTTGATCTTGCTCTTGAAGGCCTCGGCCCCTTCCGGGATCATGCCCTTGATGGTCTCGACGTTGTGGCCCTTGTCGGTGGGCAGGAAGGTCACGGTGTCGCCGGGCTGGATCTGCAATTCGGCCGGTTCGAACACCATGGCGCCGGCATCGCCCTTGTTGAGCATGTGAACCTCATAGTCCGCAGCCAGGGCCGGCAGGGCCAGTCCGCACAGGGCGACGATAGCGGTAAGGGTTACGGGGATCGTGCGCATCGGAACTCTCCTTCGGGAAGCGCCAGAGGTGTCGACGCCGCGGCACCTGCGCTCCATTTCTTCAGTTGTGCGGCGAACCGGTACGGAACTTTTCCGCCCGCCTTTTCCGCCGCTCCTTGGCAGGCCGACTAGACCCGTCGGGCGCCGTTCTAGGAACTACAACACCCACCGTCTTTGTTCCAGAACAAACCTGACCGAGTTGATCCAGATCAAATATCAATGCAAGTTTTTTGCATTTCAAACCAAGAGTTATTTGCTTCAAAGCAAGGAAGCCTGGCCAGGCCCGGCCTAGTGTGGCCATCGAAGGCACAGGAAAAAACTGTGCCGGGTCATGGAGAAAACAAATGACTGAGCAAGGCAAACTCTCGCGTCGGGCTTTATTCGCCGGTGTTGCGGCAATCGGCGCTACAGCCCAGTTGACGGCAATGCTCAACGCCACCGCGCAGGAGCTGGCCGCCGAGGCCCCCGCGGCCATCGACAGCCTCGAGCGCGTCAAGGTCGAGCTGGTGGCGCCGCCTTTCGTCCATGCTCACGACCAGATCGCCAAGGGCGGCCCGAAGATCGTCGAATTCACCATGACGATCGAGGAGAAGCGGCACGAAGTGGCCGACGACGCCGAAGTCTGGGCCATGACCTTCAACGGCTCGGTGCCCGGCCCGCTGATGGTGGTGCACGAGGGCGACTATGTGGAACTGACGCTGGTCAATCCCGACACCAACCTCATGCCCCACAATATCGACTTCCACGCCGCCACCGGTGCGCTGGGCGGAGGTGCCCTCACCAACGTCAACCCGGGCGAAAAGGCGATCCTGCGCTTCAAGGCCACGCGGGCCGGCGTCTTCGTCTATCACTGCGCCCCCGAGGGCATGGTGCCCTGGCACGTGGTGTCGGGCATGAACGGCGCCATCATGGTGCTGCCGCGCGACGGGCTGCGGGATCCCAAGGGGAACCTGCTCACCTATGACCGGGTCTACTATGTGGGCGAGCAGGATTTCTACATCCCCAAGGACGAGACCGGCGCCTACCAGGTCTATGAGAGCATCGCCGATTGCCACGCCGATACGCTCGAGACCATGCGCGGGCTCATCCCCAGCCACATCGTGTTCAACGGCCGGGTGGGGGCGCTCACCGGCGACAACGCCCTCAAGGCCAATGTCGGGGAAACGGTGCTGATCGTGCACTCGCAGGCCAACCGCGACACGCGGCCCCACCTGATCGGCGGCCACGGCGACTTCGTCTGGGCCACGGGCAAGTTCCACACCCCGCCCGACGTCGACCAGGAAACCTGGTTCATCCCCGGCGGCACGGCGGGGGCGGCGCTCTACACCTTCCGCCAGCCCGGCGTCTACGCCTATGTGAACCACAACCTCATCGAGGCGTTCGAGCTGGGCGCCGCCGGGCACTTCGTGGTCGAGGGTGACTGGAACGACGATCTGATGACCGCCGTGCTGGCCCCCAGCCCGATCTGACCAGGTCCCGCCCGGCCTCCCCGCGTTGCGGCGGCCGGGCGGGATCGCCGCCCCCCTGCGGGGGCCGCTTTTTCCGGAGGCTGACATGACTGCCCTGGCGCTGCCCTTCAAGGAAATTGCCGGCATCGCGCTTCCCGCCACCCTGCTCGCCGTGGCGCTGGGCGCCGTCGCCTGGCAGGTGCTGCCGCCTATTTTCCGGCCCGCCGCCGGCTTTCCGGCGCCCGAGACGGTGACGCTGCCGCCCGGCGAGATCGCCTATCGCGCCGAGGGGCAGTTCTTTTTCGGCACCACGCCGATCGACGCGCCCAAGCTCGCGGCCCGCATCGAGGCGCCGCTCACCATCATGAAATACCAGGTCAGCGCCGCCGACTACGCCGCCTGCGTCAGCGACGGCGCCTGCCGGCCGGCGGCGCCCGCCACGCTGGGCGTCGGCGACGTGCCGGCCACCGGCGTCAACTTTCAGGACGCAGAGGACTATGCCGGCTGGCTCAGCGCCCGCACCGGCGCGGTCTGGACCCTGCCCACCGACCGGCAATGGGCCTATGCCGCCGGCAGCCGCTACGCCGACGACGCGCTGGGGCTGGTCGACGACCCCACCAACCCCGCGCTGCGCTGGCTGGCCGACTACCGCGAGGAGGCCAATCGCCTGCGCGCCGCCGACCCCATGCCCCGGCCGCTGGGCAGTTTCGGCGAGAACGAGAACGGCATCGCCGATCTTGCCGGCAATGTCTGGGAATGGACCGATACCTGCCACCGGCGCGTGCACGTCGACGCGGCCGGCGCGGTGCTCAGCGAGCAGCCCGCCTGCACCGTGCGGGTGCTGGAAGGCAAGCACCGCGCCTCGGTGAGCTATTTCATCCGCGACGCGCGCAGCGGCGGCTGCTCGGTCGGCGTGCCGCCCGACAATCTGGGCTTCCGGCTGGTGCGCCAGCCGCCCTGGCACGAGCGCCTGCTGGCCCGTTTCGGGCTCTAGCGCCGCCGCATGCGGCCGATTAGCCGATTTCGCCCCTGCCGGTTTTGCTGTAAGAGCGCAGCAGCAACCAGAAAAGGGGGCGGAATTGGCCGATATCGACCGCAGCCTCGTTCGCGCGCTGCCGCTGTTCACCCGCATGAGCGACGACGAGCTCGATCGCCTGCTGGCCCGTTCCAGCATCCGGCGGGTGCCGATCGGGGAAGCGGTGTTCGAGCAGGGCCAGAAGGCCACCCAGTTCTTCCTGCTCCTGCACGGCCGGCTCAAGGTGATGCAGGTCACCCCCGACGGCCAGCAGATCATCGTGCGCGTGGTCAATCCGGGCGATTTGTTCGGCTTCGCCCAGGCGCTGCAACGCACCGACTATCCCGGCACCCCGGTCGCGGCGGCCGAAAGCATCGTCGTGTGCTGGCCCAACGACGTCTGGCAGGACGTGGTGGCGCAGAACCCGCACATCGCCGTCAACGCCATGCAGACCATCGGCCAGCGCCTGCAGGAAGCCCATACCCGCATCCGCGAAATGTCCACCGAGGAAGTGGAGCGCCGCGTCGCCCACGCCGTGCTGCGCCTCATCGACCAGGCCGGCAAGCAGGAAGCGGACGGCGTGCGCATCGATTTCCTGCTCAGCCGGCAGGACGTCGCCGAAATGACCGGCACCACGCTGCACACCGTCTCGCGCCTGTTCAGCGCCTGGGAATCGCAGGGCATCGTCAAGGGCGGCCGCCAAAAACTCCTCGTCCGCGACCGCGCCCGCCTCGAAGCCCTCGCCGAAGGCCTGCGCGACTGAAGCAGCTTGCGTTCGTGACGCATTTCACGCTCCCACCCCACCGTGTCATTCCCGCGAAAGCGGGAACCTCCGTTATCCCTTTCCAGAACCAAACAGAGGTCCCCGCTTTCGCGGGGATGACAGCGTGGTGGGCTTTGGCTTGGGGGCTTTCACACCCCCCGACGCTGCCCGCGGGCCTGACCCGCGGGCCCCTCTCCGCAAGCGCCGCCGCTTGAAGGGCTCTCCAACCGGCCCCCAGGTCAAGCCCGCGGGCAGCCCCGGTGTTTGCCAGTGCGTTTCATGTCCGCCTCATGTACGTTGACGCTCTTTGCCCCCCACCGTGTCATTCCCGCGAAAGCGGGAACCTCCGTTCCCCTGCACCCCCCCAACAAAAGGCCCCCGCTCTCGCCGGATGACAGCCTTGGTGATGGGCACCCAGCCCCCCATTTCCCACCGCTTCCGCGCCCCCCAGCTTGCGCTGCCGCAAGGACAGCGCATGATGGGACGGCTAGGCGGGCAAGGCTGTCCGCCCGCCGAAGGTGCTTCATGTCCGATTCCGCCCCCGCCAAACCCGCCCCGCCCAAGCGCACGCCCGTCCCCCGGGGGCTGGCCCATACCGGGCCGATCATCCTCGCCTATGGCTTCCGCCCCTTTTTCCTCGCGGCCGGGGTCTGGGCGGTGCTGGCCATGGGGTTGTGGGTCGCGGCGCTGGCCAGCGGCTTTGCCATTGGCGGGCGCGATTATGGCGGCGCGGCCTGGCATGCGCACGAAATGCTGTTCGGCTATACCACCGCCGCCATGGCCGGGTTCCTGCTCACCGCCATTCCCAACTGGACCGGGCGCCTGCCGGTATCGGGGGCGCCGCTGGCGGGGCTGTTCGCCGTCTGGCTGGTGGGCCGGCTGGCGCTGCTGGCGCCCGATTTCATCGGGTTGTGGCCCGCCATCGGGCTCGACATCGCCTTCCTGCCGCTGCTCTTTGCCATCTGCCTGCGCGAAATCGTGGCGGGGCGCAAATGGCGCGACCTCAAGGTGCTGGCGGCCGTGCTGGCGCTGGCGCTGGCCAATGCCGGCTACCACGCGCTCATCGTCTGGAACGGCGATACGGGGCTGGCGAGCCGCCTCGCCGTTGCCGCCTATATCATGCTGATCGGCATCATCGGCGGCCGCGTCGTGCCCAGTTTTACCCGCAACTGGCTGGCCAAGCGCCACGTCATCGCCCTGCCCGCGCCCTATGACCGGTTCGACAGCGTGGCGCTATTAGGAGGCCTTGCCGCGCTTTTCGCCTGGGTCGTCCTGCCCGAAAACGGCATCACCGCCCTCCTTTGCGTCGCCGCCGGGCTGCTGCATGCCGGGCGCCTCTGGCGCTGGCGCGGCTGGCAGACCGGTGCCGAGCGGCTGGTGCTGGTGCTGCATCTCGGCTACGGCTTCATCCCGCTGGGCTTTTTCACCATCGCGCTGGTGCCGGCGGGGATTCTCGACCCGGCTTCGGCGCTGCACGTCTTTACCGTGGGTGCCATCGGCCTCATGACGATTGCCATCATGAGCCGGGCGACGCGCGGCCACACCGCCCTGCCGCTCACCGCGCCGCTCCTTACGGCCAGCAGCTATGGCTGCGTCATTCTCGCGGCCATCCTGCGCCCGCTCGCGGCGCTGCTGCCCGAGCATTACCTGCTGCTGGTGTCGCTGAGCGGCCTGTGCTGGATGGCCGGTTTCGGGCTTTACGTGCTCGAATACGCCCCGGCTCTGCTCGGGCGCCGCCGGCCGCGGCCGGAATAGGGGGATGCGGCGCCGGGGTTCGGCGCCGCCGCCCGGTCGGCGTCAGGGCTGCCGGCCAGCGCGCACCATCAGCCGGTAGGTGCTGCCGTCCTCGTCGAAATCGCCCACATGGGCGTGGCCGCGCGCCTGCAATTCGGGGAACAGGAAGATCGGCTCGCGCCCGAGCAGCGCGAACAGCACCTCGCCTTCCCGCATGGTTTCGAGCCGGGAGAGGATGCGCACCATCGGCTCGGGCGGGTCGAGTTCCGTGCAGTCGAGATAGAAGGACGGCTCGGCCCAGCCTTCCGGGTTGTCCGGCGTATCGGCGGGCGGGGCGGTCGGCGCGGCGGTGTCGCCGGGGGTGAAGATCACCTGCCAGTCGCCATCCGCCAGCGGCGTCGCCTCGTGGCCGAAGCCGCGCGCCGCCATCACCGTGAACAGCGGCTCGGGGCGGAAGGTCGCCAGCAGCTTCAGCCGCTGGCCCGGGCCGAGCCGGTCCAGCGCAGCCATGATGGCGCCGAAGGGCTCGCCCCCGGTCCGCAAGATGGGCCGGACATCCAGTTCGAGATCGCTCATGCGGGCCTCCTCCGCTTCTTGGCTAGGCCGCCATCTGGCGGCCGAGCTGCACGCGCCAGATTTCCGGGCCGCTTTCGAGATAGGTCCAGGAGAACTGGCCGGGATATTCGGCCTGCAACTGATAATGCAGCGGCCGCGGGTCGTGGTCGTTGACGATCACGAAGCTATCGCCCACGGCGAGGCCGTTGGCCATGGCGAAAATCCGCGGGTGCCGCTCTCGCGGCTGGATGGTGCGCACGTCGATGAAGGGGAGTTCGCTCATCTGTTCCGATTGTCCCGGCCGCCCGTTGCTCAGCGCTGCCGGATGGCGGCCATGCATCCGCAGCCTGCGCACCCTAGGGGCCCCGCGTCCTGCGCACTTTGTCGCAGCGCAAACTGGCGCCCGGCCGGCAAGGGGTTCACCCCCGGGGAAATCGTACCGTCTTTGATCGGGATCAAAGATTGCCTACACTCATCCGCTAGGGGTCTTGGTTGCGGGGCCATTCCGCGCAGGACGACAAGGTCGGGGACAGGACAATGCTGGCTGACTTCACGCGCGACGAACGGGTCGGGGCACTCATCATACTGGGCGGACTGGTGCTCGCGGGCCTCGCCATGGCCATCGGTGGGCGCAACGACCTGCTCGGGCTGCACGGCTGGCTGGTCTTCGGGCTGGCAGTGGCGGCCTTCTTCGTCGTCATCCGCCAATACGACCTGCCCGAGCCGGGGCCGGAGCGCCTCGCCGAATATTACGACGCGCCGACGCGCTTCGGGCTCATCCTCACCCTCATCTGGGGCGTCATCGGCATGGGCGTGGGGCTGTGGGTCGCCGCGCTCCTCGCCTGGCCCGACCTCACCTTCGACGTCGCCTGGCTGAGTTTCGGGCGCCTGCGGCCGGTCCATACCAGCGGCGTCATCTTCGGCTTCGGCGGCAATGCGCTCATCGCCACCTCGTTCCACGTGCTGCAGCGCACCACCCGCGCGCGCCTGCCCGACGCCATCACCCCGTGGTTCGTGCTGCTGGGCTACAACCTCTTCTGCATCGTGGCGGCCAGCGGCTACCTGATGGGCCTCACCCAGTCGAAGGAATATGCCGAGCCCGAATGGTACGCCGATATCTGGCTGGTGGTGGTCTGGGTTGTCTATTTCGCCATCTACATGCGCACCCTGGCCCGCCGCAAGGAGCCGCATATCTACGTCGCCAACTGGTATTACATGGCCTTCATCCTGGTGGTGGCGATCCTGCACATCGTCAACAACCTGGCGGTGCCGATCTCCTTCGGCTCGGCAAAGTCCTATTCGCTGTTCTCGGGCGTGCAGGATGCGATGACCCAGTGGTGGTACGGCCACAACGCGGTAGCCTTCTTCCTCACCTCGGGGTTCCTGGGGATGATGTATTACTACCTGCCCAAGCGCGCCAACCGGCCGATTTTTTCGTACCGGATGTCGATCATCAGCTTCTGGGGCATCACCTTCATGTATATGTGGGCCGGCTCGCACCACCTGCACTATACCGCCCTGCCCCACTGGGTGCAGACGCTGGGCATGGCCTTCTCGGTGGTGCTGCTGGTGCCCAGCTGGGCCTCGGCCGGCAATGCCCTGCTCACCCTCAACGGCGCCTGGCACAAGGTGCGCGACGACGCGGTGCTGCGCTTCATGGCGCTGGCGGCGATCTTTTACGGCATCACCACCTTCGAGGGCTCGTTCATGGCCATCCGCGCCGTCAACTCGCTCAGCCACTATACCGACTGGACCATCGGCCACGTGCACGCCGGAGCGCTGGGCTGGGTGGCGATGATCACCTTCGGCTCGCTCTATTCCATCGTGCCGTCCATGTTCAAGCGCGAGCGCATCTACTCGCAGAAGCTGGTGGAGCTGCACTTCTGGTTCGCGCTGTCGGGCACCGTGGTCTACGTCTTCGCCATGTGGAACTCGGGCGTCATCCAGGGCCTGATGTGGCGCACCTATGACGAGAGCGGCAACCTCACCTATTCGTTCATCGACAGCCTCGTGGCCATGCACCCCTACTATATCGCCCGGGCCTTCGGCGGCCTGCTGTTCCTGCTGGGCGCCCTTACCGCCCTCTACAACGTCATCATGACCATCCGCATGCCGGCGGTGACCGATCCGGGCGCCAGCGGCCAGGATTTGCCCGCCCGGCCGGCGCTGCAGGCAGGAGAATAAAAGCATGTTCCGCTTTCACTACAGCCTCGAGCGCAGCGCCATCGGCCTCGTGGGGTTCATCATCCTCGTGGCCTCCATCGGCGGGCTCGTGGAGATCGCGCCGCTCTTTACCATCGACGAGACGGTGGAGCAGGCCGACGACATGCGCGTCTATACGCCGCTCGAAGTGGCCGGCCGCAACATCTATATCCGCGAAGGGTGCTATGCCTGCCACAGCCAGATGATCCGCACGCTGGGCGACGAGGTCGACCGCTACGGCCCCTATTCGCTGGCGGTGGAAAGCTCCTACGACCATCCCCAGCTCTGGGGCTCCAAGCGCACCGGGCCGGACCTGGCGCGGCTGGGCAACAAATATTCGGACGCCTGGCACACCGCGCACCTCTACAACCCGCGCGACCTGGTGCCCGAATCCAAGATGCCGGCCTATCGCTGGCTGCTGCGCGATCCCCTGCGCATCGACGATCTGGGCGATCACCTCAGGGCGCTGCGCGCCGTGGGCGTGCCCTATAGCGACGAGCAGATCGCCAATGCCACGCAGGACGCCTACGGCCAGGCCAACCCCGACAGCCCCGAGGCTTCGGGCGTGGCCGAGCGCTATGGCGACGTCACCAATATCCGCACCTTCGACGGCGAGCCGGGACGGCTGACCGACATGGATGCGCTGGTGGCCTATCTGCAGGTGCTGGGCACGTTGACCGACGTGGCCCATGTCGCGGAAGTGACGGAGACGGAATGATGCCTTTCGATCATGACACCGTGGTGGGGTTCGCCAAATCCTTCGGCCTCATCTACCTCGTGGTGCTGAGCCTCATCTGCCTGGTCTGGACCTACTGGCCCTCCAACCGGAAGACATTCGAAGAGGCGGCCAGCCTGCCCTTGCGTGAGGAGGAAGACCGGCCATGGCGCTGAAGAAGGAACGCGACAAGTTCTCCGGCCAATTGACCACTGGCCATGAGTGGAACGGCATCAAGGAGCTCAACACCCCGGTGCCGCGCCTGCTCTGGGCCTTTCTCATCTGCACGACGCTGTTTGCCGTCGGCTGGACGGTGCTCATGCCGAGTTGGCCGGGCATCAACTCCTATTTCCGCGGCCTGCTCGGCGCCGACCAGCACCAGTCGGTGCGCGCCGCCGTCGCCGAGGCCGAGGCCCTGCGCGCCGGCTGGACCGAGCGCGTCGCCACCGAGGATTTTGCCAGCCTGCAGGCCGACGACGCCATCATGGACATCGTGCGGCGCGACGGCCATCGGCTCTTTGGTGACAACTGCCTCGCCTGCCACGGCGCCGAGGGCCTGGGCAATCGGGGTTTCCCCAATATCGCGCAGTCGCCGATGATGTGGGGCGACGATCCAGACACCATCGCCGAGACCATCCGCGTCGGCATCAATTCGGTGCACCCCGAGACGCGCTACGCGCAGATGCTGGCCTTCGGCAAGGACCAGATGCTGGACGGCACGCAGATTTCGCTGCTGGCCGACTATCTCACCCAGCTCGACGGCCCCACCGTGCTCAGCGCCGAGCAGCAGGAGGAGGCGCAGACGCTGTTCGCCGACAATTGCGCCGGCTGCCATGGCGACGACGCCATGGGCATGGTGGAAAGCGGCGCGCCCAACCTCACCGATGCGTTCTGGATTTACGGTGGCGACCGCGCCACCATCCGCCAGTCCATCTATAACGGCCGCCAGGGCACCATGCCGGCCTGGGAGGGGCGTCTTACCCCGGCCCAGATCCGCCTGCTGACGCTCTACGTGCTCGACCTGCGGGGTGAGACGCTGTGACGGTGACGCCCAGACCGGAAGCCGGACGCAGGCGCCTGCCGCTCGGCTGGCTGATCGGCCTGGGCATTGTCGCCGTCCTGCTGCTGGCCAATGCCCATCTGGTCTATGTCGCCTTCAGCTCGCAACCGCAATGCATCGACCACCTCAAGCTGCCCGATGGCAGCGGCACCCATTTCCGTGCCGCCAAGTCGGGCTGCTAGCCATGTCCCGCGCCGCAACCCCCGATCGGAACAACCCATGACCCAGGACATCGACGTTCTTCCGCCCCATGAGCCGCCGCTGCGCCGCGCCGTCAACCACGGCCGCGATCTGGCCGCCACCGCGCCGCTGGGCTGGCTGGCCGCCGGCTGGCGCGACCTGTGGGACCGGCCGGGGCTCAGCCTCGCCTATGGCCTCGGGGTAACGCTGGTTTCCTATGGCGTCATCTACGCCATGGTGGCGTTCGACTGGGTGCAGGTGCTGTTTCCGGCGCTGGCCGGCTTTCTCGTGGTCGGCCCGGTGCTGGCCACCGGGCTTTACGAAAAGAGCCGGCGGCTCGCGGCCGGCCAGCCGCTGACGCTGGGCAACATGCTGCTGCCGCAGCACGGCATGCACGTCTTTTTCGTCGGCGCGGTGCTGGTGACGCTGATGCTGGCCTGGATGCGCGCCGCCGTGCTCATCTATGCGCTGTTCTTCGGCTGGCGCGCCTTTCCCGGCTTCGACCATATCGTGGAAATGCTGTTCACCACCACGCCGGGCCTGATGATGCTGCTGGTCGGCACCGCCATCGGGGGCCTGTTTGCCGCCTTCTCCTTTGCCATCGGCGCCTTTTCCGTGCCCATGGTGCTCGACCGCAAGGTCGACGCCTTCTCGGCCATGGGCCTGTCGCTCTCCTACGTCACCAACAATTTTCCCGCCACGCTGATCTGGGCGGCGCTGGTCGTGCTGCTGATCCTGGTCGGCATCGCCACCGGCCTCGTGGGCCTCATCCTCATCTTCCCGCTGCTCGGCCACGCCACCTGGCACGCCTATGCGGCGGTGAGGGGGAGTGATGACGACTAGAGCGTTGCAGGGTCCAGCGGCAGCGTCGGTCGGCGCCCCCTCCCCCCTGCGGGGAGGACTGCGGAGGGAGTGCTTCGGCTCATGAACAGCCCCCTTCGCTCACCCCCCTGCACCCCCGCCCCCACGGCATGGCCCGCCGCCGTCCACCCCACCGGGCTCCCCCCGGGCCCGACCCGGGGGCCAGCGCGCGAGCCCCAGCCGCCTGCGTTCGGGGACAGTGCCCCCCGGGTCAAGCCCGGGGGCAGCATCGCGTGCGGGATAGCACCGGCTGCACACCGCCACCCCACCCCACCGTCATTCCCGCGCAAGCGGAAACCCCTGTTCAGCTCCAGCGCCACCCCCACCACGGCGTCATTCCCGCGAAAGCGGGAACCTCTGTTCACCTCCAACACCACCCCCACGCGCGGGCACACCCAACTCCAGCCCGCCGCCCACCCCACCGGGCTGCCCCCGGGCCTGACCCGGGGGCCGGCGCGTGAGCCCCTGCCGCCTGCGTTCGGGAACAGCGCCCCCCGGGTCAAGCCCGGGGGCAGCACCGTGTTCGGGAAAGCAGTTTCATCCGGCCCCTCCTCCCCCCAAGGCACCCGGCCATGAGTTGCTGCGTGCCCCCGCCCGCCTTTGCCGATGTGGCGGCCGGCGGCCCCAATCGGGGGCCGTCGGACAATGAGGTGCGCCTGGCCAGCCGGGCGCTGGGCGAGGGGTTGCGCCAATCGGATTTTTCGGTGCCCGCGGTACATTGCGGCGCCTGCATCCGCACCATCGAAACCGCGCTCGACGCCGTGCCCGGCATCGTCTCGAGCCGCGTCAACCTCTCGAGCAAGCGCGTCACCGTGCGCTGGCGCGACGCGGGGGCGCTGCCGCCCATGGTGCGGCGGCTGGTGGAACTGGGCTACGAGCCGGTGCTGTTCTCGCTCGAAAGCGCGGCGCGCGACACGGGCCTTGCCGCCCTCATCCGCGCGCTGGCGGTGGCCGCCTTCTGCTCGATGAACATCATGATGTTTTCCGGCTCGGTATGGGCCGGAGCCGATGGGCCGACGCGCGACGTGCTGCACTGGATCTGCGCCGGGCTGACGCTGCCGGCGCTGCTTTATTCCGGCCGCGTCTTTTACGCCTCCGCCTGGGCGGCGCTCAAGGCGCGGCGCACCAATATGGACGTGCCGATCACCGTGGGCATCCTGCTCGCCTTCGCCCTCAGCTTCTACGACACCGTGTTTTCCGGCGAGCGGGTCTATTACGACGCCGTGGCCTCGCTGATCTTTTTCCTCCTCATCGGCCGCACGCTCGACCATGCCATGCGCGAGCGGGTGCGCACCGCCGTCACCGGGCTGGCGCGGCTGGCCCCGGCCGGGGCGCTGGTGCTCGACCGCGAAGCCGGCCCGGCCTTCCTGCCGCTCGATGAAATCGCGCCCGGCGCCACCATCGCCGTGCCGGCCGGCGAGCGCGTGCCGCTCGATGGCGACGTGCTCGAAGGCCGCAGCGCCCTCGACAAGAGCCTGCTCACCGGCGAAAGCCTCGCCGAGCCGGTGGGGCCAGGCCAGAGCGTGCCGGCGGGCGCCCTCAACACCACCGCGCCCCTCACCCTGCGCACCACGGCGGACGCGCGCAATTCGACGCTGAGCCGCCTCGTGCAACTGCTCGACGATGCCGAGGCCAGCCGCAACCGCTACCGGCGCATCGCCGACCGCGCCGCCGCCTGGTATTCGCCGGTGGTGCACCTGGCCGCCCTCGCGGCCTTTGCCGGCTGGATGGTGGTCAACGGCAATCTGCACGACGCCGTCACCGTGGCCATCGCCGTGCTCATCATCACCTGCCCCTGCGCGCTGGGGCTGGCCGTGCCGATGGTGCAGGTCATGGCGGCGCGACGCCTGTTCGAGGCCGGCATCCTGGTCAAGGACGGTTCGGCGCTGGAGCGGCTGGCCGAGGTCGATACGGTGGTGTTCGACAAGACCGGCACGCTGACCACGGGGCTCGCCACCCCCATCGCCCTCAGCGGCACGCCCGAGACGCTGGCGCTGGCCGCCGGGCTCGCCGCCCGCTCGCGCCACCCCTACTCCCTCGCCATCGCCCAGGCCTTCCGGCAGGACGGCGCCGAGGACTGGCAGGCGGTCGCGGATCACCCCGGCCTCGGCGTCGAGGCGCGGCTGGATGGCCACGTCTATCGGCTCGGGCGCGTCGGCTGGTCGGGGCCGGAAAATACCGGCGAGGCCCGCTCGGTGCTGTCGCGCGACGGCGTGCCGCTGGCCGCGTTCACCTTCGAGGACCATTTGCGGCCCAATGCGGTGCAAAGTGCCAACGCTCTGCTGACCAATGGCTATCGTCTGGAGCTGTTGTCAGGCGATCGGCCGGCGCTGGTGGAAAAGCTCGCGGCGCGCCTCGACATGGCCGGCTCCGGCGGCCTCATGCCGCAGGACAAGCTCGAGCGCATCGTCGCACTGGAGGCCGAAGGGCGGCGCGTGCTGATGGTGGGCGACGGGCTCAACGACACCCCCGCCATGGCCCGGGCGCACGTCTCCATGGCCCCGGCGACGGCCGCCGACATCGGTCGCAACGCCGCCGATTATGTGTTTCTGCGCAATGATTTGGGCGCGGTGCCGCAGGCCCTTTCCATTGCCCGCGAGGCGCAGCGGCTGGTGGGGCAGAACCTGCTGCTGGCGCTGCTCTACAACGCCATCGCGCTGCCCATCGCCGTTGCCGGGCTGGTCAATCCGTTCCTCGCGGCGGTGGCCATGTCGGCCTCCTCGGTGGTGGTGGTGCTCAACGCGCTGCGCCTCGGCTGGCACCCGCTGCGGCGCCGGCCCCGCCCTCGGCAAGCGGAGGCGACGGCGTGAACGATTTCTTCTATCTCATTCCGATCTCTATCGTTTTGGGCCTCGCCGGGCTGATCGTCTTTCTCTGGACCCTGCGCAATGGCCAGTATGACGACCTCGACGGCGCCTCCGAGCGCATTCTCTACGACGAGGACCGGCCGCGCCGCGACGCCGCCCTCGATCCGGGCCGCGACGACCCGAAAAGCTGAGCGCCGGGGCCGCTCCAGGAGTTTTTTCATTGACCCAATTCATTGCCGCGCTTGTGCTTTTCCTGGCCTTGCATTCGGTGCCGGCCATTCCGGCGATCCGCCAGCGCCTTATCGACACGCTGGGGCGGCGCAATTACCTCGTCGTCTATTCGCTGGTTTCCATCGCCGCGCTGGCCTGGGTGTTCTACGCCGCGCTGGCGCTCGACTATGTGGAGCTGTGGCCGCCGGCGGCGTGGCAGGCACATCTGGCCATGTCGCTGGTGCCCATCGCTTTTTTCCTGCTCATTGCCGGGCTTATCAGCCCCAACCCGGCTTCGGTGAGTTTTCGGCGCGGCGACGATGCGCCCGGCGCCATCGTGGCGATCACCCGGCATCCGGTGCTGTGGGGATTTTTCCTGTGGGCCGCCGGCCATATCGTCGCCAATGGCGACCTGCGCGCCCTGCTGCTGTTCGGGGCGCTGGCGGTCTTTGCGCTTGTCGGCATCCTGATGACCGAGCGGCGCAGCCGCAAGCGTCTCGGCCCCGCCTGGGCGGCCATCGAAAAGACCAGCAGCGTCATCCCCTTCGCGGCGATCGTTACCGGACGCGCCCGGCTGCGGGTCGACCGCGACATGCTGATCGCCGTGGCCGCGGCGGCCATTCTCACCGCCTGGCTGCTGGGAGGCGGCCATGCGGCGCTGTTCGGGGCCGATCCGCTGGCCATGGCGACGCTGTGACCAATCAGCGGCTGTTTGCGCTGGCGCAAGGCGGCGCCGGCCCCACCCGCTTAGGTTTGCCGGTGGCAGCGACCAATCCGCGCGCTCGGCGCGTGGCCACTGGACCTTGCCGGCAAACTTCCCGATAGGGGAAAGCATGAAGACAGGCCCCTACGACGATACCCTTGCCCGGCCGCGTGACAGCGCCCCGCCGGCGCGCGCCGCGCGTCCGATGCGCGCCGCCACCCGCCAGCTGCTGGCCGTTTGCGGCTTCATCCTCGTGGGCATCGGTGCGCTGGGCGTGGTGCTGCCGGTCCTGCCGACCACGCCGTTTCTCATCGCCGCGGCGGCCTGTTTCTCGCGCTGCTCGCCGCGTTTCGAGGCGTGGCTGGTCAACCATCCGGCCTTCGGGCCCTCGGTGCAGGCGTGGCGCCGCCACCGGGCGATCCCCAAAAAGGCCAAGCTGCTCGCCGTCACCGCCATGGTCCTCAGCTATGCGGTGCTGCTGACCAGCGGCGCCAGGCCTGTGGTCCTCGTCGTCGTTGCCCTCAGCCTGCTGGCGTGCGGCAGCTATGTGCTGAGCCGGCCTTCCGCCTGAGGCGGGCCGGCCCCTGCTGCGGCGGCGATAGCCAAGTTTTTGCGCTTCTGGCACCATGGGCGGGTTGCGGCGCCCCCTCCGGCACGATAGGGCGTCGGCAGGCAGCAGGTGACCCATGGCGAAACCCCGATCCTTTGTCAGCGCGCGCATCGTCGCCGAACGCGCCGGCGTGTCGCGTTCGGCGGTGTCGCGCACCTTCACCAACGGCGCCAGCGTCTCGGCGGAGACGCGCCGCAAGGTGCTCGAGGCGGCCGGGGCGCTGGGCTATCACGTCAACCATCTGGCGCGGGGCCTGCGCGAGCGCAGCAATATCGTCTGCCTCGTGGTCTCGGACATGACCACGCCGATCCGGGCGCGCATGGTCGACGTCATGACCCGCAAGCTGCAGGCCGCCGGCTGGGTCACCATGGTCATCAACACCGAGACCGACGCCGAGAGCGCCTCCGAAGCGCTGCGGCAGACCCTCAACTATCGCGCCGACGCCACGGTGGTGCTCTCGGGCACGCCGCCCGCCTCGCTGATCGAGACGTGCCTCGCTAATGGCCAGCAGGTGGTGCTGATCAATCGCGACGACCAGCTCATGGGCTCGAGCAATCTGGGGGTGGACAACGCGCTGGCCGGCCGCGAGGCGCTGTTCCTGTTGCAACGAGCCGGCTGCCAGCGGCTGGGGCTCATCACCTCCAATGCCGGCACGGCGAGCCTAGTGGAGCGCGAGCGGGTTTTCGTCGACATCGCGCGCGCCCAGGGGGTCGAGGTGACCGTGACCGAGGCGGGGCCGACCGCCTACCAGTCGGGGGCCGATGCGGCGCGGCGCGTCTTCGGCCGCTCCAACGGCCCCGATGGCGTCTTCTGCGTCACCGATCTCCTGGCGCTGGGCTTCATGGACGTGGCGCGGGCGGAATTCGGGCTGCGCGTCCCGCAGGATCTGTGCATCATCGGCTTCGACGACATCGAGCAGGCCGCCTGGCACGCCTATCAGCTGACCACTTTTGCACAGCCGCTGTCGATCATGGTCGACCATGTCGTGGCGCTGCTGCGCAACCCCGAGGAGGCCACGGCGGAACGGCGGTTTTTCGAGCCGGTGCCGGTGTGGCGCCGCTCGGTGCGGGCGGGACCGAACGGCGCCGGCTGAGCTTGCACACGCGTGCAATCTGAAAACCGTCATCAAACCGTTACGCGGCCAAACTAACAAGACAGTCGATTTTTTTGGCGAATGCACTTGTGTGCACGCGTCATCCGGTGTTGTCTTGTCGCTAGGCTCGCCATGAGCGGATCGCAGCAACCCGGCAACAAGATTGGGTGCGCCTTCCCTCCGCGTGTCGCAACAGGGAGGAGGCCCATGAGGCGGGCGAGTCGGTGCCGATCCCGGCTCGCCATCCGGTCAGGACGACCGCACGCTGCCTCCGCAATCGGCTTTGGAAGCGCGGCGGCCCGATCCGGCCGCCTAGATGGGAGACTGACATGAAACGTCGCGCGTTTATGATCTCGGCAGCCGGCACCGCCGCCGGCATGGTGCTGTTGCCCCGCCTGTCCTTCGCCGAGGAAGGCCGGATCGACTGGTACACCAGCTCGGACCAGAACATCCTCGATTTCTGGACCAATGTGGTGCAGCCGAAATTCGAGGCGGCCAATCCCGGCATCACGCTCAACCTCGTCGATGGCGGCGACAGTGCCGGCCTGCAGGCGCTTGCCGACCGGGCGCTGGCGGCGCTGGGCACCGACGCCGATCCGCAGGCCGATTTCTTCGAGGGCTTTGACGCGCGGCTGCCGGTCGGCGCCCGCGAAAAGGGCCTGTGGGTGGACTTCTCCAAGGAGAACCTGTCCAACTATTCCAAGATCAACCCGCTCGCCTTCGAGATCGACAATCTGCGCGAGAACCTGCCCTATCGCGGTTCGCAGGTGCTGCTGGCCTACGACACCACCAAACTGTCGGCGGACGACGTGCCCAAGACCTGGGACGATCTGGTCGCCTGGATCAAGGCCAATCCCGGCGAGTTCATCTACAACCGTCCCAACAAGGGCGGCGCGGGCGGCAATTTCGTGCGCCGGGCCGTCTATGCGGCGAACGGCAACGACCCCACGCTGTTCTCCATCGACGGCTATACCGACGAGAAGGCCAAGGAACTGCTCGATCCCGCCTGGGCGATCCTCAACGATCTGGCGCCCTCGATGATGGATGGCGGCGCCTATACCTCGGGCAACACGCAGTCGATCCAGCTGCTCGGCCAGGGCGCCGTCACCATGGTGCCGGCGTGGTCGGACCAGGCCATCCAGGCCATCGACCAGGGCGCGCTGCCCGAAACCACCGGCCTCGTGCAGTTGCAGGACCTCGGTTTCCCGGGCAATTTCGCCCGCATCACCGTGCCGAGCAACGGCGTCAACAAGGCGGCCGCGCTGAAGCTCGCCGACTTCATCCTCTCCGAAGAGGTACAGGCGGCGGTGCTGTCCGAACTCGGCGGCTTCCCGGCGCTGTCGTGGGACAACATGTCGCCCGAGCTCTACGAGAAGTACAAGGACGTGATCCCCGCCTCCATCCCGGTCTTCCCCGGCGGCCCGTGGGAAAAGGCGATCAACGAGAACTGGTATCGCGTCGTGGCGCCCAATGAGGACCCCAACGCATGACGGATACGCCCGCGGGCCCAGCAACAGCTTCGCCCGTGGGCGACGTCGTCGGCGCGAGGAGCAGGTGGTATCTCGGCCTGCTCCTCGTGGCGGCACCCGTGCTGCTGATGTGCTGGCTGATCATCTACCCGATCGTCGCCGCCATCATCCAGACGCTGTGGGTGAGCGAGCCGGACGGCTCCACCCGGTTCAGCGTCGAGACCTACAAATTCTTCTTTTCCGACGGCTACAGCCTCAACAGCCTTTCGATCACGCTCTGGACCACCATCGTGTGCGCGGCGCTGCTCCTGGCCACCTGCATGCCCATCGCGCTCTATCTGCGCTTCGCCGAGGGACGGCTGGCGGCCTATGTGCAGGCGCTGGCGATCTTTCCGATGTTCGTGCCGGCGATCATCCTGAGCTATGCGTTCATCCGCGTGCTCGGGCCGAACGGCATGCTGGACATCCTGCTCAACGCGGTCGGGCTGCCCAAGATCCGCTCGCCCTACCTCACCCCGTGGGGGCCGGTGATCGGGCTGGTGTGGGACCATATCCCGCTTACCGTGCTGATCCTGCTCTCGGGGCTGGGCAGCGTGTCGAACCAGTCGATCGAGGCGGCGCGCGACGTCGGCGCCGGGCGGCTGCGCGTGCTCTGGCACATCATCCTGCCGCGCATTTCCAACTCCATCCTCGTCGCCATTTCCTTCGCCGTGCTCGGCATCTTTTCGGCCTTCACCATTCCCTACGTGCTCGGCCCGGCCGCGCCCGAGATGATGGGGCCGTTCATGCAGCGCACCTTCCGCGAGCTTTATGATCCCGCCAACGCCATTACCCAGGCGGTGGTGTCGTTCGGCTTCTGCATCATCTTCGGCCTGTTCTACGTCAGGTCGGTCGCAAGGAACCGCAAGGCATGAGTACCAGCCTCGCCAGCAAATGGCGCATCGACTGGCTCGGCGTCGGCTTCGCCGTGTTGCTGACCGCCACCATCATCGTGCCGCTGATCGTGGTCGCGGTGTGGGCCTTCGCCAATGTGTGGCGCTACCCGGCCATCGTGCCGCAGGAGTTTGGCCTGCGCTACTGGCACACGACGCTGGCGCGCGCCGATGTGTGGACCTCGATCACCATGAGCATCAGCCTTTCGGTGATGGTAACGCTGATCAGCGTGGTGATCTGCCTGCCGGCCGCCTACGCCTTTGCGCGCATGAACTTTCCGGCGCGCAACCTGCTGTTCTTCTCCTTCCTCGCCGGCCAGGCCTTCCCCAAGTTCGGGCTGCTGGTCGCCATTGCCGGCATCTTCCTCCACCTCAATCTCATCGGCACCTTCTGGGGCGTGGTGCTGATCCAGCTCGTGGGCACGCTGATGTTCATGATCTGGATTCCGGTGGCCGCGTTCCAGGCGGTGGACCGGCGCATGGAGGAAGCGGCGCGCGACGTGGGCGCCTCGCCGCTGCGGGTCTTCTGGTCCATCACCCTGCCGCAGGCGGGGCCGACCATCGCCGCGGCGGTGCTGCTGAGCTTCGTGGGCACCTTCTACGAGACCGAAGGCGCCTGGCTCATCGGCGCGCCGGCCATCCGCACCATGCCGGTGCTGATGATCTCGTTCATCAACAACCAGCCGGTGATCCAGTACGGCGCCGTGCTGTCGGTGCTTTTGTGGGTCCCTTCGATCTTCGCCATCCTGTTTGCGCGGCGGATCATCAGCGGCGGCGCCTTCGCCCGCGGCTTCGGGGGTTAGGTAGGCTTTATGTCCGTTCTCAAGATTTCCGACGTTTCCAAGGTTTTTACCGGCAATACCGTGGCGGTGGACAAGTTCTCGCTCGAAGTGGGCGACGGGGAGCTGGTGTGCCTGCTCGGGCCCTCGGGTTCGGGAAAATCGACGCTGCTGCGCATGGTGGGCGGCTTCGAGCGTCCCTCGGGCGGCCTCATCACCATCGACGGCGAGGACGTCACCCACCTGCCGCCGGAAAAGCGGCCGACCGGCATGGTGTTCCAGAGCCACGCGCTGTGGACGCATATGAACGTCTTCAAGAACCTGGCTTTCGGCCTCAAATTGCGGCGCCTGCCGGCGGCCGAGGTCAGGCGCAAGGTCGAGGCGGTGCTGGAGCTGGTGGGGCTGGCCGGCTATGGCGGCCGGCTGACGCACCAGCTCTCGGGCGGCCAGCAGCAGCGCGTGGCGCTGGCCCGCTCGCTGGTGCTGGAGCCGAAAATCCTGCTGCTCGATGAGCCCTTCGCCAGCCTCGACCAGCATTTGCGCGAGCGGCTGCGCGAGGAGGTGCGCGATATCCAGCAGCGCCTCGGGATCACCACGCTGTTCGTCACCCACGGGCAGGACGAGGCCCTCGCCATGGCCGACCGCATCGTGGTGATGCGCGACGGGCATACCGAGCAGATCGACCGGCCCGACATGGTCTATCGCGAGCCGCAAACGCCGTTCGTCGCCGGTTTCATCGGCACCATGAACCTGGTGGAGGGGCAGGTGCGCGACGGCCGCTTCGAGCGGGCGGGCCTTGTCGCCGCCATGCCCATCCCCGACGGGCCGGCGACGCTGGCGGTGCGCCCCGAAGCGCTCGACCTCGAAAGCGCCGCCGACGGCGCCGCCAGGGTGCACCGGGTTACCGATTACGGCACGCATGGCCTCGTCGATCTCGACCTCGGCGACGGCACGCGCCTCAAGTCGATGGTGGCCCATCCCGATCAATTCAAGCCGGGCCAGACCGTCGCCCTCAAACCCCAGGCCATCGCCGCCTATCGCGACAATGCCTGCGTCTATCGGAGCTGAGGGTGGCCGAGCCGATCCATATCGAGCGGGCCGGGCACCGCACCTGGCTCAAATGGCATCGCGGCCGCCGCCGCGCCAGCGACGCGGCCTTTACCGGCGCGCGCATCCTCGAAGCCATGCAGTTGGGCGCCAGCGTCGAGGTTGACCTCGTGATCCACGCCGACCACGGCTGCGCCATCCTGCACGATCTGACGCTGGAGCGGGAAACCACCGGCAGCGGCCGCGTGCGGGAGACCGGCGCCGCGGCGCTGCGGCAGCTGTTCCTGCGCGGCAATGACGGCGCGCCCCTCACAGAGCCCGTCATGCTGCTCGAAGATCTCTGCACCCTGCTCAGAGGCCACCCGCCGCATCCCGAGGCGCTGCTGCAACTCGACTTCAAGGAAGACCTTGCGGCGCTCGACCCGGCGACCATCGCCAATTTCGCCGCCAGCGTCGGTCCCCTCGCCGCCGCCATGATCCTGTCGGGCGGCGACAGCGCCGCCATCGCGCTCCTGGCCGCCGACACCCCGGGGCTGCGCACCGGCTACGATCCCTGCTTCGGGGCGCCCCTCAGCCGCTTGCAGGCGACCGGCGACTACGCGGCCTTCACCGCGGGGGCGCTGACGACGGCGCCCACGGCACAGCTCATCTATCTGCACCGCGACATCGTGCTGGCCGCCGACCGCGACGGCTACGACATGATCGGCGCCATCCACGCCGCCGGCCGGCGCGTCGATGCGTGGACCATTCCCGATGCCAGCGCCGCCAGCCTTTCCCAGGTCGATCGCCTCCTGGCGCTCAAGGTCGACCAGATTACCACCGACGACCCGGAGGGGCTGTTCGCGGCCCTCGCAGCATGACGATTGATTACGCCCACATCCTCGACACCATGGTGGCCGCCGCCCGCGAGGCGGGGGCGCTGACCCTCGAGCATTTCAGGCATTTCCGCGACCTCGAAATCGGCGTCAAGGGACCGGGCGATTTCGTCTCCGATGCCGATCGCGAATCCGAGCAGCTGATCCGCCGCCGCCTGCTGGCGCTGCATCCGGACTGGAGCCTCACCGGCGAGGAATTCGACCCCGTCGAGGGGGCCGACCCCGAGCACCGCTGGTTGGTCGATCCCATCGATGGCACCACCAATTTCATCTATGGCCACCACTACACCATCACCATCGCGCTGCGGCGCGGCCGGGAGACGCTGTGCGGGCTGGTCTACAACCCGGTCGCCGACGAGATGTTCACCGCCAGCAAGGGCGGCGGCGCCTGGCTCAATGGCGAGCGGCTGCAGGTGAGCCGCTCCAGCGACGTGGCCATGATGTGCGTGGGCACCGGCCTGCCGACGCCGAACCTGTCGCTCTATCCGGGGGCCTATCAGCGGCTCGACGCCATCCGCGCGCCCATCGGCGCGGTGCGGGTGGTGGGCAGCGCCGCCAATAGCTGCGCCTATGTCGCCTGCGGGCGCCTCACCGGCTATTTCGAGGAGACCGGCTTCGTCGATACGGCGGCCGGCCTGCTGCTGGTCGAGGAAGCCGGCGGCGTCGTCACCGACTGGTGGGGCCGCGGCCCCGAAATCTACGAGCAGACCGGCGCCCTCATCGTCGCCAACCCGGCCACCCACGCTTACCTCCTCGACCAGCTCCAGCACGTTCCCCGCAAGGACCCCCGACGCTAGAGCGCCTCACTTTTTAACCGCCACCTCGATCAGCCTCCCTCCCCTTGCGGGGAGGAGAGCAAAAGAACCGCTGCTTCCACCTGCAAGGGACCGCGCTGCTAGATCGCCTCACCTTTTAACCGCAGCCTCGATTATCGCCCCCTCCCCCTTGCGGGGAGGGACGGGGAGGGGGTGGTGTGGCTCTGGAACCGCTCCGCTCGCCCTCCGGCACCCCCTCCCCCAACCCCTCCCCTCAAGGGGGAGGGGAGCCAACGCACCGTTGCCTCCGTCTGCAAGGGGTCGCGCTAAATCGCTTGGGGCCGCTTCAGCCCATATTCCTCCACCCCCACCGGCGCTGCCCATGGGCGTGACCCGTGGGCCGGCCAGAGCGCCCCTGCCCCTTCGGTGCCTGCTGAAAATGGCCCGCGGATCACGTCCACGGGCAGCCCGGTGCGCACGGGCACCCCCCTACCCCTGGTTCACCAGCTTGGAGGGGCGCAGGTCGCCGCTGTGGCTCAGGATGGAATAGGCGATGCCGCTCAGCAGGGAGTTGATGCGCCGGAAGGCGTAGATGGCTTCCAGGTGCAGGTCGCTGGTCTCGAAACTATTGGGGTCGCCGGTGCGCAGGCGCTGGAAATGCCGGTCCATGCTCTGGCGTTCCTGCACGCCGATATCTTCCTTCTCGGCGATCAGCTGGCGGGCCGATTCGGTGTCCTCGGACACCAGCACGTTGAGCGCCAGCTGCATATTGGCGAGCACCCGGGCGTGCAGGTCGGTCAGGTCCTGCCAGCCCTGCGCGGAAAATGTCAGCCGCCGCTCCTGCTTCTGGTCGGCGATGCGCAGCAATTGGCGTGTGATGATGTCGCCGGCCTGTTCGAGACTGATGGCGAAATTGGTGAGGTCCGAGGCGCGCCGCATCTGCCCCTGGTCCATGGCGTCGTAGTCGAGCCGGGTGAGGAACAGCTTGATCTCGTGATTGGTGCGGTCGACCTCGCTTTCCAGCGCCTTGATCCGCCTGATGGCCGCCTTGTCGGCGCTTTGCAGCACCTCCATCACCGGTTGCAGCATCACCTCGACCATCTCGCTCATGCGCAGCAATTCGCGCGTGGCGCTGGCGAGGGCGGCGTCGGGATTGTGGTGACTCTCGGCGTTGAGCGCGGGCATGCGCAGGCGCGCCACGTCGAAATCGCCCGGCTCGGGCGCGTCGTGGATGAAGCGGTCGGCCAGCGCCGATACCGGTCGCGTCAGCGGCAGACCGATGACCATGACGCCGAAATTGAACAGGATATGCAACAGGCTCGCCTGTTGCCCCACCGTGCCGGGCAGGCCCAGCTCGTGGATGCGGAAGAGCTGGAAGAGCGCGAGGCAGAGGACGGCCGCGCCGCCACGAAATGCCAGCGCGCCGGCGGCGATGCGCCGCGCCCGTGCGTCCGCGCCGTGCGTCAGGCCCGAGGCGATCAACGTGCCGCCCAGATTGGCGCCCAGCACGAAGGCGGCCGCGACCTCGAAGGGGATGAGGCCCGCCGTGCCGAAGGTGATGATGACCAGCACGCTGGCGATCGACGAATAGGAGACCCAGGTGACGAGCGCGGCGACGATAAAGCTGGTCCACAGATCGCCGCGCAGATAGGCGATGACCGAGCCGAGCACCTCGCTGTCGCGCCAGGGCGCCGTGGCCTCGGACACCATGCCCAGCGACAGCAGCACGAAGGCGATGCCCAGAATCATGCGGCCCAGCTGCCTCGTCTGGCGGTTGCCGCTGCGCAGGAACAGCATGCCGCCCACGATGATCAGCGGCGCGGTGAACAGCGACAGGTCGAACGACAGGACGCTCGCCACCAGCGCCGAGCCGAAATAGGCCCCCAGCATCAGCGCGATGCCGGTGGCACCCGCCATCAGCCCGCCGGCGGCAAAACTCGAGGCCAGCGCCGCCACCGCGGTCGAGCTTTGCAGCGCCACCGCCATCAGCGTGCCCACGGCGGCCGCCCCCAGCTGGCTGCGTTCGGCGTGCACCAGCATGCGCTTCAGCGGCGCCGAATAGGCGCGCTCCACCGCTGTGCGCACGAGGCGCACCGCCCAGAGCAGCAGCACGATTGCCGCCACCAGATGCACGATAATGAAATACATTGCCAATTCCTCGTGCTATCACGTTGAGAACACGACGCTTTCCCTATCATGCACACAGGCGCGGCCAAGTTGCAATTGCACACGTGTGCATTATGCACCGCTGCCACGAATGACGGGGAGTGTCGTAAATCCGTAACGCAACCGCCTTACGGACGTGCCACTCCTCAGCAGAAGATTTGCCATGACGATCCCCATAGCGACCGGCCCGCAGCGGACCGAAGTGCAGGCCCATCGCGGCGCCTCTGCCGTGGCGCCGGAAAACACCATCGCGGCCTTTCGCGCCGCCGCCGCGCAGGGCGCCCGCTGGGTGGAACTGGACGTCGCCCTGCTCGCCGACGACACGCTGGTGGTGATCCATGACGACAGCGTCGGGCGCACCACGTCGGGCGAGGGGGCGCTGGGCGCGCTCACCCGCGCCGATATCGAAAAACTCGATGCCGGCGCCTGGTTCGACCCGCGCTTTGCCGGCGAAAAGCTGCCGACCTTCGCCGAAGCCATCGCGGCGCTGGGGAAACTGGGGCTCAGCGCCAATGTCGAGATCAAGCAGCACCCGCACCACAAATCGCTCGACCAATTGGTGCGCGCGGTGCAGCGCGACATCGCCGGGCGCGCCCCCGGCACCGCCATCATGATTTCGAGCTTCGACGCCACGGCGCTCGCCGCCATGCACCGGCTCGAACCGGGGCTGGAGCTGGCCATGCTGTGGGAGAAACTGCCCGCCGACTGGGCGGCGCAACTCGCCGCCATTCCGGCCACGGCCATCCATCTTTACTACAAGGCGCTCTCCATCGGCTTTCTCGAAGAGGCGAGCCGGCGCGGCATCACGGTACGCGCCTGGACCTGCAACGACCCCGCCGCCCTCGCCTCCTTCTGGCGTGCCGGCCTCACCGGCGTCATCACCGACGACCCCCGGCTTTTCCTCGGCTGATGACGCCTGCCAAAACCACCGGGGCTGCAACGCCTCCCGAGATTGGCCCACGGGTCAGGCCGGAGGCAGCGCCGGTGATCGTCGCAAGCCAGCGCTCTAAAGCCGGGGATTGACGAGCACCCGGCCCCGGACCTGTCCGGCGAGGATTTCGGTGGCCTTGGCCGGCAGTTCGGCGAGGCCGATTTCCTCGACCTGGCCGGCATAGGCGGCAAAATCGAAAAGCCGGGCCAGTCGGGCCCAGGCGGCGGTGCGCGCCTCGAAGGGCTGCATGACGCTGTCGATGCCGGCCAGCGTCACGCCACGCAGGATGAATGGCAGCACATTGGTGTCGAGCCCGATGCCGCCCGCATTGCCCAGCGCCGCCACGGCGCCGCCATAGGCGATCTGACGCAGCAGCTTGCCCAGCACCGCGCCGCCCACCGCATCGATGGCGCCGGCAAAGCGCGCCGATTCCAGCGGCCGGTCGGGCTGGGCGAGAAATTCGGCGCGGTCCAGCACGGCCTTGGCGCCGAGGCCGCGCAGCATCGGGGCGTGTTCGGGGCGGCCGGAAAGCGCGATGGCGGCGTAGCCGAGCCTAGCCAGCAGCGCGATGGCGATGGAGCCGACGCCGCCGGCGGCGCCGGTCACCAGGATTTCGCCGCTGCGGGGCGTCACGCCCAGCGCCTCCAGCCGGTCGATGGCCAGCATGGCGGTCAGCCCCGCCGTGCCGATGACCATGGCGTCGCGGGTGTTCAGCCCCTGCGGCAGCGGCACCAGCCAGTCGGCCTTGACGCGGGCACGCTCGGCAAAGCCACCCCAATGCGTCTCGCCGACGCGCCAGCCGGTGAGCACCACTTTGTCGCCCGGATGGTAGCGGGCGTCGCTGCTGTGGCGCACCGTTCCGGCAAAATCGATCCCGGCGACGTGCGGATAGAGGCGCACCAGCCCGCCGGCCCCGGTGAGGCACAGCCCGTCCTTGTAGTTGAGGTCGGCCCAGTCGATCTCGACCTCCACCTCGCCCTCGGGCAGGCGCGCCGCCTCCAGCACCTTCACCGACGAGGCAATGGTGCCGTCTTCCGCCTTTTCGGTCAGCAGGGCGCGAAAACTCATGCGCATTCTCCCGGCGGCCGCCTCTCCCAAAACCGGCCGCCCGCAAGTATAGCGCCCGCTCGCCACCCAGCGCCAGCGCCAACCCGCCCCTCATCCGCCCTTCGGGCACCCCGGATCACGTCCGGGGCAGGCTCTTCTCCCACAAGGGGAGAAGGGAGGCTCCGTGCCACCCCACCCGCCGCCCCTCCCCTCACCCCTCGTGGGAGAGGGTGGATCGGCCGTCAGGCCGAGACGGGCGAGGGGGACCGGGCCCTCGGCACCTTCCTCCACCTCTCCCACCCCCCGCCGCTGCCCTCGGGCTCGACCCGGGGGACGGCCGGAGAGCCCCGAGTTGGTGGAGGAAGGCCACCGGGTCAGGCCCGGCGGCAGCACGGCGGTTTTGACGAGAAAGCGGCTAACACCAACGCCTTCCCCTCATCCGCCCTTCGGGCACCTTCTCCCACAAGGGGAGAAGGGAACTCAGTGCCGCCCCACCCACCGGCGCACCCCTCTCCCCTCGTGGGAGAGGGTGGATCGGCCGTCAGGCCGAGACGGGTGAGGGGGACCGGCCCCTCCACACCTGTCCCGATCTCTCCCACCCCCCGCCGCTGCCCCCGGACCTGATCCGGGGGCCAACAAGGGAGCCCGAGCCGGTGGAAACTGGCCACCGGGTCTTCGCCCGGTGGCAGCCCCGGAGAAGGTAAGGAAAACCAAGCCCTTCCCAAAAATCTCTCCCCGCTCCCTCACCCCACCCCTATCCTTCTCCCCATCCCCGCCAGTCACGCGGCCCCGACGCAGGGTCGGGTGGGGAGGATCGGATGGGGAAGGCGTTCCCCTGCGTGGGTAGAAAATCGGCAGCCGGACCTGCAATATCGGTACCGCCTGAGACCGGACCCCCTAAGCAAGCCGATACCGTGACGGACGGCCATTGGCTCGTCATTGAACGTTCTGAAGGGGCCAATGGCCGTCCGTTGCCGTGGAAACCGCGAGGCCGTCAGGCCGGGCGGGCGTTCGTCGTGCCTGCCTCCCCCGCCGCTTCCGTCGCGGCAATGGCGGCCATGTTGACGATGCCGCGGCTGGTGACGGTGGGCGCCAGGATATGGGCGGGGTGGTTGGTGCCCATGAGGATGGGGCCGATATGCAGGCCGTTATTGAGCTCCTTGAGCAGGGTCATGGACAGGTTTGCCGCTTCCAGATTGGGGAAGATCAGCAGGTTGGCTTCGCCCTTGAGCACCGAATCGGGAATGTAGCGGTCGCGCAGGCCCTCGTTGAGCGCCAGGTCGCCCTGCATTTCGCCGTCGACGATGAGCTCGGGCGCCACCACCTGCAACCGTTCGTAGACGGCACGCATCTTGGCCGAGGTCTCGCCCTCGCGCGAGCCGAAATTGGAATAGGACAACAGCGCCGCCCGCGCCTCGATGTTGAAGCGCTTGAGGTGGTCGCGCGCCTGCAGGGTGATGGCCACCAGCTCATCGACGCTGGGGTCGATATTGACGTAGGTATCGGCGAGGAAGAACACGCCGCGATTGAGCAGCAGCATGGAGAGGCCCGACAGCTGGCTGGCATGCGGCGCCAGCCCGATGATCGAGTGGATGTCGCGCGCGTGCTTGATGAAGCGCCCCTGCAAGCCGCAGATCAGCGCGTCGGCCTCGCCGCGCCGCACCGCCAGCGCCCCGATCACCGTGGTATTGGTGCGCACGATGGTGCGGGCCGTGTCGGGGGTGACGCCCTTGCGTCCCACCAGCGAGTGGAACAGCGCCACGTAGTCGCGATAGCGCGGATCGTCCTCGGGGTTGATGACCTCGAAATCCCGGCCCTGCCGGATGGTGAGCCCGAAGCGCTCCAGCCGTGTCTCGATCACCGCCGGCCGGCCGATCAGGATGGGCTTGCCGATGCCGTCCTCGAGGATGATCTGGGCGGCGCGCAGCACCCGCTCGTCCTCGCCATCGGCGAAGGCGAGGCGCTGGCCGGCACCCTGCGCCCGCTCGATCATCGGCTTCATCACCATGCCCGAGCGGAAGACGAAGCGGCGCAGTTGGTCGCGATAGGCGTCGAAATCGGCGATGGGGCGGGTGGCGACGCCGCTCTGCATCGCCGCCTCGGCCACCGCCGGGGCGATACGCAGGATCAGCCGCTGGTCGAAGGGATTGGGGATGAGATAATCGGGCCCGAAAATGGCCGGCACGCCCTGGGTGGTGGCTTCCAGCCCCGGCTCGTGCGCCAGCTTGGCGATGGCGCGGGCCGCCGCCGCCTTCATCTCCTCGTTGATGATGGTGGCGCCGCAATCGAGCGCGCCGCGGAACAGGAACGGGAAGCAGAGGACGTTGTTGACCTGGTTGGGATAGTCCGAGCGCCCGGTGCATACCAGCGCGTCGGGGCGCGCCTCCCGGGCCAGTTCCGGCATGATTTCGGGCGTCGGGTTGGACAGCGCCAGGATCAGCGGGTTGGGCGCCATGTCCTTGAGCATTTCGGGCTTCAGCGCCCCGGCCTTCGACAGGCCGACATAGATGTCGGCGCCGGCCATGACGTCGCTCAGCTCGGTCTTGTCGGTGTCCTGGGCGAAGGCACCGCGCCAGCGGTCCACCGTGTTGTCGCGCTTTTTGGTGACGAGCCCCTTGGAATCGGCCAGCCAGATGTTTTCGCGCTGCACCCCCACCGCGATCAGCATGTTCATGCAGGCGATGGCCGCCGCGCCGGCCCCGGAGGTGACGATTTTGGCCTTGGCGATATCCTTGCCCACCAGCTCCATGGCGTTGAGCACGGCGGCGGCCACGATGATGGCGGTGCCGTGCTGGTCGTCATGGAACACCGGAATGTTCATGCGCTCGCGCAGGGCTTCCTCGATCTCGAAGCATTCGGGCGCCTTGATGTCCTCGAGATTGATGCCGCCGAAGCTGGGCTCGAGCGGCGCCACGATGTCGATGAAGCGCTGCGGGTCGGTCTCGTTGACCTCGATGTCGATGGAATCGATGCCGGCGAACTTCTTGAACAGCACCGCCTTGCCTTCCATCACCGGCTTGCTGGCCAGCGCGCCGATATTGCCCAGCCCCAGCACCGCCGTGCCGTTGGAAACCACCGCCACCAGATTGCCCTTGGCGGTGTAGCGATAGGCTGCCTGCGGGTCGGCCGCGATCTCCTCGCAGGGGCTGGCCACCCCCGGCGAATAGGCCAGCGACAGGTCGCGCGTATTGGCCAGCGCCTTGGTCGCCACGATCTCCAGCTTGCCCGGCCGGGGATATTCATGGAACCGCAGGGCGGCCTCCTTCAGACTCTGCGCCTTCTCATCACTCATCGCTCTCTCCGTTCTCGTCGCCTCCCCGGGCAGACGTTTTCCAGAGCAGGTCAGCGCCCCCATGGATATTAGTCGTTAGTCGCAGACCGTCCTTCTTGTATGGTAGTGCAAAAATCATAACCATCTGATATAAATATACTTTTCATGACGACCCCCAGCGAACGAGCGGTTTCCGGTTGACACGCCGGGGGTTTGCTCGGCACAGTATCGGGGTCTAGGCGGGCAACACCCCCCAGGATCGGCCGGAGACACGTCATGGGCGCGAAGCCCAGCCAGGGTATGTGGTCAAGCGTGCGCTACGCGGTACGTCTTCCGTCTGACCGGCACTGAACCGGACGGATGCTCGTATCGACCTTCTGAGATGCCCGTTCTGGAGCTCAACCGTACGGTCGCGGTTGGTGGGCCTGGCCATTTTCCCACCTGATATGCGGGCGTGCAGCATTCCGGGGCAACCGGAGGCAGGACGGCGTTGCCGCGCTGGCGGCGGGAGGACGGGATGGACAACCGGCACAAAAGGCGCGCTGCGCCCGGGCCATGGTCGGCAATGGCCGCCGCCCGCGTGGCCTGAGGTACGTTCCACATGGCGGACGTGCAGGCACCCATGGGCGGCTCGGGCGTGGCGGAAGCGCTGCTGGCGCGGCTGCGCGCCATCGATCCGGCGCACCGCGTCGGCGCGGTCGAGACGCCGCACGCCGCCGACGCGCTGGACCAGTTCGGGCAGGCGGGCGTCGCCTTCGCCGCCAGCGACGCGACCATGGAAAACCGCTATTACGAGGCGCTGCGCGACCTGCTCGCCTGCATCAGGCCGACCGCCGGCGCCACGGCCATCCTCAACGAGGGCGGCGTCTATCACGGCTGCTGGCTGGAGAGCACCGGCAGCATCAATACCGAATTGCTGGGCCGCTTCATGCCCGCGGTGGCGACGCGGACCTTTTCGGGCTTTGCCCGGCACCAGCGCGCCGATGGGCTGTTGCCCTACAAGCTGACGGCGGACGGCGCCGCCTTCGCGCAGATCCAGATGGTGACGCCGCTGGCCCGCTCGGTCTGGAGCCATTATCGCGGCCAGGGCGGCGACCGCGACTGGCTGGAGCAAATGTACCGGGCCATGGCGCGCCACGACGCGTGGCTGGCGCAGTTCCGCGACACAAGGAAAACCGGGGCGGTCGAGGCGTTCTGCGCCTTCGACACCGGGCACGACCTTTCGGCCCGCTTCTGGCACGTGCCCGATACGCCGGCCGGCAACGACCCGACGCGCTATCGGCAGGACAACCCGCTCCTGCCCTTCATCGCGCCGGACCTGACGGCCAACGTCGCCTGCCAGCGCGACTATCTGGCCCTGATGGCGGAAGAACTGGGCGAGGACGGCACCCCGTGGCGGGAGCGGGCGGCCGCCAGCCGCGAAGCGCTGTTCGAGCAGTGCTTCGACCCCGATGACGGCTTTTTCTACGACCGCGACCGCAACGAGCAATTGGTGCGCGTGCAGTCGGACGTGCTGCTGCGGGTGCTGGCCTGCGATATCGGCGACGAGGAATTCTTCGCCGAGGCTTTGAGCCGCTACCTGCTCAACACGCGGAAATTCTTCGCCAAATACCCCTTCACCTCGCTGGCGCTGGACGATCCGCGGTTCGATCCGGCCTTCGCCTACAATAGCTGGTGCGGGCCCACCAACATGCTCAGCGTCATCCGCGCGCCGCACGCCTTCGAGCGGCACGGCCGGCATGTGGAACTGACCTGGATGCTGCAACCGATCCTGGCGGCGCTGTTTGCCGCCGACCGCTTCGCCCAGACGCTCAACCCCTTCACCGGGGCGGCCGGCTTCACCGAGCTTTATTCGCCCGGCATGCTGGCGCTGCTCGATTTCGTCGAGCGCCTGTCGGGCATCCTGCCCCGGCCGGACGGGTCGCTGTGGTTCACCGGGCTGGTGCCGCACGCGGTCAGCCACCGCGACACGGCGCACGCCACCGCCTATGCGCGCGTCGTCGAAGGCCGGCGGTTCGAGCTGGTCAATGACGGCACGCTGGCCAGCGCCTGGCGGGACGGCCAGCCCCTTTTCAGCGTGCCGCACGGCGTGCGCGTCGTCACCGACCGCGCCGGCACCATTACCGGCCTTGTCGGCATGAGCGTTGCCCCCGTCGCCGGGGAACTGCGCACGCCGCAAGGCACCCTGCCCTTCCGCATCGAGGCCAATGAGGAGTTCGACCTTGCTGCGGGAACGCTGGAGCGGCGCCAGCCGTCGCGGCTCACGCACCCGACCTATTGAGAAAGGAGAGCGCCCCACCACCGCAACGCCGGCATCCGGCAGTCGGATTTTCAGCCAGACGAGAGCAATCGCATCCAGTTCTGACATACGTAACTCATTCGGGAGGAAGACAAATGAGCACGTTCAATCGCAGACGTTTCCTGCAGACATCGGCCGGCTTTGCCGGCTCGGTGGCGGCGCTGGGCGCCATGGGCCGGCCGGCCTTCGCGCAGGACGTCACCATCCGCCATTTCTGGTGGGGCAATCCGGAGCGCGACAAGCGCACCTTCGCCGTCATCGACATCTACAACCAGAAAAATCCTGGGGTGAAGGTCGAGGGCGAAACGCTTGGTTTTGCGGACTATTTCACCAAGCTCACCACGCAGATCGCCGGCGGCAACATGCCGGACGTGATCCAGCAGGGCTATGGCGTGCTGTTCGAATATATCGCCAATGGCGCCGTGGTGCCGCTCGACGACTATGTCGGCAAGTCGCTCGATATTTCGAAGATCGACCAGAGCGCCATCGACGCGGGCACGGTGGACGGCAAGTTCTATGCCCTGTCCATCGGCGCCAACAGCCATATGGCGATGTACAATACGCGGCTGTTCGAGGCGGCAGGCGTCAAGCCGGGCGAGACCTTCGATCCCTATGGCTACACCTATGACGAGCTCAAGGAATTCGCCCGGGCGATCAGGGACGCCACCGGCGTGCCGGGCACCGACGACAATACCGCCGACTACCAGAATTTCTCGGACTTCGTCGGCCAGAAGGGCGCCATGCTCTACAATGAGGACGGCTCCTATGGCGCGACCCAGGAGATCGTCGAGGAATACTGGAGCACCTGGGAAGCCATCCGCAATGCCGGCGGCACCCCGCCGGGACCGGAATCGGCCGGGCTCGCCGGCGTCGCCGAACTGAGCCAGATGGGCGTGGTGACCGGCAAGTCGGCCATGACCTATCTCTGGTCCAACCAGCTGGTGGGCGTGCAGGGCCTGGTGCAGGATACGCTGGGCGCGGCGATGTATCCCAACACGCCCGACATGATCCCTGGCTCGATCGTGCAGCCGAGCCAGTTCGTCTGCCTCACCCGCGACAGCGTCGATCCCGAGGCGGCCACCGCCTATATGAGCGCCTTCGTCAACGACCTCGAAATGACGCGCATACTGGGGCTCGAGCGCGGCATTCCCAGCCAGAGCGAGGTGCGGGCGGCGCTCGAACCCGACCTGTTGCCGGCCGAGGCCGTATCGGTCGAGTTCTTCGACAAGATCCAGGGCAAGGTGGCGGCGCTGCCCCCGCCCCCGCCGAGCGGCGCCAACGAGGTCGAGCAAACCTTCGAGCGGCTGGCCGTCGCGGTGCTCCTCGGGGAGCGCTCGATTCCCGAGGTCGCCAGCGACTTCCTCAATCAGGCGAAGGCGATCCTGGCACGCGCCTGAGCCTGTTCCCGGCCCGCCATCCACACTCCCTGGGATGGCGGGCCGCTTCTTTCCGCGAGGCGGGGATGCATAAATTCATCAGGCGCAATTTCGCCGGCTACGCTTTTCTTTTCCCCTGGCTGGTGGGCTTCCTGCTGCTCGCCATCGGGCCGATTCTCGCCTCGCTCTATCTCAGCTTCACCAAATACAACGTGGTGCGGCCGCCCGAGTGGATCGGGCTCGACAATTATTTCTACATGGTCCAGTTCGACCAGCGCTTCTGGAAGGCGCTGCAGGTGACCTTCACCTTCGTGGTGGTGTCGGTGCCGCTCAAGCTGATCTTCGCGCTGGGCGTCGCCATGGCGCTCGACAAGGGCATCCGCGCCATCGGCTGGTATCGGGCGCTGTTCTATCTGCCCTCCATCCTGGGCGGCTCCATCGCCGTCGCCATCCTGTGGCGGCAATTGTTCAACTACGATGGCGTCATCAATTCCATCCTGCGGTTTTTCGGCACCGATGGCCCCTATTGGCTCAGCGACCCGCGCTATTCGCTGTGGACGCTGATCGTGCTGGCGATCTGGCAGTTCGGTTCGCCCATGCTGATCTTTCTCGCCGGTCTGCGGGCCATCCCGACCGAGCTTTACGAGGCCGCCGAGATCGACGCGGCGGGGCCGGTGCGCAAGTTCTTCGCCATTACCGTGCCGCTGCTGGCGCCCGTCATCTTCTTCAACCTGGTGTTGCAGATGATCGAGGCGTTCAAGAGCTTTTCGGGGGCGTTCATCATCTCGGGCGGCAGCGGCGCGCCGCTCGACAGCCTGCTGTTCTTCACCGTCTATCTCTACAACGAGGCCTTCAGCTTCCTGCGCATGGGCTATGCCTCGGCGCTGGCCTGGGTACTGCTCGTCATCATTGCGCTGTTTACCGCCATCGCCTTCTGGACCAGCAAATACTGGGTCCATTACGAGAGCGAGAGGGGGTGAGCCGATGACCGAGACCACCCTGGCGCCCGCGCCCCGCTCCACCGCCGACATCGCCCGCGCCTACCGCGCCGCCAAGGCGAAGCGCGCCCGGCGGGCGGCGCTGCTCAAGCATGTCTTCCTCATCCTGGCGTCGCTGGTGATGATCTACCCGCTGCTCTGGATGCTGGCGAGCTCGCTGAAGCCGGACAACGCCATCTTCGGCAATCTCGGCCTCTGGCCGCGCCAGTTCGAATGGGGCAACTACCAGCAGGGCTGGAACGCGCTGCCGGTCAGTTTCACCAGCTTCTTTCGCAACTCGATCATCGTCACCGTGCTCTCGGTGATCGGCAACGTCATTTCCTGCTCGTTCGCGGCCTATGCGTTCGCGCGGCTGGAATTTACCGGCAAGACCATCTGGTTCGCGCTGATGATGATGACGCTGATGATCCCCTATCACGTGGTGCTGATCCCGCAATATCTGCTGTTCCTGCAACTGGGCTGGGTCAACACCTACCTGCCGCTGATCGTGCCGAAATTCCTCGCCGGCGACGCCTTCTTCATCTTCCTGATGATCCAGTTCTTCCGGCAATTGCCGCGCGAGCTGGACGAGGCGGCGATGATCGACGGCTGCTCGCCCTTCAAGATCTACTGGGCCATCATCATGCCGCTGTCGCTGCCGGCCATGGCGACGGCGGCAATCTTCTCGTTCATCTGGACCTGGGAAGATTTCCTCGGGCCGCTGGTCTACCTCAATAATATGGAGGCCTACACCGTGCCGCTGGCGCTGCGCAGCTTCATCAGCACGGATGGGGTGAGCCAGTATGGGCCGCTCTTTGCCATGTCGGTGCTGTCCATCCTGCCGATCGTGCTTTTCTTCGTTGTCTTCCAGCGCTTTATCATTCGCGGCATCGCCATGAGCGGGCTCAAATAGGAGGTTCATCATGGCGTCTGTCACGCTGAGCGACGTGCGCAAGGCCTATGGCCCGGTGGAGGTGATCCACGGGGTCAATCTCGACGTGAAATCGGGGGAATTTCTGGTGCTGGTCGGGCCTTCGGGCTGCGGCAAGTCCACCCTGCTGCGGATGATCGCCGGGCTCGAGGAAATCACCGACGGCACCATCGCCATCGGCGACAATATCGTCAACGACCTGCCGGCGAGCCAGCGCAACCTCTCCATGGTGTTCCAGTCCTATGCGCTCTATCCACATATGAGCGTGCAGAAAAACCTGGCATTCGGGCTGGTCAACCTGCGCATGCCGCGCGACGAGATCGCCCGGCGGGTGGCCGAGGCGGCGCGCATCCTGCGCATCGAGGAATTGCTGGAGCGCAAGCCGCGCCAACTCTCCGGCGGGCAGAAGCAGCGCGTCGCCATCGGCCGGGCCATCGTGCGCGAGCCGCAGCTTTTCCTGTTCGACGAGCCGCTCTCCAATCTCGACGCGGAATTGCGGGTGCAGATGCGGGTGGAACTGGCCGGGCTCTACAACCGGCTGGGCACGACGATGATCTACGTCACCCACGACCAGACCGAGGCCATGACCATGGCGACGCGGATCGTGGTGCTGAGCAAGGGCCATATCGAGCAGGTAGGGACGCCGTACGAGCTCTATAATTTCCCCGCCAACCTGTTCGTCGCCAGCTTCATTGGCTCGCCCAAAATGAACCTGCTGGCGGCCGAAGCGCGGGAAGACAGCGCTGAAATCAAGGGGTTAGGCGTCCTGCCGCTTCCCCCGGGCCTTACGGCCCGGGGGCCGATCAGCGTCGGCGTGCGGCCCGAGCACCTGCAGCTGGCAGGGGGCGGCGACCTCAGCGTCGGCGGCACGGTGACGCTGGTCGAATATCTGGGCAGCGAGGTCTTCGTCTATGTGCAACTGGCCGATGGGCGGACCTTGCTGGCGCAGGCGCCGGGGACGGCGCAGCATCGGATCGGCGACGCCGTGACGCTGTCGCTGGCGGCGGAACGGGCGCATTATTTCGATGAAAAGGGCCTGCGGCTGGGGCCAATGTGACAAAATCAGGGCGAAGGGTTGATTGCTTCACGTTTCGTGATACACAGTCGACCGCCTTCCACGAGCGTCAAGCAGCCCTTCATGAGTCGCAATTTTCTGGTCGTCGATCCCGAGGAAAACCTGGACGTCCTCAAGGGATTGGCCTCCCCCATCCGCGTCAAGATTCTCAAATTGCTGCATGTCGAGGGGCCGCTCAACGGCAATGAGATCGCCGAGCGGCTGGAACTGCCGCAATCGACCGTCTCGACCAATATCCAGATTCTGGAGGGGGCGGGCCTGATCCGCACCGAAACGCAGAAGGCGCGCAAGGGCAATCAGAAGATCTGCCACTCGACGTTCGACGAAGTGCTGGTGATGTTCAAGGACGCCATCCGGCCGGCCAACACCAATACCATCGAGGTCGCCATGCCGCTGGGACTCTATACCAGCTGCGAGGTGACGGGGCCGTGCGGCCTGTGCTCGACCGAGGGGATCATCGGCCTGCTCGACGTGCCGGACACGTTCCTCGAACCCGACCGGATGAAGGCGGGGCTCATCTGGTTCACGCGCGGCTTCGTCGAATACCAGTTCCCCAACAATGCGCGGCTGGCGCAAACCACTCTGGAAGCCATGGAATTTTCCATGGAGCTGAGCTCGGAAGTGCCCGGCACCTCGGCGGACTGGCCCAGCGACATCACGCTGTCGGTCAACGGCACCGAAATCGGCACCTGGATGTCGACCGGCGATTACGGCGACAAGCGCGGCGTCTATACGCCCGACTGGTGGAAGCTCAAGGGCAGCCAGTACGGCAAGCTCAAGAGTTGGCGCGTCACCAATGACGGCACCTATGTCGACGGCATGAAAATCTCGGCGGTGTCGCTCAGCGACCTCGACGTGGCCGGCCACCACTCGATCCGCCTCCGCATCGCGGTCAAGGCCGACGCCAAGCATCCCGGCGGCATCAATATTTTCGGGCGCGGCTTCGGCAATTACGACCAGGACATCATCCTGCGCCTGCAGACGGCGAGATAAGTGTTTTAGTTTCAGTCGGTTAGCGGAGAATGACGCTGGCTTGAGCTGCAGCGCCCTTCCCGGCTTTTGCCTTGCGGATGTGCTCGCCCCGGGCGCTCTCTTGCCACCACCACCGGCGCTGCCCACGGGCCTGACCCGTGGGCCTTTATCCTCATCCCCTGCCGCCGTGGCTCCCGCGTCGGCCCGCGGGTCGCGCCCGCGGGCAGTAGCGGTGGGAGCGGGGGCAGCGGTGCAAAGAGGGCATCGGCGGCGAGGCGCCCCGTGGCGCGCAATCCGGCGCCTCTCCGGCGCCCGGACACTGCCGGAAAAATGCGGCGGGGGGCCTCTTGCCTTTTGCGGTTGTCGTCTCCTATAACACTATTTCTGATATAAATCAGAAAAACGGCACGACTGGGAGGGCACGATGAAGGCGTCCGTCATCGCGAATAAGGATTACACGATCTCCAAAATCGACGATCGTGTCTATGGGGCATTTCTCGAGCATCTCGGCCGGGCGGTTTACGAGGGGATTTACGAACCCGACCACCCCAGCGCCGACGCCAACGGCATGCGGGGCGACGTGATCGAGCTGGTCAAGGCCATCAATATACCGGTGGTGCGCTACCCCGGGGGCAACTTCGTTTCCGCCTATAACTGGGAGGACGGCATCGGGCCGCGCGAGGCGCGACCGACGCGGCTGGACCTGGCCTGGCACACCTCGGAAAGCAACGCGGTGGGCATCCACGAATTCGCCGACTGGTGCGCCAGTGTCGGCACGGAGATGATGCTGGCCGTCAATCTGGGCTCGCGCGGCGTCGACGAAGCCCGCAATTTCCTCGAATATGTCAATCATCCCGGCGGTTCCTACTGGAGCGACCTGAGGATCAGGAACGGCCGCAAGGAGCCGTGGAACGTCAAGCTGTGGTGCCTGGGCAACGAGATGGACGGCCCCTGGCAGGTCGGCCACAAGGACGCCGACGAATATGGCAAGCTGGCCGCCAATACGGCCCGCGCCATGCGCATGTTCGACAAATCGCTGGAGTTGGTGGTGTGCGGCTCGTCCAATTCGGACATGCCCAGCTATCCCGACTGGGAGCGCATCGTGCTCGAACACACTTACGAGCATGTCGACCATATCAGCCTGCACATGTACTTCGCCAATCGCGACGACAATACGCCCGACTATCTGGGCCTCAGCCACAAGCTGGAGACCTATATCGACACCGTCGCGGCCACCATCCAGCAGGTGAAGGCGAAGAAGAAGAGCAAGCGCGACGTCTATATCTCCTTCGACGAATGGAACGTCTGGTACCATTCGAACAAGAAGGACCGCGAAATCCTCGACGGCAATGGCGGCTGGCCGCACGCGCCGGGGCTCCTCGAAGACATCTACAATTTCGAGGACGTGCTGATGGTGGGGCTGATCCTCAACACCTTCATCCGCCGCGCCGACGTGGTGAAGATCGCCTGCATCGCGCAGCTGGTGAACGTCATTGCGCCCATCATGACGGAAAAAGGCGGCCCGGCCTGGGCGCAGACCATCTACTATCCCTATTATTTCGCTTCGCTTTTCGGGCGCGGCACCGCCTTGCAACTGGTCACCCAGTCGCCGGGCTACGAGACGCCGCACGCCGCCGACACGCCTTATGTGGACGTGGCGGGCACGCATGACGCGGCGGCGAACACACTCAGCTTCTTCCTGGTCAACCGCCACCCGAGCGAGACCATCGCCACGACCGTGAGCCTGCAAGGGTTTGCCGGCGGCCGGGTGATCGACCACCAGGTAATGACCCATGCCGACCTCAAGGCGGTCAACACCGCCACGCGGCAGGACGAGGTGAAGCCCCGCCAGGGCGAAGGCGCCAGCCTTGCCGAGGGCCAGCTGAGCGTAAACCTGCCGCCCTATTCATATCAGATGATCCGGGTGCAGCTGTGAAAACCGCGCCCGGCCAGTAGCAGGGTGTGACTGAACGTTAGCGGAGGGTGGTCCTTTTCCACCGCAACGGCCCCGCAAAAGAGGCGCATCGGCAACGATGCGCCTTTGCTTTTCAAATCATGTTTCACGATTTGTATCATCATAAATATTGACAAGGCCCGAACCCTGTCTAAGTATGATTAATGACGGCGCTGGAGGGGCGCCGGTCGCGAAATGCCTGAGGCGTTTCGCCATGGGAGGAAAGAAACATGGACAGACGTAGTTTTCTGATCGGCACCACCGCCGTCGGCGCGCTGATGGCGGCCGGCAACGGACTTGCCTTCGCGCAGGACGCCGAGGGCACCGCCCCCGACCTGGCGCAGTTCCCGCGCAACGAAACGGTCATCGTGCACAACCCCGAAGGGGTGATCCGCAATCCCGGCTGGTTCAACCTGTGGGTCAATGGCGGCGGCGGCATCTCGAACGGGCTGCACCAGCTGACCGCCGACACGCTGTGGTTCATCGACCCGGAGGCCGGCGTGCCGGGGGCGAGCGAGAACGCCATCTATTATTCGCTGGCCGAAGGGCCGTGGGAATATAACGACGACTTCAGCGAAATGACGGTGAAGCTGCGCCAGGGCATCATGTGGAGCGACGGTGTGGAGTTCACCGCCGACGACGTGGTGTTCACCGCGCAAAAGCAGATGGAAACGCCCGGCATGGGCTGGAGCGGCGCCTTCTCGACGCAGGTGGCCGAAGTCAGCGCGCCCGACCCCTATACCGTGCATTTCAAGCTCAAGGCGCCCAATTCGCGCTTCCACACCATCATGTCGGTGCGCTGGAACGCGGCCTGGATCATGCCCAAGCACGTGTTCGAGAAGGTGGACGACGTCCTCAGCTTCGACAACAACCCGCCCGTCAGCCTCGGGCCCTACACCCTGCACTCCTACGACCCGAACGGCACCTGGTACATCTGGGAAAAGCGCGCCGACTGGGACAAGACCACGCTGGGCATGGTGGGCGAGCCCAAGCCCCGCTTCGTCATCTACCGCAACAATATTTCCACCGACAATCGCCTCATCGAGATGCGCAACGGCGATCTCGACATGATCCACGACCTCAGCCCCGAAGGCACGTTCTCCATCGTGCAGCAGGACCCGGACGTGAAGGGCTGGTTCCCGGGCTTCCCCTATGCCCACCCCGACCCGACGCTGGTGATGGCGGTGTTCAACCTGCAGAACCCACTGTTCGAAGACAAGCGGGTGCGCTGGGCACTGACGCTGATGCTCGACGCACGGGCCATGAGCATGGCCAGCTATCGCGGCGCGGCAACGCTGTCGGCCATCTCGGTGCCGCCCACCGGCACGCATCCGCGCGACTATCACGGGCCGTTGCAGGACTACCTCGTCAATTACGAGGTCGATACCGGCACCCGCAAGGTCAAGCCCTACGACCCGACCATCGGCCAGCAGATCGCCGACATGGTGCGCCCGCAGTTCGGCGACCAGGTGCCCTCGGACGAGGAGGGCATCCGCAACGCCTTCGGCTTCGGCTGGTGGAAGCAGGACGTGGAAGCGGCGGGCGAACTGCTCACCGCCGCCGGCTTCACCAAGAACGGCAACCAGTGGATGACGCCGGACGGGCAGCCCTTCGCCTTCAGCGTGCTGATCCCGCAGGAAGGCGTGGTCAACCGGCTCGGGGTGATGATCGCCCAGACCTGGGCGCAGAACGGCGTGCAGGCCAGCGCGGAAGTGGCGACCGACATCTGGGACCGCACCGGCGCGGGCGACTTCGCGGTGGAAATCGGCTGGGCGGTGGAAACCTGGGGCGGCCATCCCGACCTCAGCTTCTTCCTCGACAGCTACCACTCCGAATACGTGGCCGATCCGGGCACCATCCAGCCGGCGCGTAACTGGATGCGCTGGAAGGATCCGCGGCTCGACGAGATCATCGAGAAAATCCGCGGCATCGACTTCAACGACCCGAAGGGGATCGAGTACGGCCAGGACTTCGTCAAGCTGCATCTGGATGAAATGCCGAACATCCCGATCATGGCCTACAACGTGTTCTCGGTGCAGTCGAACCGCTACTGGAGCGGCTGGCCGAACGCGGAGAACAACTACGCCAACCCGGTGACCAACTGGTCGAACGGCAAGACGATCTTCACGCAGATCACGCCGGCCGGCGGCGCCTGAGGGGTTTCCTCCCTGGGAGCGCGGCGCGAGCCGCGCTCCATCTTCGTTTCCAGCGGGGGAGCCGCATGCAAGGTTATCTCTGGTTTGTCGGCAAACGGGCGTTGCAGCTGCTGGCCGTGGTGTTTTTCGGCGTCTCGGCCACCTTCCTCATCACCCATCTGTCACCGATCAACCCGGTCGAGGCGGCGCTGGGCCGCATGACGGCCCGCTCCAATTTCGCGCCCGAAGCCATCGCGGCGATGCGCGCGGCGCTGACCGAGATGTATGGCGTCAACGAGCCGCTGCTCAATCAATATGTCAATTTCTGGCTGCGCCTCTTCCGGGGCGACCTGGGGCCCTCGCTGCTGGCCTTTCCCACCCCCTCGATGACGCTGGTGCTGCGCGCCATGCCCTGGACCGTGGGGCTATTGGTGATGGCGATCCTCGTCACCTTCATCTTCGGCAACCTGCTGGGCGGGCTGGCCGGCTACAACCAGAACAACAAGCTGTTCAAGGTGCTCGGCATCCTGGCCATGGGGGTGCAGCCGATCCCCTATTATATCGTGGCCTTCATCCTGCTCATCATCTTCGGCTTCCTCTGGCCGGTGCTGCCGATTTCCGGGGGCTTTGCCATGAACGTCACGCCGGGCTGGACCTGGCCGTTCATCGCCTCGGTGCTGCAACACGCCATCCTGCCGGCGCTGTCGCTGGTGCTGGTGGGGTTCGGCGGCTGGTTCCTGGGCATGCGGGCGCTGGTTTCCAACGTGGTGACGGAGGACTACGTGACCTATGCCGAACTGGCCGGGGTGGACCGCAGCACCATCGTGGGCGGCTATGTGATGCGCAACGCGCTGGTGCCGCAGCTGACCGGGCTGGCGATGACGCTGGGCGGGGTGTTTTCCGGCACGGTGATCACCGAGCAGGTGTTCAACTATCCGGGCCTCGGCTCGCTGCTGATCGACGCGGTCAATGCCGGGGATTATTCGCTGGTGCTGGCGGTCTCGACCATTTCGGTGGTGGCGGTGGCGCTGGCCATTTTCGTGGTCGACCTGCTCTATCCGCTGCTCGACCCGCGCGTCAGGGCGGAGTGAAGCCATGCTAGCCGTCCTGCGCGACCTCATCCGCTACAATATCGAATTCGCCATCGGGCTGGTGCTGGTGGGGGTGGTGGTGATCTTTGCCGGCCTCAGCTTCTTCGCGCCGGTCGATCCCTCGCTCATCTACGTGACCATCCCCGACCAGCCGCCTTCGGCGCAATTCTGGTTCGGCACCAATTCGCGCGGGCAGGACCTGTTCTGGCAGCTCTCGGCGGCGTTCCGCAACAGCCTCGCCTTCGGGCTCACCGTGGCGGTGCTGTCGCGCATCATCTCGATCACGGTGGGGCTGCTGTCGGGCTATCTCGGGGGCTGGGTCGACCGGGCGCTGATGTTCATCAACGACATCTTCGTGGCGATCCCGATCTTTCCAATCCTGGTGCTGTTCTATTTCGTGCTGCGCAACAATCTCGACAGCTTCACGCTGGCGCTGATCATGGCCTGCTTCGGCTGGCCGTTCGACGCGCGGCTGATCCGCTCGGTGGCGCTGGGCCTCAAGCACCGGGAATTCACGCGGCACGCCACTTTCGCGGGCATGAGCACCCGCAAGATCCTCCTGGAAGAGCACCTGCCCTATGTGATGCCCATCGTGTTCTCGACCTTCATGAACAACATGCTGTGGTCGATCGGGCTCGAGGTGACGCTGGCGGTGCTGGGCTTCACCAATATCAACCAGCCCACCATCGGCACGGTGATCTACTGGGCCAACTCGCACTCGGCCATGGTGGTGGGCGTGTGGTGGTGGGTGGTGATCCCGGTGATCCTGGTGGTGATCGTCTTCCTCGGGCTGTTCCTGCTGGCGGTCAGCATGAACGAATATATCGACCCACGCAGCCGGCTGCGGAGGATGGGCGCATGAGCGGCGATAATCGGGATATCCTCAAGGTCGAGGGCCTCAAGGCCTATTACCAGATGAATTATTTCGGCGTGGAGCGCGAGGTGCGCGCCGTCGACGACATCACCATGAGCGTGCGCCGCAACGAGGTCTACGGCATTGCCGGGGAAAGCTCGTCGGGCAAGACCTCGTTCATCAAGGTGCTGGCCGCCGCGACACGGCCGCCGCTGCGGGTGGTGGCGGGCAGCGCCAAATACGCCTTCCAGAGCGGGCCGATCGACGTTGCCCATGCCGGCCCGGCTGAGGTCGAGAGGGTGCGCTGGAAGCATCTGAGCTACATCATGCAGGGCTCGATGAGCGTGCTCAACCCGGTGCGGCGCATCGGCCGGACGTTTCGCGACTTCGCCGCCCGGCCGCTGGGGCTGAGCGGGGCGGCGTTCGAAAAGCGGGTGGTGGATCATCTGGGGCGGCTCAAGCTGCCGCCGGAGGTGCTCAAAGCCTATCCGCACGAACTCTCGGGCGGCATGCGCCAGCGCGTCACCATCGGGCTAGCGACGGTGTGCCACCCCGAATTCATCATCGCCGACGAGCCGACCACGGCGCTCGACGTGGTGGTGCAGAAGGAGGTACTGAGCCTCATCCGCGAAATCCAGCAGCAGATGGGCTCCTCGGTGGTGCTGGTGACGCACGACATGAGCGTGCACGCCAACATGGCCGACCGGGTGGGCATCATCTATGCCGGGCGGCTGGTGGAGGAAGGGCCGACGCGGCAGATGTTCTTTGCGCCGAAGCACCCCTATACGGCGCATCTGGTGGCCAGCCTGCCGCGCATCGGCGACGTCACGCAGCGCCCGGCGCTCGAAGGGCGGCCACCCAACCTGGCGGAGCCGCCGCAGGGCTGCCGCTTCCATCCGCGCTGCCCGCTGGCGGTGGACAAATGCCGCACCGAGGTGCCGCCGCTTATCGAGGTGGCGCCGAACCAGCGCTCGGCCTGCTGGCGCTGGCAGGACGTCAAGCCGCTGGTCGGCGCCGGAGCACCGGCGGGGGTGACGGCATGAGCGCGCTGCTCGAGGTCGGCAATGTGTCGAAACGCTTCACCATGGGCGGATTGCTGGGCCGCAAGACGGTGGACGCGGTGCGCGACGCCAGCTTCACGCTGCATACGGAAAACCCGGAAATCTTCACCATCATCGGGGAGTCGGGGTCGGGCAAGACGACGCTGGCGCGCATGATCCTCGGGCTGGAGGACGTCAGCGAGGGCGAAATCCTGTTCCACGGCAAGCGGGTCGGCCGGCGCATGAGCCGGGCCGAACGGCTGGCCTTCATGAGCCATGTGCAGCCGGTATTCCAGAACCCGTTCGAGGCGTTCAATCCCCTGAAGAAGATCGAGCGCTACCTGTCGAGCACGGCGCGGCGCTTCCTCGGGACGCACGACCGCGCCGAGATCGAGCGGGCCATGGACGCGGCACTGCAGAAGGTGGGCCTCAGTCTGCAGGAGGTGCAGGGGCGGTTCCCGCACGAAATGAGCGGCGGGCAATTGCAGCGCTGCGCCATCGCGCGGGCGCTGATCCCCAACCCGCCGCTGCTGATCGCCGACGAGCCGGTGTCGATGGTCGACGCGTCGCTGCGCATGAGCATCGTCAACCTGCTCAAGGATCTGCGCGACGATTTCGGGGTCAGCGTCATCTATATCACGCACGACCTGGCCACCGCCTACTACATCTCCGACCGGCTCATCATCATGCAGCGCGGGCAGATCGTGGAAATGGGCGACGCGCGGACCGTGCTGGACAACCCCGAACACCCCTATTCGCGGCTGCTCAAGGCCTCGGTGCTCTCCACCGACGACGCCGGCGACGGCAAGCTGGCCACCGACCCGGCCATGGTCGAGCGGGCCGGCGCCATGGTCGGCCACCCCGGCCGGCTGGTCGCCCGCCGCGACGGCCGCAGCGTCAGGGTGTATGAGGGGGTGTAGCCACCGCGCCGTCATCCCCCGCGCATGTGGGGACATCCGTGGCCTTGAAAGGGGTAACAGAGGTTCCCGCTGTCGCGGGAATGACACGGTGAGTGTCGCGGGAATGACACGGTGGGAAGGGGTGGTCCCCGGGGCTTTCTCCGTCAGGCGACGGAGGGTTCGCGGTCGAGCGGGGGCATGGTCTTGATGTCTTCGCCCCGGTGCATGGCGATGTTCATGCGGAAGGAGTTGGCGATGCGCTCGGAGCGCTCGACAAAGAGCGCGGCGATCTCGGGCGGGCAGAGCTTTTCCACCGTTTCGCGGAACAGCCGCAGCCAGCGGCGGAAATGCGCGTCGCTCATCTCCGGGATAGCCAGGTGCTTGGGCATGGGGCGGCCGTCATAACGGCCGGTGCCCAGCATCATGGAGCTCCAGAAATCGGTGAGCTTGTCGAGATGCGCCGGCCAGTGATCGTCGGGAATGATGCGGTTGAACACCGGGCCGATGACGTCGTCGCGCCGCACGTGAAAGTAGAATTTGTCGACGATGGCGCGGATCATGGCTTCATCCAGGCCCTCGGGCGTCTCCCAGCCGATACGGGAGAGGCGGGTACCCGCCGCGGGACGATCAGACAGCGACATTGGCAGTTTCCTTGATGGTGTAGGAGCAGCGCCGGCCGCCCGCCACGATGTGATCGACCCGCTCCACCTCGACCCCGGGGCCGAGCACGGCGCGGAAAACTTCAAGCTCGGCGCGGCAGAAACCCTGGCAGGCGGTGGCGGCGGCGCAGATGGGACAATGGTTCTCCACCAGCAGCAGCGACCCGTCGGGCTCTTCCGACCAGCTCGCCATATAGCCTTCCTGACTGCGCAGGTCGGCCAGCACCGCGACGCGCCCCCGCAGATCGGTGGCGGTGCGCATGGCCGCTTCATAGCACTGGCGGGTGGTGGTTTCACGCGCCGAGATGATGGTGTCAAGCGCCGCTTCGCCCAATTGTTCGCGCACGATGTCGAGCAGTTGCACGGTGAGCGCGGCGTGGGTATCGGGAAATTGCGCCTGCGCCGCCGCCGTCAGGCTCCACAGCTGGGTCGGGCGGCCGACGCCGCTGGCGGCGCTGCGCGCCTCCACCAGCCCCTCCTCGGCCAGCCGCAGCAATTGCTGGCGCGCCGCCTCGCCGCTGGTGCCCAGCTTCTCGCCCAGCGCGGCGGCCGACAGGCTGCCCTGCATCTTGAGCTGGATGAGAATGCGCTGGGCCGGGCTGCGCGGCGACCAGCCGGCGTTTTCCGCGCCGGGGGCCGAGCCGTGGCTTGACATGTCTGTCGAATAGGTTTTCAAAGCCATGACTTGGAAATTAGCGGCAGCGGCGACCCAACGCAAGCCCGAGGATTTTTGAACGCGTTTCCGCAACGCCGGGCAGGTGTCCGTTGTTCTGCTGGATACGTCATAACAAGGAGCGACGAAATGACCTTTTCCCTGCCCAACCTGCCCTATGCCGTTTCCGCGCTGGCCGATCGCGGCATGAGCCAGGAAACGCTGGAGCTGCACCACGGCAAGCACCACCAGGCCTATGTGACGGCGCTCAACGGGTTCGTCGAGAAGAACGACGACCTCAAGGGCAAGTCGCTGGAAGAAATCATCGCCTTCGTCAACGGCAAGCCGGACCTGCAGGGCGTGTTCAACAATGCCGGGCAGCACTGGAACCACATCCATTTCTGGCAGGCGCTGGCCCCCAATGGCGGCAAGCTCCCCGGCAAGCTGGAAGCCAAGATCGTCGAGGATTTCGGCTCGGTCGACGCCTTCAAGGACGCCTTCAAGACCGCCGCCACCACGCAGTTCGGCTCGGGCTGGGCCTGGCTGGTGCTGGGCAAGGACGGCAAGCTCAAGGCCACCAAGACGCCGAACGGCTCCAACCCGCTGGCGACCGGTGAAGGCAAGCCGCTACTGGGCCTCGACGTGTGGGAGCACTCCTACTATGTCGACTTCCGCAACCGCCGCCCCGACTATGTGACCAACTTCCTCGACAAGCTGGCCAATTACGAGTTCGCCGAAGCCAATCTGGGCTGAGGCACCTCCAAACGCAGCGACAGGCGGGCCCGCTCATGTCTTATCCAGCGATCGCCCGCCGGCTCGCCCCCCATACCGGCCGCCCGGCCCGCCCCAGCGGACAGCGAACCGACGCCATGGCTTCCCTCACGCCCGATTTCGACCTGCCCGACAGCATGGCGTTGCGGGCCAGCCGGCGCCCGCCCGTCGGCGACGCGGAATTCCGCGCCGCGATGTCGGGGCTGGCCGCGAGCGTGCATGTGGTGACGGCGCGGCATGGCGAGGAACAGGTGGGCCGCACGGTGACCTCGGTGATGTCGCTGTCGGCCCAGCCGCCCGCCATCCTCATTTCCATCGATATCGTGAGCCGGCTGGCCGACCTCATCGCCAAGAGCGGCGGCTTTTCGCTGGCCATGCTGGCCGAGGAACAGACCGCGGTGGCCGACGCCTTCGCCGGAAGGCTGGCGGCGGAGTTCCGCTTCGGCGTCGGCGAGTGGCGCCGCTGGCCCTCGGGGCAGCCGCTGCTGGCAGGCAGCGTCACCGCGCTCGATTGCGAGGTGATCGGCGCCATCGAAACGGGCACGCATGTGCTGTTCGCCGGCGCCATCGTGGAAACCGAGACGGCGCCCGACCGGCGCCCGCTGCTGTGGCAGCGCCACACCTATCACGGGCTCGGGGTCGACGGACCGGGCCGGAAGTGACAGACTGAAATCGATTCAGGAGGCTGGCGGGAAATTTTGCCCGCGTCGTGCGTTCCCTCCCGGGTCGAGGAGCCGATCGTGCCGCGTTACTATTTCCATTATCGCACCGACGACGAATTGATCGTCGACAAGACCGGTGGCGATTTTCCCAATCTGGATGCCGCCGAGCACTACGCCGCCGAGATCGGCCGGGCGATCATCGACAAGCTGGCCGGCGAAGGCGGCGAGACCGCCCTGCCCCGCTCCATCGAAATCACCGACGCGACCGGGCGCGAACTGCTTTATGTGGTGTTCTGGGCCGGACCGAAGATCGGCAGTGGCCCCGGCCGCCCGATCGAGCCGGCGCGCGTGCATTAGCTGTTTTACGTTTGTATCGTCGCTCTTCGCGACCCTTCTCCACCGGGTCATTCCCGCGACAGCGGGAAGCTCTGTTACCCCTTGCGGACCCAACAGAGGTCCCCGCTGTCGCGGGGATGACGACGCGGTGGCCGGGCGCAAGGCGCCAAGGCAAGCGGCGCCTGAGCCGCTAGGCGAAGTGGATGGTGATGGCGAAGACCAGGATCAGGGAGGCGGCAAGGGCGGCGCAGGACGCCAGATGGGATACCTTGGGCATGAAGAGCTCCGTGCGGCAACCCCCGATCTCTATCAGATAAGTAGAGATTAACAAGCGGTAAATTTGCGGGCGCCCCGTGCGCTGTGGAAAACCGGGGCGGCGCCTGCTGCGAAGGAGGGGGCGACAGGCCGGGCGCACCTGCTAGACTGGCAGCCGAGTCTGGTGGGGGGCAGGACAATGGCGGATAGCGGCGTAACCCAACTCATCGCGGCGGCGCGGGCACAGGCGCAGGGCCAGCCGGGGCTGGAACATTTTCTCATCGAAGCCATCAAGGCGACCGATCCGGACGATCTGGCGCGGCAGGACGGCGCGGCGCTGCTGGCGGCGCTGACCCGCAGCCATGCGCGGCTGACGGCGGGCGACGGCAAGGCCACCCGCATCGCGGTGACCGAGCCGACGGCGCCGGGCGCGGCGCTGGTGATCGACGTCATCTCGCCCGACATGCCGTTCATCGTCGATAGCGTGCTGGCGGCATTGCGGGCCATGGGCGGCGTCATCCGGCTGTTTTCGCACCCGGTAGTGCGGGTGGCGCGCGGGGCCGTGGTGGGCGAGGACGGCGAAGCGGTCAGCGTGCTGCATATCCACAGCGACCCGGTGGCCGACACGGCGGCGCTGGTGGCCGAGATCGAGGCGACGCTGGCCGACGTGGCGCGGGCGGCGGCGGACTGGCCCGCCATGCTGGAGCGGGTACGGCGCGGCGCCGCCGAGCTGGGCGCCGCGCGGGGCCAGCGCGAGGAGGCCATGGCCTTCCTCGACTGGCTGACCGAGCACAATTTCACCTTTCTGGGGGTGCGCGAATACCGGCTGGAGGCCGGCACGCTGGCGCCGGTGGCCGATAGCGGGCTGGGCATCCTGCGCGACCCGGCGCTCAAGGTGCTGCGCAGCGGCCCCGACTATGTCGAGAGCACGCCGGCGCTGGTGGCTTTTCTCGAGGGCAGCGAGCCGCTGCTGGTGACCAAGGCCAATGTGCGCGCCAAAGTGCATCGGCGGGCGCATATGGACTATGTGGGCGTCAAGCTGTTCGCGCCGGACGGGACGGTGAGCGGCGAATTGCGGCTGGTCGGGCTTTATACCGAGCAGGCGCTGGCCAGCCCGCATACGGAGGTGCCGATCATCCGGCGCAAGATCGCCGAGGTGATGCGGCGCTCCGGGCTCGACCCGCTGGGCCATGCCGGGCGCACGCTGCTGGGGGCACTCGACAGCTATCCGCGCGACGAGCTGTTCCAGATCGACACCGCGCAACTGGCGGAATTTGCCGAAGCCATCGCCGGGCTCTACGACCGGCCACGCGTGCGCGTGCTGCCGCGCATCGACCGGTTCGACAATTTCGTCTCCGTGCTCGTCTTCGTGCCGCGCGACCGCTATGACGGGGAGGTGCGGGCCCGCATCACCCGCTACCTGGCGACGGTCTATGACGGGCGGGTTTCGGCCTATTACCCGCATTTCCCCGAAAGCGAGCTGGTGCGGCTGCACGTCATCATCGGGCGGTTGCAGGGCAAGACGCCGCAGCCGGGGCGGGCCGAGCTGGAAGCGGGCGTCGAGGCCCTCACCCGCGACTTTTCCGACACGCTGCTGGCGGCCGCGCCCGATCCGGGGGCGATCAGCGATTTCCGGCAGGCGTTCTCGGCCGCCTACCAGGCGCGCCACGACGCCGAACAGGCGCTGGCCGACATCGCCATCCTGCGGGCGCTGCCGGCGGGCGAGGCCGCCATCCGCCTCCGGCGCCGGGCCGGCAGCGACGGCGCGCTGGGGCTCAAATTCTACCACCAGGGCAGCGCCATCGCGCTCAGCGACCGGGTGCCGATGCTGGAGCATTTCGGCTTCCGCGTCATCGACGAGCGCACCTTTACGGTGACGCCGCGCGACGGGGTGGAGCGCTATATCCACGACATGGTGCTCGAAGCGGGCGACGGCGCGCCGCTCGACGTCGCGGCGCGGGGCGACGCCATCGAGGCGGGGCTGCTGGCGGTGTGGACGGGCGCGGCCGAGAGCGACCAGCTCAACACGCTGGTGACGCGGGCCGGGCTCGACTGGACCGAAGCGGCGCTGCTGCGGGCGCTGTCGCGCTATCTGCGGCAGGTGGGCACCTCCTATTCGCAGCGCTATATCGCGCAGGTGCTGGTGACGCAGGCCGAGGCGGCCAGGGCGCTGGTAGCGCTGTTCGAGGCGCTGCACGACCCGGCGCGAGCGGATGGCGACGCGGCGGCGACAGCGGCGCGGGACGCCATCGCGGCACAGCTCGACGCCATCTCCTCGCTGGACGAGGACACCATCGTGCGCCGCTTCCAGAACCTCGTCGAAGCAGCCGTGCGCACCAATGCCTTCCAGCGCGACGCGGCGGGCGGGCGGCGGCTGGCGCTGGCGATCAAGTTCGACAGCCAGCGCATCGAGGGGCTGGCCGAACCAAAACCGTTCCGCGAAATCTCGGTCTATGCGCCGCAGGTGGAAGGGGTGCACCTGCGGTTCGGCGCCATCGCGCGCGGCGGCATCCGCTGGTCGGACCGGCCGGAGGATTTTCGCACCGAAGTGCTGGGGCTGGTGAAGGCCCAGCAGGTGAAGAACGCCGTCATCGTGCCGGTGGGCGCCAAGGGCGGCTTCGTGCCCAAGCGGCTGGTGGCGGGGATGAGCCGCGAGGCCTATCTGCAGGAGGGCACGGCAGCCTATAAGGTATTCATCGGGGCGCTGCTCGACGTCACCGACAATCTGGTGGCGGGGACCGTGGTGCCGCCCCTTCAGGTGGTGCGGCGCGACGGCGACGACCCCTATCTCGTGGTGGCGGCGGACAAGGGCACGGCGGCGTTTTCCGACACCGCCAACGCGCTGGCGCTGGCACGGGATTTCTGGCTGGGCGACGCCTTCGCCTCGGGCGGCTCGGCCGGCTACGACCACAAGGAGATGGGCATTACCGCGCGCGGCGCCTGGGAGGCGGTGAAGCGGCATTTCCGCGAGCTGGACCGCGATATCCAGGCCAGCCCCTTCACCGTTGCCGGGGTCGGCGACATGAGCGGGGACGTGTTCGGCAACGGCATGCTGCTGTCGCGCCATATCCGCCTCAAGGCGGCGTTCGACCACCGCGACATCTTCATCGATCCCGATCCGGACCCGGCGGTGAGCTTTGCCGAGCGGCAACGGCTGTTTCAGCTGCCGCGCTCGAGCTGGCAGGATTATGACAAGGGGCTGATCTCGGCGGGCGGGGGCGTCTTCTCGCGCAGTCTCAAGGCCATCCCGCTGAGCGCACCGATGCGCACGCTGCTGGGGCTCACCGGCGAGACGGCGACGCCGACCGAAGTGATGCGGGCCATCCTCATGGCCGAGGTGGACCTGCTGTGGTTCGGCGGCATCGGCACCTATATCCGCGCCGCCGACGAGGACGACGCGGCCGTGGGCGACCGGGCCAACGACGCCATCCGCGTCGCCGGCGAAAGCGTGCGCGCCCGGGTGGTGGGGGAAGGCGCCAATCTGGGCGTAACGCAGCGCGGGCGCGTCGCCTATGCGCTCAAGGGCGGGCGGATCGACACCGACGCCATCGACAATTCGGCCGGCGTCAATTCCTCCGACCTAGAAGTCAACATCAAGATCGCGCTGGCGCCGGTGGTGGCGGCGGGGCAACTGGCGCTGCCGGATCGCAACGCGTTCCTTGCCAGCATGACCGACGCGGTGGCGGCACTGTGCCTGCGGAACAATTACCTGCAAACGCTGGCGCTGTCGCTGGCCCAGCGCGCCGGCGTCGCCGAACTGCCCGACCAGCGGGCGCTGATCGAGGGGCTGGAGGCGCGCGGCCGGCTCGACCGCCGCATCGAGTTCCTGCCCGACGACGCCGAACTCGATGCCCGTGCCGCCGCCGGCCGGGGGCTGACGCGGCCCGAGCTGGCGGTGCTGCTGGCCTATGCCAAGCTGACGCTGTTCGACGACCTCATGGAAAGCGCCGCGCTGGCGGACGCCTATCTGGCGGACGAGCTGTTCCGCTATTTCCCCGAGGCGCTGCACCAGCGCTATCCCGAGGCGGTGGAGCAGCACCGGCTGAAACGCGAAGTGATCGCCACGGTGCTGGCCAATGCCATGATCAACCGGGGCGGGCCGGCCTTCACGGCGGAGCTGACGGTGGCCACCAGCGCCAGCGCCGGCGAGGTGGCGCTGGCCTATGCGGCGGTGCGCGACATCTACGACCTGCGGGCGCTGCACGACGACATCGACGCGCTGGACGGCAAGATCGCCGGCGCCGTGCAGCTCTCGCTCTATGGCGCGGTGCAGGCGCTGCTGCGGCTGGAGGCGCTGTGGTTCCTGCGCAATGCCGACGTGACGCAGGACCTGGCGGCGCGCGTCGCGCGGCACCGCGAGGGCGTGCAGCAATTGCGCGAGCGGCTGGCGGCGCTGCTGCCGGCGGGACAGGAGGCGGCGCTGGCCGAACGCCGCGAGACGCTGGTGGCCGCCGGCGTGCCGGCGGCGCTGGCGGCGCGCATCGCGGCGCTGCCGGTCATCGCCCATGCCAGCGACATCGTGCTGGTGAGCGAACGCGGCGGCGTGCCGGTCGCGGCCGGGGCCGAGGCCTATTTCGGCATTGCCGGGCTGTTCGACCTGTTCCGCATCCTCGCGCAGGGCCGGGCCATCGTGCTGGGCGACCGGTTCGAGCGCATGGCGCTGGACCGGGCGCTGGCCAATCTGATGCGCGCGGTGCGCGACCTCACCGCCGACGTGCTGGCGGCCGGCGAGGGCGCGGTAGCCGAGCGGCTGGCGGCCTGGCAGGCGCAGCACGCGGCGGGCGTGGCGCGCACGGTGCGGGCCGTGGGCGAGCTGACGCAGGGCACGCTGACCGTCTCGCGTCTCAGCGTCGCGGCGGGCCTGCTGGCCGACCTGGCGCAGGAGGGATGAGGCAGCGGCAAGCCGTCACCCGAAAGTCGGCCTTGCCGGCAGGGGCGGCGGCGGGCGAGTGAAAGCCGACCGCAAAGGAGCATGAGCATGAGCACCCTCCCGGACTGGCTGCGCGCCGAAACCGACGACGAGGCCCTCGCCGGCAGCATCGGCACGATGGCGGCGGCGATGGCGGAAATCGCCGCGGTGCTGCGGCGCGCCCCCATTGCCGGGCAGACCGGGCTGGCCGGCGCCACCAATGTGCAGGGCGAGGCACAAAAGACGCTCGATGTCGTCTCGAACGACATTGTTCTGAATCACTTACGGGCCAATGCTGCCATTTCGATTCTCATCTCCGAGGAACTGGATGAAGCGGTCCGGCTGAGCGATCGGGGCCGCTATATCGTCGCCACCGACCCTCTGGACGGCTCTTCGAATCTCGACGTAAACGGCGCCGTGGGCACGATTTTTTCCGTGCTGCCGGCAGCGGGCGGGCTGTTGCAGCCGGGCGCGGCGCAGCGGGCGGCGGGCTATGCCGTCTATGGCCCGGCGACCAGCCTCGTGCTGCGGATCGCCGGCGCGACGAGCGTCTTCACGCTCGATGGCGACGGGCAATGGCGGCTGACCCAGGGAACGGTCACCGTGCCGGCCGCATCGGCGGAATACGCCATCAACGCGGCGCGTGCGCGGTTCTGGGACGCGGCGACGCGCGGCTATATCGAGGAGAACGTGGCGGGCGAAGCGGGGCCGGCCGGCAAGCGCTACAATATGCGCTGGGTGGGCTCGATGGTGGCCGATATCCACCGCATCCTGATGCGCGGCGGCATCTTCCTCTACCCGCTCGACAGCGAGACGGCGGCCAAGGGCGGCCGGCTGCGGCTGCTCTACGAGGCCAACCCGATGGCCTGGCTGATGGCGGGCGCCGGCGGCGCCGCCAGCACCGGCCGCCTGCCGATCCTCGATGTGCAGCCCAGCGCCATCCACCAGCGGGTGCCGGTCATCATCGGCTCGGCCGACGAGGTGAAGCGGGTCGAGGCCTGGTACGCGCGGGAGGCGTGAGAAAGCTTTTGGTTTTCGCGAGGGCTGCCCCCTCGCCCCGCTGCTGCCCCGGTATCTCTGGCGGTTTTCGTCCCTGAATGGAATTGACGGCTGCTTCGCCCCCCTCCCCCTTGCGGGGAGGGGTCGGGGGAGGGGGTGACGGAGGATGAGCGAAGGGTGCGGTTCACGAACCGCGGGACCCCCTCCCCGGCCCTCCCCGCAAGGGGGAGGGGGGCCTGCCGATATTGCCGCTGGAATATGAGGGATTGCCCGCCGACGCGCCGAAGGATGGGATGAAAAATTGCAACGTTGCGGCGGCTTGGCTAGAAGCGTCTGCAAGACCGGCGCGCAGCGTGCCGGGGTTGGGAGCCTTTCATGAGCGACGTTCTTCACCTGCCCAAGACCAATGCCAGCCCGTGGCAGAGCCGGCCGTTCCACCGCCAGTACCTGATGGACCAGGCGAACAAGCTCTTCGATTTCTACGAAGCCGCCTCGATCAACCCCAGGGGCGGGTTCTACGAGCTGGACGACGAGGGGCAGCCGCTGGAGGCGGACAAGGCGATACGGCAGATCCACGTCACCACGCGCATGATCCATTGCGCGGCCATCGGCAGCCTGATCGGCCGGCCGGGCGCCGGCGAAATCGTCGACCACGGCATGCGCTATCTGTGGGAAAAGCACCGCGATGCCCGGCATGGCGGCTATCTGTGGTCGCTGGACGATGACGGGCCGCGCGACGACAGCAAGCAGGCCTATGGCCACGCCTTCGTGCTGCTGGCCGGCTCGAGCGCCCGGCTGGTGGGCCACCCGCTGGCCGAACAGGTGATCGCCGACGCCACCGAAATCATCGAAAAGCGTTTCTGGGACGACAAGGCCGGCGCGGTGCGCGAGGAATTCGCCCGCGACTGGAGCGAGATCAGCCAGTATCGCGGGCAGAACTCCAACATGCACCTCACCGAGGCGCTGATGGCCGCCTATGAGGCGACGGGCGACAAAAGCTATCTCGGCAAGGCCGAGCGCATCGCCCAGCTCATCATCGGCAAGAACGCCGTGCCGCTGGGGCACCGGGTGGCCGAGCATTTCGACGCCGACTGGAGCCTCGACAAGGCCTATCTCGGCTCGGAAATGTTCCGCCCCTCGGGCACCACGCCGGGGCACTGGCTGGAATGGGCGCGCCTCCTCTACCAATTGTTCGTGCTGGGCCAGAAGCAGCATGGCTGGATGACCGACGCGGCGCGCCAGCTATTCCGCCGCGCCATCGAACTGGGCTGGGACAATGTGCATGGCGGCTTTTTCTATACGCTCGACTGGGACGACAAGCCGGCCATGCGCGAGAAGCTGTGGTGGCCGGTGGCCGAGGCCATCTGCGCGGCCTCGTTCATCTCGGCCTATGACCACGACGATTTCTTCCAGGCCTGGTACCGCAAGCTGTGGGACTATGCCGAGAACCACGTGATCGACCACGAGCGCGGCGGCTGGCTGAGCGAGCTCAAGGAAGACCTGACGCCGGCGGGGCGCCTGTTCGTGGGCAAGCCGGACATCTACCACGCGCTGCAGGCCTGCCTCATCCCGCTCTATCCGGCGACCGGGAGCCTGACGCACGGCATCATCGAGGCCGACCACCAGCCGCGCCGCTGAGTCGGGAGCGCCCAACCGACCCACGGGTGACGCCCGTGGGCGGCCCCGGCGCTTGCCGAAACGACAACCTTTTGCCCCGCCCCCGCGTTGCCTCCGGCAAGGAGTGCGGCGATGACGGATTTACGGGACAAGGTGGCGCTGGTGACCGGTGCCGGATCGGGGATCGGCAAGGCGACGGCGCTGGCGCTGGGCCGGGCCGGCGCCACGGTTGTGGCGATGAGCCGCACGGCAGCGGAAATCGAGGCCACGGCGGCGCAGATCGAAAAGGCCGGCGGCACGGCGCTGGCGGTGGCGGCCGACACCACGGACGATGCGGCGATGCAGGCCCTCGTCGCCCAGGCGCTCGAGCGCTTCGGGCGGCTCGACATCGTGGTGGCCAATGCCGGCATCAACGGGGTGTGGGCGCCGGTCGAGGAACTGGCGCCGGCCGAATGGGACAAGACAATCGCGGTCAATCTGCGCGGCACCTACCTGACGCTGCACCACACCGTGCCGGCGCTGAAGCGCGGCGGCAGCGGCGCCATCGTGGTGATTTCCTCGATCAACGGCACGCGCACCTTCACCTCGGCGGGCGCCAGCGCCTATTCGGTGACCAAGGCGGGGCAATTGGCGCTGGTGCAGCAACTGGCGCTGGAACTGGCGCCGCACGGCGTGCGCATCAACGCCATCTGCCCGGGCGGCATCGAAAGCCGGATCGAGGAGAACACCACGCATCGGGACAGCGCGGCGGTGGAAATCCCGGTGGAGTTTCCCGAGGGCGATATTCCCCTCACCGGCGGGCGGAAGGGCAAGCCCGAGGACGTGGCGGACCTCGTGCTGTTCCTCGTCTCGGACGCGGCGCGGCACATTACCGGCTCGCCGGTGTGGATCGATGGCGGGCAGAGTTTGCTGCGCTAGGCGGCGACGGGGCAAAAGCGTGCTCCGGGCGGCGGTTGTCAGCGTGGGGACGGCAGCGTAAAGCACCGGGCATCACGGACCTCTTTACGGTGACGCCATGACCGCCCCTGCTGCCGCCCTGCCCCGCCCGATCATCGACGCGGCCGTGCGCGCGGCGCTGGCCGAAGATCTGGGGCAGGCCGGCGACCTCACCAGCCAGGCGGTGCTGGCGCCCGAGGCGCGGGCCACGGCTAGCCTCACGGCGCGCGAACCCGGGGTGATCGCCGGGCTCGAGCTGGCCGCCGCCGCCTTCGCGCTGATCGGCGACTGGGTGCATTTTACGCCGCGCGTCGCGGACGGGGCCAGCGTCGCGGCCGGCGCCGTGGTGGCCGAGGTGGAGGGCCCGGCGCGGCTGGTGCTGGGGGCCGAGCGGGTGGCGCTCAATTTCCTCAACCACCTTTCCGGGGTGGCGACGCTGACCCGGCGCTATGCCGACGCGGTCGCCGGTACGGGCGCGCGCATCTGCGACACGCGCAAGACGACGCCGGGGTTGCGGGCCTTCGAGAAATACGCGGTGCGCTGCGGCGGCGGCGCCAATCACCGCTACGGGCTCGGCGACGCCATCCTCATCAAGGACAACCACATCGCCGTGGCGGGCGGCGTGGCGGCGGCCTATCGGGCGGCGACCGCCTTTGCCGGGCATCTGGTGGCCATCGAGATCGAGGTGACGAGCCTGAGCGAGTTGGAAGAGGCGCTGGCGGCGGGGGCGCGCATCGTGCTGCTCGACAATATGGACGACGCGACGCTGCGCCGCGCGGTGGCGCTCACCGCCGGGCGGGCGACGCTGGAAGCCTCGGGCGGGGTGAAGCTGGAGCGGGTGCGCGCCATCGCCGAAACCGGCGTCGACTATATTTCGACCAGCCAGATCACCATGGCAGCGGTGCCGCTTGACCTGGGGCTGGACGTCAGCATCGGCACCCGCGCATGAGCATGGCGGCCATCCCCCCGGCCGCCGCGCTCAGCGCGCTGGCCGTCGAGGCGGCCATCGCGGCGGCGGCCGTCATCATGGCGGTCTACGCGCGGCCCATCCACGCCGTGGCCAAGCCGGACGGCTCGCCGGTGACCGAGGCGGACGCGGCGGCGGAAAAAGTCATCATCGCGCACCTCGAGCAGACCGGCATTCCCATCCTGGGCGAGGAAAGCGTGGCAGCGGGGGTGCTGCCGGCGCCGGGGGCGCGTTGTTTCGTGGTCGATCCGCTCGACGGCACCAAGGAATTCATCAAGCGCAACGGCGAATTCACCGTCAATATCGCGCTGGTGGAGCACGGCGCGCCGCGCCTGGGCGTGGTGCTGGCGCCGGCCAGCGGCGAAATTTTCGTCGGCGACGCCGATGGCGCCTGGGCGGGCACGGTGGTCGACGGCGTGGTGACGGGCCGGCACGCCATCGGCGTGCGGCAGCGGGCGCGGCCACGGATCGTCGCCAGCCGCAGCCATGGCCACGCGGCGCTGGAGCAGCTGTGCCGGACGCTGGACGTCGATTGCGACGTCTCCGTCGGCTCCTCGCTCAAATTCTGCCTGCTGGCGCGTGGCGACGCACAGCTTTACCCCCGCTTTACGCCAACCTGCGAATGGGATACCGCAGCGGGCCAGGCCGTGCTTGAAGCAGCGGGCGGCGTGGTGCTGACGCTGGATGGCGCGCCGCTGCGCTACCGGCACGAGCCGGGGTTCCTCAACCCCTATTTCGTGGCGGCGGCCAGCCCGGAACTGGCGCGGCGGGCCGCGGCGGAGATGCGCGCGCTGCTCGGCTGAAGGGCCGGCCATGCAAGCGACGCTTAACTGCCCTGACACGGCGCGGCTTGCGCGATTTCCCGGCGCCATATATAGGCCCAGCATATATCGGGCCGAGATATGGCCGCGCGGGAACCCAGCATGAACGTCAGAACGCTTTGTCTATCGGTGCTCTATGAAGGCGAGGCGACGGGCTACGAAATCCGGCGCATGTGCGCGGAAGGCGAGTGCTCCTATTTCGTCGAAGCCAGCTACGGCTCGATCTATCCGGCGCTGGCCCGCCTCGAGGACGAGGGGCTGGTGGTGGGGCGCACCGAGCCCCAGCAAGGCAAGCCGGCGCGGAAAGTCTATGCCATCACTGAGGCGGGCCGGCAGGCCTTTGCCGAGGAGCTGGGCGAGCCGCTGGGCGAAGACGTCTTCCGCAGCCCGTTCCTGCTGTTCGCGCGCTTTGCCCATATCCTGCCGGCCGAACTGGTCGAGCAGCGCAGCACCGAATTCCTGCAGCGGCTGGTGGACGGGCGCAAGCGGCTCGAGGAACTGGACGAGACGCGCGATTTCAGCGCCACCGACAAATGGGTGCTCGACTATGGCCGCGCCGTTTTTGCGGTTGCGGAGCGCCATTTGCGTTCCCATATGCACGACCTGATCACTTTGGCGCGAGCCGAGCCCCGCAAAGACGCGGCAGAATAATCCAAAAAGGCGAGTTACTTCCATGCGGGCACTGTTTTCCTACGGCGTGGCATTCGGCATTCTGGCGCTGGCCGCCGGCTGGCTGGCCACCGGCACCCTGGTCATCGGCGGCCAGGGCCCCGGCAAGGGCGAAAAGGCCATCGTTTCAGTGCTCGAGGGCGAGGAGCACGGCCCCATCGCCACGGCACTCGCGGATGCAGGCCTGCTGGCCGAGCACGCCGAGCCCGCGGACGACCCGGCGCTGACCATCGCCCAGCGCAACGAGGAAACCACCGGCGCCGGCGCGCCGCTGCCCAACGTGCGGGTGAAGACCTTCACTGCCCAGCCGATGCCCATCGAAGTGCCGCTGCGCGGCCGCACCCAGGCCAAGGCGACGGTGGCGGCGGTGGCCGAGACCGCCGGCACGGTCGACAAGGTGCACGTGCAGAAAGGCCAGCGCGTCGAGATTGGCGATCCCCTGTGCACGCTCGACCAGGGCACCCGCGCCGCCGCCGTGGCGCAGGCCGAGGCCGGCGTCGCCCAGGCGCAGGCCGGGCTGGCGCAGGCGCAGCTCAACTACGACACCAATGCCGATTTGCGCGGCAAGGGCCTCGCCGCCGCCAATACCGCCAATGCGGTGGAAGTGGCGCTGGCGCAGGCCAAGGCCGGCGTCGCCCAGGCGCAGGCCGGGCTCGACAATGCCGAGGCGGAACTGGACCGCACCGAGATCACCGCGAAAGTGGCGGGGGTGGTGCAGGACCCGGTGACCACCGCCGGCGCCATGCTGGCGGCCGGGGCGCCCTGCGCCACCATCGTGCAGCTCGACCCCATCGTCTTTGCCGGCATGGTGCCCGAAGCCCATATCGGGCTGGCCCGGCTGGGCCTCAAGGCCGATATCAGCACCGTCACCGGCCAGACCGTCAGCGGGGAAGTGACCTATATCGCCTCGGTCGCCGACAATGCGACGCGCTCCTTCCCGGTGGAAATCGAAATCCCCAATGCCGACTTCGCCATCCGCGACGGCGTGACGGCGCAGGCGACGGTCAATATCGGCACGGCGCCCGGCCAACTGCTGCCACAATCCGTCCTGACGCTGGACGATGAAGGCGTGCTGGGCGTGCGCACCGTGGAAGACGGCAAGGTCGCCTTCTATCCGGTGACCATCGTCAGCGACACGCGGGACGGCGTCTGGGTCACCGGGCTGCCGCCCATCGCCCAGGTGATTACCGTGGGCCAGGAAAGCGTCACTGCCGGGCAGGCCGTCGAGGCCAGCGAAGCCGCCACCACCGAAACCGCCGCCAGCTGAGGACCGCCTTCATGCTCGATTTCATCGAAAAAATCCTCAGGATGCCGCGGGTCGTCCTCACCGTGATGGTCATCCTCATCGCGGCGGGCGCGGCGGCCTATACCTCGATGCCCAAGGAAAGTTTCCCGGCCATCGACGTGCCCTATCTCTACATGTCGATCAGCCAGACCGGGGTGTCGCCGCGCGACGCGGAAAACCTGCTGGCCAAGCCGGCGGAAGAGGAACTGGCCACCCTGCCGGGGCTCAACAATATCAGCTCCACCTCGACCACCGGCCACGCCTCGATCTTCCTCGAATTCGACATCAATACCGACAAGGACCAGGCGCTGGCCGACACCCGCGCCCGGGTCGACGCCATCAAGGCCAAGCTGCCCGACGACGCCAACGACCCGGTCGTGGCTGAAATCGATCTCGTCGGCATGCCGATCATCTCGGTCGCCCTTTACGGCTCGGCGCCGGAAAAGGAACTGGTGCGCCGCGCCGAGGCCTTGCAGGACGCGCTCGAAACCATCCCCGAAGTGCGCGAGGCGACGCTGTCGGGCGCCCGCAAGGAGCAGCTCGAAGTGCGGATCGACCTGCTGCGGCTGGAGGCCTACGGGCTGACGGCCGGGCAGCTGTTCGACGCGCTGGCGCGCAACAACATGGTGGTGCCCGGCGGCACGCTCAATACCGGGCAGGGCTCGTTCAACATCGAGGTGCCCGGGCTGATCACCACGCCCGAGGATGTCTACAGCCTGCCGCTCAAGACCGACGGCAACACGGTGGTGACGTTCGGGGACGTGGCGACGATCACGAGGAGCCTTGCCGACGCCACCGAATATACCCAGGTCAACGGCTCCCCCGCCCTCATCCTCGGCGTCTCCAAGAAGCTGGGCACCAATATCATCGACGTGTCGGAAAAAGTGCGGGCGATGACCGAGCAGGAGGCCCAGAGCTGGCCGGCCGGCGTCTCCTATTCCTTCTTCCTCGACCAGGCGGAAACCACGACGCATCTGTTCCGCTCGCTGGAAGCGGCGGTGCTGACGGCGGTGGCGCTGGTGCTCATCACCTGCATCGCGACGCTGGGCATACGGCCGGCGCTGATGATCGGCCTTTCCATCCCCCTCTCCTTCATGACGGCGTTCCTCGTCGCGGAAATGCTGGGCATGACCATCAACATGATGGTCATGTTCGGGCTGGTCATCGCGGTGGGCGTCCTGGTGGACGACCCCGTGGTGGTGGTCGAATATGCCGAGCGAAAGCTGATGGAAGGCATACCCAAGCGCGAAGCCTTCATCATGGCGATGCGCAAGATGTTCGTGCCGGTGGTGGGCGCCACCGCGACCACGCTGGGCGCCTTCATCCCGCTGCTGTTCTGGCCGGGCATCATCGGCAAGTTCATGAGCTACCTGCCCACCATCGTGATCATCGTCATGGTGGCCTCCTTCGTCTCGGCGCTGATCTTCATGCCGGTGATCGGCTCGGTCATCGCCTCCACCCATGTGGACCCCAAGGAGAAGGAAAAAGCCGACATCGTGATGTATCCGGACAAGTTCGACCCCAAGAAGGTGGGCGGGCTGACCGGCATCTATGTGCGCACCATGGAGCATCTGCTGCATTGGCCGCTGCCGACGCTGGCGGTGGGTTTCGGCATCATCGTCAGCATCTTCGTGAGCTATGCGATGAACCCGACCGGCTCAGAGGCCTTCCCCGCCTCGGAACCGGAATACGCCACCGTCGCCGTGGTGGGCCAGGGCAACTACTCGCCCGAAGAGGTGCGCGACATGCTGGTGGAGGTGCAGGACCAGCTGCTGCAGGTCCACGGCATCAAGGACGTCATCATGCAGTTCGGCTCGTCGGGCTCGTTCAGCTCGATGCCGCCCGACACGATCGGCAATTTCCAGCTGCAGCTGGCCGACTGGAACAACCGCTTTTCCGCCACGCAGATCTTTGCCGACATCCGCGAGCGCGTGAGCCATATTTCCGGCCTCGACGTGCAGGTGCTGGCGGCCGAGAACGGCCCGCCGGCCGGCAAGGACATCAACCTGCGCGTGGAAAGCACCAATTACGACGATCTGGTGCCGACGGTGACCGCCATCCGCAACGAGCTGGACAGCTGGCCCGAAGTGGTGGACCTCGAAGACGGCCGCCCCTCGCCCGGCATCGACTGGCAGATCACCATCGACCGGGTGGAAGCGGGCAAATACGGCATCGGCGTGCGCGAGCTGGCGCCCTATGTCCAGCTCATCACCTCGGGCGTCAACCTGGGCACCTATCGCGACGCCGAAACCGGCGACGAGCTCGATATCAAGGTGCGCCTGCCCAAGAACGAGCGCACCTTCGACGCACTCGACTCCATGCGCATCGCCACGGCCCAGGGGCTGGTGCCGGTCTCGAACTTCATCGAGCGCAAGGCCGTGCCCAAGGTCGCCAATATCCAGCGGCGCAACCAGGTCTATACGATGAGCGTGGCGGCGGGGCTGACCAACCTGCCCGACGGCGTCTATGCCGCCGACAAGGTGCAGGAACTGCAAAGCTGGATCGCCGAGCAGGATTTCCCCGATACCGTCAACGTCGCCTTTGGCGGCGCCGAGGAGCAGATGGGCGATGCCAACGCCTTCATCATGCAGGCGCTGGGCATGGCCATGGCCATCATCTTCTTCGTGCTGCTGCTCGAATATAACAGCTTCTACCAGGTGATGGTGACGCTCACCACGGTGGTGATGTCGGTGGCCGGGGTGCTGCTGGGCATGCTGCTGACCGGCATGACCTTCTCGGCCATCATGACCGGGCTGGGCATCGTGGCGCTGGCCGGCATCGTGGTGAAGAACGGCATCGTCCTGATCGACACCTATAACGACTACCACCGGCACCAGCAGGTCGAGACGGTGAAGGCCATGCTGCTCACCGTGAGCCAGCGCGTGCGGCCGGTGCTGCTGACGGCGTTCCTGACGGCGCTCGGGGTGATCCCGATGTGGGCCAATGTCGAGTTCGACTTCATCCGCCGCGAGATCGTGGTGGGGGGGCTGGCCGGCTCGTGGTTCGTGCATCTCAGCGCCGCGCTGGTTTCGGGCCTGTTCTTCTCGACGGCGCTGACGCTGGTGATGGTGCCGGTGATGATCACCGCCCCTTCCGTGATGTGGGGCCAGATCAAGTGGCTGGGCGGCCTGTTCGCGGCGCTGTTCGGCTGGCTCGCCAGCCCCTTCCGCCGCCGGGCCGTAGCCGCGCCGGCAGGGTTCGACGGCATGGCCGTGGAAATCCCCGACGACGCCGACGGCGCCAAGCGCTACATCGTCTCGAAAGAAGCAGGGCTGGAGGAAAAGGAAGCCAACGGCGTCACCATCGTCAGCCGCCGGGACGCAGCGGAATAAAGGCCCCTGCCCTTGTCCGAGCAATCGAAAAGGCCCGCAGCAGTGCGGGCCTTTACTTTTTAGCTGAAATGGCTAAATAATAGGCTTGGCTAATTCAGCTAAAGGAGCTCCAGCCATGGCAGAAATTTCCGCCACCGACGCCAAGAACAGGTTCGGGCAGATGCTGGAGATGGCGCAGGCCGGGCCGGTACGCATCCAGAAAAACGGCCGCGACGTGGCGGTGGTGCTGTCGCCGGAACAATATAGCGCGTTGCAGCGCGAGGGCAGTGCGCCGAAAGTGCGGCCGGCCATAGAGGAACTAATGGCTCGCAGCGTGGAGCGGCGCAAATCGCTCTACGAGGCGCTGGCCCGCTAGCTGCCGGCCGTGGCCATTGCCTATATCAGCCTGGACGAGGCGCTGCGCATCCATGCGATCCTGCTACACCGGTTTGGTGGCACCGACGGGGTTCGCGACCTCGGCCTGATCGAGGCCGCCCTTTTGCGTCCGCAAACGGGTTACTACGCCGATCTCATAGAGGAGGCGGCGGCGCTATGGGAGAGCCTCGCGATGAACCACGGCTTCATCGACGGCAACAAGCGCGTGGCCTATGCGTGCCTCGAAATATTTCTCCAGACCAATGGCGTCGACATCGCGGCCGGCAACGATGAAATCGAGCGCTTCATCTATGCCAATCTCGAAGCAGGCACGTTCCGCAAGGAGATCCTGGAGGCGTGGCTGCACGCGCATACGGTAGCGATGGAATCCGACTCCAAGCCGTGAGTCTATCGGGCTGCCCTGAAGCATTCCCCTCATCCGCCCTTCGGGCACCTTCTCCCACAAGGGGAGAAGGGAACTCAGTGCCGGCCCCACGCACGGGGCCGCCCTCTCCCCTCGTGGGAGAGGGTGGATCGGCCGTCAGGCCGAGACGGGTGAGGGGTTTCTGCGCCCGCCCCCTACTCCGCTGCGGCGGGGCCGCGCTTGACGAAGCCGTCGGGGTCGTTGCTTGTGCGGGCCAGGGCTTCCTCGGCCTCGGTGGCTTCGCGCTGGCGGCTCCACATCTGCGCGTAGAGGCCGTCGAGGGCCAGCAGGTCGGCGTGGCTGCCGCGCTCGGCCACGGCGCCGTCGCGCAGCACCAGGATCTGGTCGGCATTGACCACGGTGGAGAGCCGGTGGGCGATGACCACGCTGGTGCGGTTGCGCGACACCTCGTCGAGCGCCGACTGGATATCGCGCTCGGTCTTGGTATCGAGGGCCGAGGTCGCCTCATCGAGAATGAGGATCGAGGGCGCCTTGAGGATGGTGCGGGCGATGGCGACGCGCTGCTTTTCGCCGCCCGACAGCTTGAGGCCGCGCTCGCCCACCTCGGTATCGTAGCCGTGCGGCAGGCTTTCGATGAAGGCGCCGACCTGCGCCATGCGGGCGGCGGCGCGCACCGCATCCATGCCGGCGCCGGGGCGGCCATATTCGATATTGTAGCCGATGGTGTCGTTGAACAGCACCGTATCCTGCGGCACCATGCCGATGGCGGCGCGCAGGCTCTGCTGGGTGACGTCGCGTACGTCCTGGCCGTCGATGGTGATGCGGCCGCCGGTGACGTCGTAGAAGCGGAACAGCAGCCTCGAGATGGTGGATTTTCCGGCGCCGGTGGGGCCGACGATGGCGATCGTCTGGCCGGCGGGCACCTCGAAGCTCACATCCCTGAGAATGGGGCGCTCCGGATCGTAGTGGAAGCTGACATGCTCGAAGCGGATGACCGAGCCGCTGACGGCGAGCGGCGGCGCGCCGGGGCGGTCGACGATCTCGGGCTCCTGGTCGAGCAGGCGGAACATTTCCTCGATATCGGTGAGGCCCTGGCGCAGCTCGCGATAGACGAAGCCGATCATGTTGAGCGGCCGGTAGACCTGCAGGAGGAAGGTATTGAGCAGGACGAAATCGCCCAGCGTCAGCCGGCCCTGCATGACCCCCAGCACGGCCATGACCGAAATGACCAGCAGGCCGCCATAGAAGATGACGGCCTGGCCGAAATTGAGCAGGCCGAGCGAGCTCCAGATGCGGATGGCGGCGCGCTCATAGCCGGCCATGGCCTCGTCGAAGCGGCGCGCCTCCATCTCCTCATTGGCGAAATACTTCACCGTCTCGTAGTTGAGCAGGCTGTCGACGGCCTTGCCGTTGGCGTCGGTATCGGAGGCGTTCATGTCGCGGCGGATGGCGATGCGCCAGTTGGACGCCTTGATGGTGAAATAGAGATAGGCCCAGACCGTGACGACGAGGACGCCGAGATAGGTCACCCCGAAAATCCAGACGAAGATGACGCCGACCACCACGAACTCGACCAGCGTGGGGGCGATGTTGAGCACGGCGAAACGCACGATGGTCTCGATGCCCTTGGTGCCGCGCTCGATGACGCGGCTGAGGCCGCCGGTGCGCCGCGCCAGATGGAAACGCAGCGACAGCCGGTGCATGTGGTGAAAGGTCTGCAACGCCAGCTTGCGCACCGCGTGCTGGCCGACGCTGGCGAACAGCACGTCGCGCAATTGCTGGAAGCCGGCATCCATGATGTTGCCCACGACATAGGCGCCGACCAGCACCACCGGCACCGCCAGCCCGAGCACCACCGCATTGTCGGGCGCGGCGCCGTCGAGGCTGTCGATGATGCCCTTATAGGCGAAGGGAACCAGCGTGGTGGCGACCTTGCTGAGCAGCAGCGCCCCGACGGCCAGCAGCACGCGCAGCTTCAGATCGGGCCGGCCGGCGGGCCACATATAGCCCCACAGATTGCGGATCGTGGCAAAAACCGATCCTTCGTCCGCGCTGACGGACGGCTTTTTCTCAAGACTGTCTTGTGCCATCAGGCCGTTTCTATTTGCGTCGTGGCAGCCGGCACGAGGCCGTGCAGCAGGCCGCCAAAGGCCGTACCGAGTTCGGCCAGCCGGTCATGCTGGATGATGTAGCGGTTGCGCGTGCCGTGCGGCTTGCGCTCGATGAGCCCGGCGTCGAGCAGCACCTTGATATGCTGGGAGACGGTGGACTGGGCCAGCGGCAGGCAGTCGGTGACGTCGGCGCAGCAGCAATGCCCCTGCTGGCTGGCCAGGATGCGCAGAATCTCGAGGCGCACGGGGTGCCCCAGGGCTCGCATGATCAGGGCTATATCGTCGTCGCGCATTGCCGGGCCATAGCATCGGTGAATTACGATAGAAGATGGGGGCGATTGCCCGCAAGGTCAATCCCCCGGCCGGGAGACGCCCGAGCTTCCCCGGGAAATTTGGGGTTTTGGGGCCGGGGTTTGCCAAAGGCTCTCTTGCTCTCCTCCTCCTTGAGGGAGGGGGTGTCGGAGGGTGAGCGAAGGGTGCGGTTTACGCGCCACAGGACTCCCTCCCCGGCCCTCCCCTCAAGGGGGAGGGAGCGCCGGTTGATGCCGCCGTTCCAGAGACCCGTTAAACAGTGCTGGTGGGAGGGGGAGCCTCTACCGTCCCCTCAGGGTACGAGGTCGAGAACCTGCCCGCCTTGGCCCCGGGGCTTTTTCAAAACCACCGGCGCTGCCCACGGGCGTGACCCGTGGGCCGACCGGAGAGCCGCTGAAGCTGCGGGGCGGGCTGGGAGTGGCCCGCGGATCGGGTCCGCGGGCAGCCTCGGCGGGAGGGGGAGCCTTGCTGATCCTCAGGGTGCGAGATCGAGAACCTGCCCGCCTTGGCCCCGGGGCTTTTCAAAACCACCGGCGCTGTCCACGGGCGTGACCCGTGGGCCGGCTGGAGGGCCATTGAAAACTGCGGTGTTTGTTGTAAGCGGCCCACGGGTCACGCCCGTGGGCAGCCTCGGTGGGGTACGGCGTCCCCGCCCCCCCTAGGGCGCGGTGGCGGGGAGGTCGAAGACCTGGCCGGGATAGATGCGGTCGGGGTCGCGGATCTGGCCGGTATTGGCCTGGTAGATCGTGGTGTACTTGATGCCCTCGCCATAGACGCGGCGCGCGATGGTCCACAGATTGTCGCCCCGCCGGATGATGGCCTTGCCGGCCGCGAAGCGCTCGGCGTCCGGATTGCCCAGCGATACGGCGACCATCGTCGGCACAGCCGGTTCGGCAGCCGGCGCGAGCGGGGTCGGTTCGGGCGCCGGGGGCGGCGTCGGCGTGGCCGCAGGCGCTGCGGGCGCCGGGGTCGCAGCCGGTTCGGTCAGCGTGGGCGCTGGCTGCTCGGCGGGCGCTGCTGCCGGCGCGGCGGCAACGGCCGTCTCCGCCGCCGGCGCGGGCGCTTCAGCCGGTGCCGGTTCAGCCGGTGCTGGTGCGACCGGTTCAGCCGGCGTCACGGCGGGCGGCGTGGCCGGGGCCGGCGGTTCGGGAGCGGCTTCGGTCACGGCCTGCTCGGCGTCGGCGAGGGCGATCGGCGCCTCGGCGACCGGCAGGTCGAGCACGAAATCCACTTCGGCGCGCGCCGCCACCCGGGCCGAATCGGCTTGCAGCAGATCGACGCGGATGCGCTGGCTGGGCTTGATCAGCACCTTGCCCGCCTCGACCAGCCAGCGGCCGCCGGCGACCGGGGCGTCGGCGACGAAGCTGTCGTCCACATAAAGCCGCACCACCCCGCCATCGGGGCCGGCGCCGGCGAAATAGGTGGTGTCGCCCTCGATCTCGATGGCGTCGATGGTCGGTGGCACGCTGGCAACGGCCGGCGAAACCGGCGCGGCGGCAGGCGGCTCGGCCGGTGTCGCTGCGGTTGTCGATGACGTTTCGGTTGCCGCTGCCGCTGGCGTTTCCGCCGGGGCATCTGCTGCCGCCACGGCGACGGGCGCGGGCTCGGCAACGGGTTCCGGCTCGGCTTCCGGTGCGGCGGGTTCGGGCGCAGCGACTTCAGGCGTCGCCGGCACCGCAACGGCAGCGGTCTCCAGCGGTGCCGTGGTGGCCGCCTCGGGGGCCGGCGTTTCGGTGCTGGAGGCGGGAACATCGGCGACGGCCACCGGTTCGGTGGCTGCCGGTTCCTCAGGCGTGGGTTCTTCGGCGGGCGCAGCCGCTTCGACGGCGGCCGGGGCCGTTGCGGGTTCCGGCGTGGCCGCGGCGGCGACCGTGGTGGCTTCAGCGGCGGGCTCGGGCGCAGCGACAGCGGCGGCAGCGACAGCCGGCTCGGCCGGCGCCTCGGGGGCTTCCGGCGCGGCGGTTGCCAGTTCCGCAGGTTCGGGCGTTGCGGCGGGTTCGGCCGGGGCGGCCGCTTCCGGCTCGCTGGAAGCTTCGGCGGTGGCGATGCGGGCGGGGGCGGCGTCGGGCGCCACGAGGCCTTGCAGCACCTCGCTGGCCTGGCCCGGCGTGCTGGCGACGACGAGGGGCTGGCTGGTCTTGTCCTCATCGATGACGACGACGAAGGATTCGGCGGCCTGGCCCGGCTTGCCGGCTTCACCCAGGGTGATTTCGACGCCGCCGGGCGGCAGCGGCCGTTCGGGCACGAACACCCAGTCGCCGCTGGATTCGACGGCGGTGGCGCCCAGCAGGTCGCCATTGGAGAAGATTTCCACCTGGCTGCCGGGGGTGCCGCTGCCGGCGATGACCACGGAGCCATCCGGCTCGGCGCGCAACAGGCCGAAGGTGGCCGCGACCAGATCGTCGGGCACGGCCGGCGTCTCGGCCGCCGGGGTGACGTCGAGCGCGGGTTCGTCGATGGCGGGCGCCTCGGCGGCGGGGGCGGCAGGCGCCACCGCGTTCGCCACTTCGGCGCTATCGGTGGCGGCGGCCGGCTGTGCGGGCGGCGGCGCGGCGGGCAACAGGCCGGCATCGGCCATTTTGGTGCGCAGGCACGCGCCCATGCCGTCTTCGCTGTTGAAGCAGGACACGACCGAGGGGCCGGTCAGCACGCCCAGGATGACCAGAAGGGTGACAGCCGCTGCTCCGATGGTCAGAGCGAGAGGACGTTTCGGAGCGGGATCGGCCAGTTTGCCCTCCAGGAGGTTTCAGCCGGCGGCTTGCGCGGTGGCGATGCCGGGCGTTTCGATGGTTGAAGCCTGCGCCGCCTCAGTCTTCAACAGCTTGTAAGTGATGGATTCATACAGAGCTTCAAAGGATGCATCAATGATGTTGGGCGAAACCCCGATGGTTACCCAACGTTCTCCGCTGCTGTCGCCGCTTTCGACCAGTACACGGGTGACCGCGCCCGTGCCACCGTCCAGGATACGCACCTTGAAATCGACCAGCCGCAAATCCTCGATCTGCGCCGAATAGGCGCCGAGGTCCTTGCGCAGCGCGTGGTCGAGCGCGTTGACCGGGCCGTTGCCCTCGGCCACCGACATCAGCAGCGCCCCATCCACCCGCACCTTCACCACCGCCTCGGTCACGGTGACTTCCTCGCCCAGCGCGTTGTGGCGCCGCTCGACGCTGGCGCGGTAATGCTCGACGTCGAAAAAGGTGGGCAGCGTGCCCAGGGTCCGGCGCGCCAATACGGCGAAGGAAGCGTCGGCCCCGTCATAGGAATAGCCGCGCGCCTCGCGCTCCTTGACGCTGGCAAGCAGCTTTTCGAGGCGCGGATCGTCCTTTTCGAGGTGGATGCCGTGGCGCGCCAGCGCCGTCAGCAGGTTGGATTTTCCCGCCTGCTGGCTGACCATGATGGCCCGTTCATTGCCGACGCTTTCAGGCGGCACGTGCTCATAGGTGGAAAAATCCTTGAGCAGAGCCGAGGCGTGGATGCCCGCCTTGGTGGCGAAGGCCGAGGCGCCGACATAGGGCGCCTGCCGGGCCGGCGCCCGGTTGAGCCGGTCATCGAAGGCGCGCGACACATGGGTGAGGCGTTCGAGATGACCCGGGGTCACGCCGGTTTCGAAGCGCTCGGCGTAATAGGGCTTGAGCACCAGCGTGGGCAGCAGCGTCACCAGATTGGCGTTGCCGCAGCGCTCGCCCAGCCCGTTGAGCGTGCCCTGGATCTGGCGCACCCCGGCCTCGACGGCGGCCAGCGCATTGGCGACCGCCTGCCCGGTATCGTCGTGCGGGTGGATGCCGAGGCGCTCGCCCGGCGCCACCTGCATCACCGCGGTGACGATCTCGCGGATTTCCGCCGGCATGGTGCCGCCATTGGTGTCGCACAGCACCACCCAGCGGGCACCGGCGTCGAGCGCGGTGCGCACGCAATCGAGCGCATAGGCGGGATTGGCCTTGTAGCCGTCGAAAAAGTGCTCGAGGTCGATCAGCGCCTGCTTGCCGGCCGCGACGGCGGTGCGCACCGTGTCGCCGATGCCCTCCAGATGCTCGGCGGTGGTGGAGCCCAGCGCCAGCTCGACCTGGTAGTCGGAGGCCTTGGCAACGAAGCAGGTGGCCTCCGCGGCGGAATTGACCAGCGCCTGCACGCCCGGGTCGTTGGCGGCGGAGCGCCCTGCCCTCTTGGTCATGCCGAAGGCGGTGAAGATCGCCTTGCCGGTGCGCTTGCGGTCGAAAAACTCGGTATCGACCGGATTGGCGCCGGGATAGCCGCCTTCGATGTAATCGACGCCGAGCTGCTCGAGCATGCCGGCAATGGCGATCTTGTCCTCCAGCGAGAACTCGATGCCCGCCGTCTGCGCGCCGTCGCGCAGCGTGGTGTCGAAAAGATAAAGGCGCTCTTTGGACATAGGCTCAACTCATATGTCGGAAACGGCCCTCAGGGCCACTGGTCGGTATCGTGATCGGGGTGCTGATGGTTGCTGGCTTTGATGGCGCTCCACCAGTCCCGACGCTCGGGCTGCTCGGTGACGCCGCCGTCCTCGATGGCGGGCAGCGTGTCGAACCATGGCACGCGGCCCTCGCTGCCGGTATTGGCGTGCGGCGGGAACAGTTCGGGATGATCGAGCGAGCCGATGGTGAAATTGACGCGGTTGGCGGTGACGTCATCGTAAAAGAGCGGCGTGCCGCAATCGCGGCAAAAGCCCCGGTCGACGTGATCGGACGAGCGGAAGCGCGCCGGCTCGCCGCGCGTCCAGACAATGGCCTCTCGCGGCGCTGCGACCAGCGCGGCAAAAATATTGCCCACCGCCTTCTGGCACATGCGGCAATGGCAGATATGCGAATTATCCAGCATCTCGGTGAGGTGATAGCGCACGGCGCCACACTGGCAACCGCCGCTGACTTCCATTGGGTAGCGTTTCATCGGGCTTGCTCCTCCAAACTGGCCCAGACCGCATCGGCGACGGTCGCCGGGCGTGCGAGAATATCGTTGTTCCACAGGCGCAGCAGGCGGAAGCCGCGGCGGCGCAATTCGGCGTCACGCGTCTTGTCGCGCGGCGTTTCGGCGTGCTGGGAGCCATCGGCTTCAACGATCAGTTTCGCCGGGTAGCAGACAAAATCCGCTATATAGGGGCCAATGGGAACCTGACGGCGGAATTTATAGGCGGCAAAACGGCGGTTGCGCAGCAATTGCCAGAGTTTTCGTTCGGCCTCAGTCGGCTGGTGGCGCATGGCGCGGGCATAGCCGAGCAGACGGGCGTGCTGGGCGGCATCGCCCCCCTCATCCGCCCTGCGGGCACCTTCTCCCACGAGGGGAGAAGGAAGGCTCGATGCCACCCCCTGCGCGGGGCTCCCCTCTCCCCTTGTGGGAGAGGGTGGATCGGCCAAAGGCCGAGACGGGTGAGGGGGTTTCCCGGCAAGCACCGGGCGTGGGGCTGGACCGCCCCCCTCATCCGCCCTGCGGGCACCTTCTCCCACGAGGGGAGAAGGAAGGCTCGATGCCACCCCCTGCGCGGGGCTCCCCTCTCCCCTTGTGGGAGAGGGTGGATCGACCGCAGGCCGAGACGGGTGAGGGGTTTTTCCGGCGCTCACCGTTTCACTTCCCATTTCGTCCGGCGTTCGCCGTTTTCGTCCTTGTAGTCCATGAGGGCGATGCCCTCTCCTGCCAGTTCGGTGCGGATGGCGTCGGCCTGGGCAAAATCTCTGGCCGCGAGGGCGGCGAGGCGGGCGGCGACCCGGGCGGCGACGCCGGCGTCGGTGCTGGCGGTGCGCTGGATGGCGATGCCCATGAGCCGGGCCAGCGCCAGCCCCTCGGCGGCGCGGCCTTCATCGAGGATGAGGGCGTGCAGCCGGGCGATAGCGCCGGGGGTGTCGAGGTCGTCGGCGAGGCGCGCGACCAGATCGGGCGCCAGCTGCCCGGCGGGCCGGGCGTCGCCGGCGGCGCGCTCCCATTTTTCCAGCAGCGTGCGCGCCTCCTCCAGCCGCCGCAGCGAGAAATCGATGGGCTCGCGGTAATGGGTCATCAGCATGGCGAGGCGCAGCACCTCGCCGGGCCAGCGCCGGCCGCCAAAACTGTCGGTTTCCAGCAGCTGGTGGATGGTGAGAAAATTGCCCAGCGACTTGCTCATCTTCTGGCCTTCGACCATGAGGAAGCCGTTATGCATCCAGATATTGGCCATGGCGTGGGTGCCGTGGGCGCAGCGGGACTGGGCGATTTCGTTTTCGTGGTGCGGGAAGATGAGGTCGAGCCCGCCGCCATGGATGTCGAAGGTCTTGCCCAGATAGCGCTCGGCCATGGCGGAGCACTCGATATGCCAGCCGGGGCGGCCGCGACCCCAGGGGGAGTCCCAGCCCGGCTCGGCGGCCGAGGACCGCTTCCAGAGCACGAAATCGGCGGGGTTGCGCTTGTGAGCGTCGACGGCGATGCGGGCGCCGGCCAGATTGTCCTCGAGACTGCGGCCGGAGAGCTGGCCGTAATCGGGCATGGAATCGACGGCGAACAGCACTTCGCCGCCCGCCTCATAGGCGTGGCCGCCCGCCAGCAGCGTGGCGATGAGCTGCTGCATGCCCTCGATGTTGTCGGTGGCGCGGGGCTGCGCGGTCGGCTCGAGGCAGCCGAGCGCCTCGACGTCCCGCTGGTATTGCGCCGCCGTGGTCTCGGTGACCCGGCGGATCGCCTCGTTGAGCGGCAGGTCGGGGAAATCGCGCAGGGCGCGGGCGTTGATCTTGTCGTCCACGTCGGTGACGTTGCGCACATAGGTGACGTGGCTGTCGCCATAGACGTGGCGCAACAGGCGGAACAGCAGGTCGAAGACGATGGCGGCGCGGCCATTGCCGATATGGGCGAAGTCGTAGACCGTGGGGCCGCAGGCATAGAGCCGCACATTGGCCGCATCCATCGGCACGAAGGGGGCCTTCGCGCGGGTGAGCGTATTATAAAAAGTCAGTTCCGGCTTTGCCGTGGTCATCGAAGGCGTCCTATGGCCAGACAATGGTAGGCGTCGTTGAGCGGACCCGCTCGCCAGAGCGGCGGCTGCCGGCGGAAAAGCCTCTATCCAGTGGAATTTTTCAGGATGAAGAAGACCGCTCCGCCAACGCCTGGGTCAGCAGCTAATAATGCAGGCGGTAATGAGAATGTCCCGGGTCTTCATGGGGCCGGACATTGGCCGGATGGCCGGGAGAAAGCAAGCAAAAACGAAAAAGGGCGGCCCGAAGGCCGCCCGCATCGCTTTGGAGGCGAAGCTGTCGTTACCCGCCACAGTGACACGGCAGGGCGCCGCTCCAAACGGGCACACGCGAATGTTATCAATCAGTTGGCAAGCAGCTCGACCAGCTGGTCGATATCGCCGAAGGGCGAGCGGCCTTCGGCGTCGCGGGCGCCGATCCGCACGCGGTCGCCCGGCTTGAGGAAGGGGGTGCGGGCGCGGCCATATTTGGCCTTTTCGGCGGTGCGCGCCTCGGCGATGCAGGCAAAGCCGATGCCGTCGCGCTTGATCGGCAGCGTCTCGTCATGCGGGTTGGAAATGGTGCCGCCCCCGATAATGGTGCCCGCCGCGAGGTTGCGGGTGCGCGCCGCCTCGACGATGAGATCGGCGAAATCGAAATGCATGCCGGTGCCGGCATTGGGCTGGCCGTAGAGCGTGCCGTTGACCTCGACGCTGACCGGCAGGTGCAGGCGATTGTCGTGCCAGGCGGCGCCCAGCGCGGCCGGGGTCATGACGATGGGCGCGAAGGAGGTGGAGGGCTTGGCGTGGAAAAAGCCGAAACCGTTCTGCAGGTCGTCCAGCACCAGGCGGCGCAGCGACACGTCGTTGCACACGCTGACGAGGCGGATGGCGGCGGCGGCCACCTCCTTAGTGGCACGCATCGGCACCGGGCCGATGATGACGACCGCCTCGGCCTCGAAATCCAGCGCCAGGTCCTCGGCCGGCACGACCATGGGATCCATCGGCGCGGAGAACGAATCGGAAGCGCCCTGATAGAGCAGCGGCCGCACCGATTGCAGTTCGGCGTCCTTGCTGCCCTTGAGCGAGCGGACGCGTTCGAGATGGCTGAGATAGCCCGAGCCGTCGATCCACTGGAAAGCGCGCGGCAGCGGCGCGTGGGCGGCGGCGGGGTCGAAAAGCTGCCCGGCGATGGCGTTGGCGTCGAGCTGGGCGGCGAGCTCCGCCAGCGCCGGGGCGGCGCGGTCCCACACGTCCAGCGCCGCCTGCAGGCTGGGGGCGATGCGGCCCGCCGCGACGCAGCGCGTGCCATCGGCGGAAACGACCACGAGTTGCCCGTCGGGGCGGCCGGAGCGCAGGGTGGCGAGTTTCATCGGGTGGTTTCTTTCGGTCTGGTGTGGCCCGGCGGCGCTATTTTGAGCGGCGCGCTGCGCTATAGTGTTGCATGGCGCCCTGACGATGTCTTAAGGGCGGCAGGCCGCCAGGTGGCGCGGCCGGCAAACGGGACGGAATGGTGATTTCAAGCGGCAAGCGCATGCGGCCCCTGGCCCTGATTTTGCTCGGTGCGATGATCTTCGCACTCGACGTGCAGGCGGTCCATGCCCAATCGAACCAGTGCGCCAACCTGCAACGGGCCCTGCGGCAGTTCGACAGCAATGCCGATTTCCAGCGCGCGGACAGCAATTCGCGCGAGGCCCGGCAACTGGCCTCGCAGGTGCAGAATGCCGAGAGCCAGTATATCCGGCAGGGCTGCAACGACGACGCCAAGGCAGGGCGCGTGCTGACGCCGCAATGCCAGCAGATCGGCCGCGACGTGCTGCGGCTGCGGCGCGACTATGCGGCCATTTCCCAATCGGTGGAAACGGCCAATGCGGTGGCCGGGCAGCGCGAGGCGATCCTGCAGGAGATGGCGCGCTTCGGCTGCAATGCCGGCTCCAGCGCCAGTTTTTCCTCGAACCGCCAGTCGGTGTTCGACCGCATTTTCGGCTCCACCACCGAGAACGACTTCACCGATGGCCAGATGATCGATGGCGGCGATTACTGGGGCTATCAGGGCTACAATACGGTGCGCACGGTGTGCGTGCGCCTCAGCGACGGCTATTTCTGGCCGATCAGCTATTCGACGCTCAGCGATTTCGTCGGCAATGACGCGGCCGCCTGCCAGCAGAGCTGCCCCAATGCGGCGGTCGACCTCTATTATTACAGCAATCCGGGCGAAGAGCCCGAGCAGATGCGCAACCTCTCGGGCGTGCCCTATACGTCGCTGCCCAGCGCCTTCGCCTATCGCAACAAGTTCGACGAAGCGGCCAGTTGCCAGGTGGAGCGCAGCGCCGATGGTACGGTGACGCGGGACGCGGCCGGCGACGGCAGCGGCCGGGCCATGGTGGCGATCAATGGCGAGCGCTTCCCGCTGCCGCTGCGCGATCCGCGCGGCGTGGTGCCGGTGGCCGCCCCGATCGCGGCGCCGGTGAGCACGGTGGCGATGGTGGAGGTGCCCCTGCCCCGCCGCCGCCCGGGCAGCGCCGGGGAAACGGCGGCACGGCCGGCGGCGGCCGGCAGCGCCGACACGCAATTGCGGATCGTGCATTTCGGCGACCGGGCCGTCAGGGTAGTCGGTCCAGACACGCCTTACGCCCAAGCAGGACGAGCAGGGACTTGAGCTCGGGGCCGTCCGGGCGGCCCGTCAGCGCCAGGCGCAGCGGCGCGAACAGCGCCCTGCCCTTGCGGCCGGTGGCCTGCTTGAGCGCCTCGGTCCACTGGGCCCAGGTGGCGTCGTCCCACGGCTCGGGCGGCAGCAGCGCCCTGGCCAGCGCCAGGAATTCGCGATCCTCGGCAGCAATGACCGGCTCGACCGGGCCGGTCACCAGTTTCGCCCATTCGGCGATGTCGCCGAAGCGCGCGAGATTGTCGCGCAGCAGCAGCCACATGGCCTCGCCTTCGAGGCCCATGGCCGAAAGGCGCGGCGCCGCCTCGGCATAGGACATGGCGTGCAGCAGGCGGGCATTGAGCGTATCGAGCTCGGCCGGATCGAAGCGCGCCGCGCCGTGCGAGATCATGGAAAAATCGAGGCGCGCGGCAAGGGCGTCGAGGTTTTCATACGGCTCGACGGCGAGGCTGGTGCCGGTCAGCGTGGCGACGATGGCGATGGCCAGCGGCTCGAACCCGTCCGCACGGAAATCGGCGATGGACTGCGAGCCGGCGCGCTTGGAAAAGCCCTGCCCCTGCGCGTCGGTGAGCAGGTTGTGATGGGCAAAGCGCGGCACGCCGCCGCCCAGCGCCTCGATGATCTCGATCTGCGTGCCGGTATTGGAAACGTGATCCTCGCCCCGGATGACGTGGGTGATCCCGAGGTCGATATCGTCCACCACCGATGGCAGGGTGTAGAGGTAGGAGCCATCGGCGCGGATCAGCACCGGGTCGGACATGGAGGCGGTATTGACCGTCTGCGGCCCCTTGATGAGGTCGTCGAACGCGACCGGGCGGCCGTCGAGCCGGAAGCGCCAATGCGGCCGGCGCCCTTCCGCTTCGAGGCGGGCGCGGTCTTCCGCCGTGAGGCTGAGCGCGGCGCGGTCATAGAGGGGCGGCTTGCCCAGGAGGCGCGCCCGGGCCCGCTTGCGGTCCAGCTCTTCCTCGGTCTCGTAGCACGGATAGAGCCGGCCGGCGGCGATCAGCCGGTCGCGGGCGGCGTCGTAAAGCGCGGTGCGCTCGGACTGGCGGACCAGCAAATCGGGCGTGACGCCGAGCCAGGCGAGATCTTCCTCGATGCCATCGGCGAAGGCGCGGGTGGAGCGGGAAAGGTCGGTATCGTCCATGCGCAGCACGTAGCGGCCACCATGGCGGCGGGCGAAGAACCAGTTGAGCAGGGCCGGCCGCGCATTGCCCAGATGGATGCGGCCGGTGGGGGACGGCGCCCAACGAACGACGACGCTCATCCGATGCTCCCGTCCTTGTAGCCATTGGTAATGGGATATTTCCGCCCGAGGCCGAAGGCGCGCGGGGAAAGCTTGGGGCCGGGCGCGGCCTGGCGGCGCTTGTATTCGGCGATATTGACGAGCCGTTCGATGCGCTGCACCAGCGCCGGGTCATGACCGCGCGCGACGATCCCGGCAAGGCTCATTTCGGCCTCGATGAGGCAGGAGAGAATATCGTCGAGCACCGGATAGGGCGGCAGGCTGTCCTGATCGGTCTGGTCGGGCCGCAGTTCGGCGCTGGGCGCCTTGGCGATGATGGCGGGCGGGATGATCTCGCCGGACGGGCCGAGGCAGTCGCCGGGCCGGTGGGCGTTGCGCCACGCCGCCAGCGCATAGACCTGCATCTTGAACATGTCCTTGAGCGGATTGTAACCGCCGTTCATGTCGCCATAGATGGTGGCATAGCCCACGCCCACCTCGCTCTTGTTGCCGGTGGTGAGCAGCATGGAACCGAGCTTGTTGCTGACCGCCATGAGGATGGTGCCGCGCATGCGCGATTGCAGGTTTTCCTCGGCCGTATCGAGCGGGCGGTTGCCAAAAACCGGCTGCAATTCGGCCAGCGCGGCATCGACCGGCGCGCCGATGGCCACCACGTCATAACGCACGCCCAGCCGCTCGGCGCAGTCCCGGGCATCGAACAGGCTGGCCTCGGAGGTATAGCGATAGGGCAGCATGAGGCAGTGCACCTTGTCGGGCCCGAAGGCGTCGACGGCGATGGCGGCGACCACGGCGCTGTCGATGCCGCCCGACAGGCCGAGCACGACATGGCTGAAGCCGTTCTTGTGCGCATAGTCGCGCAGGCCCAGCACGCAGGCGCGCCACGGCGCCTCCTCGACCGTGGTCAGCGCTTCCACCCGGCCCTCGGCGCAGGTCCAGCCCTCCTCGCCCCGTACCCAGTCGGAGAGGATGAAATCGGGCTCGAAGGACTTGCCCTGCACCACCAGCCGGTCGCCCGGCTCGATGGCGAAGGACGCGCCGTCGAACACCAGTTCGTCCTGCCCGCCTACCTGGTTGAGATAGAGCATGGGCACGCCGTCCTCGGCAACGCGGGCGCGCACCAGTTCCTTGCGCACGTGCTGCTTGTCGGTCCAGTAGGGCGAGCCGTTGGGGCACAGCATGATTTCGGCGCCGCGCATGGCCAGATGCTCGCACACGGCCGGATGCCAGATATCCTCGCAGATCGGGATGCCCACCGGCACGCCCTTGATGGTGACCGGCAGCGGCAGCGGGCCGGGGCTGAAATAGCGCTGCTCGTAGAAGACGTCGGTATTGGGCAGCTCGCGCTTCACCCGAACGGCGGTGATCTCGCCGTTTTCGGCCACCAGCACGGCGTTGCGCAGGCCCGCCTGGTCGAGCCAGATGGTGGGCAGCACCAGCGCCACGCGACTGCCGGCAGTTTCGGCCGCCAGCGTCTTGGCCGCCGCGATGGCGTCGGCGACGAATTGCGGCTTGAACAGCAGGTCGTCGGGGAAATAGCCGGTGAGGAACAGTTCCGAGAGCATGAGGATATCGGCGCCGGCCGCGGCGGCATCGGCCAAAGCCTTGCGGGCGAGCGCCAGATTGCCCTCGAGGTCGCCCACCTTGGGGTTGAGCTGGGCAAGCGCAATGCGGAGCTGGTCGGTCACGATGAGGCGGGCCTGATGCTGGGAACCGGAGGCGCGCAGGCGCGAAACCGGCGCGCGGCCAGACTTATCCGCTCGCCCCGGCAAGGGCAAGCGGCGCTAGAAGCGGCCGGCCACTTCGAACAGGGCGCCGTAGCGGAAGATGGAGGCGAAGCTGGAAGACAGGTTCTGGGGCGGCAGAGCACCGAACCCGGGAACTTCACCATTGAAGGTGGCGTCGAGCTCGCCCTGCAGATACCAGGCGCGGCCGCCCAGCCGCAGGGTCAGGTTGTCGGTGGGGTGGAAGCCGACCATCGCCTCGGTCATGACGCCGCTGCCCCAGCCCGTCAGCGGGGTCTGGGCATTCTCATAAATCGCCGGCCAGCCCGGGAACATGAAGCCGTTGGGACCGGACCCGCCAAGGGCACCGGAAACATGGGCGTAGGGAACGAAGGCGACCTCGCCCTGGAAATCGATCGGGCCGGCCTCGGCGGTGCCGCGCACACCCAGCCGCAGGGCGTGGATATCGAGATTGTCGGGGGCGGCGACGAGCGCGCCGGGCATGCCGCCGGCAAAGGAGGTGGCCACCTGGCCGGTGCCGATATCGGGCGCGTCCTTCCAATAGGTGTAGCCGGCAAAGCCACCCAGCGCGAAGGGGCCGTCCAGCTGCCCGAGCGGCATCCAGCCATAGTCGAAGCCCGCATAGCCGATCTGCGAATGCGCGCCGATGCTGCCCGCGCCGGCCGGCGCGATCGCGTAGGTGCCGGTGGTGGCGAGGGCGAGACCCGCCTGGGCCTTGAGGAAGGTGTTGGTATAGAGGTCGTCGATGCGGCCATGGGCCTCGACGATATGGGAATTGTCGCGCACGCCCAGCGTCACGTCGCCCAGGTTCGGCACGGCAAAACCGGCGTCCTGCTCGCCCCAGCTCAGCCAGTAGCGCAGGCCGGTTTCGAAGCGCAGGGAATTGTCGGGGCTGAGGTCCCACTGGTCGGGATAGGCCGGGCGCAAATCCATCGGGTCGGCCGCAAGGCTCGTCGCCGGGAGGGCCAGCGCCGCCAGCAGCAGCATGCCGGAAACCGCAATTCTCATCTTCGTCCCCCGATCCACCGATCGGCGGCGATTATGGGACGGTATGGTTAACGCTCCGATAACCATACCGTCCCCCCGGGACGGCAATGGGAACGCCTCGCGCCCTATTCGCCGGCGGCGCGATGCTCGCGTGGCGGGGTCTGCGCGTGCACTTCCTCGGCCACGAGAAAGGCCAGCTCCAGCGCCTGGCTGGCATTGAGGCGGGGGTCGCAATAGGTGTTGTAGCGGTCCGACAGGGAGGCCTCGGTCACCGCCGAGACACCGCCGACGCATTCGGTCACGTCGTCGCCGGTCATCTCGATATGGACCCCGCCGGCATAGGTGCCCATGTCGCGGTGCACGGCAAAGAAGCGCCTGGCCTCGGCCAGCACCCGGTCGAAGGGGCGCGTCTTGAAGCCGGTGGACGCCTTGATGGTGTTGCCGTGCATGGGGTCGCAGCACCACACCACGGTGCGGCCGGCCTGCTGCACGGTCTCGATCAGGCGCGGCAGGTGCTCCTCGACCTTGTCGGCGCCGAAGCGGGCGATGAGCGTGATGCGCCCCGCCTCGTCGGTGGGGTTGAGTCGGTCGAGCAGGCGCAGCAGATCGTCATTGCCCAGGCTGGGGCCGCATTTGATGCCGATGGGATTGTTGATGCCGGCGAAATATTCGACATGAGCGCCATCGGGCTGGCGGGTGCGGTCGCCGATCCAGAGCATGTGGCCGGAGGTGGCGTACCAGTTGTTGGTGATGGAATCGCGCCGCGTCAGGGCCTCTTCATAGCCCAGCAACAGGGCTTCGTGGCTGGTGTAGAAGCTGGTCTGCTTGAGCGCCGGGGTGTTTTCCGGCGTCAGGCCGAGCGCCGCCATGAAGGTGATGGCTTCGTCGATCTTGCGGGCCACTTCCTCGTAGCGGGCGCTCCAGTTGGAGCCCTTCATGAACCCCATGGTCCATTCGTGGATGCGGGTCAGTTCGGCATAGCCGCCGCTGGCGAAGGCGCGCAGCAGGTTGAGCGTGGCGGCGGACTGGCGATAGGCCTGCACCAGCCGGTGCGGATCGGGGGTGCGCGCCTCGGGCGTGAACTCGATGGAATTGATGATATCGCCCCGATAGGAGGGCAGCTCCACACCGTCGATGATTTCGGTGTCGGCGGAGCGCGGCTTGGCGAACTGGCCGGCGACGCGCCCGACCTTGACCACCGGCTTGGAGGCGCCGTGGGTCAGCACCACCGCCATTTGCAGGAAGACGCGGAAGAAGTCGCGGATATGGTCGGCGCCGTGCTCGGCAAAGCTCTCGGCGCAGTCGCCGCCCTGCAACAGGAACGCCTCGCCGCGGGCCACGGCGGCCAGCCGGGTCTGCAGCTCGCGCGCCTCACCGGCGAAGACCAGCGGCGGGAAGGTCGACAATTGCCGCTCGGCCTCGGCCAGCACCTGCGGATCGGGATAGGCCGGAACCTGCAGGATGGGCTTGTCGCGCCAGGAACTCGGGGTCCAGGTGGTCATGATCGTCTCGCTCGCGCGGCGCGGCGTGCGCCTGCGGGCGATCTAGCAAGGCCAGCCTCCCCTGCCAAGCCCAAAGGCTCAGACACGCTGGCAGTCGCGGTAGGAATAGCTGGGCGCCTTGAAGGTCACCAGCTCCTCGGCGGCGGAGGGATGCAGGGCAATGGTGCGGTCGAAATCGCGCTTGCTGGCGCCCATGCCCACGGCCACGGCGACGAGCTGGATCATCTCGGCGGCGCCCGGCCCCAGGATGTGGACGCCGAGCACCCTGCCCTCGTCCTTTTCGGTGATCAGCTTCAGGACCATGCGCTCGCTGCGGTCGGAGAGCGTGTTCAGCATGGGGCGGAAGCGGGCGACATAGACGTCGATGTCGCCATGGGTGGCGGCTTCGGCCTCGGTGAGGCCGACGACGCCGATCTCCGGCTCGGCAAAGACCGCGGTGGGGATGAGGGAATGATCGACCGCCTGCGGGTTGTCGTTGAAGACGGTTTCGGCGAAATACCAGCCTTCGCGGATAGCCACGGGGGTCAGCTGTGCCCGGCCGGTGACGTCGCCCACCGCGTAGATGGAGGGCACGGCGCTGCGCGAGAACTTGTCGACCTCGACCTCCCCCTGCGGCCCGAGCGTCAGCCCGGCCGCTTCGAGGCCGAGGCCTTCGGTGTTGGGGCGGCGGCCGGTGGCGAACATGACCGCGTCGAAAGGCGCGCTGACGCCGTCGCCGAACTCGACCAGCACAGCGTCGGCAGGCTTCGATAGCGCCACCACATTGGTCTGGTAGATGAGGCGGATGCCGCGCGCGACGAGGCCCGCCTCGAGGCCGCGGCGCATGTCCTCGTCAAAGCCGCGCAGCACGCAATCGCCGCGATAGACGAGGGTGGTGTCGACGCCCAGCCCGGCGAAGATCGTCGCAAATTCCACCGCCACATAGCCGCCCCCCTCGATGAGGATGGTGCGCGGCAGGCGCGGCAGGTCGAAAGCCTCGTTGGAGGTGGTGCCGTATTCGGCCCCGGGAATATCGGGGATGAAGGGGCGCGCGCCGGTGGCAACGAGCAGATATTTCGCCCACAATTCGCGGCCGTCCCCCACGAGGCGCAGGCTGTGCGGCCCGGTGACCACGGCGCGATCCCTGATGATCTCGACGCCCGGCTTTTCGAGATTGGCGGTATAGGCCGTTTCGAGGCGGGTGATTTCCTTTTCCTTGTTGGCCACCAGCGTGGGCCAGTCGAAACGGGCGTCCACCTGCCAGCCGAAGCTGGGCGCGACATCGAACTGGTCGCGGAACCGGCTGGCATAGACATAGAGCTTCTTGGGGACGCAGCCGCGGATGACGCAGGTGCCGCCGACGCGGAACTCCTCGACGATGGCGACCCGGGCGCCGTAGGTGGCGGCCATGCGGGCAGCGCGGACGCCACCCGAACCGGCACCGATGACCAGCAGATCGTAGTCGAAATCCATGGCAGTCCCCAAAATCCCGGCCGGCTTCGCGGCCCCGTCGTCCATCGCTATATGCCGATGAATATGGCGCGTGCGGCGCGATAAAAAAAGACCCCGCTTTCAGGCGGGGTCTTGGTGCCGGGTCGTCGACCCGATCAGATTTCGATGCCCTGGCTGCGCAGTTCGGCGCGCACCTTGGCGAAGAACTCGCGCTTGAGATTGTTGGCGAAGACCTGCATCACGCGTTGCAGGTCGACATTGATGTCGGAATTGGCCTGCGCCAGCTTCTGGCCGGTGGGCGAGCTGTAGAAATTCACGATTTCCTGAAGCTCTTCCATGTTGAAGCGGGCGGCATAGACGCGGGCGAACTGGTCGAGCAGGTCGCCCTTGTGCTCCTTGTAGCTCTCGATGACCTTGGTGATGGCCGCGTTGGTCTCGTCGATGATCTCGGGGTTCTGGGTGACGATCTGCTGCATCGTCTCCACGCCGGTCTCGACGACGGTGACCTCATAAATGGCGGCACGGTCGGTCAGGTCGATATATTTGCGCGCCAGGGCCAGCGCCTCGGGGGCGACCTCCTGCGCGAATGCCGGGACCGAAAGCCCGATGAAACCCACAGCCAGGGTGGCGGCGAGCATCGCCCTTGCGCCGCGTACCAGGTTTGCGTTTGTCCAGAATGCCATATTGTCCCGATCCACGATTGGTCAGTTGTTCCTGAGCAGCGTTTCTACGCCATTTGGCGTCGCCACATAAGCCTTGCTGCACATGCCCAGGAAAAGACCGTGCTCCACCACGCCCGGCACACCCAGCAAATCCCTGGCAAGGGCTTCTGGCTGCGAAATGCGGCCAAAACAAGCATCGAAGATGAAATGCCCGCCATCGGTGACGAAGGGCGTGCCCGCCTTGTCGCCGCGCAGGACGAGCTCGCCCTCGGCCCCGTGCGCCCGCAGCACCGCCGCCACGGCCCGCCGCGTCGCGCCCAAGCCGAAGCGGTTGACCTCGATGGGCAGCGGGAAGCGGCCCAGCGCCGCGACGATCTTGGAATTGTCGGCGATGACGATCATGGCGGAGGACGCCGCCGCGACGATCTTCTCGCGCAGCAGCGCGCCGCCGCCGCCCTTGATGAGATTGAGCGCCGGGTCGATTTCGTCGGCGCCGTCGACGGTGAGGTCGAGCCGGTCGAGCGTGTCGAGATCGGAGAGCGGGATGGCGAGGGCGCGGGCCTGCGCCGCCGTCTTCTCGGAGGTCGGCACGCAGACCACTTCGAGCCCCTCGGCCACGCGGACGCCGAGCAGGTCGACGAAGTGCCACGCCGTCGAACCCGTGCCGAGCCCGAGGCGCATCCCCGCCTTCACCTCGTCCAGCGCCCGTGCCGCCGCTTCGCGCTTGAGAGCCTCGCTCATGCTGCCATTCTCCTCTTGTCGGCGAGGGGTGTGGCAGCGCCTAAGCCCCCGTGTCAAGCCGCGCCGGGGCGGCTGCTCACGCATTGGTGAATGACAACTGTAACCGGCCGGCAACACAATGTGGCAATGGTGGGTCTGGTATGGCCAAACTGCGGCAGGATTCACTTTTCGCTTATCTTCATACCGAATAGATAACGCTTATCAATCACGCAGCGAATCGGGCGACCGATTTATTTCAGGGACACTGTGCGCGCATGAACATGTTGAAAGTTATGGTGGCCATCGGCCTGTCATTGCTCATTTCGGCGGCCGTCACGCTGCCCAGTTCTGCGGCCCGCATCTACAACCCCGATACCAATACGTGGGAAGAAGCGTCGGTGGTGGCGACGCGCAGCCGCGGCGTCAGCCCGATCAAGAAGCAGATCGTCGACTACGCCACCAACCACAAGCCCGGCACTATCGTCATCGAGACCGGCGAGCGCCGGCTCTATCTGGTACTCGATGGCGGCAAGGCGATGCGCTACGGCGTCGGCGTCGGGCGCGACGGCTTTACCTGGTCGGGCACCCACCGCGTCACCCGCAAGGCCGAGTGGCCGGGCTGGACGCCGCCGCCGGCCATGCGCAAGCGCGTTCCCGACCTGCCCGCCTATATGGAAGGCGGCCCGGACAACCCGCTGGGGGCGCGCGCCCTCTATATCGGTTCGACCCTTTATCGCGTGCACGGCACGTCCGAGCCCTGGTCGATCGGCCAGGCCGTCTCTTCGGGCTGCATCCGCCTCACCAATGACGACGTCATCGACCTCTACGAGCGCGTCAAGGTCGGCGCGCTGATCGTGGTCAACCACTAGCAGTCCCTCCTCCCGCAAGACGACAGCAAGGCCGCCGGTGGGCGGCCTTTTTGTTTGGGGCGGGGCAACAAACGCACCGGCGCTGCCCGCGGGCGTGACCCGCGGGCCATTCTCAGCAAACACCGAAGCCGCAGGGGCTCTCCAGCCGGCCCACGGGTCACGCCCGTGGGCAGCCCCAGTGAGGAGGATGGAACAGCGCTGCTGCGGGGGATGGAGCACGCCGGTGCGGGGGATGGAGCAGCGGCGGTGCGGGGATGGCAGAGCGGGTGGCTGGCGATGCTTTCGCTGCGGCGTGAAACGCTCTAGATTTGCGGCATGACCGCGCCGCTGCTTCCTGCCCGTCCGTTGATCGACCGTTTCGGGCGCCGCATCTCCTATCTGCGTATCTCGGTGACCGACCGCTGCGATTTCCGCTGCGTTTATTGCATGGCCGAGGACATGACCTTCCTGCCCAAGCGGGAGGTGCTGAGCTTTGAGGAAGTGGAGGCCATCGCCGCCGCCTTCATCGCGCGCGGCACGACGAAAATCCGCCTGACGGGGGGCGAGCCGCTGGTGCGGCGCGACATCATGGGGCTCGTCGACCGGCTCGGTCGGCATCTCGGCGTCGGGCTGGACGAATTGACCCTCACCACCAATGGCAGCCAGCTGGCGCGCCATGCAGAGGGCCTCTTTGCGGCAGGGATGCGGCGGCTCAACGTCTCCCTCGACACGCTGGACAGCGCGCGGTTCACGGCGATCACCCGGCGGGGACGGCTCGACATGGTGCTGGCGGGTATCGAGGCGGCGCAGGCGGCGGGGCTGGCGGTCAAGATCAACATGGTGGCGCTGCGCGGCATCAATGACGACGAAATCGAGACCATGATGGCCTGGGCGCACGGGCGCGGCATGGGGCTGACGCTGATCGAGGGCATGCCGCTGGGCGAAGTGGGCATCGACCGGGTGGAACGCTATCTGCCGCTGCGCGAGCTGCACCAGCGGCTGGCGCGGCGCTATACGCTCACGCCGCTCGACACCACCACCGGCGGGCCGGCTTACTACATGCACGTGGCCGAAACCGGCGGCACGTTGGGGTTCATCGCGCCGATGAGCCACAATTTCTGCGAAAGCTGCAACCGCGTGCGGCTGACGGCGACGGGCCAGCTGTATCTGTGCCTGGGGCAGGACGACCGGGTGAACTTGCGCGACGCCTGGCGCGACGGGGGCGCGGCGGCACTCGACGCGGCGCTCGACCACGCCATGGCGATCAAGCCCAAGGGCCACGATTTCGTGCTGGCCCGCGCCCACACCGCCCCGGCGCTGGCGCGGCACATGAACGTTACCGGGGGTTAGCACTTCCAATCGACACCGGGGCTGCCCACGGGCGTGACCCGTGGGCCGGCCGGAGAGCCCTTGCAGCTTCGGTATTTGCTGAGCGTGGCCCGCGGATCAGGTCCGCGGGCAGCATCGGTGGCGAGGGGAAGCCTTGTTCAGCGCCCTTCGGCGCGTTCGACCAGTTCGACCAGGATGCCGTCGCCGTCGCGGACGAAGGCGACGCGCTTCAGTAGTTGCCGGTTGATCGCGTCGCGCGGCTGCTGGACGATATCGACGCCGGCGGCCACCAGACGGTCGAAGACGACGCCGATGTCGTCAAAGGCAAAGGTCAGATGGCGCATGCCGGCCTCGTGCGGCGGGATATCGCGGAAGCGGCCGACTTCGGGCGCGCGCGGGGCAAAGATTTCCAGCATGCCGGCGCCGGTGTCGAGGAAGGCCATCTCGCCGAATTCGGTGGCTTTGCGCACGGCCAGGGTGAGGCCGAGCAGGCCACAGTAAAACGCAATTGTGCGATCGAGGTCGCCCGACGTCATGCCCACATGTTCGAGCCCGCGCAAGCCGGTCATTTGTCGTCGTCGACCACGATGGCGAAATCGAGCGGCAGGGCGGTGGTATACTTGATCTGCCCCATGGCGAAGGCCGAGCTGACATCGGTGAGGTTGATCTTGCCGATGAGGCGTTTGTAGAACGTGTCGTAGGCACCGATATCGGGCACCACGACGCGCATCAGATAGTCGACGTCGCCGCTCATGCGGTAGAATTCGACGACCTCATGAAATTCCTCGATGACCGAGGAGAACTTGCGCATCCAGGCGTCGTTGTGCTCGTTGGTCTTGACCGAGACGAAGACGGTGACGCCGACATTGACCTTGGCCGGATCGAGCACGGCGACGCGGCGCTGGATGACGCCGTCTTCCTCCATCTTCTGGATGCGGCGCCAGCACGGCGTCGTCGAGAGGCCGACCTTGCGGCCGATCTCGGCCACCGGCATGGTGGCATCCCGTTGCAGGAGCGTCAGAATCTTGCGATCGATCTTGTCCAGAGCCATTTCGCCCTCACGAAATCAGATTTTCCATATGCGAGGATTTTATCCCCCGGCGCGCCATCTGACTGCCACATCAACGCATCAGACGCAATAAAATTGCTCAAATGAACTGGGACGGCCGCGGTTACGCTTGCTTAACCATAAGCCTCGCGGACCGGCCGGACGGGACGATCGGCGGCGCGGCAAGAGGCGGCCTGATTTCACCCCCTGTTAACCACGGCCCGCCTAAGGTCAGGCCACACGCGGAGCGATGGCGTTTTTTATCGCAGTGTTGAGTAACGAGTAAGAGTTCCATGCTGCTGCCGGCCAGTGAAGCCGAGGTCCGCGACCATTCGGGGCGCGAAGGAAAGCGCACCGCGCAGAAAACGGTGCTGGATGCGCGCCAGCGCCTGACCTCCAGTTCCGGCACGCGGGCCGACTTCGATTTCGAATTGATGAACGACTATGCCGACGCCCGCCGCGGCGCGGCGCTGCCCATGGCGGCGGTGGTGACCATTCTGGCGGTTGTCTCCAGCTTCTGGGTGCCGGTGGTGTTCTCGGCGCTGTGGGCCGGGCTGGTGATCGCCAGCCTCCTGGTGGTCGTCCTATTGGCGCAGCGCTTCAAGCACGCGGAACCCGCCAAGTTCAACGCCGCGCAATGGGCCACCACGTTTGTCGCCGGCGAAACCGTCTATGGCCTGGCGCTGTCCGTCCTGGCGCTGTTCACGCTGGTCGCGGACCCGCAGGACCTGACGCCGGTAATGTTCGCCATGGTGCTGGTGAGCGTGGGCGCCAACGCCATCGCCACCCATGCCCTGCCGCCGGCGACGCTGATGAGCACCCTGCCCATGACCGCGACGGTCTCGACCACGCTGGTGGCGCTGGGCGGCACGCTCAACTATACGCTCGCGGCGGTGGCGGTCTGCGGTCAGGTGTTCTTTCTCTATCTCGCCCGGCAGATGCACGCTTCCGAGCTGGAACGGGTGTCGCACCAGGCCGAGAAGGACACGCTGATCGCCGAGCTGGAGGAAGCCCGCCACATGTCGGACGAGGCGCGCCGCCACGCCGAGCAGGCCAATATCGCCAAGAGCCAGTTCCTCGCGACCATGAGCCATGAATTGCGCACGCCGCTCAACGCCATCATCGGGTTTTCCGAGGTGCTGAAGGCCGAGCTGCTGGGGTCGCACCAAGTGCCGCAGTACAAGGAATATGCCGGGGACATCCACGCCAGCGGCCAGCACCTCCTGACGCTGATCAACGAATTGCTGGATCTGAGCCGCATCGAGGCGGGCAAGTACGAGCTCAACGAGGAAGCCGTGTCGCTGGTCGACATCGCCGCCGACTGCCGCCGCATGATGGAGCTGCGGGCCCGCTCCAAGAGCATCGAGCTGGTGTTCAGCTATGGCGACAATCTGCCGAAAATCTGGGGCGACGAGCGGGCGATCCGGCAGGTGGTGCTCAACCTCATGTCCAACGCCATCAAATTCACGCCGCAGCACGGCAAGGTGACGCTGGTGGTGCAGCGCAGCGGCGATGGCGGCCAGCTCATCTCGGTCAAGGACAACGGCCCGGGCATTCCCGAAAGCGAGATCGAAACCGTGCTCTCCTCCTTCGGCCAGGGATCGCTGGCGCAAAAGACCGCCGAACAGGGCGCCGGGCTGGGCCTGCCCATCGTCCAGAAGATCATGGACCTGCACCAGGGCCGGTTCGACCTCTACTCCAAGCTGCGCTTCGGCACCGAGACCATCGCCACCTTTCCGCGCGCCCGCGTCATGGACGCGCTGGCGCCGGTATTCGAGAAGCGCAACCGGCTGGAAATCTATTCGGCGGCCGGGTAGAGCCCTTGTCTCGTCGCGTTTCCGAACTGAAAAACCGTCGTCACTTTTGCCCGAAACGCTCCGGGCGCCCCGCCAGCCGCATTTTCGCCCGCTTCGCCGGGTCGAGTGCGGAGGGAGGGCTTGCCGTGGTCCGTATGCTTTTTGCACTCACATTGATGCTCGCCGCGCTGGCGCCGCCGGCGCGGGCGGAAACCGCCGCGCTGCCGCCGGTGGATACCGGCTATGAAGCGTCGCCCACCGTGTCGCTCAAGGTGCAGCGGGCATTTCTCGATTCCATTCGCTGGTCCTCGGGCGTGGCGCTGCGCGACGGCATGGCCGCCGCCTTTTCCGAGCGGGCGCCGGGCGACATCTGGCAGGGCCTGGTGCAGGCGGACGGGCTGACGACGGGCAATGTGGCGGATGCGCTCAGCGCCTATTGGGCGCTCAACTGGCGGGTGGCCAACCGCGCCTATGCCGCCCGGGTCGATATGGGGCCGGTGCAGCGCCAGGTGCAGGCGGCGCTCGGCAACGACGCCAATTTCCGGCATATGGGCGACCAGCGCCGGCAGGAAATGGCGGAAGGCTATATCCTCAATTTCCTGCTCGAGCACGCGGCGCTCAACAATGCCCTCAACAAACGCGACGAGGTGGCGCTCGACGCGCTGAGCCGGGCCGCCGTGCTGCGGTTCCGCCAGCAGATGGGCATTGACCTCTTGGCACTGGTGCCGGGGCCGGAGGGGTTCGCGCCGGCCCAGCGGGAGAATTAGCGCTCGCCGGTGGTGACGGCGGCGCTTTCGAAGGTCGCCATGTTGAGGTGCAGGTGCAACGCCGTCTTGGCCAGGACGGCGGCCAGCGCCGCGCCGCTGCCCTCGCCCAGCCGCATGCCCAGATCGAGCAGGCCGGTCCGGCCCATGGCGGCCAGCGCCTGGCCATGGGCGCCCTCGGCCGAGCGATGGGCAAACAGGCAATGATCGATGGAGGCGGGATTGACCGCGTGGGCGATGGCGGCGGCCGCCGTGGCGACGTAGCCGTCGACGATGACCGGCACCTTCTGGTGGCGCGAGGCCACCAGCGCCCCCAGCATGGCCGCCACCTCGCGACCGCCGAGCCGGGCGAGGATGGCCAGCGGATGATCGAGCTCGTCCCGATGCCGCGCCAGCGCCCGGTCGACGGCGGCGGCCTTGCGGGCGAGACCTGCATCGTCGAGGCCGGTGCCCCGGCCCACCCAGTCGGCGCCGGTACCGCCATAGAGCGCGGCATAGAGCGCCGCCGCGACGGTGGTGTTGCCGATGCCCATCTCCCCCAGGCAGATGAGGTCGGGCTTGCCCGCGATGGCCTCCATGCCATAGGCGATGGTGGCGGCGCACATCTGGTCGTCGAGCGCCGCTTCGAGGGTGATGTCGCCGGTCGGCAGGTCCAGCGCCAGCTCGAAGACCCGCAGGTTGATCTCGTGCAGGGCGCAAAGCTGCGAAATGGCGGCGCCGCCATTGGTGAAATTGGCGACCATCTGCGCGGTCACCTCGCGCGGGAAGGCCGACACACCCTGATCGGTCACGCCGTGATTGCCGGCGAAAATGGTCACCATTGGGTTGTCGAGCCGGGGCGTCGGCCGCTGCTGCCAGCGCGCCAGGAATTCCACCAGTTCCTCGAGGCGCCCCAGCGAGCCGGGCGGCTTGGTAAGCTGCGCGTCGCGCGCCCGCACCGCCGCCACCGCCGTTTCGTCGCCGTCCGGAACGGCGGTGAGCAGCTCGACGATATCCGAGAAAGCGGGGTTGAGGGCGGGCATGGCAGCTCCGGCGCGATATGGTAGGAAGGTGCGGTCTTGTTGCTCATAATGGAGCCGATTGCAATTGACGCCCGAGGCGCCCCAGAGCGACGACGAAGTCGGCATCGACCCGGCCATTCGTGCCGCCTACCGCCCGCCGGAAAGCGGCGCCGGCCTCGGGCTGCGCGACGATTTCATCATGGCGCTGCGGTTTTTTTCCCGATTGCCCACAGGGAGTTCGCCGCATGCCCGCCCCGATCTGGGGCGGATCGCCATGGCCCTGCCGCTGGCCGCGCTGGCGATGGGGCTCGGGCCGATGCTGCTGCTGGCCGGCGCCGGCCTTGTCGGCCTGCCGGGCTTTTTTGCCGCAGCCCTGGCGGTCGGCGCCATGGTGGCGGTGGGCGGCGGCATGATGGAGGACGCGCTGGCCGACGCGGCGGATGGCCTGTTCGGCGGCGCCAGCGCCGAGCGGCGGCTGGAAATTTTCAAGGACAGCCGGCACGGCACCTATGGGGTAGCGACCCTCTGCCTCTTCCTCGTGCTGCGCGTTGCCGCATTGGGGAGCCTCGTACCGACGCATCCGCTGGCGGCGGCGGGGGTGTGGCTGGCGGCCAATATCGCCGGGCGCTCGGGGGCGCTATGGCTGGCCGTCGCCCTGCCCCCGGCACGGCGCGATGGCGCCGCGGCGACGGCCGGGCCGCTGCCAGCGCCGAAATTCATGCTGGGGGCGGCGCTGGCGGCGCTGCTCGTCTTCATTCTGGGCGCGCCGTTTGCGGGGCTGGTCGGCGTCGGCCTCGCCCTCGCCGCGGTGGCGCTGGTCACCCTGGGGTGGACGACCCTCTGCCGGCGGCTGGTCGGCGGCCAGACCGGCGATCTGGTGGGGGCGGCGGCCGGGCTGGGAGAGATCGCGGCGCTCAGCGTGCTGCTGGTCTTTACCTGATGCCTTGAATTCGCCCTGACGGTTCCCATTATGCGGTCGAGCGACGGGAAAGGACCAGCATGATCTTTATCGGCATTGCGCTGCTGATTGCCGCCGGGCTGGTGCTGATGATCAGCGCCGATGCGGGCAGCATGGTGGGCCTGACGCAGGCGCAGACGGCGCAGCTGGTGCCGCTGGTCATCCTGCTCATCGTCTTTGCCGGCGGGCTGTTCTCGCGCCGCCGCAGCGCCTCGGAACTGGTGGGCGGCGTGCTCACCTGGGCGGGGCTGTTCGCGGTGGCGATGGTGACCTTTGCCTATCGCGACGAATTGCTGGGCGTGGCGACACGCGTGGCCGGCGAATTGCAGCCGGGCGTGGCGATGATCGACGAAGCGACCGGCACGGCGGTTTTCCGGCGCGGCATCAGCGGCCATTTCGAGATAGAAGCCACCATCAACGGCCATACCACGCCGATGATCTTCGATACCGGGGCGAGCGCCGTGGTGCTGACGGTGGCCGACGCGGCGGCGGCGGGGATCGACACCAGCGGCCTGCGCTACACCGTCCCCGTATCGACGGCCAATGGCCGGGGCATGGCAGCGCGGGCGCGGCTCGACGTCATCACGGTGGGCGGGATCGAGCGGCGCGGCATCGTCGCCTTCGTCACCGAGGCGGGGGCGATGGAAACGAGCCTCCTGGGCATGACCTTCCTCGAAACGCTGAGCCGCTACAGCGTCACCCGCAATTCGCTGGAACTGGCGGACTAACCCACAGCCGCCAGCGCCGGCGCCTGCACGCTTTCGAGGGCGGCGGCGAAAACCTCGACGCCGGCGCCCGGACGGCAGGCATCGACGCTGAGGATGCGGCGGAACTGGCGGGCGCCCGGCAGGCCATTGGCCAGGCCCAGCATGTGGCGCGCAATGGCGTTGAGCCGCGTGCCCCGGGCCAGCTCGCGCTCGGCATAGGCGCTCATGGCGGCAAAAATGCCGGGCAGGTCGGGCGCCGGCGCGGCGTCGCCGAAAATGCGGCGGTCCACCTCGGCGAGGATCATCGGGGTATGGTAGGCGGCGCGGCCCAGCATCACCCCATCCACATGCTGAAGATGCGCCTCGGCCTCGTCCAGCGTGGCGATGCCGCCATTGATATAGACGGGGAACGGCGCCAGACGCGCCCGCAGCCGGTAGACGCGGGGATAGTCGAGCGGCGGAATGGTGCGGTTTTCCTTGGGGCTCAGCCCCTGCAGCCACGCCTTGCGGGCATGCACGTAAAGCGCGTCGACGCCGGCCGCGATCACCGTGTCGGCAAAGCGATCGAGGCTTTCCTCGCTATCCTGATCGTCGATGCCGATGCGGCATTTGACCGTCACCGGGCGGGCGGTGGCGCCCCGCATGGCACGCACGCAATCGGCCACCAGCTCGGGCTCGGCCATGAGGCAGGCGCCGAACCGGCCCGACTGCACCCGGTCGGAGGGGCAGCCGACATTGAGGTTGATCTCGTCATAGCCGAAAGCGTCGGCAATCCGCGTGGCGGCAGCGAGCTCGGCCGGATCGGCCCCGCCCAGTTGCAGCGCCAGCGGCTGCTCGGCGCCATCGAAACGCAAATGCCGCACGGCATCGCCATGAACGATGGCGCCGCTATTGACCATCTCGGTGAACAGCAGGCCATGGCGCGTCAGCAACCGGTGCAGATAACGGCAATGCCGGTCCGTCCAATCCATCATCGGCGCCACGGAGAACCGGCGGGCTGCCGCTATGGACACGGTCCTGTTGGCGTCAAGATTTTGCACAGCCTGGCTTGCTTTCCATTCCGCAAGGCGCCGCAAGGGCACCCGTACCAATCGAAGGGGCCTATACTATGCGATCGCGGCAAGGCCAAGACGCCGTGCGGGGTGGCACCTTGCAAAAACCGCCGGGGCTGCCCACGGGCGTGACCCGTGGGCCGGCAGGGGAGCCCCTGAAGCTGCGGGGGGCTCAATCTCGAACTGCTTCGGAAGCGGCTCTGGCAGTGCTCGATTTCCTCGACCAATCCATCCTGCGGGGCGAGCCGGACATTCCGGGCATCCAACTCGAACCCGCCCTGAGGACGCTGCATGCCGAGCCCCGCTATCAGGCAATGGTCGCCCAGGCCGGCTTTTCGCCCGAGAATTCACACCCGGGCAGCGAACCGTTCCGGCCGTGAGCGCGACGCCGGCTTCCTCCTTGGCCTCCGGGCGGGCTCATGGCCCGGTCCACACGAGGCTCCATTTGCCGCTATCGTCGATATCGACCCGGCCTTCCTGCCTGAGCTTGAGCAAATGCGCCTCGACAATGCCCCGCCCGGCCGAGAAAACCTCGACTTCCCGCTTGTAGAATTGCGCTGTCAACTCATCGAGCGTGGCACCGGCCAAGGCCAGCCGCGCAAGGATCTTCTGCTCGCGATGGCGGCGGCGTGCCAGCAGGTCGGCCAGCCGCGCCGCGGGGCTGAGGACGGGCGGGCCATGGCCGGGGAGATAGAGGCACTCGCGGCGGTGCCGAAGCTTTTCGATGCTGGCCACGTAATCGGCCATGTCGCCATGCGGCGGCCTGACCAGGGAACTGGCCCAGTCCATGACATGATCGCCGCTGAACAGGACCGCGCCAGACCAGGAAAAGCACAGATGATCGCGGGCATGGCCCGGCGTGAACACGGCCGTCAGCGATCCCACGCGATCCCCCTCGCCAAGGCCGATATCGGGAGCAAATTCCGGCACCATCGGATGACGATAGCCATAGACCGGGGCCCCCGTTCTCGCCGACAGGGCCCGGGCCGCCCCGGCATGGTCCCGGTGGGTATGGGTATTGAGAATGCGGCGGATGGGGCCGCCGGCCTGGGCCAGGATGGCCTCGACATGACCGTCAAGCGCCGGCCCTGCATCGATCACGGTAATGCCGTCCGGCTCCCAGAGGAAATAGGTATTGGTCCCGTCATGGGTGCCCGGTCCCCCATTGGGTGCAACCAGCCGCCTTATCCGGGCAATGATTGTTTCGATCCGTCTCATCATCTGCCCTTGCGCGGTGCCCTTTCGGTGGCGACCAATAGGCCACCGGCAACAATCAGCGTCGATCCGGCGAAAAACGCCGGCCCGATGGGATCATCCAGCAAAAACGCGCCGATCAATGTCAGCCAGAGCAGGTTCAGATAATCCAGCGGCGCCAGAACCGATGCCTGGGCATATCGGTAGCTGAGCGACATCAGGAATTGTCCGAAGCCACCGACGGCACCGGCCACGACCAGAAGCAGCGTGTCCTCCCCCTGCGGCCAGACCCAGCCGAACGGCATCGAGGTCAGGCCCATCACCATGCCGGTGAGCATGAAAAAGAAGGTGATGCGATCGGGGCGCTCCCTGGGTGCTATCCGTCGCAGGGCGATCATGGCCGCCGCGGCCAGCATTGCCGAAAGCAGCGCCGCCGCGGCCCCCAGTGGCAGGCTTGCATCGCCGCCAGCATGCTGAAGCTGCTCCCACATGATCACCAGGACACCGACAATCCCCAGACAGACCGCAATCCAGCGCGGCATTGACGTCGCTTCCCGCAGCAAAAGCGCGGCCAGAATCGTGATCATGATCGGCGTGGTGAAGCTGATGGCCGAGGCGCTCGCCAATGGCATATGGGCGATGGCGAAGAAGGACAGGAACATGCTGGTAGCGCCGAGCAGCGAGCGCAGGAAATGCCCCCATGGGTCACTGGTGCGCAATCCAAGCAATCCATCGCGGCCCCACCAGATCACGCCCAGCATGAAGACCATGCTGACTAGGCACCGCATGAACACGATCTCGCCGGCCGGCAGTCGCGGGCTGACGATCTTGACGATGGCGAACATCACCGCCATGCAGCAGGTCGAAGCGAACTTGATGGCGATGCCGACCCGGGCGCTGGAGCCGCTCACGGCCGGTCCTTCCGCTGCCAATGGCTATCTTGCCAAGACCTTGACGACAACGCTAATGGGTGGCGGGGGAAACCACGCCGGGCGGGAGAAATATGTTCATCGAAGAACGCGACTATCGAATAAGGACAGGTAAGCTCGCGGCTTTTCTCGAGGCATACGAGACGCTGGGCCTGCCGATCCAGACGCAATATCTGGGACAGATGATTGGCCATTTCACCACCGATATCGGGGAACTCAATCATGTCGTCTCACTCTGGGCCTATGCCTCGCTCGATGATCGCGCCCGCCGCCGCCAGGCCATGTTCGAAGACCAGCGCTGGCAGGACTATTTGCAGGCAACGACCGATCTCATCGACGTGCAGTCCAGCCGCATCCTGAAGCCCAGCGCCTTTTCGCCGCTGCGTTGAGCCTCAGGAATGCTGAGCGTCAGGGGCGAACACGGCGCCCATGGCCGGTTTAAAGTCCCAATGAACCGGGATTGATCAGGCGCTCGGGATCGAGCGCCCCCTTGATGGTCTCGACCAATTGCAGGGTCGCCTTATCGATGCTTCCCACATAGTCGTAATACCGCGCGACCTGGGCATGGACGGCATCGGCATCGCGAAAAATCTGGCGAATCTCCGACCGCATCTCCCACACGACCCGCCGGGCCGCATCGTTCTGTTCCCGGCCGCCGAAGCGTTGTCGATTGCGGTCCGACAGATAGCGCAGGTGGATGGGGTCGAGCGCATCGGGCCAGTAGAACATCGGCTCCATGCTCACATAGGGCCCGGCACCCGAAAAGAAATAGCCCGTGGTGATGGAGGACGCTGCGAGGCGCTCGGCGTTGTCCTCGAGATAGCGCTCGATGGCGTCTATGGTTTCCACCGCCCGCCCCAGTGACACCATGCCGTGGATCGGCACCCAGCGCTCGCCTTCGCGACCGAGAAAACCACGAACCGAATAGGGTTTGGCGTGAAGGGTCTTGGGCAGTACATTGTCGATCTCAAGCGCGGTCCCCGCCAGCTCCTTGCGGGCAGCATCGAGTATGGATTGCGCAGCCGGCATCGTAGCGGCCTCGCAAGTAGCATGAAGCGTCCAGCCCGCATCGGCCGTGCTTGCGCCGGCGCGGCCGAGCTGCACAAGGTCGCCGATCCTGGCAAGAGGATTGCCGCCCTTACCGAGAACCGCCCTTACCGTCTGGAAGGCGGTTTGCGCATCGACCTTGGTGGCATCGCGGTTTTTCTGGGCATCCATACCAAAAAGGCGCAGGCCGAGATTGGCCCGTCCCAGCTTCGCCATGGCCGCCACCAGTTCCCCGGGGCCGGGAAAGGCAAAGGATGCGAAGGCTGCCGGACGCTCCGGCACCAGACGCAGGCTCACCGCCGTCTTGATGCCGAAACTGCCGCAATCCCCGCTGAACAGGCCGACGAGATCGGGGCCGTAATAACGGTAAAAGCCCTGACTGCCCTCGATGCAGCCGGCGCCGATACGGGCTATGCTGCCATCGGCCAGAACCACGTCCAGCCCCAAAACGCCATCCAGATTGCCGGGCACGTTTTGCGAAACGGCGCCGCCGATTGTGGAATATTGACCCGAGATCGGCCCATGCTGGAACGGCCGGAGCCCGGTGCCCGCAAGCGCCTGCGACAGCGCCGCCCAGGACAGGCCCGCCCCAACCCGCACCACCATGTTTTCGGCATCGACGTCAATGCCGTCGAGACGCGTAAGATCGAGCACCATGGCGCGCTGCTCGCCGGCGACGACGCCGCCGGTATAGGACAGCCCCGCCCCTCTGGGCACCAGCGCGAGCTGGTGCGCCTTCGCATAGCGAACGATGGCCGCCACCTCCATCGCGGAGCCGGGCCGTACGGCCGCCACGGGTGGCCGGGCCTGCTCCCAGACCATGATGTCGCTGGAATAATAAGCCAGCGCCTCGTCGCCCGTCGCGACATGCGCAGCCCCGATCAGCTCTGCCAAGGCGGCGCTGTGTGTCATGGCGGCAATCCGTCAGGAAAGCTTGAAGAGTTGAAGGGCGTTATCGCGCAGGATCTTGCGGCGCGGTTCGTCGCGGAATTGCAGGTCGTTAAATTCCGTCATGGCCCGCTCGGGATCGATCACCGGCCAGTCCGTACCGAACAGGAACTTGTCCTGACCATAGGTGTTGGCGTAGTGCACCAGTTGCGGCTGCCAGTGCTTGGGCGCATAGGCGTCGCCCGCTAGGTAGACGTTGGGATGTTTCCAGGCCATGGCGATCATTTCATCGGTCCATGGATAGCCGATGTGAATCCCGATGATCTTGAGTTCGGGAAAGTCGATCGCGACCTGATCGAGATGGATCGGGCGGGCAATGGTGGGAAGGCGGCGGTCACGCTGATAGATCAGGCAATTGCCCACCTGCATCATGATGGGAATATCGAGCTCGCAGCATTTGGCGTAATAGGGATAGATCTGCGCCGCATCGACCCGCATGGAAAACCAGTGCGGATAAAAATGCGCGCCGACAAAGCCGTATTCCTTTACCGCCATCTCCAGATCGCGGAGCCCCTGCATGCCGCGGGTCGGGTCGACGCCCGCCAGGCCCGAGAAGCGATCCGGATAAAGCCGGCAGAGCTCGTGCACTCGCTCATAGGGCACCTCGACCGATCCCTTGATGCGCATGTCTCCGCTGCGCACCGCCGCCAGCAGGGTTCGTTCGATCCCTGCCCGGTCCATCTTGGCCAGATAGTCTTCCATTTCGATGCCGCGAATATAGCGCGGATCCTGACGGGTCTTGCTGCGGAACCAGTCGTCGGTGGCGATCTGGCCGGCGTCGAATTCCGCCGGTGTGAACACGTTGGCGACGATGTCTATGGCTTTGTAAGTCATGAAACTCTCCAGTCTCCGGCTCAAGGACCGGCCACGATGCCGGGCGGTAGGGCCGAAACGTGGCGGGCAATTTCACCCGGGGTTGTAATCCAGATGCTGTCACGCCGGGCAGCGATATGGGCGAGCACGCGGCGGAGCTGCCTTATGCGGTGCGGCTGACCGGTCAGGAAGGTATGGAGCGAGGCGGCGAAAACCTGCGGATAAAGACTGGATTCTTCGAGCTGTTCATCGAAGCAATCGATGAGCATCGTCGTAAAATCGCTGTCGCTGGCCTTGCGGTTCACATAGGCCGGCAGGTCGTTGAGCTCCATCGAGGGATAGGGCACGGCAAGGATCGGCCCCTCCCCGGTGCGGAACCAGGTCGGCTGATCGTCATAGAACCAGTCAAGCATATATTCGAAGCCGTTCTGCTTGAGCAGTTCCGGCGTTTGCGCGCTCTGCGATATGAACGGGCCCAGCCAGCCGCGCGGCGGCCTGCCCTCCTCGGCGGTGATGCGCGCCACCACCTCGGCCATCATGGCCGCTTCTTCCTCGGCGCTCATATCCACCTGGCGCTCCGAATTGGTGCGTCCATGGCCGATGATTTCGTCGCCCCGTTCGCGGAACGGCACCAGTACATCCGGGCAGGCATCATAGACCGAGGCGTTGACGATGATTCCGAGCGGAATGTCGAATTCGGCAAAAAGCCGCTGGATGCGCCAGATGCCCACGCGGTTGCCATAATCGCGATAGGCGTAGCCGCGATGGAAGGGCGGCGACGGCATCGAGGTAAAATCATTGCCCGGATTGCGGCCGAACTCGAAGGCTTCGATATTCAGCGCAAAATAGACCGCCAGCCGCTTCCCGCCGGGAAAATCATAGACCGGACGGGTGGGAATGGCAGAAAAACCGTAGCGGTCAAACTTGGTGTCGAAAGTCATGGAAAATCTCTGCTGAAGGTCAAGCGGACTGCGTGTCGCCAGATTTTGCGGGGATGGCGTTCAACAATTCGACCAGTTCCGAGGTCGGACGCACATCCGCATATTTCTGCGCCATGTCGAACAGGTTCATGGCATGGGTCGCCGCACCCCGGTCATAAACTGCGTCCTGCGGTACCTGAACCCGATAATTATAGGAAAAGGCGTCAACGACGCTGGCGCGCACGCATCCCGAAGTGGTGCATCCGGTCACCACAAGCGTATCGACGCCCAGGTCCACCAGATAGCTGGCCAGCGGGGTGCCGAAGAACGCGCTCGGATGCCGCTTGGGCAACGCAATCTCGCCGGGGCGGGGCGTCAGCGTGTCGAAAAACTCGTAGCCTTTGGTGGCAATGTCCGTGATCCCCGGCAGCTTGGCGGCAAAACGTCCGCCATCCACCGCCGCCTTCGGTGCCACATGGGGATAGACAACCGGCCAGCCCTTCGCCCTGAACAATTCGAGCAGCACTTCTATGCGCTCGGTCGCATCCCATCCGGCCTGGCCGCATGAGGTCGGAAATTCCTTGAGCGCATCGAGAATGGGCTGCGGCCTGGTACCGGTGGTACGCCATTGGACATCGATGATAAGCAAGGCGGGCCGGCTTCCCAGTCCGGTGCTATGGCCCCAGCCAGCGGCTTGATAAACCGCAAGATCGGCTGGCGGGACGACGGCGTTCCAGGGCTGGACCATATGAAACTCCTTTACCTCTTCACTCCGGCGATCGGACCGGCAGGGCCAATGTGCGTAAGGGCACCTGGAGACACAAGAAATCTTGGCTGAGCCGCCCTATCATGCGCGCTGATAGGGGGCGCGGAGCGCAATCGGGCACCATGACGCCCGCAGCTAGAGGCCCCGCAGAAAGGCGCGGATCGCCGCATGCTTTCCCGGCCCGAAATCGCCATGGACAGCGTCGGGACGGCAGGTTCTGGCCGTTTCGAGGCAATGGGCGAAACTGTCATTGGCATCGGCGCCGATCATCACTGGCTGCGGCAATGAGTGAAGCCTGTCTTCGAATGGATAGCGCAGGACGTGCTCCCAGCTCGGCCCGATAGTATCGACATTGAGCGCCAGCAGACTCGCCTCGCGATGCAGGCTTTCCACATCGATTTCCGGACGGTTCGGATGGATGCCGGCACGGTCATGGGAGAACCATGGCCACCACAGGCGCTGGTCGCGAACGAAATGCCACAGAGTTATGAGATGGGAGCCGTCCCAGCGCGGGGTCACTTGCGGACAATATTTCGCCGCCAGCCCATCCCGTTCCGCGGCGGCAAGCGCGATCGGCGCATCGAGGACGACACTGGCGAAGCGATCCGGCTGGGTTCGCGCCAGCTCGACGGCCAGGGCGCTGCCGCCATGACGTCCATAAAGCGCGGCGCGCTCCACCCCCAGACTATCGAGAGCAGCCGACATGACGCCGGCCCATGCCGGGATCGAGGCTTCTCCCTCAATATTATCCGAATAGCCATTACCCGGCGGGTCCAGGGCAATGATCGGCCGACTGCTGCCCAGCGCTTCCATGGCGGGCAGAATCTGTTCCGAGCCTCCGGGCAGGGGCGGCAGCATGACGAGCGGCATTCCGTCCCCTCCACCCATGCGGCGCACCAGGATCTGGCTCCCTGCGATATCCACATAATCCATTGTCCCGCCCGAAGCCGACGGCGCGGGCGGAGCGGGCCGCAAGCCGGCGGCATATTTTTCTAGGATCGCCAGTTCGTGGCGGGCTGCATCCGGCGCCTCGCGGGGCACGACTTCCACCTCGATGCCGGCCGTCCGCAGATAATCGGCCTTGCGATACTGGCTGTCGCCCGGCCTGACACCGAAGCAGACCGGCGTCTGCAAATGCCGCAGCGGCTCGTCCCAGCGATAGCGCAGGGCAGCCGCGTAGACCTTGGCATAACCGCTGCCCGCCTCCAGAAATTCGACAACCCCGCGTTGCAGATCGGACAAAGAAGGCAGCGCGGTATCGGCCCGCTCGCCCGCCGGATTGTTCCACGGCCAGAACACGAACTGCTCGCGATAGCGATGCCACAGCCAGAGCAGATGGCCGCCATCCCAGCGCGGAACGATGGGCGGCAGATAGGCTTGGAGATAGGCGTCCGACGGCAATTGCGGCGTGATCGTGTAGCCATCGGTCAGAACGAAGACCGCGCGATGGGGATAATGTCGGGCGAATTCGACCGCAATCGATCCCCCGGTATGGCGGCCATAGAGCAGGACGCGGCCGAGATCGAGCGCATCGAGCGTCTCCGCCAGCGCTTCGGCCAGATCGGCAATCTCGACATCGGGGTCCGGCAACGGCTCGGAGAGCCCGAAGCCGGGCGTATCCAGCGCAATAATTGTGAACTGGCTCGCCCATGCCTCGAGCAGCGGCAGCTGAACGCGCGAGGAACTGGGCGAGGCGTGCAGCAGGATCAGCGGCGGCCCGCTGCCGGCCCGGCGATAGTGAACGCGCCGTCCCTGCCTGGTATAGACGAAATGCCGGGTGATCGCCGTCATCTCGCCCCCGCCTTCCAGCTGCCGTCGCGCAGGGCGCGCCGCAGCACCTTTCCCATGCTGTTGCGCGGCAGGTCCGGCACGAAATGGATGGTCTTGGGCAGCTTGAAGCGAGCCAGTGTCTGGCCCAGATAGCGCTGCAAATCCTCACTGGACACGGTTTTTCCGGCCCGCAGCACTACGAAGGCCGTCACCGCCTCCCCCCAATAATCATGCGGCACGCCGGTCACGCCGCACTCGGCGATGGCGGGATGGGCCAGCAGCACTTCCTCGATCTCGCGGGGATAGATGTTTTCCCCGCCCGAGATGATCATCTCGCTCTTGCGGTCGATCAGATAGAGGAAGCCCTCTTCATCGAGAACGGCGACGTCGCCCGCGGTGATCCAGTCGCCACGGGCGTTCTTTTCCGCAAGGCCGGGCCGGTTCCAATACCCCGAATACATCATGGGCGAGGTGCTGTAGAGTTCGCCGGCCGTACCTGCCGGCACCACATTGCCGTCCGGGTCGAGGATGCGGATATGAGTCATCGGGAAAGGCTGGCCGACGCATTTGATCTTGCGCAGCTGATCCTCGGGCCGCAGCGTGCTGACGATGGAGGCTTCGGTCGAGCCATAACGCTCGAACAGCTTTCCGGGCCCGAAATAGTCGATGATCCGTTCCTTGGTCGCCTGCGCCAGCGGCGCCGTACCCGATATGATCGCCTTGAGCGCGCTGGTGTCGTAGCGGTCCCTGGGGATGTCGGCAGCGAACAGCGCGCTGAAATGGCTCGGCACCATATAGACACTGCTGGCCCTGGTGCGGTCGAAGGCCCGCATCAATTCCTCGATGTCGAAGCGCGGAATGATCTCGCAGGCGCCACCGAAAAACAGCGGCGCGGCCGCCATCATGAACCCGGCGCCATGGAACATGGGCGTGGTGGCCAGCGCCAGATCGTGCGGAGAATAGCAGGCATGGCCCGAAGCCATGGCGTGAAAGCTGTTCACCCGCGCACGATGCGACAGCATCACCCCCTTGGGCGTGCCGGTCGCGCCCGACGTATAGGTGATCATGAAGATATCCTCGGCATCGGTGGCCACCGCACAGGGCCGGGAGGCGGCCTGCGCCAGCAGGGCCTCGTAATCCTCACCCATCACGATCAGCCGCTCCACGCCGCCAAGCCCGCTCTCCCGGGCGCGCTCTTCCAGTTCGGGGGAGACGAAGAGCAGCCGCGGCGTGCAGTCATCGAGGATGAAAGCGATCTCCTTGGCGCTGGACGCCGGACCGATCGTGACCGCACTGACGCCGGCGCTCGACAGCCCCAGCACCAGTTCCACATATTCGAGGCGATTGGCCATCAGCACGGCGGCCCGCTCGCCACGAGCGAGGCCGAAATGCACCGCCAGGTTGGAAACACGGTCGATCCGCTCGATCAGGCTCGAATAGCTGAGCTGACGGTCACGCTCGACCAGCGCGATCTTGCCCGGCGTGCGCGATGCAGCGGCGCGGATGCCATCAGGAATGGTAACGGAAAGATTGGCGCCGGGTCGAACAAACATCTTGGCTCTCGGGATAAGGCTGGTGAGACATGGTCATGCCTGGGCCTTTGAGGCTAAGACCGATATGCCGGCGGTCAATCAATTCCGAATGATGCGCCTTATAAGCGCAGATGATGGAGCACCTGGTCAAAAACCCCCATTGAAACGGGCGACGGGCCATAACGGAGCCTGATAGTGTCTTTCATTGCATATTTCTTGCCACCCGGGAGGCCATTCCGTCTTCTAGGCAGAACCGGGCTGGCATGAGCGGCCCGCTTCGCAGAGGGAGGAAATCCATGAATATGCTCAAGCATTCACGCCTAGCGCCTGCATTGCAAGGTTGCGCGGTGGCCGCAGTGATGGCCGCCGGACTATCGATGCCCGTGCAGGCCCAGGACCTGCGCCACGTCACCTTCGGCCTGCCCAACGTCGCCATGACCCCCGCCTTCTGCATGTTCGCCGTGGCGTCGGAACTGGGTTTCTTCGCCGAGGAGGGACTTGAAGTGCGGGTGCAGACCATGGCAGGCGCCGGCCAGGTGGCGCAGCTTCTGGCTGCCGGCAGCATCGAGATCGGCGGCATCACGCCCGAGCCGATCCTGACCTCGATCGATCAGGGATACGATTTCCGCATCGTCTATAATCTGGTGCGCGAACCGACCGGCGCCATCGGCGTGCCGGAAGACAGCCCCATCAACGGGCTCGAAGACCTTGCCGGCAAGCGCCTTGGCGTCCAGTCGCTCGGCTCGAGCAATATCATTCTCACCAACGCCCTGCTGCCCCGCGTCGGCGTCGACCCCGAGGACGTCCAATATCTGGCCGTGGGCGTGGGCGCGCAGGCCTATCAGGCTCTGATTGCGGGGCACGTCGATGGCCTGGCGACGTCGGACACCAATTTCGCGCCTCTCGAAAACATGGGCCTCAAGCTGAAATATTTCCTCGGGCCGGGCCAGGAGGCGCTCTTTTCCACCCAGGTGGTGGTGCAGGGCAAAACTGCTGACGAGGATCCCGACTTCATCGCCCGCTTTGGCCGGGCCGTGGCCAAGGGTACCGAAGTCGCCGTGGACAACCCCGAAGCCTGCATCCGCATGATGTGGAAGCAATATCCCGACACCCTCGAAATCGGCAAGCCCGAAGCCGAGCAGATGGCCGGCAGCATCCGCGTGCTGCAGAAGCGCCTCGATCTCATGGTCGACGCCGATTCCGAAGCGCAGGGATGGGGTTGGAGCAATCCGGACAATATCCGGATCTGGAACGAGTTCGCGACCGAGACCGAAATTATTCCCAAGCCGATCGCCAACGCCGAAGCTCATTACACCAATGACTTCGTTGCCGCGTTCAACGACTTCGACCGTGAAGAGGTTCTGGCTCTGGCCGCTGCCTGGCAGCCTTGAGCCGCCATGCGGGGCCGGCTCCGGCCGGCCCCGCCGCTGCGCTTGTTCATTAGCGCAGGCCCCCAGTGCCACGGCACAGAAAGGTGAATAGATGACAGACCAGGCATTCATCAAACTTGATGAGGTCATGAAAACCTACCCCGCCGCCAGTGGTGCTGTGCCGGCCCTGTCGGCGACCAGCGCGAGTATCCACGAGGGTGAGTTCGTATCCATCGTCGGACCCAGTGGCTGCGGCAAGACCACATTGCTTAAAATGATCGGCGGCCTCATAGACGTGACGCAAGGCGAGATCATCCTGCGCGGCCGCCAGGTGACCGGGCCGCGCGATGACGTGGGTTTCGTTTTCCAAGGCGCGGTGCTGCTCCCCTGGAAGACGGTGCTCCAGAACGTGCTTCTGCCGATAGAAGTGCATCGTTCGATCACCGCCAAGGACCGCGCCCGGGCACTTGAATTGCTTGACGTGCTGGGCCTTGCCAATTTCGAGAAGCGCTACCCGCACGAATTGTCCGGCGGCATGCAGCAGCGCGTGTCGATCTGCCGCGCCCTGATCGGCGATCCCAGTTGCCTTCTGCTAGACGAGCCGTTCGGTGCGCTCGATGCACTAACGCGCGAAAACATAAACGTCATGTTCAACGAATTGTGGCGCAGCACCCGCAAGACGGTGCTCCTGGTCACGCATTCCATCCAGGAGGCGGTGTTCCTCTCCACGCGGGTTCTGGTGATGAGCAAACGCCCCGGTCAGATCGTCGATGACATCCCCGTCGACCTGCCGGTGGTCAGACTGCCCGAAGTCATCGGCTCGCCCGAATTCGGGGCATTGGCCAATCGTATCCGTCCCTACTTCACCAAGCTGGCGATAGACTGATGCACACATTCCTCAAGATACTGGAACGGCATGGGCGCTATCTGGCTCCCGCAGCGATGTTCCTTCTGATCGTAGCCGCGTGGGAATATGCCCCCACCCTGTTTTCCATCCCCGAATTCGTGCTGCCGCGCCTCTCGCGCGTCGTCGCGGTGCTGACCGATACAAGATCGATCCCGGTCTTTTTCGACAACGCGCTGGTGACCCTGACAGAGGCCCTTGTCGGCCTGGTGATCGGCGGCGGCCTGGGCCTGATCTTCGGCATCGCGCTATCGCAGTCGCGCCTGCTGATGGCCACCTTCTACCCCTATATCGTGGCGCTGCAATGCATGCCCAAAGTGGCGCTGGCGCCACTGCTGGTCATCTGGTTCGGCTTTGGCCTTACCTCCAAGATCCTGGTGGTGGCGCTCCTGTGCTTCTTTCCCATGCTGGTCAACACCATTACCGGCCTGCGCTCGGTCAGCCGGGAAAATCTTGAACTGTTCCAGGCCATCCGCGCGCCCGTCCGGGCCACATTGGTGCATCTTTATATTCCGGCGGCGATGCCCAACATCCTTACCGGCGTTGAACTGGCGATCGTGGTCTCGTTGCTCGGCGCCATTGTCGGCGAGTTCGTGGGTGCGGAAAAGGGCCTGGGCGTAATGCTCGTGCAGGCGCAGTTCCAGATGAACATTCCCGCCGTCTTCGCCATCCTGCTCATTCTGGTGGCGCTCGGCCTGCTGTTCAACCTTTCGGTGAAAATGATCCGGCAGCGCCTGCTGTTCTGGATTCCGCAGGAAGCAGGCCAGGGACGCCGCTGAGATCATGTTGCATCCCGATGCCCTGGCCGCGTTCGGCGGCGTTCCCGACACGGTGCCGGCGGCGCTGGCCCGTGCCGCATCCTTCGCCGGCAGCGACGACTACCTGATCTGCGCCGAGACCCGCGTCGATTTCCGCTCCATGCAGCGTCACGCCGAAAACTGGGCCCGGGCGCTGTCCCGCCTGGGCGTCTCCAAGGGCGATCGCGTGGGGCTTTGCCTCGGCAATGGCCTCGAATGGGCCGCGGCCTTTTTCGGCATCGGCCTGATCGGCGCGGTGGCTGTGCCGATCAATACCCGGCTCAAGCGGGACGAGATCGGCTACGTGCTTGAACAGGCCGAAATATCGGTGCTTATCGTAGCCGACCGGCTGCTGCGGATCGATTTCATCGCCCTGCTGCGCGAGCTTTTACCGGCTATCGACACCGGCCTGCCGGCCCCTTCCCTGCCCCATCTGCGCCACGTCCTGGTCATCGGCAACGACGTGCCGCACGCCGCGCAGGGCGCCGAGACGCTCCTGGCCGCGACGGCATCAGATGCGCTATCAAACGTCCGCGTGGCGCCGGACGATCCCCTTCTGATCCAATATACGTCCGGCACTACCGCCTTCCCCAAGGGCGCGGTCCTGACGCAGCGCGCAATGCTCTGGAACGCCCATGCGGCGGGCCTGCTCTTCGGCCTGCGGCCCGGCGCCGCCTATCTAAGCGCCCGGCCCTTCTTCCATATCTCGGGCAGCACCCTGTCGCTACTGGCCGCGCTTCAGCACAGCGCCAGACTGGTCACCATGGTGCGCTTCGATCCCGGCGAGGCGCTGCTGCTGGCCGAGCGCGAGCGCTGCACCTTGTTTTCCGGCAATGACACCTTGTGGCTGATGCTGCTCAATCACGACAGCGTGGGACAGCGCCAGCTTGTCCTGCGCGGTGGCTGGGGCGCCGTTTCACCTTCGGTCTATGAGCGCATCGTCGCTCAATTGGGCGCCGACGAGATCGCCATGGCCTATGGCATGTCGGAGGCGTCGAACATCGCCATGGCCGCCTGGTGGGACAGCCCCGAGGACAAGAAAGCCGGCCTGATGCGACCGCATGCCGGGCTTGAGGTCGCCATTGCCGGTGCTGCTCCCGGCCAGTTCGCGCCGCCCGGAACGCGCGGGGAAATCCTGGTGCGCGGCTGGAACACCATGACCGGCTATTACGGCATGGCGCGAGAGACCGCGGACACGATCGATGCCGATGGCTGGCTGCACACCGGCGATCTGGGGCAGATGACGGCCGAGGGACAGTTGACCTTCGTCGGCCGGCTGAAGGACATCGTCAAGGTGGGCGGCGAGAATGTCGCCGCCGCCGATGTCGAGAACGTGTTGCACGCCCATCCGGGCGTCAAACTCGCCCAGGTGGTCGGCGTGCCGGACCCGCGCCTTACCGAGGTGGTGGCAGCCTTTGTCGTGCCCATGCCGGGCGCGGATCTGGCTGAGGACGACATCATCGCCTGGTGCGCGGCGCGCATGGCCGGTTTCAAGGTGCCGCGCCACGTCGCCATCGTGGACGGCTTCGAGGCCATCGGCATGACCGCAAGTTCCAAGGTCATCAAAGCCAAGCTGGCCGAACACGCCCGAATCCGGTTCGGAACGGGCGACTGAGCTTCCCCCCGGCCGCGGCGTGATATAATGCGGCGTTATGGATGGAGGATGCCATGGACGAGCGGCAGATGCGCTACTTTGTGGCGCTCTATGAAGAACAAAGCATCACCAAGGCCGCCCGTCGCGTCCATGTCGTGCAGCCTGCGGTCAGCCAGCAGATCCGCAAGGTGGAGGCGGATTTCAACGTCAAGCTGTTCGACCGTACATCCAGCGGGGTCATTCCCAACGCCATTGCCCGGCGTCTCTATCCCCTTTGCATCAAGACGCTCGACAATATCGAGGGGGTCCGCCGCTCGCTGCGCGAACATTCCGGCGTCTCGGCCGAAACGCTGACCGTGGGCGTGCAATCCTCGGTCACCCAGGCGATCATGGGCAGCGTCCTGCTCGGCTTCAACGCGGCCTCGCCAGACGTCAATATCCAGCTTCGCGAGGGTTATAGCGCCAATCTCATCGAATGGCTGATCGAGGGGGTGATCGATTTCGCCATCTTGTCGATGAACGAGGTCGACCGGCGTCTCAAATACGAGCCGATCGCGGTCGAGCCGTTGATCGTGGTGATGAGCAGGAATACCGAGCATCGCGCCGGGACGATCGCCGGGGCCGACATCGATCGCTTCCACATCATCACCCCGGCCAGGGGCAATCAGCTCCGCAGCCTGATCGATGCCGAATTCTCGCGGGTGGGCCTCACCTATCGCCCGTCGATGGAAGTGGATTCGATGGCGACCGTGTTCCAGATCATCAGCCAGCCCGGCTGGGCAACACTTATGCCGCTCTGCGCTTTTCCCAATGACGCGCGGCGCCACGATCTGCGCTCATACCGGCTGGTCGAGCCCGAAATATCGCGCATGCTGGTGGTCGCCACGCTGCCAAACAGAGTCATATCCGACGCCGCCCGCCCCCTCATCGACCTGCTCCGGGAAGCGGTCGCCGCGGCACAAAAAGCGGTGACCTGAAAGGGACGCCAGCCGCCGTGCATCCGATACTTCCAGGCTGCCATGCCTGGCTTTCCACTTGTAGCAGGTCTCACTGCTGATGCCGTGCTTGCGACACAGGTCCACCTTACCCAGCCCGGACTACTCTTCCTTCAATATCGCGTAGCGATCTCCAACAGCAGATTTGGGAATTCACTCTGTCCGCACCGCCCAGGAATGGCCTTATGGACTTTTCGCATCAGTTGGGTGCCAATTCTACGATCCTGTCGAGCGCCGAAGTGAAACCGGCCAGTGAAATTGAAAAGACAATCTCCTGTCCCGTATCATTGGTAACAGCCGTCACCGACAATGACGCGCCGGCACGAAGCGCCGCCACCATCGCCACATCGAAAGCGAGCGGCACCACGCACCCTGCGGGGAGGCATGTCGAGAAACGCAGCGGATCGAACGCTTCACCCTCATCAATGTTGAGCCGTATGCCTGCATCAAGTTTGAGCCCAAATGGAAGAATGAGAACGCCTTCTGCGGTGTCGCCGTCGAGGGCGGCTAGTTGAACGGAAAGCACCCGTTGCCGGTTCTCGCCGCTTACATAGGTTTGCATCATGGTGCAGCGCGCTGTTGTCTCGACGATCATGCAAGCGACCGTCCAGTCACCATGCGTCTCGTTGAGGGAGGAAGCACCGCCAGGAAGCCCCTGCGCGCCGGCGGAAGCGGCTCCGCCTATCGAAAGGATCAAGACGAGAAGTAAACTGCTGAGTATCCCAGGATGCCGCACGGTTAAAACCTGATATTGAGGCTCGCCCTGAACCCGTGATCCTGGCCTTCGGCGGCGATCTGGCCGCTATAGGAAAGGCCGAGGGTGGCGTCGGGCGAGAAATTGACGTTGAGCCCAGCCTCGACCACGGCGCTGTCGTGAGCGATGGGAGCACCGGCGATCGTGAAAGGGCCCGAGCTGGCAAAAGCATGGGTGTTTTCGGGCGCGACATCGCCGAGGGCATGCCGCCAGCCGAGCATGCCTGAGAACGTGGCGTCGATCATGCCATGCGCCAGGGCGTAATCGGCACGAACGCCCAGCGTGGTGAAAGTGACATCGGTGCCTTCACCTTTTCCTGCAATCGCTGCAACGCCTCCGGTCTCGGCAAAGCCGCCACTATTGAGGCCTACATGGGCAAGATTGGCAAAGGGCTCAAAGCGGAAAGGGCCGGCATCGATGCTGTAACCAAGCTCACCGAAGGTTTGCAGCGTGCTGGCGCCGTAGGACGCAGTAAGGCTCTCACCGATGCCGGGTATGGCGATGACGCGCGTGGTGGCAATGTCATGCCAGCTATAGGCAGCGCCTGTCCTGAAGGCGACATTGCCCCATTTCGTGCCTGCATAAAGACCCAGATGATAGCTGTCGGTGGAAGCGGACGACAACCGGGCGCGGGCCTGAACGCGGCTCTGACTGTAACCGGCCAGAAGACCAAGACGCCAGTCGCCTGCGAGCCCATCGGCGCCGAGCAGCAGGCCGCCCGTCGAACGATCCAGGCTCGCGGCGTTGCCATCGCTCGCGGTCGATCCCCAGGAACCGAAGCCGTTTGCCCAGAACACCGGGTCGGAGTGATCGGCCGGAACCAGGGTTGGCACCTGGCCCGGGCCGTAGGCCAGAACCGGCGCAGTCGATGCCCCCACCGCTCCGGCGGTCGCGCGAAGGCGATCATTGGCAATGCTGCGGATAAAACGGCTGTCTTCGATCAGGCCGGTGCGAACGCTGCCATGAATCTCACCCGAAAGAGCGTCAAAGCTGGCGCGCACGATGTCCTCGTCGTTCGTGAGCGCGACGGAGCGCCAGACGTCATGGTCGGCGTCCAGCGTATCAACGCCCGAAGCAGCAGCGATCTGGTTGCGTGTTCTGCCAACATCGGCAAAATCCAGGCCGTTGCGTTCGAGCGCCAGCGTTACGTCATTACCGTCTCCGCCCGCATAGTCGAGGATAACGTCGAAGAAGAGCCGATCCTGCATCATGGAATCGAACGAACCGACTACCGCTCCAGCGCTCTGCTTGTTGATGATGACAAAGGGTCCATTGAACGCATCCCAGTTCGATGCACCCGGAGACAAGAGCACCAGGTCAAGCGTTGCCCCGGTGATGTCTACCGATCCGGCCACCACAATCCTGTCGGCCGCATCGGGCGCCATCTCGATGCGCAGGACACCATGGTTGACGTAATCACCGGCGATGGTCTGTACGCCGATCGAGTCGCCCGGCGCATGCACGCCGCCAGGGGCGACAGTCACCGCCCCTCCGGCCGAACCGATCGTGCCGGTTCCGCCGAGCAACCCACCCGCAGCGACGGTGACCGAGCCACCAAGCGCACCGCCCGACGCCGCGCCAACGATCAGTCCACTGCCAGGGCCGACCGTCGTGGCACCCATAAAGGCCGACGAGTCCCCTGTCAGCATCACCGTTCCTGTTCCCGAGAGGGCGAAGCCACCCGCACCCGATAACACACCGCCATAGGCCGCGTTGTCACTCTGGGTGAAGGTCAGCGCCGCCCCGGCGCGGATGTCGGCGTCGCCGCTGAAACGCTGGGCAGCCGTCGCCAGCCCGCCGATCTCGACCGACCAGTCGAGTGTGGAGGTTCCGTCCAGCGTCAAAATGCCGGCTCCGCGCTTGACCATTTCGCCGTTCAGGCCGCCGATGTCGCCCACGAAGACGCCGTCGGCGCCTTGATCGAATACCACCGTACCGGCACTGGCGATGTTGCCCCGGATAGAGCTTGCATTGCCGACAAGCGTCCCTGCCTCGACCACCGTATTGCCGCCAAATGTATTGCTGCCCGTTAGCACCAGGGTTCCGTCACCGAGCTTGATCAGATCTTCCCAACCGCCGACCACACCGTCGAGCCCAAGCGTCACCCCGGCCGCCACGTCGAAACGGCCCGCCATGTCCAACATGATCGCCCGGCCGGTATCGAAGCTGGCTGTCGCCGCCAGCGTGCCGCCGCCGAAGGTCAGCCCGCCCGTTGACGCGCCGAGGTTGAGGTCCGACGAAATCGACAGCACGCCGGCATTGATCCGCGTTCCACCGCTATAGCTGTTGCTGCCCATCAGGATCAGCGTGCCGTGGTCGTGCTTGACCAGCGCGGAAGCACCGCTTAGCGGCGAGGCGATAGTCGCGGTCAGCCCCGCGCCGCCAAGTGTGCCGTCACCAACCCGGATCGGGGTCTGACCGTCCGGCCCCTCAAGCGTGATGACATCGCCATCGATGGCATAGCCGTCGGCGGTGAACTGCATGCCGGTGATGCCGATCGCCCCAGCCGAAGCGTCGAGTGTCACCAGCCCGCCTGTGGTCTGGAACACTGCAAAGGTCGGATTGGGCAGGAAGGGACCATTGAATGACCCGTCGGCACCGGTCCAGTTCCTGCCGTCGGCGCGCCATGTGCCCGCGCCGCCGTCAATCGCTCCGTTGTCGTGCAGTGCTGCATTCCCGCCATCCCAGAAGCCGAGCGCTGACCCTGCCGCCGAGACAAGGTTGACCTGATTGGCAACCGAGGTCTGGATCGCGATGCTTCCCGCGGCCACGCCGTCCGGCCGGGTCCCGATCGCCATGCCATCGCCGGTCAGCACGCCGCCATAGTCAAAGAGGCGATAGATACCCGCGCCGAAGCCGCCCTGGTCGACGATGTTGAGCGTCCCGATCAGGGTGAGGTTGCCACCGACGTCGAACAGCGCGTCGGACGGCGCCCCACCCAACGCGACATTGACGACGCTCGTGGCGTCCATCAGGACATTGCCGGCGATGCTCAGCGTCTGGCCCTGCGAACCGGCCAGCACGCCGCCACCGGTGAAATCGCCGTTGCCGGCGATCGTGCCCGCCCCCGATACCACGCCCCCCGTGCTGGCCACGACGGTCCCGCCAAACGTGCCGTCCACCACTAACGATCCGCCCGTCACCGAGGCCGCTCCGCCAAGCGCGTTAGCCACGATGAGTGTCCCACCCGAGACAGTCGTCGTGCCGGCGAAGACGGACGAGTTGCCAGTGAGTACGGTCGTTCCCGCGATCTGGTTGATGGACGCGGTGCCGGCGCCGCTCTGGATGGCCGGCGCGAAGACATGGTCCGACCCGTCCGGGTTGCCGGAATGGTTGAAAGCCAGCCTGCCCGCCCCTGCGCGGAAGGCGACCGAGGTGGCGTCCAGAGTTCCGGCCGCGACGGCGTCGAGCGGATTGCCGTCGGCGTCGAACCCGGCGCCGATTGTTACCGCGCCGGTCGAGCCGGCGAGGTCGCCTATGATCACGGCTCCAGCCCCGCCCCCGGCACGAACGACGCCCCCCTCGCCAATAGTCAGCGCACCGTTGGAAACATAGCCGACATAGAGAGCGTCCGAGTTCTGCCACGACGCTCCGGCGCCCGAGACCGTCGTCGCGCCGCTGGCCCCGGCGCCGATGATGCCCAAGGTATTGCTGACCGTGCCGCCGGCGCCGATGGTCAGCGCACCGTCGCCGGCGCCGCCGACATAAAGAAGATCTGAGTTCTGCCACGAAGCCCCGGGACCCGCGACCGTCACTGCTCCGCTGGAGTTGGCTGCGTAGCCGATATAGCCGGCCGTATTGCTGACCGTGCCGCCGGCGTCGATGGTCAGCGCACCGGTGCCGACATAGCCGACATAAAGAGCGGCCGCATTCTGCCAGGAGGCGTCTGAAACCGTCACCGTGCCGCGGCCGCTGCCAGCCGAGCCGATGACGCCATTGTAGCTAGCCACAACGCCGCCGGCTTCGATATTCAGCACCCCTTTGCCGGAACCGCCGATGGTAAAATTGCCTGCGCTTTGCCACGACGACCCCGCGCCCGAGACCGTTACCGTGCCGCTGGCATTGGCATGGTTCGAGGCGATGAACGCGCCGCTGGTGCCATTGATGACCGTCCCGCTGTCGGAGACGGTCAATTCGCCGACGCCTTGATAACCCACGACAATCTGGCCGGAGCTCCGCCACAAGGCACCATCGCCCGAGACAGTCACCGTGCCGGTCGCGCTGCCGTTGAAGCCGAGATAGCTGTTGACGCTGCTGACCTCGCCACCGGCCAGGACCCTTACCATCCCTACGTCGAAATAGCCGATAATGAGCTGGTCATAATTGTACTGCGGCCATGGCGAGGGATGGGTATCCGGCACGGAAACGACCGCGCCATTGTCGACTATCGTCGACTGGGCTTGCACCGGGCCGGCACTGACGACAAGCACAAGGGCGGTGGCGCTCAGAAGTCCGGCAACAAGGGTACGCCCGCGAACAGCCGGGCTTGCCGGCAGCCTTGAACTCTGTCCCTGCCCCGACTCGTTGCTACGCGGATACCCATATCGGCAGGAAGACTCGCTCAGTAATTTTCTCCCGCGGCGGATCATGCGCAGAATAGCGAAAGGCGGCGCCGGATATTTTACCCGGCGTCCGCATCTCTTGCCCCTGCGTCCGATCGCTGACTCGCACAGTGGCGCGCCATGCTGTAGAGAATACAAGGCGTTCCCCGGCCGATGGCGGGTGAGGTCGGTTCCGCGAATTGTCCGGAGGGGCAAGGATGACTGAGCAGACCACCGTCCCACGAACACGTTTCTCCACCGATGGGCTGTCCACCGGCGAAGGATGGGAGGCGTGGCGCAACGTCTTTGCCCCGGTCTTCGACATCAGGCAGGAAAACGCGCCGGACAGGTTTGAAGCCGAGATCGACGCCTTCGATTTGCGGGCGATGGTCGTGGCCCGGATCGCTTTCAGCGGCGCCCGGCAGACCGGGTTACGTTCGCGGGAGCTGATCAGCCGCAGCGGGCTGGATCACTATGCGATCGAGTTGTGCCTGGAAAGCGACCAATATCTTTGCGAGGGCCGCAATGGAACAACCGAGATCGAGGCCGGGAACATCGCCGTGCTCGATCTTGGCCAGGCCAACGCCCTGACGTCTACGAACGCGGCCTCGATCACGTTGACCGTGCCCCGCGCGATCCTCGACCGCCACTGCCCCGGCGTCGAAAAGCTGCACGGAACCCGGATTGGCAGCACGGGCCGGGCTCGCCTTCTGGCCGATCATATGCTGTCGTTGCACCGCCACCTTTCGGCTATGAGCGTGGCCGAAGCGGACTCGGCGGCCGAGGCGACGATTGCCCTGGTCAGCGCGTGCCTCGTGCCTTCAGCCGAACGGCTTGGCGAGGCAAGCGAGATCATCGACCGCACAATGCTCGATCGCGCCAAGCGGTATATCGAAGCCCGGATCGACGATCCAAATCTGACGCCGGCGGTGGTTTGCACGGCGATCGGCGCCTCGCGATCCAGCCTCTATCATCTGTTCCGGCATTCGGGTGGGATTGCCCGCTACATACAGGAGCGGCGCCTGCGGCACGCATACGCCGCGCTGCGCAATCCCACCGAGTGGCGCAGCATCTCGGAATTGGCCTATGCCTCCGGTTTTACGAGCGCCACCCATTTCAGCCGTGCGTTCCGCAACCTGTTCAGGTGCTCGCCAAGCGACGTCCGGGATATGGCGCGGATGCATACCATGCCTGTCCGGCATGAGACCATGGATGGGACGTTCGTAGGCGACTGGCTGACAAATCTACAAGCGTACTAAGCTTGCAGATTCTGCTCCGTTCGGCGTCAGCGAAACATTCGCGATCACGCTTATGAGCGTTACAGCCCCAATCCCCTTTGCTGCCCGACTAGCGCGACATCGACCAGCACGCTCGCGGTTGATAACGGCCCAGCCACAGGACAAGGGTGCCGCGAAATTCCAGGCCTGCGCCTGCTGACCCCACCACGCGCAGGGCCTCGCCGACAGAGGCGAGGGGAACGGCCGCTGCGTGCTCGCTGCATTTCGCCACGGTATCCAGCGCTTCAAAACTGGGTGACCGGGGCTGTCCACCGGCGTGACCCGTGGGCCGGCTGAGGAGCCCCTGAAGCTGCGGGGCTTGCCGGGGGCGGCCCGCGGATCGGGTCCGCGGGCAGCTTCGGTGCAGGGAGATACCCTGTGTGCCGAAATGGCGTTCAGCCGCGCAGGGTCCGGGCGGCGTTGACGAGGTTGGTCAGCGAGGCTTTCACCTCGGGCCAGCCGCGGGTCTTGAGGCCGCAATCGGGGTTGACCCAGAGCTGGTCGGCGGGGATGCCGTCGGCCGCCTTGCGCAGCAGGGTTTCCATATTCGCCTGGTCGGGCACGCGCGGCGAATGGATGTCCCAGACGCCCGGCCCGATCTCATTGGGATAATGAAAGTCGCGGAAGGCCTCGAGCAGTTCCATGGCCGAGCGCGAGGTCTCGATGGAGATCACGTCCGCATCCATTTCGGCGATGGCGGGCATGATGTCGTTGAACTCCGCATAGCACATATGGGTGTGGATCTGCGTGTCGTCGCGCACGCCGGAGGCCGAGAGGCGGAAGCAATCGACGGCCCAGCGCAGATAGGCCTGCCAGTCGGCCTGCCGCAGGGGCAGGCCTTCGCGCAGCGCCGGCTCGTCGATCTGGATGATGCCGATGCCGGCCTTTTCGAGGTCGATCACCTCGTCGCGGATGGCGAGGGCGATCTGGCGGCAGGTGGCGGAGCGCTCCTGGTCGACGCGCACGAAACTCCATTGCAGGATGGTCACCGGGCCGGTCAGCATGCCCTTCATCGGCTTGTCGGTGAGCGAGGCGGCATAGGCCGACCAGCGCACCGTCATGGCGGCGGGGCGGGAAACGTCGCCATAGATCACCGGCGGCTTGACGCAGCGGCTGCCATAGGACTGCACCCAGCCGTTCCTGGTGAAGGCGAAGCCGTCGAGCTGTTCGCCGAAATATTCCACCATGTCGTTGCGCTCGAATTCGCCGTGCACCAGCACGTCGAGGCCCAGCTCTTCCTGGATGCGCACGGCCTTTTCGGTTTCCGCCTCGAGAAAGGCCTCGTAGCCGGCCCGGTCGAGCGCACCTTTCTTGAAGGCGGCGCGGGCCTCGCGCACTTCCCGCGTCTGCGGAAAGGAGCCGATGGTGGTCGTGGGATAGGCCGGCAGCCCGAAGCGGGCGCGCTGCCGGTCGCGGCGGGCCGGGAAAGGCGAGGCCCGCTCGAGCCCGATGGTTTCGGCGACCCGCGCCGCGACTTCGGGGCGGTGAATGCGCGTCGAGGTTTTATGGGCGGCGACAGCGGCGGCGCTGGCGTCGAACGCGGCCCGCGCGGCGGGCTTGCCCTTCTGCATGGCCAGGGTCAGGGCGGCGACCTCCGCCAGCTTCTGTTTGGAGAAAGCGAGCCAGGATTTCAGCTCGGCGTCGAGCGCGGTTTCCGCGTCGAGATCGACCGGCGTGTGGAGCAGCGAGCAGGAGGGCGCGATTTCGAGGCGCTCAGGCCCGATCCGGTCCCAGACGCGGCTGACGCGGGTGAAAGCGGCATCGAGATCGGTGCGCCAGATATTGCGGCCATCGACCACGCCGACCGACAGCAGCTTGTCCTCGGGCAGCGCCGCGAGCACGGCGTCGAGCTGTTCGGGGGCGCGGACGAGATCGACATGCAGCCCGGCCACCGGCAGGGTGGCGGCCAGCCCGGTATTGTCGCGCAGCGCCCCGAAATAGGTGGTAAGCAGGATTTTGGGGCCGGCCTGGCCCAGCGTCTCATAGGCTCGCTTGAAGGCGGCCTTCTGCTTGTCCGTCAGGTCGAGCACCAGCATCGGCTCGTCCACCTGCACCCATTGGGCGCCCTCGGCGGCGAGCTGCTGCAACAGATCGACATAGACCGGCAGCAGCGCCTCGATGCGGTCGAGCGGATCAAGGCCGTCATCCTTGGCCTTGGCGAGGCTGAGGAAGGTGACCGGACCGACGATGACCGGCCGCGTATCGAGACCCAAAGCCTTGGCTTCGCGGTAATGGGCCAGCGGCTTGGCGGCGTTGAGGGAGAAGGTCTGCCCCGCATGCAGCTCGGGCACGATGAAGTGGTAATTGGTGTCGAACCACTTGGTCATCTCCATCGCCGGGGCGGCATCGGTGCCGCGCGCCATGGCGAAATAGAGCTGGTCGGGATCGGCGATGCCGGCAAAGCGCGGCGGGATGGCGCCGACCAGGATCGCGGTATCGAGGACGTGGTCGTAGAAGGAAAAATCGTTCGAGGGGATCACCTCGATGCCGGCTTCGAGCTGCAAGGCCCAGTGGCGGGCGCGCACCTGGCTGGCGGTGGCGTGCAGGGAAGCGGCGTCGATATCGCCCTTCCAGTAGGCTTCGAGGGATTTCTTCAGCTCGCGGTGCAAGCCGATGCGGGGAAAACCGAGATTGGCGGAACGGGTCATGGTGTGTCCGATGCGTGACGGCGCCCGGCGTCGGAACGCGGGCGGAAACGGAAAGCTGATGGAAAGAGGGCTCGGGCGTTACCCGGGCTCAGCGTCGCATTCGGCGGGAAAGACGATACATCGTCACTTGTCTTGATCCTCTCGCCGATCCGCCCGATCAGCCTGAAGTGAAACCCAATTCCACGGTAGGTCTCCTGGCTCGCGGATCGAACCGGCTGCTCCCCTTCCCGGCCGCACGCCAGTGGATCACGAGCACCCGTCTCCGCCTACAGTTGCGGGGGCAGCTCCGGACTTCATGCCGGATTCCCTGTTATCCCCTCGCGGGGACCGTGGACGAGCGCCAAAATGGCGGAGGCGCGGGGCGCTGTCAATGGGATATAAAGATTTCTTTATATCTTCGTCCAGCGCGCACAAAAATGCCTCCCGGCCAGCGGCCGGAAGGCACGATATTGCGGCAGATCGGGCAATTTCCGGGCTAGAAATCCCAGTCTTCGTCTTCGGTGGCGATGGCCTTGCCGATGACGTAGGACGAGCCCGAGCCGGAAAAGAAGTCGTGGTTCTCGTCGGCATTGGGCGACAGAGCCGAGAGGATAGCGGCGTTGACCTTGCAGGCCTCGGGCGGGAACAGCGCCTCGTAGCCGAGATTCATCAGCGCCTTGTTGGCGTTGTAGTGCAAGAACTTCTTCACGTCCTCGGTGAGGCCGACGCCATCGTAGAGCTCTTCGGTGTAGCGCGCCTCGTTATCGTAAAGCTCGAGCAGCAGGTCGAAGGCGAAATCCTTGTATTCCTGGCGCTTTTCCTCGGGCAGCCGCTCCAGCTCCTGCTGGAACTTGTAGCCGATATAGTAGCCATGCACGGCCTCATCGCGAATGATGAGGCGGATGAGGTCGGCGGTATTGGTGAGCTTGGCGCGGCTCGACCAGTACATGGGCAGATAGAAGCCGGAATAGAAGAGGAAGCTTTCGAGGAACACCGAGGCGATCTTCTTCCGCAGCGCGTCGCCATTGTCGTATTGCTGCATGATGAGCGCTGCCTTCTGCTGGAGGAAGGTGTTTTCCTCGCTCCAGCGATAGGCGTCGTCCACGTCCGGGGTCAGGCAGAGCGTGGAAAAGATCGACGAGTAGGAGCGCGCGTGCACCGCTTCCATGAAGCAGATATTGGACAGCACCGCCTCCTCGTGCGGCGTCGCCGCATCGGCCATCAGCCGCACCGCGCCCACGCCGTTCTGGATGGTGTCGAGCAGCGTCAGGCTGGTGAAGACGCGGATGGTCAGCTGCTGCTCCGCCGGGGTCAGGGTCGCCCAGGACGGAATGTCATTGGAGAGCGGCACCTTTTCGGGCAGCCAGAAATTGCTGGTGAGGCGGTTCCACACTTCCAGGTCCTTGTCATCCTGGATGCGGTTCCAGTTGATGGCGCGCACACGGGACAAGGGTTTTAGGTGAACGTTCATTTTTTCAGCGTCTCGGGTTTGACGGAAGCGGCCTCATCGCCCCTCCCCTCAAGGGGGAGGGGAGCAAAAGAGCCGCCGATCCGTATGTGACGGATGGCTCTAAAATCTTACAGCGCGCAGGAAACGCAGCCCTGCACTTCCGTGCCTTCGAGGGCGAGCTGGCGCAGGCGGATGTAGTAGACGGTCTTGATGCCCTTCCTCCAGGCGTAGATCTGCGCCTTGTTGATGTCGCGCGTCGTTGCCGTATCGCGGAAGAACAGGGTCAGCGACAGGCCCTGATCGACGTGCTGGGTGGCCGCCGCATAGGTGTCGATGATCTTTTCCGGACCGATCTCGTAGGCGTCCTGGTAATATTCCAGGTTGTCATTGGTCATGAACGCCGCCGGGTAATAGACGCGGCCGATCTTGCCTTCCTTGCGGATCTCGATTTTCGAGACAATCGGGTGGATCGAGGAGGTCGAGTGGTTGATGTAGGAGATCGAGCCCGTCGGCGGCACGGCCTGCAGGTTCTGGTTGTAGAGCCCGGTCTTCATGACCTTCTTCTTGAGGTCGGCCCAATCCTGCTGCGTCGGGATGGCGACGCCGGCCTTTTCGAACAACTCGGCCACGCGCGCCGTGGCGGGCTGCCATTCCGCTTCGGTATATTTGTCGAAATAGTCGCCCGAGGCGTATTTCGAGGTCTCGAAGCCGGCAAAGGTTGTGCCGCGCTCGGTGGCGATGAGATTGCTGGCGCGGATGGCGTGATAGGTCACCGTGTAGAAATAGATATTGGTGAAATCGACGCCTTCCTCTGACCCGTAGAAGATGCGCTCACGGGCGAGATAACCGTGCAGGTTCATCTGCCCCAGCCCGATGGCGTGGCTTTCGCTGTTGCCCTTGGCGACCGACGGGACGGAGGAGATGTTGCTCATGTCCGAAACGGCGGTCAGCGCCCGGATCGAGGTTTCGATGGTCTGGCCGAAATCAGCCGAATCCATGGCCGCGGCGATGTTGAGCGAGCCGAGATTGCACGAAATATCCTTGCCCATATGGGCGTAGGACAGGTCCTCGTTGTAAAGGCTGGCGTCGCTGACCTGCAGGATTTCCGAGCACAGATTGCTCATGGTGATGCGGCCGGCAATAGGGTTGGCCCGGTTCACCGTGTCCTCGAACATGATGTAGGGATAACCGCTCTCGAACTGGATTTCAGCGATCACCTGGAAGAATTCGCGCGCCTTGATCTTCTTCTTGCGGATGCGGCGGTCTTCCACCATTTCGCGGTATTTTTCCGACACCGAAATCTCGGTGAAGGGCACGCCGTAGACGCGCTCCACGTCATAGGGCGAGAACAGGTACATGTCCTCGTTGTTGCGGGCGAGCTCGAAGGTGATGTCGGGGATGACCACGCCCAGCGACAGCGTCTTGATGCGCACCTTCTCGTCGGCATTCTCGCGCTTGGTGTCGAGGAAGCGCATGATGTCGGGGTGGTGGGCGTGCAGATAGACCGCCCCCGCGCCCTGCCGCGCGCCGAGCTGGTTGGCGTAGGAGAACGAATCTTCCAGCAGCTTCATCACCGGCAGCACGCCCGAGGACTGGTTTTCGATCTGCTTGATGGGGGCACCCATCTCGCGGACATTGGTGAGGCACAGCGCCACGCCGCCGCCGCGCTTGGACAGCTGCAGCGACGAATTGATGGCGCGGCCGATCGATTCCATGTTGTCCTCGACGCGCAGCAGGAAGCAGGAAACCAGTTCGCCCCGCTGCTTCTTGCCGGCGTTGAGGAAGGTCGGGGTCGCCGGCTGGAAGCGGCCGGACATGATTTCGTCGACAAGGCTGCGGGCCAGCGTTTCATCGCCCCGCGCCAGTGCCAGCGCCACCATGCAGACGCGATCCTCGTAGCGCTCGAGGTAGCGCTTGCCGTCGAAAGTCTTCAGCGTGTAGCTGGTGTAATATTTGAACGCGCCCAGAAAAGTGGGGAAGCGGAACTTCTTCTCGTAGGCGTAATCGTAGAGATCGCGCACGAAGTTGAAGGCATACTGGTCGAGCACGTCCTGCTCGTAATAGCCTTCTTCCACCAGATAGGTCAGCTTTTCCCGCAGATTATGGAAAAACACCGTGTTCTGGTTGACGTGCTGCAAAAAATACTGGTGCGCGGCCTGCCGGTCCTTGTCGAACTGGATGCGGCCGTGCTCGTCATAGAGGTTGAGCATGGCGTTGAGGGCGTGGAAGTCCAGCGCCTGATCCTGTTCCTGGCTCTTTGCCGGGCGGTCTAGTGTGAGCGTATCCAAAACCGTTCGAGTCCTTGCTTGACGTTGGAAACATCCTCATCGGTGCCGAGCAGTTCGAACCGATAGAGGAGCGGCACGGCGCATTTCCGGCTGACGATATCGCCCGCCAGGCAGTAGCCGGTGCCGAAATTGGTGTTGCCGGCGGCGATGACGCCGCGGATCAGGCCGCGATTGGCGACGATATTGAGGAAATGGATAACCGGCTTGGGGACGGCCCCCTTGTCGTGGCCGCCGCCATAGGTGGGCAGCACCAGCACATAGGGCGCCTCGACCCGGGGCGGCTCGCCGGCCGCGCCGACCGGCAGCCGGAGGCCACCAAGGCCCAGCTTCTCGATGAAGCGGTGGGTGTTGCCCGAGGTGCTGGAATAATAGACGAGGCCGCCCATGGCCGGCTCCTCCGCCTCAGGACAGGGCGCCGATCATGTCGGGCCGGAAGCCGGCCCAGTGCCGGTCGCCGGCCACCACCACGGGCACCTGGCGATAGCCCATCTCCTCGACGCGCGCATAGGCCGCGGTGTCCTGGGAAATGTCGACCACGGTGTAGTCGAGCCCCTGGCGGTCGAGGGCGCGGGTGGTGGCGGTGCACTGGACGCAGGCGGGCTTGCTGTAGACGGTGATGCTCATATTCCCCTCACTGGGCTGGTTATACGCAGGGCGAGGAAAGCAGTGCCGTGCCCGGACACGCCCGGCACGACGACCCGCCATCCCGGCACCCCGCCGGTGGACGTCTCGTGTTCGGGGCAGGTCTCCTGGCTTGTGGGTCAGTGCCCGCGCTCTCGCCTTCCCGATGGTCCCGGGGACCCCAGTGGCTCAATCGAACGCGGACTCGCCGCTCACAGTTGCGGGGGCAGCTTCCGCATTGCCGGCCGCCATGGCGGCCAACGCACGGAATTCCCGTCTTAGCTCCCGTTCTGACGAATCGGGAGAACCTCGAACACTATATGTGGTAGATGACACAAAAAATTCGTCAACATATTGCTAACGTCGCCGGGAGGAAAATTGTTGCGCCCTACCGGCACGCCCCGCGAATGCCCCTATCATCACGCGATTCCCAGCCGGGGCGAAAGGGCCGTGGCGGGATAAAACCGGTGCATATCGCCCCTGCCCCGGCTTACGACCGGCGGCAGCGCGAAAATATTTTGCCGCGCTGGACAAGCGGCTATGCTGGATGCCTGATCTGGATCAAAGTCAGCGGGCAGGAATTGCCCCATCGTCATCACTGCCGCACGCACGGAAAAGGAGCCCGCCCATGTATGCGAACATCGTCTGCGCCGTTGACGGCTCGGAGCTTGGCACGAAAGCCCTCCGCCACGCCATCGAACTGGCCAGAAGGCTTGGCGCCGGGCTGACCGTCGTCACCGTCACCGACCCGTCCCTCATCGTGGCGCCGGGCGCCGAGATGATCATGGTCGATACCAGCGCCATTCTCGACAACCTGGAGCAGGCCAAGGCCGAATCGGCCCGTAAGATCCTGGCGGACGCAAAGGTGCTGACGTCCGGCGCGGGCATCGACGCCCGGGGCGTGCATGTCCCCGGCAAGCCGGCGGCCGAAGGCATCCAGGAGGCGGCGAAGGCCCATAAGGCGGACCTCATCGTCATGGGGTCGCACGGGCGGCGCGGGCTGGGGCGACTGCTGCTGGGCAGCCAGGCCTCGGAGGTGCTGGCCCATAGCGACATTCCGGTGCTGATCGTCAAATAGCTGACATGTCAGTTGTGGCAGGGCGCGGCGCGATGCGCTAAGGGAGACCGAACCCGCTGCCGAGCCGCGCCATGCCCCGCCCTACGCCTCGCCACATCGCCGTCATCGATATCGGCAAGACCAATGCCAAGCTGGTGCTGTTCGATGCCGCCACCGGCACGCAGCTCGCCGCCAGCAGCACCGCGAACGGTGTGGTCGAGGCCGCTCCCTATCCGCATGCGGACGTGGAGCGGCTCTGGCAGTTCATCCTCGAAGGGCTGCGCCGGTTTGGCGCCACCTATGGCATCGACGGCATATCGATCACCACGCACGGCGCCACAGCAGCATTGGTGGACGATGACGGGCTGGTGCTGCCGGTGCTCGACTATGAGCATGACGGCCCGGAACGTACCCGCGCCGCCTATGAGGCCATCCGCCCTGCCTTTGCCGAAAGCCTGACGCCCCGGCTGCCGGGCGGGCTCAATCTGGGGGCGCAGCTCTATTGGCAGGCCGAAACCTTTCCCGAGGCGTTCGCCCGGGTGCGCGCCATCCTGCCCTATCCGCAATACTGGGCCTGGCGGCTGACCGGCATCCTCGCGAGCGAAGTCACCTCGCTGGGCTGCCACACCGATCTCTGGGCGCCCAATAGCGGCCAATTTTCCAGCCTCGTCGCGCGGCTCGGCTGGCAAAAACTGTTCCCGCCGGTGCGGCAAGCCGCCTCCGTGCTCGGCACGCTGCGGGCGGCGGTGGCGGAAGAGGCGGGGCTCAGTGCGGATACGCCGGTGGCCTGCGGCATCCACGATTCCAACGCCTCGCTGCTGCCGCATCTGGCCGACGCCGAGCCGCCCTTCACCATCATTTCCTCGGGTACCTGGACCATTGCCATGACGGTGGGCGGCCCGACCGACCGGCTGGACCCGGACCGGGACAGCCTTGCCAATGTCGACGCCCATGGCCGGCCAGTGCCCACGGCGCGCTTCATGGGCGGGCGGGAGTTCGACCTGCTCGTGCCGCAGGTGGCGGAGCCGGGCGACGCGACCATCGCCCGCACCATCGCCGACGACGTGCAGGCGCTGCCCAGCTTCGTCGCCGGTGTCGGGCCGTTCGGCCGGCGGACGCCGGGCTGGACCGTCGATCCGGACAATCTCGACGCCGCGACGCGCACCGCCGCCGCCTCGCTCTACCTGGCGCTGGTTACCGCCGAAAGCCTCGGCCTTTGCGGCCTGGGGCGCCGCATCACCCTCGAAGGGCCGCTGGCGCGCAACCGGCTCTATGCGGCGGCGCTGGCGCGACTCACGGGCGTTGCGGTCCACGCTTCGGCCGACAGCACGGGCACCAGCCTCGGGGCCAGCCTGCTGTTCGGCGGCAACCCGCCAGGCAGCGCCGGCGCGGCAGTGGCGCCGCTGGCAGCGCCGGGCTTCGACGCCTACGCCGCCAACTGGCGCGCGCGGGCCGCCCGGTAAAACCCGTTCAGCGCAACACCACGACCGGCGGCGAGGGTTTGGCCAGCGTCCGCTCGCGCAGCCAGATGTAAAGGCCGCTGGCGATGACGATGGGGGCGCCCATATAGAGCCAGATATCGGGGGGCTGGTTGAACACCAGCCAGCTGGCCCCCGCGAGGAAGATGATCTGCAGATAGGAAAACGGCGCCAGCACCGAGGCGGGGGCGAGCGCGGCCGCGACGGTGATCAGCTGGTGGCCGATAAAGCCGAAGATACCGACGCAAAAAAACGCCAGCCAGCCATCCGGCGTGGTCGGCCACATCCAGGAGAAGGAAACGAAGGGCGCCAGCAGCACGGTGGCGAAGGCGCCAACGTAGAACTGGCTGGTGGCGGCGCTGTCCACGGCCGACACCTTGCGTGTCAGCAGCATGTAGAACGCCGTGCAGCAGGCCGCGGTGAGCGAGAGCAGCGAGGCGGGATGGAAGGCGTCGGTCCCCGGCCGCACGATGATCAGCACGCCGACAAAGCCCACGCCGATGGCGCTCCAGCGGCGCCAGCCCACCTTTTCGCCCAGCAGGGGGATGGAAAGGGCCGAAATGAAGAAGGGCGCGGTAAAGCCGATGGCGCCGGTGACCGTGAGCGGCAAATAGCGCAGCGCCAGGAAATTGAGGCCGGTCGAGCCGAGCAGCGCCACGGCGCGCCAGAACTGCAATTTTGGGTTGCGCGTGCGGATGAGCGAGCGGCCGTGCCGGGGCAGATGCACCCCCAGGGTCACCGTCAGGTGGATGGCGTAGCGCAGAAACACGATTTGCAGCGCCGACATGCCGATAAGTCCCAGCCATTTGGCCGAGGAATCGATGCCGGTGAAGAAGAAATAGGCGGCCAGCGCCAAGCCAATCGCCAGGAGGCGATGCTCGGCCGGCGGCGCATAAACAGAAGACATGCCCTAGACCCAATGCCGCCGGGGGCGCGGCCATACCCCACAAGGCTGAGTTAAGCGGCGGGGCAAGTCAATCGAAACTTGTATGGCAGAGGCGCACGAGCCGGGCCGGGTTCAAGAGCTTTCCACCATTCAGCGCTCTTTTGCTCTCCTCCCCCTTAGAGGGGCGGGGGTATCGGAGGCTGGACGAGGGTGAAGTTCACGAACCGCCGCACCCCCTCCCCGCAAGGGGGAGGGGGCGATAATCGAGGTGGCGGTTAAAAAGTGAGGAGATCTAGCGCCGAGTTCCCTTACAGGCGGAAGCAACGGTGCTTTTGCTCCCCTCCCCCTTGAGGGGAGGGGTTGGGGGCGGGGGTATCGGAGGCTGGGCGAGGGGTGAAGGTCACGAACCGCAGGACCCCCTCCCCGGCCCTCCCCGCAAGGGGGAGGGGGCGACGATCGATGCTGCCATTAAAACCTGCAGTACTCTAAAACGTCTCGGCCAGGTGGCGCAGGTGCAGGGAGGCGGCCAGCGTCGCCGCGCTGGCTTCGGCGCCGTGGCGCGGCTGGAAGGTGAGTTCGACCGGCCGCCCCGGCAAAAGGGTGAAGGCGTTGTCGGAAAAATAGCCCGGCACGGCGACGCTGGCGGTGACGAAGAAAGCCGGCAGGTCGGTTTCGAGCGTCAGGAGCGCCCTGCCCTCCCGCTCGCTCCAGTTGGCCGTAAGCTGCGGCCGCGCCAGTTCATAGGTCTTGTAGGGTTTCGGGAAATAGTCGTTCTCGCCCAGCAGCGTGCCTTTGGCGTCGCGCCAGGAAAAACAGAGGAACTCGTCTTCCGCGAGGCCGGCAAAATCCAGGCTGGCGATCTCGACGGCGGCGTCCGCGCCGATAGCGCTATTGCCCGAGAACACCACCCGCTCGCCGCCCGCCATCGTCACGGCCCGCACTTTCAGCGCCACGCTGAGCGGGCGACCGGTGTCATTGATGCCGCGTAGGGCGATCCGGTCGGGCGGCGCGTTCTCGACCGGGGTGCCGCGCGAATTGGTCGGCATGGCGTCATGGATGGGTACGGCGACGACATTGACCGGCAGGTAGAAGCGCCGCGCCATGTAGTGCAGCAGCTTCCATTGCCCGCCGTAATCGAGGCTCGACCAGCTCGCCACCGGCCAGATGTCGTTGATCTGCCAGTACAGCGTGCCCATGCAGCGCGGCTTGGTGGAGCGCCAGTATTCGATGGCGGTCTTGATGGCCAGCCCCTGCTGGACCTGGGAGAGGAACACCATCTGCTCGAAATCGCGCGGGAAACGGAAATAGCGCGTCATGGTTTCCAGGATGCGCGCATTGCCGCCGGCATTGCGCTGGTGGTTCTCCATGACCGGCGAGGACGGGTTGCGGTCCTTTTCCGCCGCGAAGGTCTCGATGACGTTCATCGAGGTGAAAGACTGGAAGCCGAATTCCGAGGCAAAGCGCGGGTTGACGGTGCGGTAGGCGTCGAAGCTCTTGGCCGAGTGCCAGACGTCCCAGTAATGCAGGTCGCCGCGCGTATCGGCGTGCCAGCCATCGGAAAAATCGAGATAGCCGAGCGAGGGCGAGGAGGGCCAGAAGCGGCGGGCCGGGTCTTCGTCCTCGACGATCCGCTGCAACAGCGAATTGAGCCGGTCGTAATTGGCGATATAGCGCTCCTTGTCGGCGCGGGTCTCGGGGTACCAGTCGAGCGAGCCGATGACCTCGTTGTCGCCGCACCACAGCGCGATCGAGGCGTGGTGGCTGAGGCGCCGCACCTGCTGGGTGACCTCCAGCGCCACGCTGTCGAGAAATTCCCGGTTGGACGGATAGCTCATGCAGGAAAACATGAAATCGTGCCAGATGAGGATGCCGAGCTCGTCGCACAATTGGTAGAACCAGTCGGGCTCGTACTGGCCGCCGCCCCAGATGCGCAGCATGTTCATATTGGCGGCCCTGGCGCTTTCCAGCAGGTCGCGCACCACGGCGGGAGTGGCGCGCGAGGGAATGGCGTCCGCCGGGATCCAGTTGGCGCCCATCATGGTGATGTCACGGCCATTGATGCGGCATTTGAAGGTGTGGTCGATCTCGTCCTTTTCCACCACCCATTCGAGCCGCCTGAGGCCGATGCGGCGCGTGGTGACCTCGCCTTCGAGGTCGGTGACCAGCTCGTAGAGCGGCTGCGCCCCCTGCCCGGCCGGCCACCAGATTTCGGGGTTCCGGATGGTGACGTTGTGGGTGAGGAGATTTTCGCCGGGCTGCACGACGACCTTGTCGGTGATGACCTGGCCGTCGATGCGGTGCTCGATTTCCACCGAACCGGCGGCAAAGGCGAACAGCCGCGTCTTTATCGACAATTCGACGCTATCGTGCCCGTGCACCTGCTCGACCTGCACGCTGTCCTGCCGGGCGAGGCGCGCCTTGCGCAGGCTCATCGTGCCATAGACGCCGATGGGCATGAGGCAGATCCCCCAATCCCAGCCGGCGTGGCACGCCGCCTTGCGGATGAAGTTCATATGGATGCCCTGCAGCCCGTTGGTCTGGTAGTTCTTGGTGAAGGGAATGGGGAACGGGTGCGCCTCGGCCCGGGCGCGGGCGATGTCGGGGGCGATGGCGAATTCGAGCCGCAGCGTATTCTCGCCCGCCTCGAGCTTGCCGGTGACGTCGATATCGTGGCGCACGAAGCTGTTGTCGGTGCGCGCGACCACTTCGCCATTGAGCCAGATGGTGGCGATGCAATCCACCTCCGACAGCGTCAGGGTGAGATAGCCGTCGATATCGGCCGGCGCGGCGGTGAAGCGTCGCTCCATCACCCAGGCGGTTTCATTGACCCACATCACCGCCTTTTCGTTCTCGCCGTAGTAAGGATCGGGGATCAGCCCGGCGGCCAGCAGCGCCCCATGCACGTCGCCGGGCAGGTCGATGGCGGCGGTGAGACCACGGGACGGCGCGGCAAGGGCGAAGCGCCCCCCCAGATCGAGGGTGGAATTATGGGTAGGGATGCGCATCTTTGTCCTTCCGGCCCGGCGACCCTTCCGGGCGCTGCAATCGATTTCGGCGCCTGTTCTAGCCAAAGTCCGGCACGGTTCCAATGGGCGGCAGGGGTTTTTCAACCCGTCCGCCCGATGCCACGCGGCTTGCCGCCCGAAAGGCGCCGCCGCTTTACCCTTGTGTTAGATTTTTACCCATAGGCTCGGAGGCAGAGAGGCCAGAAAGCATGTCCGTGACCCGACGCGTCGGTCATATCCTGTCCGAGCCCCCGGGCACCCCCGAACTCACTCTCGCCCAATGGCGCGCGCTGAGACGGCAGGTGCCGTTGCTCTATGCGACGCTGCTGGCCAATACCTGGATCCTGGCGGTGGTGTATCTGGGCATCGCGCCCGACGCGCTCACCCTCTACGTTCCGGCGCTGCTCACCGCCGTGGCGGTGGGGCGCATGCTGGTGTGGTGGCGGGCGCGCGAGCACACCGTCTCGGTCGAGCGCGCCGCGGCCAGCCTGCGCAACATGGTGTGGATCGGCGCCGGGCTGGCGCTGGGTTTTACCGCCTGGGGCCTCAGCCTCTATCGCTATGGCGACGCCTATATGCACGCGCATGTGGCGTTCTACATGGCCGTCACCACCATCGGCTGCATGTTCTGCCTCATGCATGTGCGGGCCGCCGCGCTGCTGGTCGGCATTTGCGTATTGGTGCCGTTCACCGCCTTTTTCGCAGCCTCCGGGGAAAAGCCGCTGCTGGCCATCGCCTTCAACATGGTGCTGGTGGTGGGGGCGCTGCTGGTGGTGCTGCTGGGCAATAACCGCGACTTCGCCGCGCTGGTGGCGTCGCGCAGCGAAATGGCGCGGCGGCAGGCGGAAACGCAGCGCCTGCTGGCCGAGAACTACCGGCTGGCCAGCATGGACGCGCTGACGGGCCTGCCCAACCAGCGCAGCTTCGAGCGCCACCTGCAACAGGCGCTAGGCGAGGCGGAAACGGCGGGCCAGCGGCTCGCCGTCGCCAATGTCAACATCGACCGCTTCAAGACGGTCAACCAGATTTTCGGGCAGGTCGCCGGCGACCAGCTCATGGTGGAGATCGCGCGCCGGCTCGAATCGGCGCGGCGGCCGGACAGTTTTATCGCCCGGCTCGACGGCAATTGCTTCGGCCTCGTGCTGCACGGGCCCACCGACCCCTCGACGCTGGAGCAGACCGGCGCCATGATCTGCAAGGTCATCGAGCGCTCGTTCGAGCTGCCGGTCGGGGTCATCCGGCTTTCCGCCTCGCTGGGCCTGGCCGCGTCCGAGCCGGGCGACACCGCCGAAACGATCTTCGACCGCGCCGACTACGCCACCTCCGTCGCCAAGCGCGACGCGCGCGGCACCGCTGTCGTCTTTTCGGAAGTGCACGCCCGCGACATCAAGCGGGTGCGCCAGATGGAGCACCTGCTCCATACCGCCGATCTGGAGCGGGAGATCTATATCCTGCTGCAACCGCAATTCGACGTTTCCATCGGGGAAACCACGGGCTTCGAGGTGCTGGCGCGCTGGCGCAACCCGGTGCTGGGGGAAGTCTCGCCGGCGGAGTTCATCCCCATGGCCGAGCGGACGGGCCAGATCAGCAAGATCACCCAGACGGTGCTGCGCAAGGCGCTGGCGACCGATGCCGCGCTGCCGCGCGCCATGCGCCTCTCGGTCAATCTTTCCGCCAACGACATCGGCTCCACCGCCGCCATCGCGGCCATTGCCGACATCGTCAGGGCCGCCCCCTCGCCCTGCCGCCTCGACTTCGAGATCACCGAGACGGCGGCGATGCGCGACCTGCACCAGGCAAACCTGTCGCTGCTGGCGCTATTGGAACTGGGGGCGCGCATCGCGCTGGACGATTTCGGCACCGGCCATTCCAGCCTCACCCATGTGCAGAAGCTGCCGCTGCACCGCATCAAGGTCGACCGCAGCTTCGTGGCGGAAATCACCACCGACCCGGCCAGCCGCGCCATCGTCAAGACGGTCATCGACCTGTGCCGCAATCTGGGGGTTTCCTGCGTCTTCGAGGGCGTGGAGAGCGCGGAACAGCTCGACGCGCTCATCGGGCTGGGCGGCTCGGTCATGCAGGGCTATTTCTTCGGCCGGCCGATGCCGGCCGACGCCATCCCCGCCTATCTGGCCGAGGAGAATGCGCGCCGGCACGCCAGCCGGCGCGCCCGCATGCTGGGCGCCGCCTCCTGATCCGGGCCGGCGCCCGGCGCTACTCCGCCGCCTCATCGGGCTGGTCGGCGTCGATGAAGCCGCCCGACTGGCGGTTCCACAACCCGGCATAGATGCCGTCGCGGTCCAGCAACTGGGCGTGGGTGCCCTCCTCGACGATGCGGCCGCGGTCGAGCACCACCAGCCGGTCCATCATTGCGATGGTGGAGAGGCGGTGGGCGATGGCGATCACCGTCTTGCCGTGCATCAATAGCTGCAACTGGCTCTGGATCGCGGCCTCGACTTCCGAATCGAGGGCGGAAGTCGCCTCGTCGAGCACCAGGATCGGCGCGTTCTTGAGCAGCACGCGGGCGATGGCGATGCGCTGGCGCTGGCCGCCGGAGAGCTTGACGCCGCGCTCGCCCACATGGGCATCGAACCCCTTGCGGCCCTGCAAATCCGTCAGCCCGGCGATGAAGTCGGTGGCCTCGGCCAGTTCGGCCGCTTCCAGCATCATCGCCTCGGTGGCGTCGGGCCGCCCGTAAACGATGTTGTCGCGCACCGACCGGTGCAGCAGCGAGGTATCCTGCGTCACCACGCCGATATTGGCGCGCAGGCTATCCTGCGTCACCCCGGCGATATCGTGGCCATCGATGAGAATGCGGCCCTCGGCGCGGTCGTAGAAGCGCAGCAGCAGATTGACGATGGTGGACTTGCCGGCGCCCGAGCGCCCGACCAGCCCGATCTTCTCGCCCGGCCGGATATGCAGGTCGAGATGGTCGATGACGCCGGACGTCTTGCCGTAGTGGAACGAGACGTTCTCGAACCGGATGTCGCCGTGCACCGCCGGCAGCGCCGTGGCGCCGGGCCGGTCGGAGACGACGCGCGACACCGAGAGCGAGGAGATGCCGTCGCGCACCGTGCCGATATTCTCGAACAGCGCCGACATTTCCCACATCACCCACTGGCTCATGCCCTGGAAGCGCATGACGAGGCCCAGTGCCACCGCCAGCGCGCCGGGCGTCATCGCGCCCACCATCCACAGCCAGACGCCTAGCCCGCCGACGGCGGCCAGCAGCAGCGCGTTGGACCAGTTGACCAGCGCGTTGAGCACGGTGAACAGCCGCATCTGCCGGTAGGCGGTGTCGAGGAACTGGTCCATCGCCTCTTTGGCATAGGTCTCCTCGCGATTGGAGTGGGAGAACAGCTTGACGGTGGCGATATTGGTGTAGCTGTCGATGATGCGGCCGGTCATGACCGAGCGGGCATCGGCCTGCGCTTCGGAAATCCGCCCGAGGCGCGGGATGAAATAGACCATCATCCACACATAGGCGACGAGCCAGACGAGGAACGGAATAGCCAGCCGCCAGTCGGCCGACGCGGCCAAAAACACCGCGCCGGTGAAATAGACGACGACATAGACCAGCATGTCGAGCAGCTTCATCACCACTTCGCGCACGGCGAGCGAAGTCTGCATCAGCTTGGCGCCGATGCGCCCGGCGAACTCGTCCTGGAAGTAGCTGATCGACTGGCGGATGAGATAGCGGTGGCTCATCCAGCGGATGCGCTGGGGGAAGTTGCCCAGCAGCGTCTGGTGCATCGTCAGGGTGGAGAGCAGCATGAAGGCAGGCAGGATGAAAACGATCATCGCCCCCATGCCGAACAGCTTCCAGCCGTCGGTGGCGAGGAAACTCTCGCGGTCGGCGTCGGCCAGCCAGTTCACCACGTCGCCGATGAAGCCGAAGACGACGATTTCGCCGATGGCCACCGCCGCGGCGGCAAAGGCCATCAGGCCCAGCCACTTCTTGGCGCCATGGGAATAATACAGGCAAAAGGCGAGCAGCCCCTTGGGCGGTTCCACCGGTTCGCCGGGGGGATAGGGATCGAGCCGCTGTTCAAACCAACGCAACATGCCAAAGACCACTTCGTGTGCTCGCCGGCCCCGCCATTGCACCGGCGCTGGCCCCTCGATAGATATCGAGCCCAACGCATCGATGCCGTGGACGGATGCCGTGCGGATATGAGAAACCGGCGCTCGATGCGACCGCAATTGACGCAGAGGAGCGATGTGCAGACAGCCCCATCGCCCCTTTCCCCACTGCCGTCGCAATTGCGGCCGAAGACGAGGGCTATGCAGCCGGAAGCCGCATAGAATACATGAAGTTCCCGAGTCGGCTATTGCAACACGGCCACAATCGCCGGCCGCAAACATAACTGGACCGCTCCATGCGCACCGAGACCGAGCATACGATCTATCTCAAGGATTATGCCCCCACCCCCTATCGGATCGTCGAGGTGGACCTCGATTTCAAGATCCTCGAGGAAAATACCCGCGTCCGGGCGCAGTTGACCATCGAGCCGCGCCCCGAGACCGCGCCGGGGACGCCGCTGGTGCTCGACGGCGACGGGCTGAGCCTCGACAGCATCGCCATCGACGGCGCGCCGCTGGCGCTGGCCGCCTATGCCGCCGACGAGAACGGGCTGACCGTGGTGGCGCCGCCGCATCGCCGGTTCGTGCTGGAAACCGAGGTGCGGCTGGCGCCCGAGGCCAACAGCAAGCTCATGGGGCTCTACCGCTCCAGCGGCACCTGGTGCACGCAGTGCGAGCCCGAGGGGTTCCGGCGGATCACCTATTATCTCGACCGCCCCGACATTCTGGCGCCGTTCACGGTGCGGATCACCGCCCCCCGCGCGGCGGCGCCGGTGCTGCTCTCGAACGGCAATCTGGTCGACCGGGGCGAGGCGGGCGAAGGGCTGCACTACGCGGTGTGGCACGACCCCTTCCCCAAGCCGTCCTATCTCTTCGCGCTGGTGGCGGGTGACCTGGGCTCGATCACCGACAGCTTCACCACCATGAGCGGGCGAAAGGTGGACCTCGCCATCTATTGCAGCCATGGCAAGCAGAGCGAATGCCTCTATGCCATGGACAGCCTCAAGCGCTCCATGGCCTGGGACGAGAAGCGGTTCGGACGGGAATACGACCTCGACGTGTTCAACATCGTCGCCGTGTCGGATTTCAATTTCGGCGCCATGGAGAACAAGGGGCTCAACATCTTCAACGACAAGCTGGTCTTTGCCTCGCCCGAGACGGCCAGCGACGCCAATTACGCCAATATCGAGCGCGTCATCGCGCATGAATATTTCCACAACTGGACCGGCGACCGCATCACCTGCCGCGACTGGTTCCAGCTCTGCCTCAAGGAGGGCCTCACGGTCTATCGCGACCAGGAATTCTCCTCGGACGAGCGCAGCCGCCCGGTGCAGCGCATCCATGACGTAGAAAACCTGCGGATCACCCAGTTTCCCGAGGATGGCGGGCCGCTGGCGCACCCACCGCGGCCCGACCGCTACCGCGAGATCAACAACTTCTACACCACCACTGTCTACCAGAAGGGCGCCGAAGTCGTGCGCATGCTGGCGACGCTGCTGGGCGAAGCGGGCTTTCGCAGGGGCATGGACCTCTATTTCGAGCGCCATGACGGCGACGCGACCACCATCGAAGCCTTCATCAAGGTGTTCGAGGACGCCAACGGGGCGGATCTCAGCCAGTTCGCGCGCTGGTATACGCAGGCGGGAACGCCGCAGGTGACGGTGACGGACGCCTACGACGCGGAGAGCCAGACCTACCAACTCACCCTCACGCAGCAAACCAACCCCACCCCCAACCAGCCGGAAAAGGCGCCCTTCCTCATCCCGGTGCGTTTCGGGCTCATCGGCCCCAATGGCAGCCCGATGGGCTGGAGCGCGGTGAGCGGCGGCGAGGTGCGGGACGACCTCATCATCCTCGACCGGGAAAGCGTGACGCTGAGCTTCAGCGGCGTCGCCAACAAGCCGGTGCCGTCGCTGTTCCGCGGTTTTTCGGCGCCGGTGCGCGTGCACTCGGACATGGGGCAGGAAGAATTGCTGTTCCTCGCGCGGCACGACAGCGACGCATTCAATCGCTGGGACGCGTTGCAGACCGCCTCGACCAAATTGCTGGCGGACGCGGCGCAGGGCCACGACTGGCGCGACGGCGCCATCGACGCGCTGCGCGGAGCGCTGCTGGACGTCCTGGCGGATGGCAGGCTGGACGACGCCTTCAAGGCGCAGGCCATCGGCCTGCCCGACGAAACGGTGATCGCCCGCCAGATCGGCAGCAATGTCGATCCGGATGCGGTGGCGGCGGCGCGGCGCCGCCTGATCCGCAGCCTGGTGACGCCCGTGGCCGACAGGCTGGCGCAGCATTACGCGCAGCTCGAAAACCGCGAACCCTACAGTCCCGACGCGGCGCAGGCGGGCCACCGCTCGCTGCGCAACGGGCTGCTGTCGCTGCTCGTCGCGGGCGCGCCGCAGGGGGCGGCGCTGGCGGCGCGGCAATATCAGGGCGCCACCAACATGACCGACCGCTACGCGGCCATGGCGATTTCCACCCATAACTGGACTGACGAGGCGCCGGGATTGCTGGGCGATTTCCGCACCCGGTTCGGCGGTGATCCGCTGGTCTTCGACAAATGGCTCACCGCCTCGGCGCAGGCGCCGGATGCCGGCGTGGTGGAGCGAATCAGGGCGACCTTGGCCGCCCCCGATTTCCCGCGCACCAACCCCAACCGGCTGCGCGCCCTGCTGGCGAGCTTCGTGATGACCAATCCGGCACAATTCGCGCGCGCCGACGGGGCCGGCTTTCGCCTGGTGACCGAGGCCGTGGCGGAGATCGACAAGGTCAACCCGCAGGTGGCCGCCCGCGTGCTGACGGGCTTCCGCATCCTGCCCAGCCTCGAAAGCGGGCGGCAACAGGCCGGCAGGGCAGCGCTCGAAGCGCTGCGCGGCCAGCAGGGCCTCAGCCGCAATGCCAGCGACATCATCGAGCGTATCCTCGCCAGCTAGGCGGGGCGCCGCAACCGGCAGGACGTCCGCCGCTCCGGAAGGGGCGGCGGCGGCCCTGCCGATTGGAAGAATTTTTCTTCGGCCCTAAGTGATTCAGCAGACTCGCCTTTTCGGAAACCGGCCGGAAATGGGCCCGAACCCCATCTGGACAACGGCCCCTTAGCTGATTCATATTTTGTTAAGGGCACACCGAGTTGGAACTAAACCCTTCAGGGCAGGGAGATTTTTATGCGGACGTCGGAGGCTTCCGGCGCCGGCGCGATTGGATTCCGCGCCGGCACTGAAGAAAAGAGAGGGCGTCTCCGGGCCGCTGCCGCAAGGCCTTCTTCGTTCGACTGGCGCCGCCGCATTTCACCGATCACGCTCGCCGTCACCCTCACCGCCCTTATCTGCGCCACCCTGTTCGTGGCCTATGACGCCTCCCGGACCCTCAGCGAACTGCACCGCGAGCGGGCGCTGGCGGAGATCATGCTTTCCCTGCCCGCCGCCAGCCGGGCGAGCGGCATCTTCACCCCGGTGTCGGATACGAGCCTCGCCGACAATGACGGCCTGCTCGCGGAGAGCCGGGCCATGGCGGGGCTGGCCGGGCGCGGCGCGGCCGCCTTCCTGCTGGCGGGCGTGATGGCGCTGGTCAGCCTGCGCCGCCGCCGGGCGGGCATGCCGGACATGCTGCAACGGGACAGCTACCGCACGCTGGCCGCCGCCGTCCCCATGGGGCTGGCCTGCTGGACCGAAGCGGGCGAACTCATCGTGTGCAATGAGCGCTACCGCGCCCGGCTCGATATCGGCGACCGGCGCCTCACCTACCACCAGGCGGTCAGCCGGCTCATTGCGGGCGGCTACATGAAGCTGCTGCGCGAGGACGAGAACAACCGCGTGCTGGAGCTGCACCGCGAGGACGGCTCGGTGCTGCTGATCGACGAACGGCCGCTGGCCGATGGCGGATTCATGACGCTGGTATCGGACGTCACCGAGCAGAAACGCGCCGACGCGCTGCTCGAATCCATCCGCGAGGACCAGCGCCTGCTGGCCCGCCGCTACCACGAGGAAAAGCTCAAGGCCGAAGCGGCCAGCCGCTCCAAGACCAATTTCCTTGCCCATCTCAGCCACGACATCCGCACGCCGCTCAACCACATCATCGGCTTTGCCGAACTGATGAAGCACGAAACCTACGGCGCCCTCGACCCCCGCTACGCCGACTACGTGCAGTCGATCAAGATCTCGGGCGAACACCTGCTCGCCTCCTTTGCCACCATTCTCGAACTGGCGGAGCTGGAGAGCGGCCAGAAGACGCTGCGGCAGGACCCGATCGCGCTCGACGACATTCTCGAGGCCATCGCGCGGAAATATGGCGGGCAAATCCAGCGCGCCGGGCTCGCGCTCGTGCTCGGGATGCCGTGCGGCGCCATCGTCAACGGCGACCGGCTCGGGCTGCTGCGCATGCTCGGCAATATCGTGGAAAACGCCATCCGCTTCACCCCCCATGGCGGGCGCATCACCCTGGCAGCCTTCGCGGCCGATGACGGCGTGGTCATCGAAATCAGCGATACCGGGATCGGCATGAGCGAGGAACGGCTCGCCAGCCTCAGCCAGCCTTTTGCACTGGGCGACGCCACCCTCAGCCGCGAGGGGATCGGCCAGGGGCTGGGCATTTCCATCGCCCGTGCCATCGCCGACCTCAGCGGCGGACGCCTCGCCATCGATTCGAGCGCCATGCTGGGCACCACCGTGGCAATCTCCCTGCCGCTCGCCGAAACAATCATCGACAGCGCGGCCGCGTAGCGGCCTTATCGCGCCATATGTAGTGCTCCACCGACGCTGCCCACGGGCGCGACCCGTGGGCCGGCTGGGGAGCCCCTGTAACCACGGCGCTTGCTGCAAATGGCCCGCGGATCAGGTCCGCGGGCAGCCCCGGTGGGGGAGGCCGTCCGGTGCGCGACCGGCCTTAAAGCCGTGCCGCCTTTTCATACCAGCTGCCAGCGGCTGCTTCGACGTCGGCCTGCATTTGCCTTATATCCAGTTCCAGCCGTCCGAAATCGGGATAGTGGGCCAATTGCGCCAGCAATTCCTTGAAGGCCGGCGTCCAGGCTTCCTGCTTGAAGGGGCCGATAAGGGCCGAGCTCATCACCTGGAGAATGGTGGCGTAGGCGCCATGAATTTCCGCGAGGCGCTGCCCTTCGGGCACGAGGCCGAGTTCTCCCAGCCGCTGGAGGACGCGCGCCGTCGGCGCCTGCGGCAGCTCGATGGCGCCGCCGGCCACCAATTGGGCGGACTGCGCGATGAATTCGAGATCGACGAGGCCGCCGGGCGCCAGCTTGAGATCGAAGGCGTGCCGGGGCTTGCGCTCGCGTGCCATGAGGGCGCGCATCGACAGCACGTCCTCGATGGTTTTGCTGGGATCGCGCGGCTGCGCCATCACCGCCGCGATGGCCGCCTCGACCCGGGCGGCGAGCCCGCCGGTCGCCGAAACGACGCGCGCCCGGCTGAGCGCCAGATGCTCCCAGGTCCAGGCGTTGTCGCGGTGATAGGCGCTGAAGCCGGAGAGGCTGGTGGCCAGTGGCCCGGCATTGCCCGAGGGCCGCAGGCGCATGTCGGCCTCGTAGAGCACCCCCTCGGCGGTCGGCGCCGACACGGCGGCCAGCAGGCGCTGGGTGAGCCGGGTGAAATAATGCGAGGGCGCCAGCGGCCGCTCCCCGTCGCTTTCGCTGTCCGGCGCGTCGTAGAGCAGGATGAAATCGAGGTCCGAGGCGTAGGTCATTTCCCGGCCGGCCATCTTGCCGAAGGCAAGCAGCGCCACCTCCGCCCCGGGCACCACGCCGTGCCGCCGGGCAAATTCGGTGCGGACACTGGCAAAGAGGCGGTTGAGCAGGGTTTCGGCCAGCGCGGTGAACTGCTCGCCGGCGCCGGCGGCGCTCACCGTGTCCGACAGCAGGCCGGCCGCGATCAGGAATTTCTGTTCCTGGCCGATGATGCGAGCCCGGTCGATGAGGTCTTCATAGGAGCGCGCATCAGCCAGGAACGCGTCGGTCTTTTCCACCAGCACCTCGCGGCGGGTGACGTCGGTGGCGAAGGCGGGGTCGATCAGCCCGTCCATGACGTGAGCGCGGTGGATGACGGCCTCGGCCATGCGCGGCGCCGAGGACATGAACTGCACCAGCAGCCGCAGCAATTGCGCGTGGCCGCGCAGCAGCGCGAACAGCTGCACGCCGGCCGGTAGGCGCGCCAGGAAATCGTCGAAGCGCGCCAGCGCGTCGTCGGCATTGCCGGTCGCCCCCAGCGTCGTCATCAGCGTGGGCAGCAATTCGGTCAGGTGCGCCCGCGCCACGGCGCTGCGGGTGGCGCCATAGCTGCCATAGTGCCATTTGCGCACCGTTTCGATGGCCCGGTGCGCCTCGGCAAAACCCATGGCGGTCAGCGTCTCCAGCGTGCCCGGATCGTCGTCGCTGCCGGTAAAGACCAGATTGCCCTCGCCGGCCCCCAGCGATTCCCCTTCGGTGAACAGCTCGCCGTAATAATGGGAGACCCGCTCCAGCGCCCCGCGATAGGCGCGCTCGAACCGTTCGGGGTCGGCCTCGCCCATCAACCGGCCGATAGTGGCCACGGCCTCGGGCGTCTCGGGCATCACGTGGGTCTGCTCGTCGCGCAGCATCTGCAGGCGGTTTTCCACGCCGCGCAGATACCAGTAAGTGCCGGTGAGCTCGTCGGCGGCGGCCCGGGTGATCCAGTTGCCCGCCGCCAGCGCCGCCAGCGCCGCGGCGGTGGGGCGGACGCGCAGCGCCTGGTCGCGGCCGCCGGCGATCAATTGCTGCGTCTGGGCGAAAAATTCGATCTCGCGGATGCCACCGCGCCCCAGCTTGACGTTGTGGCCCTCGACGCGGATATCGCCGACCTTCTTGCTGATATTGATCTGGCGCTTCATCGCCTGGATATCGGCGATGGTGGCGAAGTCGAGATGCTTGCGCCAGACATAGGGCGCCAGATCCCGGAGGAAGCTTTCCCCCACCTCCCGGTCGCCGGCGCAGGGCCGCGCCTTGATCCAGGCGGCCCGCTCCCAGTTCTGGCCGCGCACCTCGTAATAGGCCAGCGCCGCGCCCACCGACAGCGCCACCGGCGTCGAGCCGGGGTCGGGGCGCAGCCGCAGGTCGGTGCGGAAGACGTAGCCGAAGGCCTGCCGCTCCTCCATCAGCCCCACCAGCTTCTGGACGATGCGCGAATAGATTTTCGTGGCTTCCTCGGGTTCCTTGAGCACGCCGCGCTCGGGATCGAAAAAGGCCACGATGTCGATATCGGAGGAATAGTTGAGCTCGCGCCCGCCATGCTTGCCCAGCGCAAAGAGCGCGAGGCCCGAATGGGCGGCAGTGGCCATCTCGGGGGGAATGGCCAGCCGGCCGGCTGCCGCTGCCTGCCGCATCAGCCAGTCGAGCGCCGCTTCGAGCGCCGCGTCGGCCAGGTCGGACAGCGCCGCCGTGGCGCGGGCCGTGCTCCAGGCGCCGCCGGTTTCCGCGATGGCCGCGAGCAGCGCGGTGCGCCCCTTGGCGATGCGCAATTGCCGGGCGAGCGTGGCTTCGTCGGCCGCCTGCCCCGCCGTCCCCAGGTCTGCGAGAATACCGGCAAAGGCCGGGTCGGCGCCTTCATCCAGCGCGCCCGCGAGCCATTCGGCGTGCTGCCGGGCAAGCCCGAGGAGATAGGGCGCCGCTTGCAGCAGCGGCCCCAGCAGCGGCGCGTCCTGCGCCAGGCGTGTGGCCTCGCCGGCCGGCAATTCGCTCAGCAGGGTGTCGAAAGCGGGGTGCTCGACGGGCGGCAGGGGCAGGAGATCGATGCGCATCGCCGAGGGATAACGTGCGGCACCAGCGGCCGCAAGACGGCTTGTCAGGCGGCCGGCAGGTCCATGACGGCGCGCACGCCGGGGGCGTTGTCCTCCAGCAGCAGCGCACCCCCGTGCAGGCCGGCCACCGCGTTGACCAGCGCCAGCCCGAGGCCCGAGCCGGGCTCGGAGCGGCTCTTTTCGAGACGCACGAAGCGCTCCAGCACGCGCTTGCGGTCGGCCGCGGGAATGCCCGGGCCGTTGTCGGTCACGGTGATGCGCGCCCGACCGTCCCGTTTTTCGAGCGTCACGCCGATATGGCCAGGGCTGCCGTCCTCGGGCCGCGCATATTTGACGGCGTTTTCGAGCAGATTGGCCAGTGCCTGGCCGATAAGCTCGCGATTGGCGCGCAGCACGATGTCCGGCGCGATCTCGGTGGCGAGTGTGATGCCGGCATCCTCGACCACCGGCCCGTAAAGTTCGGCCACGTCCGCGACGATGGCGCTGACGTCGGTTTCCGACAACGCCCCCGAGGGCGTGCCCGCCTCGGCGCGGGCGATCATGAGCAGGGCGTTGAAGGTCTGGATGAGGCGGTCGCTTTCGGCGATGATCGTTTCCAGCGCCCGCTCGCGCGTCGCCGCGTCGGCACCCTCGCGCAGCGCCGCCTCGGCCTGGTTGCGCAGCCGCGTCAGCGGCGTCTTGAGGTCGTGCGCCACATTGTCGGTAACCTCCTTCATGCCCTGCAGCAATTGCTCGATGCGGTCGAGCATGGCGTTGAGATTGGTGGCGAGGCCGTCGAATTCGTCGTTGCGCCGGGTCAGCGGCACCCGCTCGGAGAGATTGCCCGACATGATCTTGGTCGAGGTATCGCGGATGGTGTCGATGCGGCGCAGCACGCGGCGGGCGGTGATGCCGCCGGCCAGCACGGAAAACAGGATGATGCCGACCACCCCGACCAGAAAGCTTTGCAGGATGATGGCCGAATAGCCGCGCCGCTCGACGATGTCGCGCCCCACCACCAGCCGCATGCCATTGGCGAGCTCGACCGAGCGCACGATGGCGACGCCCGTGCGCCGGGGGCCATCGGGCGGCGGCAGCAGGTCGCCGTCGAGCGGGTCGGGGCGGTCGTAGTCGAAGCTGTAGACGCCGGGATTGATCAGCACCTCGGCGGGCAAATCGTTCATGTTGCCCAGCAGGTACTGGCCGGAGCCGTCGCCGAGGAAATAGACGCCCGGGCCGGGCTGGCGCGACAGCCGGTCGAGCGCGAAAGCCAGCGCCCGGATGCCCTGATTGGCTTCGATGCGCTGGAACAGCCGCACCTCGCTATCGATGTCGTTGGCCTGCTGGCGCTGGATCTGGATGCTGGACTGCCAGCCGATGAAGCCCATCAGCAGGATGGCGAACAGCACGAAGATGGCGATGAAGGTGGCGGTCAGCCGAACCGTCGACGTCCGCCAGACCTGGGCGAGCCGGCTCACCGCCTACTCCCGGATCATGTAGCCGGCCCCGCGCACCGTGTGCAGCAGCGGGGTGGCGTGGCCCTTGTCGATCTTGGCGCGCAGGCGGGACATGTGCACGTCGATGACATTGGTCTGGGGATCGAAATGATAATCCCACACATTTTCCAGCAGCATGGTGCGCGTCACCACCTTGCCGGCGTTCTTCATCAGATATTCGAGCAGCCGGAATTCGCGCGGTTGCAGCAGGATGGCTTCGCCCTCGCGCTCCACCTTGCGCGACAGCCGGTCGAGGGTGAGGTCGCCCACCGCATAGCTGGTGGCCGCCTCGGCCGGGCTGGAGCGGCGCGCCAGGACTTCGATGCGGGCCAGCAATTCGGTAAAGGCGTAGGGCTTGGTGAGATAGTCGTCGCCGCCGGCCCGGAGGCCGGTCACCCGGTCGTCGACCTCGCCCAGCGCGGAAAGGATGAGCACCGGCGTCTTGTCGCCCTCGGCGCGCAGCGATTCGACGATGGACAGCCCGTCGCGGCGCGGCAGCATGCGGTCGACGATCAGCACGTCGTAATCCATGCCCGAGGCCATGGCGTAGCCGGTCTCGCCATCGGCGGCGTGATGGGTGATGTGCCCGGCCTCGTCCAGTGCCTGGATGAGATAGCTCGCCGCGTCGCGGTCGTCCTCGATGAGCAGAATTTTCACGTCGATACCCCGACAAGGAAGCGGCCCCGGAGGCATTGCCCCGGGGCCGCGAGACGCCTTATTCGTCGCCGTTGATCGGCAGGCCGACGAACAGCACTTCGTTGTTGCGCGACACTTTCAGCAAGGCGCGGCCAAAGCCCTTGTCCTTGACGCCGGCAATCGCCGCCTCGAACTCGCTGGCGGTGGAAACCGCCTGGTTGTCGACCTCGATCACCAGGTCGCCAACCGCCAGGCCGCGCTTGGCGGCTTCGCTGTCGGGCTCGATGTTCTGGATCAGCAGGCCGCCCGAACCGTCGCCATTGGGCACGAGGGTCATGCCCATGCTCTGGGTCGACTGCGGCAGGCTCTGCGGCGGCTTGGGCGCGTCGGGGGTGGTGGTGGCGGCCTCTTCCTCGTTGAGCTTGGCGAGCTTCACCGCGATGGTGGTCTCGGCCCCGTCGCGCCAGATGGTCAGCTCCACCGTGGAATCGGGGGCCTTGCTGGCAATGGTGCGGCTGAGGTCGAGCGCATCGGAGATGTCGTCGCCGTCCACCTTGGTGATGATGTCACCGGACTTGACGCCGGCGGCACCGGCAGGGCCGTCCTCGGTGGGCTCGCGCACGATGGCGCCCTTGGCGCTCGGCAGGCCAACGCTGTCGGCGATGTCCTTGCTGACGTCCTGGATGGAGACGCCGAGATAGCCGCGCGTCACCGTGCCGTTGTCGACCAGCTGGCTGACGATCTGCTTGACCGTATGGGCGGGAATGGCGAAGGCGATGCCGACATTGCCGCCATTGGGCGAATAGATCGCCGTGTTGACGCCGACCACCTGGCCATTGGTGTTGAAGGCCGGGCCGCCGGAATTGCCGGTATTGACCGCCGCGTCGATCTGCAGGAAGTCGCCATAGCTGGAGCCGCCGATATCGCGGCCCTCGGCCGAGATGACGCCGACGGTCACCGTACCGCCCAGACCGAAGGGATTGCCCACGGCCACCACCCAGTCGCCGACGCGGCTCGGCTCGTCCTCGAAGGTCACGTAAGGCAGGTTCGTGCCGTCGATCTTGAGCACCGCCAGGTCGGTGCGGGCGTCGGTGCCGATGATTTCGGCGATCTTCTCGCTGCCGTCCTCGAGCACCACCGTCACCTTGGTGGCGTCCTCGACCACGTGATTATTGGTCACCACATAGCCGTCGTCGGAAATGATGAAGCCGGAGCCGGCCGCCATGTACTGGCGCGGCTGCCGTTCGCCGCGGTCGCTGCCGCCGGGCGCGCCGAACTGGTCGAAGAAGTCACGGAAGGGGTGCCCCTCGGGCAGGTCGGGGAAGTTGAACTGGAAGTCGCGGCCACGCTGGCGCACCGGACCGTCCTTGGCCTGCGCCTCCACCAGGATGGAGACCACGGCGGGCTTGACGGCGGCGACGAGGTCGGCGAAGCCCTGCTGGACCTGGGTCTGCGGCACCACGATCTGGGCGGCGCTCTGCAACTGGGCGTTCGCCGCCTGGCCCGTCAGCACGAAGGCGGTGGACACGCCGCCCACGCCAACCAGAAGGGCAAGGGCCGAGGCGCCAAGCCAGCGGCGGGTGCGCGAGAGAATTGTCGAACGCATTGGCGTTATCTCCTTCGAATAAGCTCTCAACAGCCTGTGGCAGTGTTTATGAAACGAGCCGCCTTTCGGCGAAGTTGCGTCGACATTAAGGTTTGGCAATGTTGCTGGCGAGATTGCGGCGGCCCTTATTCGGGCTTTTCCGGCGCCTTTTCCGGTGCCGCCAGTTCGGCCAGCATCGCGGCCTCCTCGGGGCTGAGCGCCCCGGCCGGTTCGTCGCCCTGCCGCCGGCGGGCCAGCCACAGCCCGCCAAGGCCCAGCAGCAGCAGGCCGGGCGCCGCCACCCACAGGATCCAGGTATGGGCATTGAGGCGCGGCGCCAGCAGCACATATTCACCGTAGCGGTCGACCAGATATTGCTCCACCTCGGCATCGCTGTCGCCGGCCAGCAGGCGCTCGCGCACCAGGATGCGCAGATCGCGCGCCAGTTCGGCGTCGCTGTCGTCGATGGACTGGTTCTGGCAGACGAGGCACCGCAGCCCGGCGGAAATATCGCGGGCCCGCGCTTCCAGCACCGGGTCGGGGAGGATTTCATCCGGGTTCACCGCCAGCGCCGGCGCGGCGACGGCCAGCAGCAGGCAGACAAGAAGGACGAGCCGCCTCATTCGGCCGGCTCCGGCTGCGGCCGCCGCGTCCGGGCCCGGGCCGGGGCGCCGAGGCGCAGGCGGCGGTCGGTGAGCGAGAGCGCGCCGGCGCCGGCCATGACCAGCGCGCCGATCCAGATGAGCAGGATATAGGGCTTGTGCCAGACGCGCACGACATGGGTATCGGCGAGCGGTTCGCCCAGTTGCAGGTAAAGCTGGCTCAGCCCGTAGGTCTCGATGGCCGCTTCGGTGGTCGGCATGCCCGAGGCGACATAGGTGCGGCGCTCCGCCTCCAGCACCTTGCGGCTGCCGTCCGGCCCGGTGACGACGAAGCGCCCCACATCGGCGAGATAGTTGGGGCCCTGCCCGGCCTCGAAACTGTCGAAGGCGATGGTGTAGCCGGAAAGTTCCGCCGTTTCGCCGGGGTTGAGGCTGGTCACCAGCTCGGTTTCCCAGGCGCTGACCGAAACGATGCCCAATATGGTGAGCCCCAGCCCCAGATGGCCGATGGCGGTGGACCAGATGGAACGCGGCAGGCCGGCCAGCCGCCGCAGGCTGTCGCGCGCCGGGATGCGGCCGATGCGGGCGCGCTCGACCAGTTCGGCAATCGAGCCGAACGCCACCCAGAAGCCCAGCAGCAGCCCCAGCGGCGCCAGCGAGATCGAGACGCCCCCCAGTGCCGAAATAAGGATAGCAAGGAAGATGGCGAGCGCCGCGGCGGCGATCAGCCGTTGCCCGGCCGCCACGAGGTCACCACGCTTCCAGGCGAGCAGCGGCCCGAACGGCAGGACCAGCAGCAGCGGCGCCATCAGCGCCCCGAAGGTGAGGTTGAAGAAGGGCGCGCCCACCGAGATCGTCGTTCCCGCCAGCGCGTCGAGCAGCAGCGGATAGAGCGTGCCCACCAGCACGGCGCCCACCGCCGTGGCGAGGAAGAGGTTGTTGAGGATGAGCGCCCCTTCCCGGCTGATGGGCGCGAAGAGGCCACCCTGGCGCAAGGCCGGCGAGCGGATGGCAAAGAGCAGGAAGGCGCCGCCGATCAGCACCGCGAGGATGGCGAGGATGACGAGGCCGCGCGTCGGGTCGCTGGCAAAGGTGTGCACCGAGGTGAGGATGCCCGAGCGCACGAGAAAGGTGCCGAGCAACGACAGCGAGAAGGTGATGATGGACAGGAAGATCGTCCAGATCTTCAGCGCATTGCGCTTTTCCATCACCAGCGCCGAGTGCAGCAGCGCCGTGCCGGCCAGCCAGGGCATGAAGCTGGCGTTCTCCACCGGGTCCCAGAACCACCAGCCGCCCCAGCCCAGCTCGTAATAGGCCCAGTAGGAGCCCATGGCGATGCCCAGCGTCAGGAAGGTCCAGCTCAGCATGGTCCAGGGGCGCACCCAGCGCGCCCAACTCTGGTCGATGCGGCCCGAAATCAGCGCCGCCACGGCGAAGGAAAAGCAGATGGAAAAGCCGACATAGCCGGCATAGAGCAGCGGCGGGTGCAGGGCGAGGCCGAAATCCTGCAGGATGGGGTTGAGGTCGGCGCCCTCGACGGGCGGATTGGCCAGCCGCGCGAAGGGGTTCGAGGTCAACAGCGTGAAGCCGGTGAAGGCGGCGGTGAGCAGGCTTTGCGTCCCCAGCACCAGCGACCGCAGATCGGCGGGCAGCCGCCGCCCGAAGGCTCCCACCAGCGCGCCGAACAGCACCAGGATGAAGATCCAGAGCAGCATCGAGCCTTCGTGATTGCCCCAGACACCGGAAATCTTGAAGATCAGCGGCTTGAGCGAGTGCGAATTGTCGGCGGCCAGCTTGAGGCTGAAATCGGAGACGACGAAGGCCCGGATGATGGCGAGGAACGCCACGGCCACCAGTACGAATTGCAGGATGGCGCTTTGCGCGAGCACCAGCGCCAGCCGTTCGCCCCGGCGCCACAGCGTCAGCCCGCCAAGGGCCGAGACCAGCGAGATCGAGAACGCCAGGATCAGGGCGAAGTGCCCGAGCTCGATGCTCACGGCTCCGAGGCCTCCGGCCGCCACTCGCCCTGCGCCTTGAGGGCTTCCACCACTTCCTTGGGCACGTAGTTTTCGTCGTGCTTGGCCAGCACGTTGGTCGCCTTGAAGCGCCCGTCGGTCCCCATGCTGCCCTCGGCCACCACGCCCTGCCCTTCGCGGAACAGGTCGGGCAGGATGCCGGTGAAGCTGGCGACGATATCGGTATTGCCGTCGGTGATGGCAAAGAGGTTTTCCTCGCCGTGGCGCGTCCAGCTGGCTTCCTTGACGAGGCCGCCGAGGCGAATCGGCGTGCCCGGCTCGACCTGGCGCGCGGCTACGTCGGTGGGCGAATAGAAGAACACGATCTGGTCGCGCAGCGCCGTCAGCACCAGCGCCGTGGCCAGCGCCAGCACCAGCGCCAGCCCGGCGATGAGCGCCAGGCGCTTCTGCTTGCGGGTCCATCCCTTGCGGCGGGCCGAGGCCGGCATGCTCATGGCTGTTCTCCGTTCAGCACCAGCCCGCCGCCCAGGGCCAGGGTATCGAGTTCGCCGCGGTCGAAGGCGGCCGGATAGGCGGCGACGGCGGCGGCATAGGCGGCCTGCGCCTTGTCCGTGTCACCCAGCACCAGATAGGCGCGCACCAGTTGCGTCCATTCTTCAACCGAGCCGCCGCTCTCGGCAAGCCGGTCGGCAAGGCCCGTGACCATCTGCGCAATCATGGCCTGCTGCTCCTCGGCGCTGGCATCGACGCCGTCATTCTGCGCCACGGCCAGCCCCTGCCGGGCGGCGGGCAGCCAGGGCTCGTCGCCCTGGGCGAGCGCGATGGCCTGCTGCCAGTAGCGCGCCGCCTCCTCGTATTGGCCGGTGCGGGTCAGCTCGGCGCCCAGATAAAGGCGCGAGCGGGCGTGGGCCGGATCGCTGGCGGCCGCCTGGCGCAGCAGTTCCATCGCTTCCGCCGAGCCGGCGCCGTTCGCCTCGAGCAGCAGCGCTTCGGCCAGCCCCGTCTGCAACACGGCCGAGGCGCCGCCCAGCGCGATGGCGCGGCGATAGGCGTCGGCGGCGTCGCCATAGCGGCCGCGCTCGACATAGGCGGGGGCGATGACGGTCCAACCCTGCACGTCGCCGGGGTCGGCAGCGAGCGCCGTTTCGATGCGCGCGATGGCGGCGTCGATGTCCATATGCTGGGCCAGCGCCTCGGGGCGCTCCGCCAGCGGCTGCGTCGGCAGGTCGGGGCTGCCGAGAAAGGCGTAGAGCCCGAACGCCACGGCAATGACGGCCACGAGGCCGCCGATAACGGTGCCGCGGCCGACTTCGCCCGTCCCCGGGGCCCGCCGCTCCGCGCGCGTGCGCAGCATTTCGCGCGCCAGTTCGCCCTTGGCGGCCAGCGCCTCGGCCTCGCCTAGCTTGCCGGCGGCCTGATCGACCTCGATACCGGCCAGCAGCTGGCGGAAAGGGCCGTTGGCGGCCACCGGATCGGGACCCGTCGCGTTGACCGGCGCGCCCGCCGCCGCGTACAACAGCGCAGCGCAGGCGATGGCGGTGACGGCAATGGCAAGCAACCAGAAAATCATGGGCCTCACACGCTTGTCGGCTTGGCGCGGCAAGACAGCGCCTTCTATAAGCCGAATACGGCGAAAAACCACCAAAACCCGGGGGATGGAGCCGGACGCATTGCCACAGGGACCCAACGTCGCAGGCCCGGCAGCGGCATGACGGAGCCTCCCGCCGACTTCGTGGTCATCGGCTCGACGCCCATGGCGCGGCTCCTGGCGGGGCTGCTCGCCGGTGCGCATGAGCGGCGCGTCATCCATGTGGGGGAGAGCCAGTCGGGCTACCGCCTGCCGCGCGGCATCGACCTGTCCGTGGCGCCGGTCACCCGCCCCGAAACCTGGCAGCTGCTGCGCGAGGGCACCGACGAGACGCGACGGCTATTGGGCCGCATCGCCGGGCGGGGCGGCTGGCACCACGCCGATCCCGTCTTCTTCGCGGATGGGCCGGAAGGCCAGGAGGCGCTGGCGCATATGCGGCAACTGGCGCTGGCCTTCGGCCTCGCCGCCGAAAAAGTCGCGCCCTCCCTGCTCGGCCAGGGGCGCGAGGGCACACTGCTGCGCGACGCCATTGTGCTCAACCGGCCCGTCATCGAGCCGGCACTGGACAGCTGGCTCGACCGGCAGGGCGTGCTGCGGCTGCGCCCCGACGCCATCACCATCGCCATGGACGGGGAAACGACGCTCGCCCTGCCAGAGGACGGCACCGTCCACGCGCAGCAGGCGATCCTTGCCGACGACGCGGCGATCATGGCCTTTCTGCCGGTGCGGCAATGGCCGCCATTGCTGCGCCGCCAGACCAGCGCCACCATCCTCACCGCGCCGACGCGGCCCATCGCCGCCCCGATCATGGTGCAGGTCGATAGCGGCACCACGCTCAACCAGCAGGCCGAGGGCGGCATCGCCGCGTGGGGGCCGGGTGATCTGGCGCATTTTTCCGGGCGGCTGCACGGGCTGCTCGGCGCCGAACGGGCGATAGAGCAGGCCGGGCAAAGCGCCTATCAGCTGCTGGCGCCGCTCGACGGCGCCCCAGCGGTGGGGCGCGCCGCCGGCAGCGGCGCCGATATCGTGGCGGGTTTTGGCGCGCTGGGCAGTTTCCTCGCTCCCGCGCTGGCGCGCTGGCTGACCGGCACCGCCAGCACGCAAGAGGCCGACTGGTTCGGCGCCCGGCTGGCGACGCGCGGCCGCGCCGACAGTACGGTCGGCGATTACGCGGCCCCGGCCCGGAGCGCCGCCGCATGAGAGCGCCGCCCCATCGCCTGCCCGCCGATAGTGTGAAGGGATTTGCCGGCACCGCCATCGATCGCGGCCGGAAGTTGCAATTCCGCCTGGATGGCCGGCTGATCGACGGGTTCGCCGGCGATACCGTGCTCAGCGCCCTGCTGGCGGCCGGCATCGACACGCTGGGCCGGCACGATGGCACCGCCATCGGCCTCGGGGCCGGGGCGGCGCCCGCCATCGCCCCCGCCGCCGCGCCGACCGACCGCCGCCGCGCCCTCTCCATGGCCCGCACGCCCGCCGTTGACGGCATGGAGTTCGTCACCTGGGGCGGCGGGCGGCGGCAGGCCCTCAGCCGGCTGTTCCTGCCCGGCCGCACGCTGGGGATCGACGCGGACGCCCCGCAGGCCCTCGACCGGCCGTGGCGCGACCAGCCCGGCACCGCGACGGCCGAAACCGGGCTCGTGGTGGTCGGGGGCGGCGTTGCGGGGCTGGCGGCGGCGCTGGCGGCAGCGCGGGCGGGCCAGGCGGTCACGCTGGTCGAAGCCAGCCCGCAGCTGGGCGGGCAGTCCGGCCTCTTCGGCACGCAGGAAGGGGAGGACGGCCCCGAGGAGAGCATGGCCCGGCTGGCCGCCGAGGTGCGCGCCAGCGACGCCATAACGGTGCTGCTCTCGACCCATGCCTATGCGCTGCGCCCGGGCCGCGTGCGCGTGCACCGCACCGAGCTGGCCGCCGGCCCGCCGCAGGGCGACGTTCTCGACCTGCCGGCGCCGCGCATCGTCGTCGCCACCGGCGCGCTGGAGCGCCTGCCGCTGTTCGCCGGCAATCGCCTGCCCGGCGTGGTGGGCAGCCTCGAAGCCCATGAACTGGCCGTGCGCTACGGCGTCTGGCCGGGGCGCCGGCTGATGGTCGCCACCACGGGCAGCCACGCCTATCGCCTTGCCATGCTGGCCGAGGATGCGGAGCTGACGGTCGAGCACATACTCGACAGCCGCCCGCATCCCGCCTCCCGCTTCATCGAATTTGCCAAGGCTTATGGCATCAGGCAGTTTCCCGGCACCATCCCCGCCGCCGTCGCCCCGGCCCGCGCCGGCGGCCGGCTGGCCGTGCACCTGCCGGACCACGCCGACAGCCCAATTGCCGTCGAGCGGCTGATCGTCAATGGCGGCTGGCAACCCGATCTTACCCTCTGGCACGTGGCCGGCGGCGCCAGTCAGTGGTCGACCGAAAGGCACCGCCTCGAAGCAGTGGGAGAGCTCGACGGCATCGCCCTTGCCGGCAGCGCGGCGGGCTATCTCACCCGGCATGGCTGCGTGCAAAGCGGCGCCGACGCCGTCGACCAGTTGCTGGGCCGTCCACGCCAGCGGGTGGAGGATCGCCGCATCGACCCGCTCTACGAAACGCCGGACGCACCGGCCTTCATCGCGCCGGCGCCGACGGAGGCGAGCGCGCCGGTCTATCTCGATGGCGGCGCCAGCCTGTTGCAGCGCCCCGCACCACCGCGAAAATCCTGGTCTCGGCTCTGGCGCCACAGCGCGCCGCGCGGGCTCGGTGCCCTCTCGGAAGCGCCGCAGCCGCTGACGATCGGCATCGTCGCGGCCGGCGTCGATCTGGGCCTCGTGCCGCCCGCCTCGGCCGGCATCGTGGCACAGGAGCGCGTGGCGCTGGTGCCGCTGGCCGGCCAGCCCGCCGACACTTTCGAGGAAGCGCCGACCGCCGCCGCCGGCGTGCCGGCCTATCTGGCGGGGCGTTTCGGCGCCGATGCCGTGCTGGTCACCCTGATCCCGGACGAGCCGCGCCGGCTCGAAACCGGCGCGCTGGTCTATCGCGGCCCCGACGAGGCCGACCCGAGGACGGCGCTGGGGGTGGTGCTCCGGCCGCGCGACGAAGGGGACGCGCTGGCGCTCGTCGCACTCACAGCGCCGCCGCGGCTCATGGTCCGCGACCACGGCCGTGAGGTCGCCGTCCGGCTCGAACCGCTGCCCGGCTGACGAAAAAACCTCAGGTCCGGCGCGTGGCGGCCTGGCGGGCGCGGCGCAGCGTCTCGGCATAATCGGGATTGAAGCGCACCTCGGCCATCTTGATGGCCGCATCCAGCCGGATGCCGGTGGTGGGGTCGTCGGGGTTCTGGCGCAGCAGGTCGAGATTGCGCTGGATATGGACTTCCAGTGCCTGCCCCGACTGGTTCCAGGCCTGGTCGAAGCTGGCGTTGAGCGCCAGCGAATCGCGGCATTCGCGGACCGTCGCCAGCAGGTAGACGCCGTTGATGGCGGCCAGCAGCCGGTCGTTGTCGAGCCGGTCGGCGCCGTCGCGGGGACGGCGCATGGCCTGGTTGATATCGGTTACCACGTCGCGCAGGCGCGGCTCCACCCGGTCGGAAACCTGCTTGGTGATGGCCGACAGCACCTGGGTGGAGCGGCTTTTGCGGGGAAATTCGATGTAACCGGTCAGCGCCCTCACGAGGCGATGGAAGCGGTCGAGGCTGCGGCACACCCGGTCGGTATCGGCAAAGGGGCCGGCAAGCTGCAGATATTGCAGCTGGTCCTGCGCATGGGCGAGATGGGCGTCGATGAGTGGCCCGAACCCCTGCCGCTGCACCGCCGCCTCGCCGGCATTGCCGGCGAGCTTGACGACGCCCGAGACGAGGCGCGACGGGTTGGCCACCTGCCCCAGCGCCGCATGAAACAATAGCGCGGCGAGTTCGGGGTCGGTGAGGGGCATGGATTGCAGCGCCGGGCCCAGCGCACTGTCCTCGGCGATGGCGTTGATGGCGCGGCCGAAGGCCTGGGCCTTGCCCAGCAGCGCCCGGTGGCGCAGTGCCGCCATCACCACCGCCACGACGTCGCGGGCGTCATCGCGCCCCATCTGCACGCGCAGGCGGCGGATCGCTTCGGCATTGGCGTCGGCCGCGTCCATGCCGGCCTGCATGCGCGCCACGATATCCGGTATCAGCGGTTCGAGGTCCGCCACCCCGAGGGCGCCGTCGCGCCAGCGGTCGGCGGCAACGAGGTCGGCGCAGAGATCGCGCTGCACCCAGGTCCAGACGGTCAGCGCCGCCTCGCGGCTCACCGAGCCGGAAAAGGCGAACGGCGCCGGCTCGCCCACCAGCACGGCATCGATCAGCCCGGCAAAGGGCTTTGCCGCGCCGGCGCCCCGACCCGCCGGCTGGGGCGGGGCGGCTTTATCGCTCTGGGCAGGCTGGCTCATCAACGCATCGATCGGGCTGGGGACATGCCCCGAGCCTAAGACGCGCAGGTAAACAATTCTTCTTCATCCGCTCGCGGCGGCTCAGGCGGCGCCCTGTTCCACCGTCCAGTTACCGTTCTGCTCGCGGCAGGCCGTGCCCTTGCGGACGTAATCGGCGCCGGCGATCTTGACCGTGTGGGTGAAGTCGCGGCAGTCGAGATTGTTGACGCGCACATAGGGACCCACCGAAACCGTGCCGGTCGTGCCCTTGTCGCCGGCCCATTGGCGCGGCGCGCCGGGGCGCCCGAATTGCAGGGCGTAGAACTGGGCGCTGTTGGCCTCGTTGGAATCCTTGGCCGTCATCCGGGCCAGCGCCGCCGGGTCGACGAAGCCGTTGGCGATGCTGGTGGTGAGCTTGGCCTGCTGCACCGTCTGCGCCGACGTGGGCACCATGGGCTGGACCATGACGGGCTGGGCGGCGACCGGCGCCTGGGCAACCCGGTTTGCCGTATTGGTGCTGGCGCAACCGGCCAGCAACAGGGCAAGCGCGGGGGTGGCAAGGAGGAGCAAGCGATTCATCAATTGTGGCCTTCCATACGATCGGTCGGTTCTTGTTGATCCATTGCGGCGAAAGTGCGTCAGGAACCGGCCGTGCGCACCAGCCCGCCCAAACGCGCGGTGGGCAGGCGCAGTTCCACCAGCAGCCCGCCCAGGGCCGAGCGCTGCATGTCCAGCGTTCCACCATACACATCGACCAGTTCCATGACGATATCCAGCCCCAGGCCGGTCCCGGGCGTTTTCTCGTCCAGCCTGACGCCGCGGCGCAACACTTGCCGGGCCTCGGCCTCGTCGAGCCCGGGGCCGTTGTCGTCGATGCGGATCAGCAATTGCGTGCCCTTCTGGCCACGCTCGCTGGCCAGGCGCACGCCGACCTGGCCCTTCGACCACTTGCAGGCATTGTCGAGCAAATTGCCCGCCATTTCCTCGAGATCGGCCTCGTCGCCGCGGAACCAGGGCAGCGAGGCGTCGGGCCGCTGGAAGGCGATGGTGACTTCCGGGTGGATTTTGCGCATCACCCGCGTCAGCCGCAGCATCACCATGGTAGCGTCGGCCTTCTTGCCCACCACCGAGGTGCGCGCCGCCAGCCGCGCCCGCTCCAGATAGGTGGAAACCATGGTGCTCATCTTCTCGGTCTCGGCCGTGACGACATCGGCCAGCGCCCCCTTGCGCGAGAAAGCCTCGTTGCGCAGCACCGCGATGGGCGTCTTGAGCCCATGGGCGAGATTGCCCACCTGGTTGCGGGCGCGCTCGATGATCTGGGCGTTGGAGCGCAGCAATTCGTTGACCTCCTCGGCCAGCGGCGCGATCTCCGTGGGATAGCGCCCGGAAACCTCGGCGCTGTCGCCCTCGCGCACCGCTTCGATGGCGGCACTGAGCCGGGCGATGGGGCGCATGGCAAAGCGCGCCACCACCGCGCTCATGATGGCGAGCATCGCCCCCACCGCTCCCAGCACGATGAAGGTCTGGCCGCGGAAATTGCGCACCAGTTCGAGGATTTCGGTGAAATTGCCGGAAACGGCGATGGTGTAGCGCTCATTGTCGAGGCTCACGGCGCGCTCGATCACGCGCAGCTGGGTGCCGAAGGCGTCCTCCAGCATGGCGGTGCTGCGCCCCAGGGTGTTCGCCGTGTTCGAGAGCGTCGGCAGGTCGATGCCGATCACCGAGGTGGAGAGGTTGACCACCTGCCCCTCGCCGTTGCGGATCACCCAGTACCAGCCCGAGCGCGGGCGCCCGAAGCGCGGATCGGCGAGGGCGATGTCGGGGCTGCGCGGGTCGGCGGTTTCGAGCAGCGCCCCGGCAAGGCTCTCGACGTGGAAATTGAGGGTCTGGGCGAGCGTGGTGTCGAGGGCGCGCGAATAGAGGTCGGTCAGCAGGAAGCCGGTCGCCACCAGCGCGATCACCAGCCAGCCGGCGGAGAACCAGAACAGCGAGGCGGCGATCGAGCCCTTGCGCAGCATCGGCGGGCCGGCTCAGTCTTCGAGGATCTGGTAGCCCATGCCACGCACGGTCTGGATGCAGTCGTCGGGCAGCTTCTTGCGCAGCCGGCCCACGAAGACCTCGATGGTGTTGCTGTCGCGGTCGAAATCCTGGTCGTAGAGATGCTCGGTGAGTTCGGTGCGCGACACCACCTTGCCCTTGTGGTGCATGAGGTAGCTGAGGAGCCGCAATTCGTGGCTGGTGAGCTTCACCGCCTGCCCGTCCACCGTCACCTTGCCCGAGCGCGCGTCGAGCCGCACACCGCCCGCGACGATCTCGTTGCTGGCGTGGCCGGCGGCGCGGCGCACCAGCGCCCGGAGGCGCGCCAGCACTTCCTCCATGTGGAAGGGCTTGGCCACGTAGTCGTCGGCGCCCGCGTCGATCCCCTGCACCTTGTCGCTCCAGCGGTCGCGCGCGGTCAGCAGCAGCACCGGCATCGTCTTGCCGGCGCGGCGCCATTCCTCCAGCACCGACAGCCCGTCCATCTGCGGCAGGCCGATATCGAGCACCACCGCGTCATAGGGCTCGGTATCGCCGAGAAAATGGCCTTCCTCGCCGTCGAAGGCCACGTCGACGGCGTAGCCTGCCTCGCTCAGGGCGTCCTTGAGCTGGCGGTTGAGATTGGTGTCGTCTTCGACCACGAGAATACGCATGGGCCGCTCCCCCGCAAACCGGCGTTATTGTGCACGCAAAGTCAGGTTCTGTGCAGTCCCGTCGGGATTGAGCACGCCGATCACATAGACCAGCGCGCCGCCCTGGTCGCAAACCTGAACGTTGAGGATTTCTGCCTTGGGGTCGACCCCGGCATTGGCCAGCGCGACGTCGAGCGACACGATCTGGCCGGACGCGACCGCTTCCTGGATGGCGTAGCGGTCGAGGCAGGCCTGCGCCTTGGCGCCCGTGGTCCCGGCGACAGCCAGGGCCAGGGCAAGGGCCAGCGTCACGGCAGCGGAAGGTTTGGGGCTTTGCGTTTTCATGGCACCAACCTATCGGCTGCTTGCTGAATGGGACATGAATGAGGCAGCAGATCACGATTGATCGTCTGCCCCCGGGTTCAGGAGCGGTCGGCGCCGGCCTTGAAGCTCTTGCGCAGGAAGATTACCGCCAGCGCCTCGAGCACGAGGCCACCCGCCGAGCTGCCATCGAGCGCCGGCAGTTCGACGCCCATGATCTGCGCGACGCCCGCCAGCAGCATGAAGGCGGCGATGATATAGGTCTTGTAGCCCGAGAGCAGGTTCATGGGAACATTCCTTTCCAGTATTGAGGGTTTGTCGCCCGCCATCGCCAGCGCGGCGGCGCGCACCGCCGCGACGCGGCTGGTCCAGCCGCGGCCGAAGGTGGCAAAGCCGGCGAGCGTCCTGAGGAAGGCCAACCGCCGGTCGCACAGGGCGCCGATGGTTTTGCGGGGCTCGGCGCGCTGCGCCGCCGCCAGCGTCTCTGGCCCCACAATGGCGTCGACGGCGACGCCCAGCACTGCTTGCAGGGTGCGGAGCGCCCGGTCGGGGCCGGAATTGACGGCGAAGTCGAAGGTGGCGAGATCGATGCCCGCCGGCAGCGCGTCGCCCCGGCAGATATCCCAGTAGAGCGCGCGATAGATGCGCGCGGCCTCCTCGCGCTCCAGTGCCCTGACGGCGCTCTTGGGCAGGTCCCACCAGGGCGAGACCCGGCGCCAGCGCGCCAGCGTCTTGTGGGTAATCCCCATATTGGTGGCGCCGCCGGGATCGGCGGGATTGTCGACATAGCCGCCTTCCCGGGCCAGCACTTCGGCCAGGCAGCGTTCGAACCGGCTCTCAGCCATCAAATGTCCCCTTGCGCGCAAAGCCCGGGCCCAGGAGCGGGCTGATCTGGGCGACGGTGAAATCGAAAGCGGGGGCCGGCCCGCCGAAATCGGCGGCCTGCTCGGCCAGTTCGTAACGGGCCGCGGGCGTCGATGCCTCCAGCGTCCGCACCGCGACGCCGGCCGCCGACACCACCACAAGATAGCGCTCCGGCGCGTGGTCGAGGGCCGGTTCGGCCGCGCCCCAACCCCCGCCATCGGCGCGGCTGCGCCGGACCCAGCCGAGGGTAATAGTGCCGTCGGCGAGGCGTCTTGCCGCCAGATGCGCCGGCGCCAGCGGCAGGGCCGGCGCCGCGTCGAGTTCGGCCGCCAGCGTCTGCCCAGTGATGTCGGTGGCGCCGGCGTAGCAGCGCAGCAGGCGCGTCTCGCCCAGCCGGTGCGGGTCGACCGGCAGGCTGGCGACGCGCCCGTCCAGCACCACCACCCGCCGTCCCGCCGGGATCGGCCCCGCCGTGCCGTCACTGCCGTCGAGCCCGCGCAGCAGCCGGCCGAGGCGGTAGCGCTGCGGCGCCAGCAATTCAGCCTCGGCAAAACCGATGATTTCCCAGGCGCCGCCGCCGGTCTCGACCGCCAGCCGGTTCAGGCCGCCCAGCACGGCCAGTTCGTCGCCATCGGCCAGGTGCCCATAGGCCAGCTCGATCTCCAGCACCGTGCCCCGGTCCCATAGGTGCGTCACGCCGGGGCCGATCGGCGCCAGCACCGTGCCCATGGCGGCCGGCCGGGCGAGCACGGCGAGGCTGGCGCCGGTCGCGGCATCGCTGACGCGCACCGGGCCGGGCCAGGGATCGGCGAAGGCGGCCAGCATGAGGCGGCTGCGCGCCGGCTCGTCGGGCAACGGCGGCAGGTGCGCCGCCACGACCACCGGCGTCACGGCCGGGGTCGGGCGGGCGCGCTGGCCCATCGGCCGGTCGGCGCCGGTCGATACCGCGTCGCCCGGCGCCAGCGCCCTGGCGACGAGGCGGCGCACCGCGCCATCGCGGATTTCGGCGATTTCGTACGGCGTCTCGCCGGCGCCCGCCAATCGCACCCGGTCACCCACTTCCAGCGTCAGAAGGTTGGGCGGCAGCGCCAGCTCCAGCCGGTCGTCGGCGGCGGCGCGGTCGTTGAGCAGCCGTTCCGCCGCGAGCCGCGCCGCGCCCCCGTCGAGCACCATCTGCGAAGCCTCGCTCAGCGCCGGGCCGGTGCCGGGGCGAATGGCCGTCGCCATGGCGGCCAGATAGTCGCGCTCGCGATCCAGATGCGCCAGCGCCAGCCGGCCCGGCCGTTCCTCGGCCTGGCCGCGCCGCCGCGTCACCACCGGGCCATTCTCATCCGCCAGGTTCTCGAGCGCCAGCTCGGTGCTGGCGGCGCGGTCGGGCGCCGCCGCCAGCAGCGTGCCGTTGCGGGCCAGCAGGCGCTGGCCGGTGACCTCTAGGATCGGCTCGATGGCGTCGCGCGCCGTGCCGGGGCCGCTCAGCGTCACCCCGCCGATCAGCGGCGCGGCGGGCGCGGCCTTTACGATCACGCCGTGCTCGGCGGCAATCGCCCCCACCAGTTCGTCGCTGGCCAGCGCCGCCAGCCGGCCGGTCAGCCAGTGGCCGGTGCGGTGGTTGGGGCCATCGGCCCACACATCGTCGGCGGCGGGAAAGGCCGGGAAGGGCCGCGCGTCCCAGGTCCAGCAATAGAGCCGGGCGGGGTCGACCATGCCGGCGGGGTTGTTGGCCGGCGCGGCCCAATAGCGGTGATGGGCGCGCAGGAACTGGCGCTGCATCAGCCCATCGGCGAGGCCGCTGGAAAAATACGGCCGCCCGTCTTCCGTGCTCTTGGCGTCGCCGAAGATGTTGGGCTGGTTGGCGCCCTTGTCGACGGCGCCACATCCCAGCTCCGTCAGCCAGACCGGCTTCATGCCCGGCACCCAGGCGGTGGGCGCCGAGGCCCGGACGCCGCCGGGCCGGTTGTAGTGGCGCTGGCTCCAGAAGGCGCGGATATCCTTGTAGCGCCAGATCCAGGGCTCATCATGGACGCCGTCCGCGATGGGCGAGCGCCGTTGCGCCCGGCGGTCGGCCGCGCTGGCATAATACCAGTCAAAACCCTCCCCGCCGGCGATATTGGCTTGCAGATAGTCGAGCGCGTAGGGCGAGCGCGCCATTTCGAGATCGCGATGCGCCTCGCCGTCGCGCCAGTCGCTGAGCGGCATGTAGCAGTCGATGCCCACCGCATCGATCTGCGGCGCCGCCCAGAGCGGATCGAGATGGAAGAACTTTTCGCCGCCGCTGCCGGTCCCCGAATATTCGCTCCAGTCGGCGGCATAGGTCAGCTTGACCCCCGGCCCCGCGATGCCGCGCAACTCGGCCGCGAGCGCCACCAGCGCCTCGACGAAGGGAAAGCTGTCGCCCGCGCCGCGCACCGTGGTCAGGCCCACCATTTCCGAGCCGATCACCAGCGTGTCGACGCCGCCGGCGGCGCTGGCCAGTTGCGCGTAGTGGCGCAGCATGGCGCGATAGCCGGGCACGAAGGCCTCCACCTGCGCCCGCGCCGCGCCCGTGCCATCGGGCGAGCCCGGCCGCCCCGGCGCGGGGTGGCAGCTGATGCGGCCGCGCCAGGGATAGGCCCCCTGCTCGCCCCCGCCATGCGGGTCGGGCAGGCCGTTGCCGGCCGGCACGTCCATCATCACCAGCGGGTAGAGCGTCACCTTGAAACCGCGCGCCTGCAGGTCGGCGATGGCCGCCAGCACCGCCCCGTCCGCCGGCGTGCCGCCATAGGCAGGGCCGCCCTGATGGCTCGAAACCACGGGCACGGCGCCGCGCCCGAGGCCGGCGACGCTCCAGCTCGTGCCCTCGATATCGCGGGCCGCCGCCTCGACACGCGGCGACAGAGTGCACTGGCCGCAGCGCAGATCGTCGCCGAACCAGCTCACCACCAGCGCCACGTGTTCGAGATTGGGGCACAGCGCCTGCAATTCGTCGATGGAGCAGGTCCAGTCGCTGGCGCCGGCGATGAGGTGGGCGTTTTCGCTCTCGCCCTGCCCCATGCCCAAGACGCGCAGGCGCGGCACCGGATCGTAGCCGAACTCGGTCGCCCCGGGGATGACCGTCACCGCCCGGATGGCCGGTTCCAGCTCGCCGACGACGCGGCACAGCTCGGCCGAGATCTGCGGGATGCGGTTGCCGAAGCGCGACAGAGGCAGGTTCTCGAAGACGATGTAGCACAGGCCGCGATAGCCCGGCGCCCGGCCCACGCCCTGCGTCGCCTCGATCAGGCTGTCGGGAAGTTGCGCCTCGTCGCCGTGATAAAAGCGGAAGTTGAGGCCGCGCGTATCGAGCAATTGCCCGTCAGCCCAAAGACGCCCCAGCCGCGCCACCCGCCCCTCGCAAAAGGCGATGGCGAAGCTGGCGCCGATCTCGTCCTGCTGCTCGTTGCCGCCGCCAAAGCCAAAACCCTTGGCGCCGGCATTCTGGCCGCCCAGCCGCTCCAGCTCGCGCGCCCAGATGATATTGCCCGACAGCCGCCCCCAGCCATAGAGCCGGGGGATGGCGACGCCCTCGCTCGCGCCGCCCAGCCGCACGTCGAAGCTCGGCGCCTGCGGCTTTTCGCTGAACAGCATGCTGTCCACCGCGCTGCCGGCCAGCGCGCCCAGCGCCCGCCCGATGGTGGCGCCGATCGGCCCACCCAGCAGCCCCCCGGCAAACTGCCCGACAACCGACAATGCCAAAGTGGCCATGAGAACATCCCGCTATTGGAAAAAGAGTGCACCGAACCGCCCTTCCCCCCGCGTGGGAGAAGGGGCCCGCAGCGCAAATGAGGGCGATTCAGGGAAACAGAAACCGCCCGCTCACCCGCCGCGCCCAGCCATCGGTCAGGTTGGCTTCCACCACGCCGAGATGCTCCTGGGCGTGAATGAAGCGGTCGGCGGCAACGAGGATGCCGCAATGCTTGGCCTCCGCCATGCCTCCCAGGGTAAACAGCAGCACCTGCCCCGCCATCAGCGGGTCGGGTGCCGGCAGCAGCAGGGTCTCGGCCGCCCGCCGCAGCGCCCCGGCATGGGCGGGATCGCGCATGTCGGCCCGATAGGCCGGCACCTTTATGGGTTCGCTGCCATAGAGGCTGCGCCACACGCCGCGCAGCAGCCCCAGGCAATCGCAGCCCGCCCCCAGCGTCGCGGCGCGGTGCCGATAGGGCGTGCCGCGCCAGGCGCGCGCCGCCGCGACCACGCGTTCGGGGCTCATTTCACCACCGCCCTGCCGTCGAGTGCGTCGCCCTCGCGCGGGTAGCGCAGCACGTAGTCATTGCCCGGCACATGCGGAAAACCGCGAAAATTGACGGTATTGGCGAATTTTTCCCGGCAGGTGGCAAAGCGCCGGTCGCAGCCGGCCGTCACGTCGAGCGTATCGCCGGGCGCCGCCCAGTCGCCGACGCGCCGGGCAAAGCTCAAAATGTCGCCCTCCGGCGTGCGCTGGTGCGCCAGCACGGCATCGGCGAGCCCGTCGCGGCCGCCGCTCGTCCAGCGGGCCATGCCGAAGGCGAACCAGCCCTCGTAGAACCCCGTCAGCCCCGTCACCAGCAGGCGGAACGGATCTTCCGCCGCCACCACGCTCGCATGGCCGGAAAATGCCGGGCCGGCCAGTGCCACGCGGCAGCGTCCGTCCCCGACCACGGCGTCGCAAAGCCCCTGGAAATGCCGGCCGCGCGTGACGTTGAGCCCCTGCTGGGGCGAGCGCAGTTCGGCGCGGAACACCCCGTCCTCGCGTACGATCTCGCCGATGATGTCGACGCGGAGCAGCGCCGCCTGCGCCGGGTCCGTCCAGTTGACCACCCAGCTTTCCACCCGCGCCCCGTCATAGCGCCCCAGCGCGATATCGGCTTCGGCAATGGCGGCGCTGTCGAGAATGCCCAGCACCTCGCCGGTCGTCACCTGCGCCCCCAGCCGCTCGGGCACCTCGCCCCCGTCCAGCCCGCAGGCCGGGTCGCAGCTCGTGCCGGCGACGACGAGCGGCCGGTCGTGATCGGTAAAGCCCAGCGTCACCCCGTCGCTGCGGATGACACGCCAGCAATGCGCCAGCGTCGTTTCGCTCTGCTCGAGATGGGCGGCGAGCCCCGCGTCGATGGTTTTCACGGCAGGATCTCCAGCAGCGGAATATTGGGAATGTCGGCGCCATCGAAGCTGTTGAGCTCGACTTCCAGCCGGTCGGTATCGAAGCGCACCGGCACGTCGAAGAGGAAGCCGGCCGTCACCGCCGCGCCATTGGCCGGCGGCGCGTCGAAGCTGACCACGCCGGTGGTCACGTCCACCACCCAGCCGCTGCTCGCCTCCACCCCGTCCACGGCGACGCGGACGCTACCGGCCACCGGTTTGGCGATAGGCCGCAGATAGGGTGCGAAAGCCGCGCCGTAGCGCTTGACCAGCTGGAAGGCGGTGCGCGCCCCGTCGCCGCTCCCCAGGGCCTGGTCGGCCGGCGTCGGCGCGGCGGGGCCGGAGGAATGGTCGAGCCCGTCCCGCCACAGAAATCCGTGCAGGCGCCCCCGGCGTTCCTCGAAAAACGCCAGTACCGCCTGCATGTCGGCGCGCGACTTGACGCCATAGCCGGCATTGTAGCGGCGGCGCGAATGCGCCCAGCGGCCGTTGCGCTGCTCGCCGCCACCCGCCAGCGTCACCACTTCGGTGCGGCGCTCCGGCCCGCCCCGCGCCCCCAGCGCGATATCGAGCGGGAACCGCACATGATGAAAAGCCATGCTGTGTCTCCCTGCCCCTACGCCCCGCGCGTGCCGCGCCTGACCGCGCGCAGCAGCATGGCGCTCACTTCCGCCTCGCTGGCGGCAAAGCTGCGCGCGTCGCTGGCGGTCACGTTGAAGGTGACGTTGATCGCGCCGCCGCCACCGGCGACGCCGAGGCGCCCGTCCGGCCCCCGTTGCAGCGGCATGATCGCCTCGGCTCCGGCCTCACCGGCCAGGCCGATGCCGTTGCCGAGGGGGAAATAGCTCGGGCTGGCGATCACCCCGCCCTTGGCGAAGGGTTTTATGCCGGCCAGCGCCGGATTGGTGGCGGTAAAGAGGTTCTCCACCAGCCCGCCCACCAGCGTGCCCAGCGGCTTGAAGGCGGCCTTGAGCGCGATGTCGGCGAAGGCGCCGGCAATATCGGCCAGCATGGAGCGGAACGACTTGCCGTCCGTCAGCGCGCCGCGAAAGGCCCGGCTGATGGCGCGGGAAACGCCGTCGGCCAGGTCGCCGATGCGTTCCAGCTCCAGCGAGACGCTGCTCAGCTCTGCCGTGAGCCGGTCGTCGAACAGATCATTGGCCATCGGGATAGCGCTCCATCAGGGTTTCCAGTGCCTGCCGGTCGAGCGGGCGGCTCCGGTCGCCCATCACCGCGCCCCAGGCGGCCGCCAGTTCGCGCGGGCTCATCTTCCAGAAGGCGTCGGGCGGCAGTTTCAGCACGCCGAGCCCGAAGCGCATGGCCTCGCTCCAGGGAAAGGGCTTCATGCCGCTTCCCCGAACGTCGCCCGCAACAGGCGCACCGCGATCTCGGCGGCGCCGCGCAGCCCGCCCTCGACGCTCATGCGCGCCAGCTCGTCGTCGGCGATGGCATTGCCGCCGCCGCGCAGGCCCGCCCCGAGGATCGCCGTCAGGTCGCACGCCGCCACCCGGCCGGCGGCGAAGCGCTCGGCCAGTCCGGCGAGGTCACCGGCCCCCAGCCGCGTCTCCAGTTCCGCCAGCGCCCCCAGCGTCAGGCATAGCGTGCGCGTCTCGCCACCGATTTCGGCGGCGATCTCTCCGCGATGAATATTGGCCATTTTTCTCCCCTAGAGCGCCGTGAAGACAATTTCGCCGGCACTTTCCAGCGCCAGCTCGAAGGTCACTTCCCCGGCATGATCGGCGGCAAATTCCAGCGCCACGATCTGGAAGGGCCCCGCCACGGTGCCGAAATGCGGCAGGATGAGCTGCCAGTCGCGGATGGTGCCGGCAAAGAACAGGCTGCGGACCGTGGCGTCCGAGCCCTGGTCCTTGAAGACGCCGGAACCGGCGATGGCGGCGCGCTTCACTCCGCCCCCGGCCAGCAATTCGCGCCAACGCCCGGCGCTTTCCTGGTCGGTCGTATCGACGCTGGCCGCGTTGAAGGAGAGGCTGCGCGTGCGCAGCCCCGCCACGGTGAGAAAACTGCCCGACCCCGTCTGGTCGAGCTTCAACAGCATGTCCTTGCCGCTCTGGGCCGCCATGATCCAATCCCCTATTCGCTGAAAAACCGCAGCGTCACCGCCGCCCGTGCCAGCCCGGTGGCGTTGTCGATCGCCGTTTCGGTGCGCAGATGCCCGGCATGGGTCACCGTCAGCCCGGCGGGCGCGATGCCGGTTCCCGCCGCCACGACGCGCGCCGCGATGTCGAGCGCCGCGCGCCGGCTGGGCTGGCCGGCCCAGCAATGCAGCAAGACGCGGTGCTCCTGGCCCGGCACCGCGTCCGTATCGTTCTGGCGCATGTCGTGGCGCTCGATCACCACATAGGGCGCCGGCCGGTCGCGCGGCGGGGCGTCGAACACCCCGTCCGGCCCGAGCAGCGCCAGCAGCGCCGTATCGGTCCTGAGCGCCGTGACCAGCGCCGCCTGCAATGCCGCTATCGGGTGCATGGGCTCACCCCGTGACGCTGGTTTCGCTGCAGGCGCAGCTGAGATAAGCCCGCCGCCCATTGAGGTCGGCGGCGCTCACCACGTCGAGGGCGCGGCCGCGATAGACGATGCGGTCGCCCGGGGCCACGTCGGGCCGGAAGCGCATCACCACGCTATGGGAGATGGCCACGGCCCGCCCATCGGCATTGGTGCCCTGGCGGCCGCTGAGGCTGCGCACCCGCGCCCAGAGGCTGGCCACCGGCACGTAGAGCCGGCTGTGGCCGCCGCCCGTCTCGGCCACGCTTTCGCGGCGCTTGAGCTGCACCCGGTCGGTCAGCGTGCCGATGGCTGGAATCCTGTCGCTCATAGCCGCACCCGCTTATGCGCGGCCACCAGCCGGTCGAAGCCCGAGGGCACCACGGCGCCCGAGCCGGCGATGAGCACCGCGTCGCGATGCTCGAACCAGTGCGCCACCAGCCCCAGCATGGCTTGCCGCAGGTCGGCCGGCACGTCTTCCGGCTCAAGGCCGAAGCCGGCGACGTAGTCGATCTCGATGCCCTGCCGCTCCTGCAGCATCGGCATGCCCGGCACCGAGCGCGGCACCAGCAGCCTGTCGCCATCGGCTAGGAACGGCCCCAGCGCCAGCTCGTGGCTGGCCCCGTTGCGGTCGGTCGCCGTGATGGCGGTCACCGACAGCAGCGGGGTGACCGGCAGGCGGATGGCCCGGCTCTCGGGCCAGGCGTCGAGCACGATGCGCCAGCTCTGCGCCAGCAGCGCCTTGCCGGTCACCCCCTCGACATGCAGGCGGGCCGCGCCGATCAGCGTGGTGATCAGCGCATCCTCGTTATCGGCGTCGGCCTTGAGGAAAGCCCGGGCCTCGGCAAGCGAGACCGGCTCCTCGGCGGGTCCCGCCAGGAGATAGGACGTCATGTTCTCGTTTCCTTGTTGATCCGGCCGCCACCCCTCCCCCTCCCGCGAACGAGAGGGAGAGGCGCGCCGCGACCTCAGCTGGCGGCGAACTTCAGCAGCTTGATGGCATCGTAGTCGGCGATGCCGCCGCCGACGCGCTTGGTGGTGTAGAACAGCACATAGGGCTTGGCGCTGAACGGGTCGCGGAGCACGTTGACGCCCTGCCGGTCGACGATCAGATAGCCGCGGCGGAAATCGCCGAAGGCGATGGAGAGCGCGTTGGCCCCGATATCGGGCATGTCCTCGGCCTCCACCAGCGGAAAGCCCATGAAGCTCGCCCGCCCGTCGGCGCTGGCCGCCGGCTGCCAGAGATAGTTGCCGTCCACGTCCTTGAGCTTGCGCAGCGCCCCTTGCGTCTTGCGGTTCATCACCCAGTTGGCGTTCTGCCGGTAGCCGGCCTTGAGCGCATAGACGAGGTCGATCAGCACGTCCGAGGCGTGGCTGGCGGGCAGCGCGCCGGCATTGCCGGTGGCCAGATAGCCCAGCTTGCCCCAGGCCCAGTTCGTCTCGGCCACGGTCGTCGCGGCAAGAAAGCCGCTGGGCTTGTTCGTGCCGTCGCCGGTGACGAAGGCGGTGGTTTCCTGCGCCGCGAAGGCGGCATTGACCTCGTCGGCGATCCACTGGCCCACATCCACCGCCGCATCGTCGAGAAAGGCGCCGGTCGCCGCCGGCATGGCGTAGAGCTCGGCGGTGGGATAGCTCAGCTCGGCCAGCACCTGGCTGTCGGTGATGGGGCGGCTCGCCGTCTCGCCCACCCAGCCGGTTTCCGGCCCGGTCACGGTGATGGGGCGCTTGTAGACCGCGCCCGACACCTGCCGCACCCCGGCAATGGCGCGTATGGGCGAGATATGGGTCATGAGGCGGGTGATCTCGGTTTCCACCGCGGCCGGCACCACATAGCCGCCATCGGCATTGACGCCGATCTGCAGCGCCTTTTCCTCGCCGCGCTTGATATAGCTCGAGAACGCCTCCTTGTATTCGCCGTCCGGCACGCTGCCGGCCTTGCCCTCGAGCGCCGGGCGGGTGCGCTCGGCGCTGAGACGGTCGAGCGCCGCCTTGTGCCCGTCGAGCGCGGCATTGATGCGTTCGAGCTTGCCCTCCAGCAGCCCGTCGGCGCTGCCGCGCTTTTCGATGGCGGTGAGCCGCTGGTCGTTGGTGCGCTTGAATTCCTCGAACGCGCTGGAGAATTCGGAAAAGAGCGCGGCAACATCGCTGCCGGCGCCGGCCTTGGTTTCGAGGCCGTCGGTCGTCCGATCCATGTCGGTATCCTTCTATCGGTTGCGGATGGTCCTGGTGGCCGCCACGATGGCGGCGCCGGCCGAGAGGGGGGAGGCGATGCGCGCTTCCTCCATCATCGGAAAGGTGACGATCGAAATCTCATAAAGGTCGATTTCGTGCAGGCGCCGGTGGCCGGTGCCCGGTTCGCGGCTGGCCCGCACGGTGCGAAAGCCGATGGAAAGCCCGTCGAGCGCGCCATTGCCGATCAGCCGCCGCAGCGCCTCGGCCCGGGGCACGCCCGGCACCAGCCGGCCGGCCGCGAACAGCCCGTAGCCGTCCTCGACGAGGTTTTCCCAGATGCCCACCGGCTCCTTGGGATCGTGCTGGAACAGCAGCCGGATGCGCCCGCGCCGTTTCTGAAGGCTCCTGAGAAAGGCGCCCGGCTGCACGATGTCGCCGCCCGCATCGAGCCGGTTGAAAATGCTGGCATAGCCGGCGAACCGCCCCTCCGCGTCGATGGCGATGCGGCTCATCCGCGCTTGCCCCCGGCGCCCTGCGGCTTGGGCGCGGCGCGCTGCTGGTCGGCCAGCGTGCCCGCCAGGTTCCAGGCGAATTGCCGGAACGTCTGCCGCGCCGCCTCGCTCTGCTGCTTTTTTGCCATGGCTCTATTCATCCTTTCGGAAAAGACGGTTCAACTGGGCGATTTCCTGCACGAAGGCGTTGAAGTGCCGGTTGGCGCTGGCCATTTCGCGCAAGGCCCAGACCAGCAGCGCACTGGCCCCGCTGGCCCACAAAAACAGCGCCAGATGCGCGAGATCGCCGCGCTCGATGACGGTTTTCGTCAACTCGTCCATGCTGGCCTCCTGACAACAAAAAAGCCCCGTGGGGGCTTGGGAAACAGGGCAAATCACCGATCCGGCCGACGCCGGCAACGGCGTGTCCTTTGCATCCGCGGCAAAACCAGACTTGAATGGCGCGGCCAAAGAGGAGGGGTGCCGTGCCTACGATCCTGCGTCTCGACGGCTACCGCTTCTTTTTCTTCAGCGGCGAAGGGAGCGAGCCGCCGCATATCCATGTTGAATTCGGCGACAGGCTCGCCAAGTATTGGCTTGAGCCCCTGGAACTGGCATCATCCAAACGGTTCCGCTCCCATGAGCTGAGACCATTGCGAGAGATCGTCCGCACGCATCGCGACGTGTTTCTGAAAGCCTGGCATGAGCACTTTGACGCTTGAAACCGAACCGCTCGCCGTCGATATCGTTACCGACGACGTAACCTTGCGCGTCAGCCTCGACGATGGCCGTGAAATCGCCGTGCCGATCGAATGGTTTCCCCGGCTGCGCGACGCCAGCGCCGCCGCGCGCGCCAATTGGCGGCTAATCGGTCTTGGGGAAGGCATACATTGGCCCGATCTCGACGAGGACATTTCCATTCTCGGCCTGCTGGCCGGCAACCGCCGCCAATCCCGCGCGGCCTGACCGCCTGACGACATCGCCGAGGCCATCGCCATTCGGTCGAAACGCCAAGCCCCTCCGGGCTTAGGACGACGCGCCCAGGCCGACCATGTCGCGCTTTTCCGCGTCGGTGAGGAAGTCCGCCGCCCCGACGCGCGTCCATAGCGCGGCGCGGTCCTCGGCCAGCGCTTCCACCGCGTCGAAATCGGGGACCAGTTCGGCCCCGTCGAAGGCCGGTGCCAGCCAAAAACTCAATTCCTGGGCCACCCGCACCACCAGCGGCACCAGCGTCTGCCGCCACAGCGCCTTGTTGGCCTCGGCCATGTTGGCATAGGTATTGTCGCCGGGAATGCCCAGCAGCATGGGTGGCACGCCGAAGGCCAGCGCGATGTCGCGCGCCGCCGCGTGCCGGGCCTCGATGAAGTCCATTTCGCGCGGGCTCATGGCCAGCGCCTTCCAGTCCAGCCCGCCGTCGAGCACCATGGGCCGGCCGGCATTGCCGGGGCCGGAGAACTGCTCGGCCAGTTCGGCCTTGAGCCGGCTGAACTGGTCCTCGGTCAGGCTGCCATTGCCGGCCGAATAGACCAGCGCCCCGCTGGGGCGCGCGGCATTGTCGAGCAGCGCCTTGTTCCACTGGGCCGAGGCGTTGTGGATGTCGAGGCTGGTCTGGGCCGCCTCCAGCGGCCCCATGCCGTAATGGTCGTCCATGGGATGGAACAGGGCCATGTGCAAAATGCCGGGCACCGGCAGCGTTTCCTGGGAAATCCGCGTCGCCCGGCCGCCAGCCTTGTATTGATAGGCGATCGGCCAGCCATCGGGGCCGGCGACCACGCTCATGCGGTCGGGCCGCAGCACGAAGAGGGCGCGCACCGCGCCATCGACGAGACCAGCCTGCAGATAGGCATTGCCTGCAGTTTGCAGGAAGGCATAGACGGCCTCCAGCATTTCGGCGCCCGATTGCCGTCCATTGGGGCGCGCCAGCAGGTCGAGCAACGGATGCCGGCTCACTGCCTTGCCCTCCACCGCTACCCGCAGCGGCACGCGGTTGGCCGTTTCGGCGATGAGCCGCACGCAGCGATAGACGATGGGATTGCGCATGAAGCCCTGGTTGACGAGGCTCGCATAGCCCCGCCCGCTCCACTGCGCCGGCCCCAACTGGCTCAGCGTCATCAGCGTATGGCCGGCAAAGCTCTTGGCTTCCCCGGGCGTGTTCGGGCGCCCGCCGAGCAGGCGGTTCATCCAGTTGGGCATGGCTTGAAAACCCCGTTTCTTGCGGGCGGGCCGCCATTGTAGTAACGTTGCTACATTCGAGAGGTGCCGAGAGATGAACCGACACATCCACACGCAGACCATGTCCGCGCGCGAGTTCAACCAGAACCGCAGCCGCGCCAGGCAGGCAGCCGATCGCGGGCCGCTGACCATCACCGACCGCGGCAAGCCGGCCTATGTGCTGATGCGCTACGAGGACTTTGCCAGGCTGCGCCCGGCCGCCTCGCTGCTGTCGCTCGAGCAGAAGGGTGGCCCCGAGTTCGATTTCGACATCGAACTGCCCGAAAGGCGCATCGAGCCGATCACCGATCCGTTCGCAGCCGACGACGAGGCATGAGCTATCTGCTCGATACCAATTTCCTGTCGGAGCTGCGCCGGCCACGGCGCATGGCGCCCAATGTGCAGCACTGGCTCGGCACCATCGATCTGCGGGGAACCTATATTTCCGCGCTGAGCGTCTTCGAACTCGAATACGGCGCGGTCCGCGCCGAGCGAAAGGGGCTGTCGCACGCGCCCCTGCTGCGGGAGTGGATCGATACGCAGATCCTGCCCGATTTCGAGGGAAGGATATTGCCCTTCGATGAAACGGTCGCCCTTCGCTATGCCCGCCTGCAGGCGGGCGATTTGCGCCCCTACGCCGACGTCATGATCGCCGCCACCGCCTTGGTGCATTCCCTGACGGTCGTCACGCGCAATATCGACGATTTCCGGCCGCATGGCGTTGCCCTGCTCAACCCATGGGAAGCCGCCTAAAGCCCCCTGATGCGGGGCCGCATTTCGTTGAGCAGCAGGTCCGTCAGCGCCCAGACCAGCGCGTCGACACGGTCGGGCGAGTGGCCTTCCGCCTTGCCGTCCGGGCCGAAGGCGCACATTTCGTCTTCCAGCGCCGTGAGCCCCGCGACATGGGCGACCAGCCCGCGCGCATAGAGCGCTGCCACCGGCTCGGCCCGCACCCATTTGCCGCGGCTGGCGCGCACCGTGCGCACCGGCACCGCCGCGTCCGCCTGCGCCAATATCTGGCGCACCAGGTCGCCGCCCTGGTTCACCTCGACCACGATGCAGTCCGCCTCGTGCGCCCGATAGGCCGCCACGGCCCGGTCGGCCCACACCCGCGGCGCGATGCCCTTGAGCGTGGCGTCCTCGAGCACCACGGCGCCCTCCCCCTGGCGGCCGGCGACGACGATGCCGCAGGCGTCCGAACGTGCCGTGCCGGTCACCGGCGGGTCCACCGCCACGACGATGCGCCCGTCGGCGCCGCCCGTGGCGCGCCGGAACAGGCCGCGCTGCCAGAGCGCGTCGGGCCGGTCCTCGATCAGTTCGCCGTCCAGTTCCTGCCGCCCCAGCACGGTGCCGCGATAGCGCTTGATCACCGCGTCGAAAAAGCTCGGCGGCAGGAATTTCCAGTTGTCGTCGGTCGCCATGCGCACCACGCGCGTCTCGTCGTCCTCCAGCAGCCGCCGGATGAGCCGCGTGGCGCGCGGCGTGGTGGTGGCCAGCTGCCGGGGGCGGTCGCCCAGCCGCAGGCCGAATTGCAGCATGTCCCAGGCCTCTTCGGCGCGCGGCCATTTGCCGACCTCGTCGCACCAGGCGGCGGCAAATTGCGGCCCCCGGAACCGCTCCGGGTCGGTGGCGGTGAGGATCATGGCTTCCGTGCCATTGGGCCAGACCAGCCGGTTGCGGCCCTTGAGGACGGGCCGCTCGTGGTCGGGGTGCACGGCTAATAGGCCGCTGTCGCCGCGCACCATGACATCGACCGCCTCGGTCATGGTTTCCCCCACCAGCGCGATGGGCGAGATTTTCCGCCTTGCCAGCCGGCGCACCCATTCGGCTCCGGCCCGCGTCTTGCCCGAGCCGCGCCCGCCCAGCAGCAGCCAGGTGGTCCAGTCGCCCGGCGGCGGGCGCTGTTCCCGCCGGGCCCAGCGGGGCCAGCAGAAGAAGGTCTTTTCCGCCTGCGCGTCGCTCATCGCCGCCACGGCGGCGGTGGGGTCAGCGGGCGGCTTGCTCAAGGCGCCGCACCAGCTTGGCCCGCAGGCCCGTCATGTCCTGGCGCGTCGGCGGCTCGGCATTGCGCTCGGTGGCTCCCAGCTCGATGAGCTTGTCGAGCGTCTTGACCTGTTCGGCCAGCGTCCGCGTCTGCTTGTCGATCGGCTCGTCCATTGCCTTCTCCAACTGCTTCACCTGCCGGGCGAGGATGGCCAGCATGCGCCGGACGATATCGTCCTGGCGGGGCGGCCTGGCATTGATGGCCAGCCAGCCGCCGCGCTCGCGCCGGTAGCGCAGTTGCGCCGCCGTGATGCCGTGCCGCCGGCAGATGGTCGCCGGGTGGAACAGCCGCCCCTCATATTCGGCGCGCACGGCGTCCCAGTCGGTGGCGCCCTGCCGCTTGTCGGGGGGTCCGTCAGCCATCTCGTCCCGTTCTCGAAAAACCCGTCGACCCGATTTGTCGACCATGCCCGAACACTAGCAGACCGGCGTGACGCGGGGAGAAGCGGGATTGATCGGTTTCAGGCCGGGCTCGCCACCGCCGCGCCGCCGTCGCCGTCATCCGTGTCGTCGCCGCGTGCATAGGCGGCCGAAAGGGCGCGATAATAGCGCGAGTTGAAGGCGAGGATGGTCACGGCCAGCCCCACCAGTCCGGCGAGGGTGAAGACCAGCGCCATGCCCCGCTCCGGCCCGGTGCCAAACCACCAGCCGATGCTGCGGGCGCCGGCGCCGTCGGTCATGAAGGGAATGACCACGAACTGGGTCAGCGGCCCGATGAGGAAGGCGGTGAGCGGCGAGGCCGATTGCTCGATCGACTGGGCAAAGCCGAAGACGCGCCCCTGCCGCTCGAGCGGCACCACTTTTTGCAGCGTCGTGTGTTCGGCCGCCTCGGCATAGGGTCCGAGCAGCATCCAGATGAAGCAGCCGCCGGCCAGCAGCCAGATCGAGGATTGCAGGGTAAAGACGCAGCACACCGACCAGGTGATGGCATTGACCAGGAGGAGCGTGCGCACCGGATTGCGCCCCAGCCCGGTTTTCGCAATGACGATGCCGCTGGCGATGAAGGCGGTCGAGAGCACGCCGAACAGCAGGCCCCACACCTCCACCGACACCAGCGACAGGCCATAGGCGTCGAGCAGCGCCATGAAGACGCCGCCGAGGAAATTGTTGAAGCAGGCGAAAAAGATCAGCGCGAACAGGCCCGGCACCGCGGCGACGACGCGGATCGTGCCGGCGATATCGACGCGCCCGGGTTCGGCCGGCGCATCGGCGCCGGGCACCGGCCGGCCCTCGTCGATCTTTACGACGAGCAGATGCGCGAAGGCGATGACCGTCATGGCCAGCGCCAGGGCCAGCACGCCGAGCATGCCGGTATAGGCCACCAGAAAACCCGAGATCACCGAGGTGGTGAGAAAGCCGATCCCCGAAACCATGCCCACCAGCCCGTTGGCCTTGTCGCGCTCGCCCTCGGGGATGAGGATGGTCACCAGCGTCGGCAGGGCGATGGCGCGGATATTGCCCGCGATCACCCCCAGCATCACCAGCAGCACGAAGCTCCACAGATAGAGCCCGTAGGGATCGGCGAAGGCGCCTGCCGGCTCGGCCAGCACCATGGCCAGCCCCAGCGCATAGAACAGGCTCGAGACGAGGCTCGAGCCCAGCATGGCGAGCTTCTTGGCGTTGTGATCGACGATGGAGCCGAACCAGAAGCCGAACCCGGCGGTAAAGACCAGATAGATGCCCGCGATCATGCCGGTGGCGAACACCGACTGGGTTTCCAGGAACACCCAGAAGGTGACGGCGAACCACACGGTGAAATTGGTGACGTTGGCAACCAGGTTGTTGGCAAGGATCTGATGAAAGGGCTTCATGCTGCGCTGTTTTTCCGTGTTGTGCCGGGCCTCGAAATGCCCCCCACCTGCCCCATGGCCGCGCCGGAACGCGTCAGGGGTCAGCCGTGGCGAGGCTGCATCTCACCCCCATGACGGGCGGAAGCGGGCATTTTCGACAACAGGGAGGAGGCGCGCCAGCTTTTTCCGGCGCACGGGGGTCAGGCGGCTTTGGCCTTGCGGCTCTCGCTGCCGCGCAGGTCGACGATTTCGATGCGCGCCAGGCCGCGCCGCTGCGCCTTGCGCAGGGCATTGGTGGCGGCGTCGGTCACCTTGCGGTCGGGCTTGCCCTGCGGGTTGGTCACCGCCAGGCCAATGCTCAGCGTCACCTGGCCGGCGTGGCTTTCCCGGTTGGCGAGGCCCGCCTGGCGCACCGCCACGGCGATCCGGCCCGCCAGATCCTTGGCCATCAGCAGCGGCATGTCGGGCAGCATCAGCACGAAGCCGTGCGGACCGACGCGCAGGCAGCTGTCGGTGTCGCGCGTCAGCAGGCTGTCGATGGCCGCGCCCAGCGTCTGCATGGTCGCTTCGACCGCGATCGGGCCGTAGGCGGCGTGGTAGGGAGTGAAGCGGTCGATCTCCAGCGCCATGACGCAGAGCGACACGTTGCGCTCCATGGCGACCGTCCAGCCCTGCCGCAACTGGTCCTGTGCCTGGGTGCCCGAGCGGGTGCGGCCGCCGCGCGCCCGGGCGATGGCGGCCTGCCCATAGGCCGGCTCGGCGGGGTCGCGCCGGCCCAGGGCCGTGCGCACCCGTGCCCAGAAGCCGTCCCTGCCGCTCATGGAAACCTGATTCATCCGCCTCGTCCTGGGGCCGTCCGCATGTGCCGATCAGGCCACAACATGGTTAACGCGACGTAACCATTGGGTATTTTCAGAGATGCTCGGGCGGCTCGAATTCGGGCCAGTCCACCGCGTGCGCTTCCCAGTCGTCGGGATCGATATCGGTTTCGCAAAACGTGCGGCCCTTGACCGAGACGCCCACGTCCACCACCGTCTGCGGGTCGCCCGAGACCAGCGGGTGCCACCAGGCCAGCCCCTTACCCTCGGCCAGCCGGCGATAGGCGCAGGTCACCGGCATCCAGGGGATTTCGCCGACATTTTCCGGCGTCAGCTTGATGCAGTCGGGCACTTTCTGCTGCCGGTTGGGATAGTCGGTGCAGGTGCAGCTGTCGCCGTCGAGCAGCTTGCAGCGCACGTCCGAGGTGATGAGGGCGCCGCTGTCCTCGTCCTCGAGCTTGATGAGGCAGCAGCGGCCGCAGCCGTCGCAGAGCGCTTCCCACTCCGCCGCGGTCATTTCGTAAAGGTTTTTTTCTTCCCAGAAGGCCATGCTTGAGGGGTTAGCCCTTGTGCGCACCCAAGTGCAATCATATTCCAGCGATCACGTTGCAACGCGGGGCGGTTGCGGACAAGAGTGCGTGACTGAAGGACAGCGGGCGGCAGCGTGCAGGATCCGTTCTATACCAGGGAAAAGAAGCGCAAGGCGTCCGGGGGCATGCTGGCCGCCGACGCGTGGCTGGATTCCTCGCTCTACGAGTTCTGGCGCACCGCCGGGCGCGGCTACACGCGCTTCCAGGATTTTATGTCCATTTTCCACGTCAGCGGCATAAGGCGGTTTTTCGTCGAGATTTTCAGCGACGCCTTCAGCTTCCTCGCCATCGGCGCGGTGCTGATGACGGCGCTGGCCATGCCGGCCTTCGACGTCATCGCGCGCGGCGCCTTCAACCAGGCCGAGGACGTCGCCGTCACCCTGCTCGACCGCTACGGCAACGAGATCGGCCGGCGCGGCATCCGCTCCGACGATTCGGTGGCGCTCAAGGATATGCCCGATTATCTGGTGAAGGCCGCGCTCGCCACCGAGGACCGGCGCTTCTACGACCATTTCGGCATCGACGTGGTGGGCACGCTGCGGGCGCTGGCCAGCAATGCCCAGGGCGATGGCGGCACCCAGGGCGGCTCGTCCATCACCCAGCAGCTGGCCAAGAACCTCTTCCTCTCCTCCGAGCGCACGCTGGAGCGCAAGATCATCGAGGCGTATCTGGCCGTCTGGCTCGAATGGCACTACAGCAAGGACCAGATCCTCAAGCTCTATTTCGACCGCGCCTATATGGGGGGCGGCAATTTCGGCGTCACCGCCGCCGCCGAGTTCTATTTCGGCAAGCGCGTGCAGGACATCAACCTGGCGGAAGCGGCGATGCTGGCGGGCATGTTCAAGGCCCCCACCCGCTACGCGCCCCACGTCGACCTCGCCGCCGCGCGCGGCCGGGCCAATATCGTGCTCACTAATCTGGTGGCCTCGGGCTTTCTCACCGAGGGGCAGGTCACCGCCGCACGGCGCCACCCGGCGACGCCGGTCGACCGCTCCGACGACGTCAACTCGCCCAACTATTTCCTCGACTGGGCCTTTGAGGAAGCCAAGCGCCTGATCGCCGAAACCGGGGTGCGCGGCAACAGTTTCGTGGTGCGCACCACCATCGACACCACCCTGCAGCAATATGCCGAGGAGGCGGTGACCTCGGTCATTCGCGAGCAGGGCCAGCAGTTCCGGGTCGAGCAGGGCGCCATGGTGGTCACCGACACCCAGGGCGCCATCCGTGCCATGGTGGGCGGCACCGACTACGCCAAGAGCCAGTTCAACCGCACCATCGTGGCCAACCGCCAGCCCGGTTCAGCCTACAAGATTTTCGTCTATGCCGAGGCCTTCGAGCAGCTGGGGCTGACGCCCAGCGACACCATTTCCGACCGCCCGGTGTGCATCGGCGACTGGTGCCCGCAGAATTACGGCCGCTCCTATCGCGGCCAGACCAGCCTGCTCAGCGCCTTCGCCGCCTCCATCAACACCGTGCCGGTGACCCTCTCGATCAAGACCGGGCGCGAGCCCATCGCCGCGCTCAGCCACCGCATGGGCCTGCGCGCCGATTATCCGGTCACCCGCTCGCTGGCGCTGGGCGTGGCGTCCGTGTCGGTGCTGGACATGACCTCGTCCTACGCGGTTTTCGCCAATCACGGCCTCAAGACCCCGGCCTATGGCGTCACCCGCATCACCACCATGGGGGGCGAGCCGGTGTGGGAGGCGGACCCCGACGCGCCGCGCGAGCGCGTGCTGTCCGAGCAGACCGTGGCCTATATGAACCAGATGATGCGCGCCGTGGTGACCGGCGGCACCGGCCGGCGCGCCGACGTGCCCGGCGTGCCGGTGCTGGGCAAGTCCGGCACCACCTCGTCCTATCGCGACGCCTGGTTCTGCGGCTTTACCGGCAATTACGTGGCCGCCGTCTGGTTCGGCAATGACGACTATCGCGCCACCAACACGCTGACCGGTGGCAGCCTGCCCGCCGCCGCGTGGCAGAAATTCATGGCCTATGCCCACACCAATATCGAGATCGAGCCGGTGTTCGGCGTCGATTTCATCCCCGAGCGCACCGTCATCGCCGACGCCGAGCCGAAGGCCGAAGAGGAGGCGACCCGCCCGCCCAGCCTCAAGCCCGCCGCCGCCCGCAAGCTGCTCGACCTCGCCAACCGCTTCGACGACACGCTGCGCCACGCCAGCCAGCCCGCCACCCAGGCCCAGGCCGACCTCGCCCCCGCCTCCAGCCTCTGACCCGCTCCCCTGAGAACGGCCCATACCCCCCCGCCCCACCGCTGTCCCCATAGCCACCCCACACCCCGCCGCCACCCTCAACAGCCCCCTCACACC